>Ga0190265_10003333_pt1 | contig 10952 bp, 10 predicted proteins | sample Popmic124T_FD_133135 | JGI IMG/M metagenome (GOLD analysis project Ga0190265, IMG submission 133135) | Populus adjacent soil microbial communities from riparian zone of Indian Creek, Utah, USA - 124 T | ecosystem: Environmental > Terrestrial > Soil > Riparian zone | place: USA: Utah | collected...
CGACCGCGGCCTTGGCGTCGTTCGATCCCAGGCCGTAGACCTTGCCGTCGATCACCCGCACGTCCCAGGGGTCGCGCGTCCAGCCGGTCGACGGCGGCACGGTGTCCAGGTGGGTGTCCAGGAGCAGCAGCGGCCCCTCGCCCAGGGTGGCGAGCAGGCTGTTGCCGATCCGCGCCGGGGGAACGCCGTTCCTGCGCAGCAGGTCCTCCAGGAAGGAGGCGAGCGCCGCCTCTTCGCCGGAGACGGAGCGGATGCCGGTGATCGCCCGGTGGAGGGCCAGGATCTCGTGCTCAGGCAACATCCCGGTCGCCCTCCCCAACCCCGTGCTGGCCGGCCGTGGCCTCGGCCGGGGAGAGGGCGTGGATGTCCTCGACGACCATGGTGCCCACGCCCTCGTTGGTGAACACCTCGGCAAGCAGGCCGTCCGGCAGGTCGTGGGAGAGGATGTGCACCCGCCGCACCCCGCCGTGGATGGCCGCCTCGACGGCGGTCGTCTTGGGCAGCATGCCGCGCAGCAGCCCGCCCTCGTCGCGCAGCCGGCGCAGCCCCTCGAGGTCGGTGTAGGAGACGAGCGAACGGGGGTCGTCCGCGCGCTCGAGGATCCCCGCCGCGCCGGTCAGGAACATCAGCTTCTCGGCCTTCAAGGCCACGGCGAGCGCCGAGGCCACCGTGTCCGCGTTGATGTTGAGCAGGGTGCCTTCGCGCGAGGCCGAGAGCGGGCTCACCACCGGCACGAAGCCGGCGTCCAGGAGCTTTACGAGGATCGTGGGGTCGACCGCGACGATGTCGCCGACGAACCCGTAGTCCACCAGCTCGTCGCCCACTTTGACCGGCGGACGCTTGCGGGCCTGGATCAGCCCGGCGTCCACCCCGGAGACGCCCACCGCCGGCAGGCCGGCCGCGCGGCAGACCGAGAGCAGGTGGGTGTTGACCGTGCCGTTGAGCACCATGGCGGCGACCTCCAGCGCACCCTCGTCCGTCACCCGCCGGCCCTCGACGAAGCGGGCCTCGGCGCCGAGCGCCTTGGCGAGGTCGGTCGACTGCGTGCCGCCGCCGTGGACGAGGACGACCCGGATGCCCACCTGGTGGAGCACGTCGATCTGCTGGATGAGCGCGCGGGCCGTGGCCTCGCGCTCCAGGGCGCCGCCACCGGCCTTCAAGACAAAGGTCTTGCCCTGGAAAAGCCGGATGTAGGGCACCGCGTGCTTCAGGGCCGCCGCTTCGGCGGTCCGCTGGCCGACGTCTTTCATGATCCCTCTCCTTGTCCCCGCAGGAGGCGGTGAAGCACCGCCATCTGCGCCCACATGCGGTTCTCAGCCTCGTGAACGACCACGCTGCGCGGCCCGTCGAGCACCTCGTCCTTCACCACCACGTTCCTCCTCACCGGCAGGCAGTGCATGAAGCGGCAGTCGGGCGCCGCTCCGGCGAACCAGCTCTCCTCCACGCACCAGTCGCGGAGGCCGGCGCGGAAGGAGGCCTCGGCCTCCGGGTTCCCGTAGTGCACGGGCGAGGTCCAGGACTTGGCGTAGATCACGTGCGCGCCGGCGAGCGCCTCGCGGCGGTCTTCCGTCTCCCGCACCGACCCGCCCGAGATCTCCGCGGCCGCCCGCGCCTTCGCCATGACCGGCTCCGGCAGGGCGAAGCCCTCGGGCCGCAGCACGGTGACCTCCATGCCGCGGAGCGCCGCCATGTGGACCGCCGCCGCGGGCACCGCCAGCGGCAGCGGCTTGGGGTGCCAGGCCCAGGAGAGGACGAATTTACCGCCTCTTGCCGGAACCCCCAGGTCGTCCATCGTCTTCCAGTCCCCCAGGGCCTGGCAGGGGTGGTTGACCGCCGATTCCATGTTCACCAGCGGCACCGGACAGACTCCGGCCATCTGGAGGAAGGTCTCGTCCGCCAAGTCCGCCGCGAGGTCGGTGCCGCCCGCGAACGAGCGGATGCCGAGGACGTCCGCGTAGGAGGCGAGCACCGGGATCGCCTCGCGCACGTGCTCGGCCGCGGCGCCGTCCATCACCACACCCTCCCGGGTCTCCAGGATCCACGTCCCCTGACCCGGGGAGATGACGAACGAGCTGCCGCCCAGCCGCGCCATCCCCGCCTGGAAGGAGGCGAGGGTGCGCAGAGACGGGTTGAAGAACAGCAGCGCCAGGATCTTCCCCTGGAGCGCCTCCGGCTCCGGACGGCTCTGCAGCCGCCGCGCGAGCGCCAGGAGGTCGGCCACCTCGGCGGGGGCGAGGTCCGCCAAGTCCAGAAAGCCCTTCACGGGTGGATCTCCGCCAGCGCTCGCGCGAGGGTGTGGACGTGGGCCTCTTCGAGCACGAGCGGCGGCAGCAGGCGGACGATGTTCGGATCGCCGCTGGTGCCCGAAAGGATGCCGTGGTCGAGGAGCTCGTCGACGATCTGCCGCGCCGGCCGCGTGGTGCGCAGGCCGAGGAGGAAGCCCTCGCCCTGGATGGCGGTCACCGGCCCCACCCTGCAGGTGTCGCGGATCAGGCGCGAGAGTGTGCGCACCCGCGCCATCAACCCCTCGGTCTCGATGGTGTCGATCACCGTCTCGATCAGGGCGCAGGCGAGCGGCCCGCCGCCGAAGGTGGTGCCCAGGTCGCCCACCTTGAGGTCGCCGGCGGCGGCTTCGGACACCAGCACCGCCCCGGCCGGAAAGCCGCCGGCGAGGCCCTTGGCGACGGTCAGCAGGTCGGGCGTGACGCCGTAGGCCTGGGCCGCGAAGGGGTGGCCGGTGCGGCCCATGCCGCACTGCACCTCGTCGAAGATGAGGAGCGCTCCGGCCGCGCGGGTCAGCTCGCGGGCCGCCTTCAAGTAGTCCGCCCCGAGGTCGTACGCCCCGGCCTGGCCCTGGATCGGCTCGACGATCATCGCCGCGACATCCCCCACGGCCAGCGCCGCTTCGAGGGCCGCCAGGTCGCCGCGCGGCACGAAGGTCACGTCGAACGGCGTGCGCGGGAAGGCGTACCACTTCTCCACCGCCTTGTGGGTGACCGCCGCCGCCGCCGCGGTGCGGCCGTGGAAGGCGCCCTCGACGGCCACGATGCGCCCCCGGCCGGTGGCGCGGAAGGCGAGGCGCAGCGCGTTCTCGTTGGCCTCGGCGCCGCTGTTGACCAGGAAGGCCCGAGTCAGCCCCTCAGGGCCGAAGGCCACCAGCCGCTCGGCGGCCCGGGCGCGCACGGCGAGCGGCACGGAGTTGCTCTGGAAGAACAGCTCCTCGGCCTGGCCGGCGAGCGCCGCCACCAGCCGCGGATGCCGGTAGCCGAGGAGCGCCACGGCGTGGCCGCCGTAGAAGTCGAGGAGCGAGCGGCCGTCGCGAGTCTCGACCACCACCCCCCTCCCGCTCACCGGCTCGACGGGCGTATGGGCGTAGACCGGCAGCAGGAAGCGGGCCTCGTCGCGGGAGGCCTGGGCGATTTCTGGAACGGCGGCGGTCGTGGTCGTCATCAGAGTCGTCCTTTCGTTATCTACAGCCAGCCGATCCCCGGCACCGTGAGCCCGGCCGTCTCGGGGAACTCCAGCAGCCGGTTCATCCACTGGATCGCGCCGCCCGCGGCACCCTTCACCAGGTTGTCGAGCGCCGAGAAGACGACCAGGTGGTCGTCCTCCACGACGGCAGAGAGCCGGCAGCGGTTGGTACCCACCACGTCTTGGAGCCGCGGCGGCTCGGGGGTCACGTCCACGAAGGGCGACTCCTTGTAGAAGCCGGAGAGCGACTCGCGGATCTCGGCGGATCCGGCCGGCCGGGCGAGCCGGGCCTGCACCGTCGCGTAGATGCCCCGCGCGAACGGACCCGCCTGGGGGGTGAAGAAGATCTCCGCCTCGACCCCCGAGGCCGCCCTGGCCAGCTCCCGCATCTCCGGCTGGTGGCGGTGTTTCAGCGGATTGTAGGCGAAGAGGTTGCTCCGCCGCGCCGGATGGTGCGTCGTCGCCGTCGGAGTCCGCCCCGCGCCGGTGCTGCCAGTGACCGCGACGACGGACAGACGGGGCTCGATCCAACCGAGCTTCAGGAGCGGCACCGCGGCGAGGAGCGTCGCCGTGACGAAGCACCCGGGGTGGCCGACGTGGCCGGCCGGGGTCTCCGCCAGGTGCTCCGGCACGGCGCAGCGGAACTCGGCGAGGCGCCCCGGCGCTCCGTGCGGATGGCCGTAGACCTTCTCATAGGCCTCCGCCCCGGCGAAGCGGAAGTCGGCCGAGATGTCGACCACCTTCGCCGCCGTACCGGCCCGCTCGGCGACGCCGAGCAACTCGTCGAGCAGAGGCGCGGCGGCGCCGTGCGGCGCGGCGCAGAGCACCGCGACGGTCGGGCTCGCCTCCAGCACCTTCGCGAGATCCCTGCGGCCGGAGAAGGCGAGGCCGGGGTAGCACCCCGCGAGGTGGGGGAAGGCCGACTCGACCGCCTCCCCCGCCTGGCTCTCGGAGAGCACGGCGGCGGGACGGAGGTACGGGTGGCCGGCGAGGAGGCGCAGCAGCTCGCCGGCGACGTAGCCCGTGCCGCCCAGCACCAGGGTGGGGACCGGCTCGGTCACGAGGCCGCTCCCGCCGCGACTCCCAGGCCCAGCTTCTCGCGCACCAGGGCGGCCAGGCGCTCGCCGTCCGTGCGGGCGTTGATCGCCGGCACCCCCATGCTCTCCTCGATGATCCGCGTGCCGGCCAGGTTGTCCGTGGCCGGACCGGTGACCGCCACCGGCTCGATGCCGAAACGCTCGCGCAGCATGCGCACCCCGCCCCAGGCCGCCACCGGATCGTTGGCGGCGAGCACCACGGCGGTGAAGGCGGCGCGGATCGCCGCGTCGTCCAGGATGGCCGCGACCCCATAGGCGCCGAGGAGGCCGTCGCCCAGCTCGGCCACCATGGCGTCCGGCCGCCCGGCGGCGAGCCGGGTGAGGAGGGTGCGGGTCACCGCCGGGGCGTTGGCCGCCGTGGTCGACACGATGCCCAGGTCGGTGAAGAGGCCGGTCGCCCGCGCCCCGGCATCCTCCAGGGCCAGCACGTCGCGCCGCAGCGAGACGCCGGTCGTCTTCAACCCGTCGATCGTCAACCCGTCGTGCGAGAGCTGCCGCACCAGGGCGCACGCGGCGGCCGTCTTGCCGCAGTTCATGCAGGAGCCGACCAGGGCGACGACCGGCACGCCGCCGGTGTCGAGCGGGGCGGCCAAGTCCAGCACCTCGGAACCGATGCGCGCGGCGACGCCGATCCTCTCCCCCAGGTAGGGGAAGTGGAGCACCGCCCCCAGCACCTCGCACTCGAACGGCGGCCCGAGGTCCGGGTTCACCGAGTCGCAGATGCCGAGCACCCCGCCCATGTTGAGCAGGTTGATGGTGTCGCCCGGGGCGAGCCGCTCCGGCAGGTGCCCGGAGTAGCCGAAGAGGGCGTGCCGGTGGCCGAGGGCGCCGGCGATCACGTCCCCCTTCTTCACCTGCGCCATGCGCCCGGTGGGCAGCTCGAGCTGGCTGTAGGTCGTCTTCTCGTTCCTGACCCGCACGGCGACCACCACCCCCTCCTCGCACGGGATGTCGGCCGACAGGCGCACCTCGCGCTTCAACTGGCAGGCGCGGGTGACGGAAGCGATCTTGTCGAGCAGCACGGTCTTCATGACGACGCCTCCCGGGCGCCCATCCGGGCATGCAGCAGGCCCGGCAACGCCACGATCCGAGAAAAGCCCCGGGCGTCGGCGGCGGTCCACTCGCCGGCCGCCTCGCCGTAGACGCCGCGCGACGCGTCGCGCAGCGAATAGGGGGATGTGACTCCTTCGACGAACAGCGAGCCCGTCCGCAACAGCAGATGGACCTCGCCGCTGACCCTCCCCTGGGACGACAGCAGGAACGCCTCGACGTCCCGGCAGACCGGGTCGAGGTTCTGCCCCTCGTGCACCAGGTCGCCATAGACCGCGGCGACCGTCTCCTTCAAACGGCTCTGCCGGCCGGTCAGCGTCAGCTTCTCGAGCTCCCGGTGGGCGGTGAGCAGCACCTCGGCGGCCGGCGCCTCGTAGGCGACCCTTCCTTTGATACCGAGGATCGTCTCGCCCAGGTGGATACCGCGGCCGATGCCGTAGACCCGGGCCGCCTCCTCCACCCGCTCGATCAGCGCGACCGGCGCCAGCTCCTCGCCGTCCCACGCGACGGGCACTCCCTCGGCAAAGCGCAGCACGTGCCGGGCCGGCGGCAGCGGCGCCTCGAACGCGCCGCCGGTCAGCACCCAGGCGGGCTCGGGGATCGAGGCGACCGTGTCCAGCGTCTCCTTGCCGCCGATCGTCACCCCCCAGAGGCCGCGGTTGATCGAGTACGCGGCCCCGAACGGCGGCACCGGCAGGCCGCGCGCTTCGAGGTAGGCGACCTGCTCCACCCGCGAGACCGGGAAGTCGCGCACCGGCGCCAGCACTTCGAGCCCCGGGTCGAGCGTCCGCAGGGCGACCTCGAAACGCACCTGGTCGTTGCCCGCAGCGGTCGAGCCGTGGGCCACGGAACGGCTGCCCAGGCGGCCGGCGGCCGCCGCCACCTCCCAGGCCTGGATGAGCCGCTCCGCCCCCACGCAGAGCGGGTAGGTCTGCCCGCGGCGGACGTTGCCCATCACCAGGAAGCGCAGCACCCGCGTAAAGAACGCCTCGCGGCCGTCGACCAGCACGTGCTCGGCCGCCCCCAGCGTGCGGGAGCGCTCGGCCAGGGCCTCTGCCGCGGCCTCGTCGAGGCCCCCCGTATTCACCGTCACGGTGACGACCGGCCGGCCGTAGGTCTCGGCGAGCCAGGGGATGCAGAAAGACGTGTCCAACCCGCCTGAGAAGGCGAGGACGATCGGGTCGGGCATGATTCACCCCTCCTGGAGGTAGCTTTCCAGCCTCTGGATGAGACGCTTCTGGTCGCGGACGGAGGCGGTCGCCGCGAACACGGTGTCGTCGCCGGCCATGGTGCCGACGACCTCGGGCCAGGCCGCGCGGTCGATGGCGAGCGCCACGCTCTGGGCAGTCCCCACCGTGGTGAGGACGACCGTCATGTAGGGACCCGCCGGCTTCGCCGTGCGCAGGAACCGGGCGAACTCGGCGAACCCCGGTCCGTCCTCCCCGCGTCCCGGGGGGAGCGCGTAGCGCCCGCCGATCCAGGCCACCCCGAGCTCCCGCAGGTCGCGGCTGACGCTCGACTGGGTCGCCGAGATGCCCCGCTCGCGCAGGATCTCCACGAGCTCGAGCTGGTTCGTCACCCGCTCGGCCGCCAGGATGGCGAGGATCTCCCGCTGACGGGTCTCCTTGTGCTCGTGGTCGAATGGCATGGCTTAGGTGACTCTCGCAAAGCGTCGCAAAAACATGCGCATGATACCGCGAATATTGCATGGAAAGTCAATAGGCATTTTGGGGGAGCACGGTGCGGGAGCGAGCTTCGGTGCTGCGTCAACCTGTAGGTACGCGACGGAGTTGCGTTCATGCGGAACAGCGGGCTAGGATCCGGGGCTCTCACAGCCGGACGAGTCGGCTAGAATGGAGGAGGAGGTGCCCCATGGCGGTTCCGTTACAGAAGCGGTTGCTGACGATCGACGACTTCTACGCGATGGCGGAGACTGGCATCCTCGCCGGGGACGAGCGGGTCGAGCTCATCCGGGGAGAGCTCGTTGAGATGACGCCCATCGGTGACCGCCACAGCTTCTACGTCACGATGCTCGCGGATCTGCTGGTCGAGCTACGGCCCAAGATCATCGTGAGCTCGCAGAACCCGGTTCGCCTCGCGCGGCAGCAGTCCGTGCCTCAACCCGACATCGTCCTGTTGCGCCGCCGCGCGGACCTCAGATTCCGGCCGCCTCGCGCAGAGGACGTCCTCCTCCTCGTCGAGGTCTCGGATTCCTCGCTCGCTTATGACCGCGACGTGAAGATCCCCCTCTACGCGGAGAGCGGCATCCCCGAGGCGTGGCTGGTCGACCTCAACTCGGAGTCGATCTTCGTCTTCCGCCGCCCCTCCCCGGATGGCTACCTGGAGAAGCAGAGGCTGGGACGTGGGGCCAGGATCTCCACCGCGGCGTTTCCGGACCATTCCTTGTCGGTGGACGAGATCTTCGGCATCACAGGGTAGCTGTCTTCCCACCTCACCCCCCAGAAAAGGCGAAGGGGACCGGTTTCCCGATCCCCTCGAATCTGGCGCGCGGCTTTGAGGCCGCGGGGCAGGAAGGTTGGTGCCGCAGGGCGAGACTTCCGCCGTGGGATTCCAGTAACCGGCGGCGGACGCGCGCCGGCGGAACCCCGGAAGGTCTCGGTCGCCCGGAGGTGACCTCGAAGTCGGAGTATACATCGATGAGCATGTTTATGGAACAGCAGATCTTCAGTAGTTTGTCCAAGCGCAGCCCGCGGGCCGGGAGGCAGCCGGCGGGAGGCTGAGCCTGATACATTCCGGGTATGGGGACGCGCTCGGTAACCTGGCTGCAACGGGTACGCGAGTGGGCTCGTTCCCTCGACTTCACGCTCGCCCGCCGTTTCGGCCTCGCCACCCGCGAGGACCGCATCTTCTACCTCCTCATCGCCGCCGTCGGGGTGATCGCCGGCCTGCTGGGCGTCGCCGTGCACGCCCTGATCGACGCCCTCCGCGCCCTGCTCTGGCAGTCTCCCAAGGAGATCGTCGAGGCGGCGCGCGAGGCTCCCCGCTGGCTGGTCGTGGCCGCTCCGGCGGTCGGCGGCCTGCTGGTGGGGATCATCGCCTGGCTGGCCAAAGGCCCGGTCGGGGGCGGCGGCATGTCGGCGCTGATCGAGGCGGTGGCGCTGCAGGGAGGCAAGGTGCCGCCCAAGCCCGTGCTGACCAACGCCCTCGCGGCGATCGCCACCGTCGCCAGCGGCGGCTCGCTCGGCCGCGAAGGCCCGTTGATCCGGCTGGGCGCCATGTTCTCCTCCTGGACCGGCTCGCGCTTGGGCGTCGCCCCCCACCGCCTGAAGATCCTGGTGGGCTGCGGCGCTGCGGCGGGCCTCGCGGCGGCCTACAACATCCCCATCGGCGGCGCGCTCTTCGCCATGGAGGTCATCCTCGGCAACTTCGCCCTGGAGATTTTCGGGCCGATCGTCTTCTCGTCGGTCATCTCCACCCTGATCTCCCGCGCCTTCATCGGCGATACCCCGCTCTATGCGGCGCCCGGCTACACCCTGGCCTCGGCCTGGGAGATCCTCCCCTACGCCGGCCTCGGGGTGGTCGGCGCCTTCGCCTCGGTGGCTTTCGTGATGGGGGTGAGGACGGGGCGCAGGACGTTCGCGGGGCTCCGATTCATTCCCGAGCCGCTCAAGCCGGTGCTGGGGATGACCCTGCTCGGGCTGATGGCCCTGTGGGTGCCGCACGTGCTCGGCGGCGGCCACGACATCATCAACCTGGCGCTCGCCGGCGAGCTCAAGCTGCCGGCGCGCCTCGCCCTCCCCGACCAGTTCACCATCCTCCTGCTCCTGGGGCTCGCATTCGCCAAGCTGCTCGCCACGACGCTGACCACGGGGAGCGGCGGCGCCGGCGGGCTCTTCACGCCGTCGCTGTTCTTCGGCGCCCTGGTGGGCGGGGCCTACGGGTACTGGATCCACTCGCTGTGGCCGAACCTCGCCTCCCCCTATGGCGCCTACGCCGCCGTGGGCATGGCGGCCATCATGGCGGGCACCAGCCACGCTCCGATCAGCGCCATCCTCATCCTCTTCGAGTTCACCGGCAACTACGACCTCATCCTGCCGGTGATGGTCGCCTCCATCATCTCGAGCGTGGTGTCGCGCCGGCTGCGGCCTTACTCCATGTACACCGAGTCGCTGCGCGGCCGGGGGATCGACCTGCCCTGGCGGATGGAGGAGGCGGTGCTCGCCGGGCTCAAGGCGGAGGACCTCGCCCGCCCCGATCCCAACATCCTGCGCCCGGAAGACAAGTACCGGGACGTGGTCGACAAGTTCCTCTCGACCAGCCGCCAGCGGCTCTTCGTGGTGGACACCGACGGGCGCCTGCTGGGGACCATCTCGCTCCACGACATCAAGCAGACGCTGGAGCACCCGGAGAGCGTGATGGCGGTCCTGGCGCACGACCTGATGGCGCCGATCGACCGCGTCGTCAGGAAGGACGAGCGGCTCCATCGCGCCACCGAGCTCTTCGCCCACAGCGACTTCGAGCGGCTGCCGGTGGTCGACGAGAAGGGCAAGTTCCTGGGCGTGCTCGCCAAGCGCGACCTGCTCGCCGTCTACGCCCAGGAGGTGCTGGGGCGGCCCGCCCTGCTCGCCACCTTCGTCTCCAGCCAGGACTCCGAGGCGAGCCGCCGCTACGTCGAGATCCCCCCCGACTTCTCTCTCCGCCTGGTGCCGGTGCCCCCCGGCCTGGTCGGCAAGACCCTCGCCGAGGCACGCCTGCCACAGGCGTTCGCAGCCCGGGTGATGGAGATCAAGCGCCAGGGGCGGACCGGGGAAGAGTCCGTCCTCCCCACCGGGGACACCGTGCTCCTGGCCGGCGACCACCTGCTCCTCCTCGGCCCCACCAACACGGTGGAGGCGCTGGGCGAAGGCAGGCTCTCCGCCGCCGACGAAGCCCTGGCCCACCAGGCGATCGACTGATGTCCGGCCCGCCCGGCAGCCCGCCTGGCAGGCAACCGACCGCAGAGGAGCGCCGCCGCCTCGCCGGGCTCCCGGTGCCGGCCGGCCTCTGCGCCTCCTGCGAGCACCTGCGTGTGCTGGCGTCCAAACGCAGCGTCTTCGTCCGCTGCGGCCTCGCCGAGAGCGACCCCGCCTTCCCCCGCTATCCGCCGCTGCCGGTCGTGGCCTGCGCGGGCTTTACCGGTTTTCCCCCGCTTTAGGGTTCCTGAACGGAGAATAGGCCTCCCGATCCACCCAAAAAGTCATTCGAACCGAAATTCGAGTCAAAAATCCGAGGAAAAGGGTTCGCCGTCCCTTTTTTGACCTCTCAGCCCCAGATTAGCCTTCGGCAACCGGTTTTTTGACCAATTCGGCGTCCAAAAGATCAGTCGAAGCCTCC
>Ga0190265_10003334_pt1 | contig 10950 bp, 7 predicted proteins | sample Popmic124T_FD_133135 | JGI IMG/M metagenome (GOLD analysis project Ga0190265, IMG submission 133135) | Populus adjacent soil microbial communities from riparian zone of Indian Creek, Utah, USA - 124 T | ecosystem: Environmental > Terrestrial > Soil > Riparian zone | place: USA: Utah | collected...
ATCTTGTCGGTGAAGTCGCGCGCGCGCATATCACCTTTGTCCGCGGTTCTGATCGCTAATTGAAGATACAGCCCGTCTCGTTCCTCGGATGTTTTCGCCCGCTCGATTCGATCCAGCAACGACTGTTCGATATCTCCTGCGCTCCGCTCCGGTGTCAGACCCCTTTGCAAAGCGTCATTGTCTTCACTTTGTACGTCTCGATTCGTCCCCTGTGCCAGCACCGCGAGCTCAGCTTTGAACTGGTCCACGGTTTCCCTGGGAGCATGCTGTTCGATCAGCGGCATCAAGCGTCGAATGACCAAATATTTTCCCTGCAGACCCGAAGTGCTGGTGTCCTGTTCGCGCGAAGGAGACGGCCGCAGCAAGACGCGCGCGGCCGTTTGAAAGAATGCGGTACGCAGTTGCGGCGCAACGTCAGGGGGCCCGGTGCGTTGGCGCGTTTGGGACATACTCTGGCCGCCGTCTGGTGTAAACGTTACAAACAAGTTTGGTGTAAACAAGTAAGACGAAAGCAGTGAGACTGTGTTGGCGTCGGCTTGCAGGTCACCTTGTGCTGTGGCGAGCAGGCGCGCGTAACGCATATCCGCCGCTTCTGGATTCTTTTCTCTCAAAACTGAAAGAAAGCCCAAACCATCCGCTGTGACATTAGTGAGCGCCGGATCGGCAAACTGTAAAGCTCGCTCAACATCAGCGTCTAAGAGTTGACTCGCGAGCCTCAACCGCTGGCGTTGGGCCGCGGGAGTATCAAGCGGTTCATTTCGCCGTTCGGAAGTTGCGTCGATTGCTTCCTGCTTTTTCGCTTCTGTCATCTTTTCCAGAAGCTCTTCACCCAGAGCGCGGTCCCGTCTGGCGGCCAATCGCAAAACTTCAGCACGCAAGTCGGGCCCGCGGACGATAGCAAACGAACCGCTAGCCGCTTCCTGTTTCTTACGCTCCTCTTCCTGTTTTCGCGCTGCTTCCTGATCTGCTACCGAAGCGGCGTCCCAGGCTCTACGAAATAAAGTGCGACCCTGATCCGGATCGGGCTCCCAAAGAGCATCCGCGATTCGCGAGAGAGTGCGAGCTCGCAGCGTTTGATCTGGAAAACTACGCGCATCGTTGGCGAGAGAAACCAGCAGCGACAAGGCGAGCGCTTTCTGTTCGTCGGCCTTCGCCTTTGCTGCAGCGGAGTTTCGGTTTTTCTTACCAGCCGGCTTAGGTGCGTTGGGTTGAGTTTGCGCCTGGTTAGCCGGGGAGGGCTGCACGGCCTGTGCCGAAATGGTGGTAGATACAGACAGGAACAGGCATACAGACAGGACTAAGCTGAAGTACATGAGTATTCTCCTGAACCGGTAGTACCCAGGACGGAGTAGATCGATGAGATTAACGTCGCCGGCGCGGTTCAGTTCCAGAAAGTGATCTGGTCGAAGCGCTCGATGTCGAAATCAGTGGAGACCGACTGCGCTCATCAATAAGAGATGCGCAGATTACCCAAAGCTTGAGAGATTAACGGGAGCCGGAGGCTTGCGGTTCACAGATTCACTTTTCGTGCTATTTCGTGTGATTCGTGGATCGCTTTTCAGTTAATCGCAAATACGATCCACAAATGACACGAAACGGGGAGTTTCTGATTCTATTCAGACAGCCACCACTTCGAGTTCCGGATCCACTTCCTGCTTCAGCATGCCTTCAATCGCCATCAACGTCCCTGTCAGCGAGCTGGGACAACTTCCGCAGGCACCCTGGTAACGAATGCTCAACGTGTGGTCTTTCAGGCCAAGTACTTCCAGGTACCCTCCGTCACCCATCAATGCGGGACGGACCTTTTCATCAAGTATGTCATTGATCTTCAACAGTCGCGGATCGTCGCTGGTTGCTGCGGCTATCGCTCCGCCAACTGCTGCGGCGGCGGCGGCCGGACTGTTAACTGCCTCAGCCGCGCGTATCGGAACTGCCAACGCGGGCAACAAATCGTCCCAATCTCCTTCATCATCCTTTTCAACCGTGATCATGCGGTCCATGTAAAACACTGACACTACATGGCCCACATCAAACAACGATTTTGCGAGCGTGTCGTTTTCCGCCTGATCCGGCGAACTATATGAGTTTGCAGTACCGTTACTAACCGCTTCTCTTAGTATGAATTTGACCGCGTTTGGATTAGGCGTCTCTTCAATATCGCTAATTTTCGGCATTACCTGTTCTCCCCAATTTGCCCCGACTCTCAGGAATTCTTCTCAATTTTGTTGGCTGAACACATTATATCTGCTTTGCTCCCGCAGCGCAGTTCGCGGCGCGCAATGCCTTTTGGTCCATGCAAAAAATCATGAAAAATTAAGCTGGAGTTTTACGCTGGAAGGCTATTGCCAAAGCTTCTCGACGGGCATATACTCCGTCCCCTCACTTGCCCCCCCTTACAATTAAGGTGAGCCAAGTTGAGATAGAGGCAGGCGATTGCGAGGGTCGTCTGCCTCTGCTTTTTTTTGGTGATGGATATTAGTCCCACTGCTTGCCTTTTGATATTTACTCGTGAATACGTGATCCTAGAAACTGCCCGGGACGCTAACTCAAAATGAACATTGGCATTACTGTCTATCCAACGTATGGCGGCAGCGGTATCGTAGGTTCCGAGTTGGGAAAGGAACTTGCCGAACGAGGACACACTGTCCACTTCATTTCTTCAGCTCTGCCCACCCGTCTAACTCAACTCAATGAGCGAGTGCGATTTCATGAAGTAGAAATGATGTCATATCCGCTATTTGAGCATCAGCCCTATACGCTGGCACTGGCGACCAAGATGGCTACCGTTGCCGAAACGGAAAACCTTGATCTGCTGCACGTTCATTACGCCATTCCACATTCGATCAGTGCGATTCTGGCGCGCGAATCGCTAAAGCCAAATCGCTACTTGCCCGTTATCACCACGCTGCACGGTACGGACATTACCCTGGTAGGCGCCGACCGCTCTTACTTGCCAATTACTCGTTACGGGATCGTGCAATCAGATGGTGTTACCGCCATCTCCGATTACCTGAAGCACGAGACGAAAGCAACGTTTCAGTTTGACGACATCACGGTGATCCCCAATTTCGTTTGCCCGTCAGAGTATTTGCGCCATCCAGTTGAACAATTGCGAAAGACACTGGCGCCAAATGGCGAGCCTTTGCTGGTCCACGTTTCAAACTTCAGGCCGGTGAAACGTCCGGTTGACTGCGTGGAAATCCTGGCGCGTGTCTTGAAACAGGGAATCAAAACGAGACTGGTGATGGTCGGGGACGGCAGCGAACGAACAAACGCGGAACATCGCGCACATTGTCTTGGGGTACATGACAAATGCTCGTTCGTCGGTAAACAGCCAAAGATCGTCGATTATCTTTCAGCGTCCGATGTCTTGTTGTTGCCTTCAGAGCAGGAGTCGTTTGGTCTTGCGGCCTTGGAAGCTATGGCTTGCGAAGTTCCGGTGGTAGCGTCGCGCGTTGGTGGCGTCCCCGAAGTTGTGACGGACAGCCAAACCGGATTCTTGAGCGATGTTGGCGACGTCGATAAGATGGCTGCCGACGCGGCAAAACTTTTGGGGAATCAAGAGCTGCGATCCGAAATGGGACGGCGCGCTCGGGAGTCGGCAGTCACACGCTACCGGACAGAAAAGATCATCCCTCAGTACATAGAGTTTTACAAAAAGATATTTTCGAGGGTAAAGGAGAAGTTATAGTGAAACGCACCGTCCTCATAATTACCATGGTTCTTCAGTTGGCATTTTCAGGATTGGCCCAACAACCATCCTCGCGACCCGCGCCGGCTCCGACCCCAACACAACCAACCGTTCAAACAAGCGACGATGAAGTGGTGCGCATTACCACCAACCTGGTCCAGGTGGATCCGGTGATCACAGATAAGGATGGAAACCAGGTAACAGATCTCCGCCCGGACGAGGTGCAGATCTTTGAAGACGGCAAGCCGCAGCCGATTACAAACTTTTCTTACGTCTCACTGGGATCAGCAACGCCAACCACTACCGCAAGGCCGGTCAACAAAAGTGTGGTGCCTGTACCTCCCGTCCCACTCAGGCCCGACCAGGTGCGACGTACTATTGCGCTGGTAGTGGATGACATCGGGCTTTCTTTTGACAGCACCCATTTCGTGCGGCGGGGCCTGAAGAAATTTGTCGAGGAGCAAATGGGGCCTGACGATTTGGTGGCGATTATTCGCACCGGCGGAGGCATCGGTGCGTTGCAACAGTTCACTTCCGACAAGCGACAGTTGCTGGCTGCAGTCGACAAGGTTAGGTGGAACCCTAACGGGCGCAGTGCGGTTTCGCCGTTCGCACCGATATCAGCGAATCCAGCACCCATCGTTGATTTGGACCAGGGGACAGGAGATAAAGCTGAAGACTTCGACCGGTTTCGCGAGGACTTCTTCGCAGTAGGAACGCTTGGCGCCGTCAATTACGTTATTAAGGGTCTTCGTGAATTGCCGGGCCGGAAGTCGATCGTTCTCATGTCTGACGGAATCAAGATTTTCAATGCGTCAGACCCGACCGGAAGCTCTCGAGTACTGGACGCACTCCGAAGTCTGACCGATCTCGCGAATCGCGCGTCAGTTGTGGTCTATACGATGGACGCGCGCGGGCTGCCTACCCTCGGTTTTACGGCTGCCGATTCGTCCGCAGGATTAACGCCACAACAGTTTGAGCAGAGATTAAGCAACCGCCGCTCCCAGTTCTTCGAGTCGCAAAATGGTCTGAATTACATGGCCCAACAAACCGGCGGTCTGTTCATTCGTAACAACAACGATCTCAATGCTGGAATCATGCGGGTGGTCCAGGATCAGGCAGGTTACTACCTGATAGGCTATCGTCCGGACGAGTCGACTTTTGAGTCCGTGTCCGGCCGCCGCAAGTTTCATAAGCTGAGTTTGAAAGTTAACCGGCCCGGCAAATTCAACGTGCGGATGCGCACAGGCTTTTACGGAATTACAGACGAAGAAGCCACCACCGCCAAACAAACCGGCGAGCAACGTTTAATCAGCGCCATCACGTCGCCTTTTGGATCGGCTGGCGTGCACGTGCGGCTTACCTCACTCTTCGCCAACGATGCCACCACGGGGTCCTTCATGCGGTCGATGGTCCACGTAAAGGCAAGCGATCTCACCTTCACGGAAGAAGCCGAAGGCTGGCACAAAGCTGTGTTCGACGTCATCGCAATAACATTCGGTGATAACGGCAGGGTGGTGGACCAGATGTTTCGAACACAGACAATCCGATTGCGCGGAGAAACTTATCAGCGAGTTCTGAGGGACGGTTTCACCTATCACCTAACGGTGCCGATGAAGAAATCAGGCGCTTATCAGCTTCGCCTGGCACTGCGTGATATGCCGTCGAGCCGGATAGGTTCTGCCAGCCAGTTCATCGAGGTGCCTGACCTAAAGAAGAACCGTTTGACGCTTTCGGGAATTGTTATTAGCGGAGTTCCACTGGAAGCCTTCAAAAAGGGCGGGGTGGACGCGATCGATCAAACTCAGCCGACGGGTGAAGACACTACTCGCCAGGATCCAAAGGCGAGCCCGGCGGTCCGCCAATTCAAATCGGGTCTGGTGATGGTTTATGGGTTTGTGGTCTACAACGCTCAAGTCAACAAAGCAACCGGTCGACCGCAATTGCACACCCAAATGCGGCTTTTCCGCGACGGACAAATGGTGTTTTCTGGGAAGGAAGTCCCGCTAGATTCTACGGACCAGTCTGATCTGAAACGACTTACAACCAGTGGCGCTCTCAGTCTCGGATCGGAACTACCACCCGGCGAGTACGCTTTACAGGTCATCGTCACAGATCCCCTGGCAAAGGAAAAGCATCGCGTCGCAAGCCAATGGATCGATTTTGAGATCACTAAGTAAGGGATCTCCCCGCCCGGCATAGGAATCAAGGATGAAGGATGAAAATAAAGATCGCTGGTGCTGTTTTATTCATCCTTCATCCCTCATCCTTCATCCTTGCTCCGTTGCAGTTAGTCAAAGTCGCAGTCGGGTTGCCACTTTTAAGGCATGACCTTCAACATGCGTTCAATTATCGTCGGCACCGCCGGTCACATCGATCACGGTAAGAGTTCGTTGGTCCAGGCGCTAACCGGCAAAGATCCCGACCGACTTCCCGAAGAAAAGAAACGCGGCATCACCATCGATCTCGGGTTTGCAGATCTGGATCTGGGTGACGTACGTGTGGGTTTCGTTGACGTTCCGGGTCACGAACGGTTTGTAAAGAACATGCTCGCCGGCGTTCACGGCATTGATCTAGTAGCGCTGGTAATAGCTGCCGATGAGGGCGTAATGCCGCAAACACGAGAGCATTTTGATATTTGTCGTTTGCTTGGTGTCCAAAAGGGCGTGGTGGTCATTACCAAAACCGATCTGGTTGAAGATGAGCTGCTGTCGTTGGTAACTGCCGAAGTTGAAGAGCTCGTCGCCGGTTCCTTTCTACAGGACGCTCCGGTCGCTCGAGTCAGCGCGCGCACCGGCGCGGGTCTCGATGAATTCAAAGCTGCGCTACGCGAGGTGGCGTCCGAAGTGCCCGCTCGATCAACCGAGTACGTCACTCGCTTGCCGGTTGATAGAGCTTTTACGATGAAAGGCTTTGGCACCGTTGTTACCGGCACGTTGGTGTCCGGCCAAATCGCGGAAGCTGACGATCTGGAATTGTTGCCGGCCGGCATGCGTGTGCGCGCACGGGGCGTTCAAGTTCATGGCGAACCTGTGACTCATGCGCACCCGGGACAGCGCACAGCTGTGAATCTCGCCGGAATCGACGTTGCGGATGTTGACCGCGGAATGGTGCTGGCGAAAAGCGGCCGTTTGCGTCCGACTCAAATCATCGACGTCGAACTAACGATGTTGCCTGATGCCGCCAGGCCGATTCGGACGCGTTCCCGCGTGCGCCTACACATTGGGTCGGCGGAAGTGCTGGCGCGAGTGCGCGTGCTTAACACGGCCGGCGAGATTGCGCCCGGCGATACCGCCTTCGCGCAACTGCGCCTTGAGAGTCCGGTGGTCGCGCTGCACGGGGACCGCTTTATCATTAGGTCTTATTCACCTGCTCAAACAATCGCAGGTGGCCTGGTGCTTGATCCTTTCGCGGCCAAGCATCGTGGCAGGGAACTCGCGAAAGCGGAGAAACGACTGCGCAGTTTGAAGGATCCAAACGTGGGAGCGCGATTAGTTAGTTTCATCGAGGCTGCCGGGGACATCGGGTTAAAGGCGGAAGAGCTGGCAGCGCGCTTTGGTTGGACCGACGAGATGCTTGCTCGCGTAACAAGTGAAGTGAAACAAACCGGCAACGTCGTCGACGGTAATGGTGTGTACCTGGCAAGAGAATCAGTTGAACAAATGTCACGACTGGTGATTGATGAAGTTAAGAAACACCATCAGCGCGAACCATTGGCACGAGGCCTGGCGCGCGAAACGTTACGAGAACGCTTTTTCACGCACACGCCGGTGGAAGTTTTTCGATTTGTGATCTCTCGTTTGGAAAGCGAGGGAGTTTTATCAAGTGAGAAGGATTTAGTTCGCGCGGCCGAGCACAGGCTGGACTTGTCGTCGTCAGACCAACAGTTGCGCAACAAGTTGATTGAAAGCTACCAGGTCGCTGGTTTGGAAGCTCCGTCCTGGGAGCAGGCACTCCAACAGGCAGGTGTCGCTGTGGCGCAGAAGAATCACGCGCGTAAGATTCTGCAACTATTGCTTGACGAGGGGAAATTGGTGCGTGTTCACGGTGATACGTTCTTCGATGCCGGAGCTTTGGATAAGCTCAAACAGGTGCTGTTACAGCACGCCGCGGCACATGAACCGGAGCGACTCATTGACGTGGCCACCTTTAAAGAGTTGGCCGGCATCTCCCGAAAGTATGCCATTCCGTTGCTTGAATATTTTGATCGAGAACGAGTGACACAGCGTGCCGGAGACAAGCGAGTCATCCTCAAATGACAAACTCCAAGGCCCGTAGTCCTTTGAAACAAATAAAACAAATATGCGGTCATAAATGTGCGTCTCATGCTGTTTTGTACGGTATGAAACACTTGCGTTCCGTAAGGCCCGGCGTTAACATGCTGCGCACACAAACGATTTTTCGGCTTTTTCCAAAACCTTCATTGCGACTGATTGCCAGGGGAGGTAATCCATGAAAACTAAAGATATCCTGGTGGCGCTCGTGGGTTTAGCTTCCGCTGCCGGTGCGATCTTCTTTTTCTATAAGTTTGTGACGTTTGAAGAAGTTGGGGGCGGCCACCATTATGGGTGGTATTCACTTGGCCTGGCCGCGCTGGCATTTGTGTGCGGCCTGCTGTATTTCCTTGGCCATGTGAACAAGGAAGAAGAGATTCACATCACGCAGTAGGCAACATCGGAAACTCAACCTGACGGAAAGCCGGTGTGGCCCTGAAAACGGATCCTGATTGCGCGACGATTTCTAACTAGTCAATCTGAAATTTCTGACGCCGTTTGTGCACAAGTGACGGCTTCCTGAGTGCGCAAACGGCGCTTGGTTTGTCATAAGACGAAACGGCAATAGGAGAAGACGATGATCTTGCCCACGTTGATAATGCTGGCCCAGTCGGAATCAACTGTTCGCATCCCGAGCTATTTCTATCCGGCCATCATGGGCATGTTTCTACTTGGCATAGTGATGGCGCTGGTGGCTGCGGTACTGGGCTTCGCTCGTGCCGGCGCATTTGGCCCATCCGCTCGTTGGTTTTCATTCGCGGCCGTATCTCTAATTTTGTTTCACATTCAGTTTTTGTTTCTCGGCTTTGGTTTTATAAGCGACGACAGCAACTTGGTTTTTGGCATTCTGACGTTCTTCAACGCTTTTGTTTTAATATCGGCAGTTTGCATGGTGATGGGTTTTGTAAGACTGACAAGCGCGCGCTGACCATCATCGTTTGTTGGAAGTATTGTCATTGAAAAGAATATTTTTAGTGGCCGCGCTCGCACTTGCTGTGAGCGCGGCGTTTTTTCTTGCTGGTTGCCGGCCTTCTGCTGGTCCGGGCGGCGGCGGCGGATTCGTGCGCGTGCGTGGTACTCGTTTTGTAGTCAACGGCAAACCGTTCAGGTTCGTGGGCGCCAACGTGGCCATCATGTATCGCGACGAAGATCGGGCGCGCATGCCTGAGACATTAACTCACGCTTCGCAGGCCGGCATCCGTGTGGTGCGCGTGTGGGCGTCAGGCGAAGGGGGACCGGATGATATTGGTCCAATCGCCGACTTTGCGGACTGGCCGCGCATGCATCCATTTCGTTGGGCGCCGGGGCAATGGAATGAAGAAGCGTTTGTGCACCTCGACAAAGTGATCGCGGAAGCAACTCGCAACAACCTATACGTCCAATTATGTTTGACGAACTGGTGGCGCGATACCGGCGGCGTTACACAGTATCTGCGTTGGGCCGGCATAAACGACGCTGCCGACAATGCGTATCCATTTGGAATTAACGAGCAGCGCGCGATGCTCTTCTACACGAATGACGAAACGCGCCGGCTTTACCGTGAGCACATTGAAAAGCTGGTAACTCGGCGCAATACCGTGACCGGCGTTCTTTATCGCGACGATCCGAACATCTTCGGATGGGAGTTGATAAACGAAGGGCAGGCAGTCACTGGCCGCTGGCATGAAAGACGTGCCTGGATAGCGGAGATGACGGCTTACCTGAAGTCGTTTGATCCGAACCACGTAATCACGCCAGGCACATGGGGATACCGCACGGCCGCGGAACGTCGCGAGTGGTTGCTTGATCATCAATTGCCAAATGTTGATTACTGCGATGTGCATAACTATCCACGTCCGGACACCGACAGTTATGTTGACTCTCCACAATCGATGTCGGAGTTCGTTAACAACCGTGCCGCAGCGGCGTTTTCGCTAAGAAAGCCACTGGTGTTTGGTGAGTTCGGAATGGGCCCGGAGGGCTACAACGGTTTTTCGCAAACGGAATGGTTTCGCGCATTCCTGGAGAGTACCGTGCGAGCGGGAGCGTCCGGGGCAATGTTCTGGATCCTGACGCCTGACCTTAACCGAGGCTACGGGGTCACTTACGCGACTCCGCGCGATGAAGCCGTGCGCCAGGAAGTGTCACGCGCGGCGCGAATGTTTGATTCGCTGGCGGGAGCCGATCCTCCTGGGCATTTAACCGAACCGAACCGCCATTTGATTCCTCGTCAGTTCATGTGGCGCCGTGCGGAAAACGATCCTGCCACTGTGCCTGTGATTATTTATCGCCCGGATCGTTCAGTCTTCTATAAATTCAAACCGCGAATGGCCACGTCGGCACGTTTTGAAAAGCTGGGCGATGGACCAGGTTACATTTGGGGATACGGAGCAGGCTACTTTGAGTACGTTATCCCGGCGCGCGATCACCGGCGACGTGTTAGCGAGATGATCGTGCGCGCACACATTCAGCCTGTGCCACCGATCGATGCAAAACCGCAGGACATTAAAACGCGCGTCACTCTCTTCGTAAACGGCGCCGATCTGGGTTCGCGTCTGGTGACTAAGGAAGCGCCGCGGCAGGCGCTAATTCAGGAGTGGCGTATCGATGGGTTCTTTGTGCGGTTGCGCGCTATGCGCGGTCTGCCTATTACGCTTCGTTTCGAAGTGCAACCTGAGGCAGATTGGGTTTACGGGGTGAATATTTCAAACTGGCCGGACGGCTACGATGCGAAAGATGCAACTCCGGTGGAAGTTGAAATCCGCAGGTGACCACAGGCAAGACTCGTCGCGTTTAGTTTTCGTGCTGTTTCGTGTATTTCGTGGATCGTTACTGAACTTACATAAAAGACGATCCACGAATTACACGAAATCACACGAACCGCCGATGTTTTCACGGACCGGCTGCTGGGCTCACCCCAGGTCGAACGATGGTAGTCAGGCGCGGTAACTGATTTGCCGCATCGACAACCGCCGCGCGCGACTTTTGATCCAGCACATAAACGGA
>Ga0190265_10003335_pt1 | contig 10949 bp, 15 predicted proteins | sample Popmic124T_FD_133135 | JGI IMG/M metagenome (GOLD analysis project Ga0190265, IMG submission 133135) | Populus adjacent soil microbial communities from riparian zone of Indian Creek, Utah, USA - 124 T | ecosystem: Environmental > Terrestrial > Soil > Riparian zone | place: USA: Utah | collected...
CGCTGAAGCGCAAGACCCGGTAGCAGCAGGCCCTTGATGCTCGACCACGTCGTTCCCTGCACGGCGCGCCAGAGCTCCATCGAGACGCCGAGCGTGAGCAGGGCGACCACTACAGGCGTCCAGATCGCCGGCGCGAACGGCCAGAACTGGTCGGCCACGAGGCCGACCGGCAAGACGAGCGCTACGAAGTTGGTGCCACAGCGCAGAGAGAACCGCGAGGGTCGCGCGTCGCCCCGCCAGGTCGCCGCCAGCGTCCCTTGCTCGGCCGCCGCGATCGCGCGGTGCTCGGCACCGTGCAGATAGAGCGTGCGTCCGCGAAGGAGCCATGCGAGCAGAGCCACGCTGAGCACGATTCCGGCAATCAGGGTCGCGGTCTCGGAGAAGAAGACGAAAGCGCAGGGCGCGAGCAACGCCGCCGTCAGAAAGATCTTCTCGCGCTTGCCGGCGACTCCGCCGCCGCGAAAGAGCGGCGACATGGATGCACCGAGCCGAGCGAGGCCCCGCAGGATGGGGATCCTGCGGAAGGCGGTCGACGCCGCAGGCATCTTGCCTTCGACGACGGTCCCGTCGGCGCGGGCAAAGGCCCAGAAGCGTTCGCTCGCGATCACGATGCCGTCGGGTCTTGCCATTCCGCCAAGGGTCGGCAGCGAAGCCTCATCGGCCCGCGCCAGGAATGCGGTGGCTGTCGCCCCGGACACTTCTCTTACCTTGCCGGACCATGCGACCGCCCGGCAAGTGCCGGGCGGCCTAGTTCACGTGATTTTTGGTCCTAACTCCTTTTACCAGCGACCGCGGGTGAAGAAGCCGAGCAGCAGGAGCACGAGTACGACGATCAGGATGATGTAAAGCAAGCTCACTTGTCGGCACCTCCTTTCTCGCTTAGTCGGTCTTACCCCGGAGAGGGAGAGGGCTAAACCGGGTAGGCAGAAGTCATGCGCCTCTATCCAGACATTCCGTCGCGGCGAGCTTCGACGCTTGCACGCGATCTCCTCACCGTCGCGCTCCTCGTGCTGCTCGCGTGGATCGCGCTCAAGGTTCACGACGCGGTCGACCGCCTGGCCGTGCTCGGCGAGGGAGTGAACGAGGCGGGCTCGTCCATCGAGGACGGATTCGAAGCCGCAGCCGATGCCGTCGACGGTACTCCGATCGTGGGCGGCGAGCTTGCCGATGGGCTCCGCGGCGCGGGCGAGGGCTCCGGCGGCAACGTTGCCGAGCTCGGACAGGAGGGCGAGGACAAGACGCACCAACTGGCCGACATCCTCGGGCTCGTCACGTTCTTCATCCCGGCGACGTTCCTCCTGCTGCGCGTCGTGCCCTCGCGCACCGCCCAGGTCCGGCGACTGGCCGCTGCGGAGCGCGTGCTGCTCGAGCGTGACACTCCGGAGCAGCGGCGCCTGATTGCCATGCGGGCGGCGTTCGCTCTTCCGTACGGCCAACTGCTCGCCTACACCCGAGATCCCCTCGGTGATCTCGAGCACGGACGCTATGACGCGCTCGTCGAGGCAGTGCTCGAAGACGCCGGGTTACGCTCCTCGCGTCGAAAGGAGGATGCTTGATTCGCGTTTTCGTCGTCTACGAGACAGAGCCCGATCCCGAGCGGTACGCGCAACACGCGGAGCTCTGCCGCCAGGTGCCCGGTTCCACCTTCCGCCACGGCCGCGTCTTCGGCGCCCCCATGGGTGAGCCGAGGTACCGCTACTACGCGGAGTGGGAGTTCCCGGACATGGATGGCTTCAAGACAGCGGCCCGCACAGAAGAGTTCATGGCGACCGGCAAGGACGCCATCGAGATGGGCGTTCCCTTCCACGTCCATTTCGCCGAGCTACATGAAGCCTGAGGCCTCCTCTCCCGAGGAGCTCGGCTTCGAGCGGATCGTCTACGAGAAGGCGCCCCCGCGGGCCACGATCACGCTCAATCATCCCGAGCGGTTGAACGCGTTCGACTTCCAGATGTTGCGGGAGCTGGCCCGCGCATGCGAGGACGCCTCCTGGGATGACGAGATCCGCGTTGTCGTCCTCACCGGCGCCGGCCGCGCATTCTGCGTCGGCGCCGACCTGAAGAGCTGGGGCGAGGAGTACCTCGGCAACCCCGACGGCTACTGGAAGTGGTTCGGCGCGTTCAAGGACGCTCACGATCGACTGCGCGAGATCGGCAAGCCCACGCTCGCGCGCATAAACGGGATCGCCGTTGGCGGCGGCAACGAGCTGCAGATGGCCTGCGACCTGGCGGTGATGGTCGAGGGCGCTTTCATTCGCCACGTTGGCCTCGAGCACGGCTCCGTGCCGGCGGGTGGCGCGACGCAGTGGCTGCCGATCTTCGTCGGCGATCGCCGTGCGCGCGAGATCATCTACCTGTGCGAGGAGATCCCGGCCGCGCAGGCCTTGGAGTGGGGCCTCGTCAACTGGGCAGTGCCGGAGGCAGAGCTCGATGCGAAGGTAGACGAGGTCGTCGACAAGCTGGCGACGAAGCTCCCCACGGCGACCCGCTATGCGAAGCAGCAGCTCAACTTCTGGCGCGACCTCGCCTGGCACGGCACCGTCGGGCACGCTCGTGACTGGCTGTCGCTCTCGATGCTGAGCGAGGAAGCGCAGGGCGCCGTGCGACGGTTCCTCGAGAAGAAGTGAGCGAGCTCGTCCTCGTCGAGCGCGACGGCCCGATTGCCGTCGTCCTGCTCAACCGCCCGGACGCCCTGAACGCGCTCTCGGACGAGCTGATGGAGGCGCTGGTCTCGACTCTGGTCGGGCTCGACCGCGACGAGGAGGTGCGCTGCATCGTGCTCGGCGGCTCCGAGCGCGTCTTCGCGGCAGGCGCCGACATCGCCGAGCTGGCGAAGGCGTCGCCGATCGACCTCTACTACCAGCGGCGCGTTGAGCGCTGGGATGTGATCGCGGGTCTCTGGACACCGCTCGTCGCCGCCGTCTCGGGGTACTGCCTCGGCGGCGGGTGCGAGCTGGCCATGGCCTGCGACCTGATCGTCGCTTCCGAGACGGCGCAGTTCGGCCAGCCGGAGACCGGGGTCGGCGTGATTCCGGGCGCCGGCGGGACTCAGCGCCTGACACGGGCCGTCGGAAAGTCGCTGGCGATGGACGTCATCCTGAGCGGCCGCTTCCTGTCCGCCGACGAGGCTCTTCGGGCCGGCCTCGTAGCGCGCGTCGTCGCTCGCGAGTCCTGGCTCGACGAGGGCAAGCGGGTGGCGCGCGCGATCGCCGAGAAGGCGCCCGTCGCGACGAGGCTGGCGAAAGAGGCGGTCGACAGATCCTTCGAGAGCCCGCTCACACTAGGCCTGGAGTACGAGCGGCGCTTGCTCGCGCTCGCGTTCGCGTCCGCGGATGCGAAAGAGGGCCTGAACGCGTTTCTCGAGAAGCGCAAGCCGGACTTCAAAGGGAGGTAGGACGATGGATCTCGTCACGCTCTTGCAGGGGCACAGAGACGCGATCACCGTACGCAGGATCTACGGCGATCCGGTCGAGCGCGACGGCGTCACACGTCTCCTGACTAGGAGGTGACGAGCTCGAGCGGGACGAGCGTGACCTCGAGCTCGCGGCCGCCGCGGACGACCTGCGCCTTGACGTCGGTCCCGATCAGCTCGCCGGCCATCAGCCGCTGAAGGTCGTTCACACCTTCGACGGGGAGGCCGTTCACCTCGACGATCAAGTCCTCGGGCCGCAGGCCGGCAGCTGCGGCCGGGCTGTCTTCGACGACCTCCACGATCTCGATTGCCCCTTTGCGGCCAAGCCTGGCGGCGAGGCGGGGCGGGAGCGGACGCGGTCCGCCTGCAATGCCGAGGTAGGCACGTCGGAACCGTCCCTCCGTCATGAGTGCCCCGATGATCTTCCTCGTCGCCCCATTGATCGGAACCGCCAGGCCGAGGCCGACGCCTGCAACTGCAGTGTTGATACCGACCACGCAGCCACGACCGTCGGCGAGCGCTCCGCCCGAGTTGCCGGGGTTGAGCGCCGCGTCGGTCTGGATCACGTTGTCGACGATCCGGCCCGCGGCCACGGGTAGTGAGCGCCCGAGCTGGGACACGACGCCTGCGGTGACGGACCCGGCGAAGCCGTGCGGGTTGCCGATCGCGACCACGAGCTGGCCGACTCGGAGGCGCTCGGCGTCCCCGAGCTCTGCCGCGCTGAGATCGCCGGCGTCGAGCCGCAGGACGGCCAGATCTGAAAGCGGGTCCGCTCCGGCGACACGGAACTCGTGCTCGCGCCCGTCGACGAAGGACGCACGCCCCGAGCCGTCGGCCTGCGCAACCACGTGCGCGGAGGTCAGCATGAAACCGTCCGGTGTGATGACGACGGCGCTTCCGGCCCCGTCGAGCCGGCGGCCGCCGCGCACACGCCGCGAGACGCGCAGGCTCGCGACCGACGGAGCGAGCCGGTCGGCGACCGAGGTCACCGCGCGCGAGTAAGCGTCGAGCGCCTCGTCGTCAGCGCGCTCCCCGTCGCGGTCGGCCGCCTCGTCGCCGTTTTGGGGGTCGAGAAGCGCGTCGACGAAGCTGATGCCTGCCATCGCTCCAAGCTAGCACCGCGGTCTCAGGCTACGTCGCCCCGGATGCGCCAAGATAAGGCCCCGGTTCGTCCACACTGGTGAGGAGGCGCGAGCGATGGCAGAAGTCGAGACCGGGCGCGAGGGCGGGGTCCTGACGATCACGCTCAACCGGCCGGACGTGCTCAACGCGTTGACGCGGGACACGCAGAAGCAGCTCGTGGGAGCACTCAAGGATGCCCGTGCCGACGACGTCCGGGCCGTCGTCCTCACAGGCGCGGGGCGCGGGTTCTGTGTCGGTCAGGACCTGACCGAGTTCCGCGAAGGAGCCGACGACATCTCCGAACGCTTGCGCGCGAACTACCACCCCACCGTGCTCGCGATCCGCTCGCTCGAGAAGCCTGTGATTGCTGCCGTCAACGGGGCCGCCGCCGGGGCCGGTCTTTCGCTCGCCTGCGCCTGCGACCTGCGGATCGCCGCCGACAGCGCCACCTTCGTGCCCGCCTTCATCAACATCGGCCTCGTCCCCGACGGGGGCGGCAGCTACTTCATCTCGCGCCTCCTCGGCCCGGCCCGTGCGTTTGAGTGGATGAGCTCGGGGCGCCGCCTTTCAGCGGCCGAGGCCCATGACTGGGGCCTTGTCTCCGAAGTCGTCGAAGGCGACCAGTTGGCCGCTCGAGCCGCCGGGCTGGCCGAGACCTACGCGCAGCTGCCGACACGGGGCGTCGGGATGACGAAGCGGCTCTTCGATCACACCCCGCACGCGACTCTCGAGGAGCAGCTCGAGCTCGAGGCCCAGCTGCAGGCTGCGGCGACGAGAACCGAGGACTTCCGGGAGGGCGTCGCCGCCTTCCTCGAGAAGCGCGACCCCCGCTTCAGCGGCCGCTAGCTCCCGCCGCAGACCGCGAGCTCCAGCCCCTCGGCGGCCCGCTTGGCCTGAGCGCTCGCGAGGCCCGACTCCGTGAGCAGTTGCTGAATGGCCTCGCGGTCCTCGCGCTTCGCGGCGGCCAGCATTCGCTCGGCCGCGTCGACTTCAGCATCGAGCGCGGCAATCAATTCGTTGATCTGTGCCCTTTGCTCGTCGGGCCGCTCGAGCTCCTTCAACTCCGCGTTCTGCTTCTGCGCCACGGGCAGCGCGCGCTCGAGAAAGCCCGCGAGCTGGAGCGGATCAGTTGGATCCTGCGGCGGAGGAACCCGACTGATCTCCGCCTCGGCTTCCGAGCAGACGACATCCGCCTGGTCGACGAACGAGCCCTTGCTGTCGCCGTCGTCGCCCCCACACCCCGGGAATGCGATCACGACGAGCAGCGCGACGCAGGCCACGACCAACCGCATGGTTGAGACTCTACTCAGGAGAGTTTGCGTGGCTGGAGGTCGACGACCAACTCGCAATCGAGCGCCTCCGCGATCCGGAGGAGGGTGTCGATCCGGGGCGGCCTTCCCCCGGCCTCGAGCCGCGCGATTGCGGACTGCGTCGTGCCGGTCAATTCGGCAAGCTCGGCCTGAGAGAGATCGCGAGCCCGCCGCTGGTCGGCCACCTGCTTCGCAATGCGCGTGAAGAACCAGCCCTGGTCGGGATCGACATGGGCGAGACGCTCGCGGAGCCGTTCAAAAGTCTCAGTCGGCATATCGCAAGGTTGCTATAATAGCAGACGCGTTATGACGGGCCTGCTCATGCTGGGGCCTACGGCCAGGTCACGCTGAAGCTTCAAGCAGCTCGCGCACTTCTCCGGGCTCGGGAAACCGACCACTTTCCTGCTTGGAGAAGATCGTCTGGCCGTCGACGACTACGTCGTACTGGCTCTTGGCGCCCTCCTCGGCGAAGGCCTCGTGCTCGGTTTCGGCATTCAACTCGGCCGCGAGACTCGCGGCCCGCTCGTCATAGCCGTCTCAGACCGGGCAGTAGAGAATGCTGATCCGCGCCACGCGACAAAAACTACCGGCTCGAGCGCTCCCGAGCGCATCCGTGCTTTAGATCGTTTTGAACTGCTCGAACGGCTGCCGGCAGCTCGCGCAGTAGCGGATCGACCGGCACGGGGTGGGGCCGAAGATGTTCTCCAGGCTGGTGTCCTTCGAGCCGCAGTACGGGCACTTGAAAGCGGCGCTCTGGAGCTGGACGAGCTGGGGCGGAGCGGCCTCGCGCGGCGCGGGGGGCGCGAAGCCCGAGCGGCGCAGCTTCTCGCGTCCCTCCGGCGTGATGCGGTCCGTCGACCAGGAGTCGTCGAGGATCACCTGGACGTCGGGCTCGCCGCCGAGCGCGCGGATCGACTCGGCCATCTGGTCGCGCATGACCTCGAGCGCCGGGCAGCCGAGGAAGGTGGGCGTGAACTCGACGCGCACGCGATCATCCTCGACGGCGACGTCGCGCACGACGCCGAGGTCGACGAGCGAGATCGTCGGGATCTCCGGGTCGGGGATCTCGGCGAGGGCCTCCCAGACGCGCTCGACGGTTACCACGTCGCCCCCGTGACTGAGCGCCGCACAATCGTCATCTCATCCCAGAGCTCAGCGAACTCGGGCGTGTGCTCTCCCCGATCGTTCACCAGCGGTTGCAGCTCCTCGACTGCTTCGACGAAACGGGGCTCGTCCTTCAGCCGGTCGAACCACATCTGCGAGTGCATCCGGTGGTAGGCCTCCTCGCGGTCGATCTTTGCCGCGAGGCCTGCGACTTCGGCGTCGTCGGAGTCCATCAGCGCCCGGATGCGCTTCTCGTCGGCCTGCTCGTAGAGGTAGTGCCGCGCGATCGTCTTCGCCCAGTCCGGCACGAAGCGGAGCTCGACGAAGGCCGAGCAGCGGTACTCCTCCAGCTTGCGATCGAAGGCCAGCTCGTCGGCGGTTGTGCCCAGCTCCTCGGCGACGAGCTGGTAGAGCGCCCGCGCGTGGCCGATCTCGTTCTGGGCGATCGAGGAAAATGCCACGTCCTCCTCGAGGAACGGCGCGATACCCGTCCACTCGGAGTTCCGCCAGCCGAGGACGAGCTCGTCGTCAGCGATCGGCAGGAGCAGCTGTGCCCGCTCGCTCACGTGCCTCCTTCAGCTTCTCCTTGAGCGGATAGCCGTCGACCCGGTGGTAATTGCGCTCCAGCTCGTCGACGAACTCGCCGATCTCGTGGACGTTCTCGCGCGCGACGACCCAGAGCGCGACCGATTCGCCGCGCCGGCCGAATTGCTCGCGCGCATACCAGTCGGCGTACTCCGCGTCCGGTGCTTCGACTGAGCCCGCGTGGGCGAACGCCTGGCCCTTTCGCTCCTGCCGAAAGACCTCCCAGATCATCAGGCTGCTTCGGCGAGAACTGCCCGGCGCACCCACTCGGTCTCGTCGCGCGTTGTGCGACGAAGGTCGAGCCGCTCTTGCGTCTTCGGCCCATGCCCGGTCACGACGTGCTTCAGCTCGTCCCAATCGGGCTCGGAGAACTCCCAGACGTCGTCGTCGTTCTTGCGCAGATTCGAATCCGGAACGGTGAGCCCGAGCTCCCAGATCTGCGGCACGTAGCCGTCCAGGAATTGCTGACGCGCCTCGCCGTTGCCCTGGCTCTTGATCCGCCAGATGAACATCGGGTCTTCCTCCGCCGGGATCGGGTTTCCGTGGAACTGCATCAGCGGTCCCCACCAGCGGTCGAGCGCTTCCTGAACGAGCTCGCGCTGCTCGTCGGTGCCATTCATCATCGTCAGGATCACGTCGCGGCCGTGGAGGATGTGGAAGGACTCCTCCCAGCAGATTTTCTTCATGATCCGCGCGTAGGGCGCGTACGAGCATTTGAGGAGCGCCTTTTGGCTGATGATCGCCGCGGCGTCGACGAGCCAGGCGATGACGCCGACGTCGCCCCAGGTCTTGGTCGGGTAGTGGAAGACGTTGTGGAACTTCGATTTGCCCGAGATCAGGTCCTCGAGGCACTGCGCCCGCGGCTTGCCGAGGTCCTCGACGACCCGGTAGATGAGCTGGGAGTGGCCGACCTCGTCCTGCACCTTCGCTGTCAGGGCGAGCTTTCGCTGGAGGGTCGGCGCCCGGAGAATCCACTCGCGCTCGGGGAGGACTCCCATGAGCTCTGAGTTTCCGTGCATCTCGATGAACTTGATGAGCTTCGCCCGGTAGTCGTCGGGCATCCAGTCGCTCGTCTCGACCTGGCCGCCACCTTGGACATACTCGAGAAACTCCTGCTCTCGCGCGGTCATCACGCCTCCTCAACGAACGATCGTTAGGGTCCAATCCTACTATGACCACGCGGCGCTCGCAGCTAACCCGTGAGGCGGCCCGTTTGTTTGCGGAAAAGGGCTACCACGGCACTTCGATCGGTGATCTGGCCAAGGCGATGGGTGTCCAGAAGGGCTCGCTCTACGCCCACATCGACTCGAAGCACGACCTGCTCTACGAGACGATGCGCGACGGAGCCGATGCCTTCCACGCGGCTCTGGACGCGATTCCCGAGCAGCTTCGCGCCACGGAGAAGATCCGGCTTGCTCTCCGCGGGCACCTGCGCGTGGTCGCCGAGCAGCTCGACGTGGCGACGGTTTTCGTCCGTGAATGGCGGTATCTGGAGGGTGAGCGCCGCGAGGAGATCGTCGCCGAGCGCCGGCGCTACGAGGAGCGCATCCGCGCTCTCTTCCGCGAGGGCCGGGAGCTCGGCGAGCTCCGCACCGACCTGGACGATGCTACGGCCGCGCTGCTCACCCTGTCGGCTGCCAACTGGGCATACACGTGGCTGCAGGCGGGGCGCGATACCGACGAGCTCGCCGATCGCTTCTACGCGCTGCTCGTCGAGGGCATGCGTGGGTACGCGACGCCGGATTGACAAACCGATACGCAAAGCGACCTTGACACCGCCCCCGACCGATGGAATCCTCGTGCTGCGGCAATCGCGTTTGCGGCGGAAAAGGGGGGTTCCGGATTGCAAGCCGACGATGGCCGCGCCTCGACTTCTCTGGGAGGCTCGGCCCCCCTCGAGCTCATCCAGGTGTTCATCGTGGCCGACGTCAGCGTCCATCGCGACGGCCTCCAGGACTTGCTTGAGCGGGAAGCGCGCATCCACGTCATCGGGGCGGCCTCGACTGTGGCGGAGGGCACCGCCGAGATCTCGGAACGCGGTCCGGACGTCGTGTTGCTGGACGTCGCGGGAGAGGACCGGGCAGCGGCGATCATGGCGCTCGTCGACGCGATCCCCGGCGTCAAGGTCGTCGCCTGCTCCGTGCCCGAGACCGAGCACGATGTCATCCCCTGCGCCGAGGCTGGTGTCGCGGCCTGCCTGCCGCGTGAGACATCCCTCGCCGACCTGAGCGCCACGATCGCGCACGTCGCCTCAGGAGAGAGCAGTGCCTCCCCACGGGTGGCCGCGCTGTTGCTGCGGCGTGTCGCGGCGCTCGCCGCGAATAGCTCGCCTGAGGCGCGCCTCACCGCCCGTGAGGGGGAGATCCTCGGCCTGATCGACGACGGGCTGTCGAACAAGCAGATCGCACGACGCCTCTCCATCGAGCTGCCGACCGTGAAGAATCACGTGCACAACATCCTCGAGAAGCTCCATGTTCACCGCCGGTACGAGGCCGCCGCCCGCATGCGGGAGCGCAACGGCAACGGCGCCGCTTCCGGGAAGAACTAGTCCCTCCGGCGCCGAGGGACTAGATCCTAGGGGCGCAAAAGATGAGCCGAGCGATCTATTGCCGACCTCGTTGGCGTCTCCCAGAATTCGTGGCGGTTCCGGTGTCGAGCTGACGTCGCTCGGCTCTCGGGGGGAGACCAGTCAGGGAGAGAGCCACAGACCGCTGCCTGCGATCTGCTCCGGGGGTTCCGACGGTGTCGGCCCGACCCCTACGGCTCGACAGGTCGACGTCCGCCCCGCCAGCGGCCGCGTCTGCCGTAACCGACGTCAGTGACAGATCCCTGGCGGAGGAAAGGAGCAATCAGATGGCGATAGGAACAGGGAGTTCCGGCCGCGGTACTGCGCCTTCCGCGCGCAGCGTGGCCGGCAGGTGGCGAGGCAACGGGCGCCGCGCGGCGGTGCTGAGCGGGTGCCTCCTCCTGCTGGTACTCGTTGCCGCCTTCGTGGCCGCCTCGTCGTTCGCCGGAACGTCGGCGAACTCGCTCGACAAGGTCGACCCGGCCGTCGTCAAGGCCGTTGACGGCGGCGGGCAGGCGACCTTCTGGGCGGTCCTGCACGAGCAGGCCGACCTCAGCGCGGCCCCCGCGATGAAGGACTCTGCCCGCGGGCGTTTCGTATACGACCGGCTCAATTCGGTGGCCAACGAGAGTCAGGCCGGCTTGCGTGCTCTCCTCGAGCGACAGTCGGCCTCGTTCAAGCCGTTCTGGGTCGTCAACGCGATCCGTATTCGTGGCGACGCCACTCTCCTGCAGACGGTCGCCGCACGACCTGAGGTCGCTGAGGTCCTTGCGACCCGCACGTACGAGATCCCAAAGCCGGTGCCCGGAAACGGCCAGCCGGCTGTCGACGCCGTGGAGTGGGGCATCGACCG
>Ga0190265_10003336_pt1 | contig 10949 bp, 10 predicted proteins | sample Popmic124T_FD_133135 | JGI IMG/M metagenome (GOLD analysis project Ga0190265, IMG submission 133135) | Populus adjacent soil microbial communities from riparian zone of Indian Creek, Utah, USA - 124 T | ecosystem: Environmental > Terrestrial > Soil > Riparian zone | place: USA: Utah | collected...
CGCATCTTGCTGGCAGCGGTGATCGCGGGGTTGGGGTTCCTGGCGGGGATCTCGTGTCCCCAGATTCCCGAGGATGGAACGGCGCTCGCTCAATCCGAGCGCGAAACCGAGCGCGATGGGGCGATCCAGCCGGCGGCGGCGCAGCAAGGCCGGCCCGCTCCGGTGCCGAGGCCGGAGCTGGCCCAGGAGGAGCGGGCCACGATCTCGCTCTTTGAGCGGGCCTCCCCGTCGGTCGTCTACGTGACCTCCCTGGCGCGCCAGCGCGACTTCTTCAGCATGAACGTCCAAGAGATCCCCCAGGGGAGCGGCTCGGGCTTCATCTGGGACAGGCAGGGGCACGTGGTCACCAACTTCCACGTGATCCAGGGCGGCAGCAACTGGCAGGTTACCCTCTCCGACCAGTCCAACTGGGACGCGGAGGTGGTGGGATACGCGCCTGAAAAGGACCTCGCCGTGCTGCGGATCAAGGCTCCGCAGAACCGTCTGCCCCCGCTCCCCCTGGGCAACTCGGACAATCTGCGGGTCGGGCAGGCCGTGTTCGCCATCGGCAACCCCTTCGGCCTGGACCAGACGCTCACGACCGGGGTGGTGAGCGCGTTGGGAAGGGAGATCCAGTCGGTGGCCGGAACGCCTATCCGCGACGTGGTCCAGACCGACGCGGCGATCAACCCCGGCAACTCAGGCGGACCGCTGCTCGACAGCGCCGGCCGCCTGATCGGGGTGAACACGGCGATCTACAGCCCCTCGGGAGCGTACGCTGGGATCGGCTTCGCGATCCCGGAGCACGCCGTGCGCTGGGTGGTGCCCGACCTGATCCGCTACGGGCGCGTGAACCGTCCGACGCTAGGAGTGGAGCTCGCCCCGGAGCAATGGAACCGTCAGCTCGAGGTCGAAGGGGCGGTGATCGTGAGGGTGGAGCCTGGCAGCGGAGCGGACCGGGCGGGCCTGAGGCCGCTGCAGCAGAGCCGGGGGCGGCGCATCATCCTGGGTGACGTGATCCAGTCCGTGGATGGCAGACCGGTGACCTCGCTGGGGGACCTGCTCCTCGCCTTGGAAGAGAAGAAGGCCGGCGACGTGGTGAGAGTGGGCATCCTCCGCGACGGCCGGAAGCAAGAGGTCCAGGTCCGGCTCGATCCGGCGGTGCGGGGGAGGTAGAGACTTGAACAAGGAAACCCGCTACAGGCGAGAAGATGTCGCCCGTCGAGGTGACGAGATCTACGAGCGCGAGGTGCTGCCACACCTCGCTTCGGAAGACGAGGGAAGTTCGCCCTCATTGACATCAACACCATTGCCTACGAGGTGGACTGGGACGAAATCGCCGCCTCGGATCGGCTCCTCGCCCGGCACCCGGACGCTCAAGTCTGGATGCGGCAGGTCGGCTCCAGGTCCGCCCGCCGTTGGCGGATGATCTCAAGGTCCCTGGAACCCCTATCAGCAATTAATTCACCCGGCCCAATGGGCCGGCAGAACGGAGCCCAGGGCTGAGGCCAAAGGTCGATGCCCTGGGAACTAGGCCATACATCCATGCGGCCTGAAGGGCCGCGAGAACTTGGGTTTGACAGAGTCGCTGCCTCGGTCGCGTTGGTTGGTCGCTTCTTCCCCAAGGCCTCGGTCGCACCTGCTCATAAAGCCGAGACACGCTTGGGATAGGATGATCTCATTCTTATGAATGAGTCACCTCAACGGCTAATTGGCTACCTGCAGCAACTGGATCCGGCCGGTCCTCAGGGATTTGAAGGCCTCTTGGCCCAGCTCTTGGAGAGGCTTACCGGCTTGCGATTGTTCCTGGCGAAGGCCGGATCCCAGGACGGACGGGACATGAGCACCGGCGGCTTTGGCGACACCTGGATAGCCGTCGAGTCTAAGCGTTTTCAGAACTCCACAAGCTTCAACCGACGAGAGCTTCTCGGAGAGCTGGTTGAGGCAGCGCGATCCTCTGTGCTTGATCTGTGGGTTCTCGCTTCCACCACTCGGGTACCTGACCAGACAATTTCGGCGCTTCGGGAAGAGGGAGCCGCTCGCGGCATTGCAATTGAGACGCTTGACGCATCGGGTCAACTTGGGGACCTCCAGGTGCTCTGCGCTGCCTACGAAGACGAAGTCACGTCGTTCCTTGGAGCAATCGTTGCGGAGGAGGAGATTCGGCAACTCCTCAAAGAAATCCGAGCTCATCCTGACTTCGCGCCGGTCTTGGAACGCCTAAGGGAAAGGTTCAGCGAAGGTTCGATTGGATACGCGCAAGCCCTGACTGCAAGTCGGGACTATCTGCGCTCGGCCTTTGGGGACACCCACCGTGCCCGTGTCGAGCTCGGACAGCCAGTTAATGTCCTGGAGAACGGGGGGCAACATGTGGTGGCGCGCCGGCAGGCGTTTCGTGAACTGGACTCCTGGTGGAGCGGATGGCCCTCGACCTCAAAGCCCTTTGTCCTGCTCGGTGAGGAAGGAATGGGCAAGACTTGGGCAATCGCCACTTGGCTGGCACAGCGCCTCCAACCTCAGATCCCCAATTTGCCATTGACGCTTTTCCTACCTTCTCGGGCGATCGGCAGCTACAATGCTCTCGACCTGATTGCTGGTGCGCTCGCGACCTCTACGGGAGTACGCGACGCCCAGTTTTGGTCCCGAAGGGCGAGAGCTTTCGCGGAGCGCTCGCCCGCGACGCGCCCGGCCCTGCTCCTGGTCCTCGACGGACTGAATGAACAGCCCCTCTTCAGTTGGCGGACTCTTCTGGAATCATTCCAGGTATCTCCATGGAAGGACCAAGTCGCCGTTGTCCTGACTTGCCGCCCAGCCTACTGGCACGAACACCTAGCCTTTTCTTTTCAGCAATCATCCCAGGTATTCGAGTTGGAACCTTACGATGATGCTGAGCTTGCCAGCGCCTTGGAGAAGGCCGGCCTCAACATCGCTGACCTACCGAAGACACTCGATCCCCTGCTGCGTCATCCTCGCTATCTAGATATGACGGTTAAGTATCGAGAGGCCCTAGCGCAGAGTGGTGACGTAACGGTTGACAGGCTTCTCTACGAGGATTGGAAAGATCGCATCTTGCGTAAGAGAGACCTGTTCTCAGAAGAGGAGTTTCGGTCCTTCCTGGTACGACTAGCCGAGCAGTACCGAGATTCGCTGCTTTCGAAGCGGGATGTGCAGGATCTCCTTCCTCTCGGAAATGAATTTCTCGCGGGCCTTGATGAAATTATCACTGGGGGCATTCTCGTTCGTAATCATTTTGGTTGTTATAAGGCTGAGCCGCGTCGGCTGATTCAAGGCTTGGGCCTCATCCTTGCCGAAGAGGTGCGTGGCGTGGCGGAGCGAGGCGAAGCCGCTATGCGAGAAGCATTAGCCTCATTCCTCGAACCTCACGCAGACATGGATCGGAAGGTGGCGGTGTGCCGATTCGCGGTAACTTTTGCCATCCTGGAGCCCAACTTTCCGGAAGCTGCTCAATACATTCTGCTTGAGCAATGGATCGGAAACCGCAATTTGTCTCTGGAGGACATTGAAAGCTTCACTGCCTATCTGCCGGCCAGCACTACTTCTTATCTGCGGCTGGTGGAACGTTTCTGGACTAAACGGAGTGGTCACTATCAAGCTGAGAGCATGCTTGTGCGTGCGTTCTTCCGCTGGCGGGGCAACGTCCGCGTGCAGCAGGCTCTAGTCGATGTTTGCGAGAGATGGCTTTCCTATGTGCACCCTCTTGCGTATAGGTTCATGCGGGACCAGGATGACAAGAGACAGGAGGATCTAAGAAGAAAAATTGAAGAGCGTACTGGCCGTCCCTTGAAAGCGGGGAATAAGTTTCTCTTAGTCGACGACTTGGAAGTTGTCGATGATGACAAACGCCTTCAGCTCGCGGAACCGGCCCTGCTTCTGGCGTCTCTTTTCCCCCGTGTGCCCTTCATCCCGGCACTGCGGCGCTGGGCTCTATCACGTTCAATTATGGGACATCCCGAAGAGCATGCGGCTGTAGCCTGGATGCTCCGGTGGAGCGACGAGGATTTGTGGCCCGCTTTGGAGCTTGCTGTCGGCCCGCTTCTTGAAGGCCCCCGTGTTGCGCAGCAGGCAGCCTGGAGATTGCTTTGGGCTTCCGGGCGGAAAGAAGCTGCTCCTGTTCTCGAGAGTCTACCTAAGGATCTGTTTCCACCGGGTTACTACGAGAAGGCTTACATGGAGGATCCGTGTCGATCCTATTGGCGGAAGGAGGACTGCACCAAGTGCGCGGCGCGGTCAGATCTGCCCGATCGCCTCGTGGCCTTGAAGCTTGCTCCCCATGCCCTCGATCCCGACCTCCCGATCGGCTTCGACATGCATCCCCGACTTGAAGGAGCTCTGGCTGGAATCCAGATCGATAACCTTTGGTCAGGCCGTGCGATGACCAGTGACGACCACGATTTCCAAAGAATAGAGCCGGTCCTCGCGGCTTTTGCTCCTGACCTCCTTGCCAAATCCTACCGAATTCTGGTCTGCGATCTTCCCAAGCGCCAGGCAGAGGACCGTGCGGTGCTCTCATCCAAGCTTGGTGGGCTGACGCTCCTCATGCGACTAAGAGAGCGGCGTGTGCTCAGAATGGTATGGGATCGGATTTGCAGTGCCGAGGCATGGAAGAATGATGAGGCAGAGCATACCGAGGTGGCTGTGTTCGCAGCCATTCTCTTTCATCTTCCGGCCCGGGAACAGATTTCTCTGCTTCTTGCCAGGCCTGCAAACGCCTTCAACGCCCTCCGCTTGGGGCAATGGTTTAAAAGGCTCGGCGCCAAAGATCTAAGAACCTTGGCCAAAGGCCTGCCGGATTCTACGCCGAACGAAATCAAGCGTAAGCTGTGGTTTCTGTGGTATCAGAATTCAGAACCTGTGGTACAAGGCATAGAGGCTGGTTGGCTTGTAGATCTGCTAGATCATGCCGACCGGGAGATTCGAAAGATTGCTGCCGACTGGCTTTTCTTCCATGGCGCTAGCGAAGCCTTCGACCTGGCAATTGAACGGGGAAAGGTGACACCCTCATGGACACAGTCTTCGCGCCAGTATTGGAGCGGTGCGTCCGCAAGTCACATGCGAAGTCGACACTCCTACGAGACATTATCCAGGGCAATTGATCTTGGCAGCTTAAGCTATATGATCCGTCGCCGCCCCCAAAACCTCGCATACTACACTCGCGACCTAGATCGAGCGGTCCAAGCCGCGGCTCGCGCCGAGAATAGAACTCTGAACACCGGCTTTTGCAAGGATACGCTGCGGAAAATTGTGAAGCGAGAGTCAAGTTTGGTCAAGGGCTGGGTTCGGCTGGCCGTCGAGGACCAGGATGCGTACTCACCATTATTCAAATCTTGCCACATGATGTTTGAGACTCTCTCTGAAGTTCTGCTGGAAGTGGACCCGACACAAGGGTGGTTGCTGTTCAAAGCTCTTCTCGATCATCGCGGGAACGCGAGGACCGTGGATAGTCCTACGGATGTTGATGTACTGGCTTTCACATTGTTCAGGGTTCCTGCAAGTGACCAGTGCGAGGTCCTGCTTCGCGAATGGCTAGAAAGCTGTACGACTGATAAAGCTCTGTTCGAATTGACCTTGGCAGCCTTGGCTACTCGCAAAGGCGAGCGGCTGTGCAGCCTAATTCGACAGGGGCTCTCTTCTCAAGGTCCAGTGAAAGGGGGGGCTGCTCTCATGCTCGCTGGCTTCGCAGCTCACGACTCATCTGGAGCGCTCCTGGAATCTGTCCATCTTAATTCAGATGGTTGGCTCCACGAGGTTCGTAACATAGCGCGGCGACACTTTGAGCGTGACCATTGGGCGCAGGAGTGGTTCCGTAGGTTTGCCACGAAATCGGACATAGAGGAATCCTTCGCCGCCTTCCGGCTGTTCCTGCGTTGCGTCGAACGCCGCTACTGGACTTGGAAGGACAGTGTACTGGGGAGTGCCCGTATGCGCCCATCCCGATTGTGGTACCTAAAGGGCAATCGGGATCAGATCGATAACGCGATCGAGGAGAATGAGAAGGGTCTTGAGAAGCGATTCCTCGGCTACGAAATTACCGAGGGTAAGGTCCACCCCTGGCTGAGCCGGTATATCGGATAGCCGGTGGCCGGTTGCATCCTTTGCTCGGAGTCGCTAAGTTGAGGTGTATGGAATCCTCTCGCGATCCCTTGGCCGTAGTAGACGAGCCGCTCGATACGACCGGAGCCGAGAGCGTCGCCCTCGGCGAGATAGAGGCCCTGGCCACGCGCGAAGCCATTCTCCGCGAGTGCATCAGTGTAGCCGATGCCGCTCACCGGATCGGACGGTCGCGTCATGCGCTCGAGCGACTGCGCCGGGCCGGACGCCTCCTCGCCCTGCGTGTGGGCTCTCAGTGGCGATACCCACTCTGTCGAACCCGATGCCCCTGGAGGCGTCATCCCCGGTCTCGAAGAAGTCCTCCAAGAGCTCTCCCTCTCTCCTGTCGGAGCCGCCTTCTGGCTCCTGCATCCTGCCGAATGGCTTGGAGGGCGGCCGCCGATCAAACTGCTCCGCCGCCGGCGGCCCGAGCCGGTCCTTGAACTGGCCCGCGAACAGAGCTTCCTGCCTTGATGCTGCGGGGCTAAGTCCCGTCCGCGAGCCATCGCGCTCGCTCTGTTTGGCGCACGCTTGGGCCGCCGATCCGGCCCGAGAGGCAGCGAAGGGCTTGTCTCGATACTTCGGGTCTCCTGCAGGGCGTTTTCGGCGAGCGAACCGATTGGCGGGAGGTCTCTTTGTCTATCGCCGTCTCCCATGACGATCAGGTTCGCGCTGCAATGCATTGGCGCCTCCCGAAATTTATCGCCGTGTTCCCCAAACCCATCGGCGTCTCCGCGCAGCCGATCAGCCTCTCTTCAAAGTCGTTCGGCATCTCTCTGCAACTCATCGGCTCCTTGTCCCTGGTGATCGGCGTTCCCTGATGGCATTTGGCGTTGGGGCTCAACCCATCGGAGCCACCCGGAAACCGCTCGCCGTGACGCCGACGAACCTCGCCGCGATACCGTACTGCTTCGACCTTTCCCGAAGCTCATCGACGTCACGCCGAAAGTCATCGGCGTCTCCCCGAAAGTTATCCGCGCCTCGCCGAAACCTATCGGCGGCTTCCAGAACCCATAGCCGGCTGCCCACAACCTATCGGCGTCTTCCCCCAACCTATCGCCGCCTTCCACGATCCCTTCGCGACTCGCCGATAGGTTTCAGGGACACGCCGATGAATTTCGGAGAGACGCCGATGGGTTTCGGCAACAGGCCAATAGGTTTCGCGAGACGCCGATAGCTTTTGGAGAAGCCCGGATAGGTTTCGGCGCCACGCCGAAGCGTTTCGCCGCTTCGGGAAAAGGTCTCGCGGGACGGCAATGGCTTTGGGCGAGACGCCGAAGGCTCGCGGCGAGCCGGCAAACTCTTTCGGCGGTCGCCAATGTCTTGGGGAGAGACGGCAAAGCGTTTCGCCGTCACGGCAAAGTCCATCGGCGAGACGCCGACGGCTTTCGGGAGGCGGCAATGCTTTCCGTCGCGAGGGAACGAAGGCTTGGAGTCACGGGAAAGCGGGCCTTTCCCTCCCTGAAGTTGCCGGCGTTCTGCCGATTCCTCTGAACATGCCGGCGAGGACGCCGGCGATCCCAGGAAAGCGCTCCCAGGTTGCGATGGACCTCTTCGAGTTGCGGTGAACAAGTCTGAGTTGCGGCAGATCGGGAGGATACACTGTAATGTCGCGCCGCGTTGCGGCGGATCTCTTCAAGTGCGGCGAAGCGGCTCAGGTTGCGGTGAAGGAGCCGACGTTGCGGCGTATCTGCCGGCGTTGCGGTGGCGGGCCGGGTGTTGCGGTGGCTGAAGAAAGGCTGCGGCGAACTGGCCAGCTTTGCCGCAACCTGTGTTTGCGTTACGGCGAAGTAAGCGGCGTTGCGGTGGATCAGGCGCCGTTGCGGTGGCTTATGGCGCGGACGGTGATGGAGAAGCGAGTATCCCTGCGCCTTGGACGCCCGACGGTCCACTATTCCGCCGGAGAATGCCGCCCACAAGGGCCGAATACAATCAGACCTGCCGAGATCAGACCGGTGGCTACCAGGGAGATCCACATTGCGATTCGCGCCAGCGACCCCCAGGCAGCCCAAGTGCCCTGAAATGCGCCAATAGATAATATGAAGAATGCGCCACCGTTGCTTACGATACCGGGCCAAACCGTGTCGCGCGGATATCTGCCATGGAGCGTTTGGATCAACCCAAGTACATAGCCCACCAGCAGAGCTCCATATGCCACGCCGAGCAACCTGAGGAAGATGGCTGAAGGACAAGTTGGAAATCCTGCCGTCTCTAGAAAAGAGGTTGGAAGAAGCAGTAGACCGAAGCAAAGGATGATCGTATACCCAATCTTGAAGAAGAGCACTCCGGACAGATATCGCATCAGGTCTTCCCCTCTATCTCCAGCGATTATCCCTTGACCGCCGGCGGCGTGCTGCCGGTCTCGCCAGACAAGGCCTTGATCGTCGCGCCGGATCTCTTGAGCTCGAAGCCTTTGATCAGCCAGTACGCGGCGAATGCCCAGATGCCGGCAACTTCGATGACGAAGACATAGCTGGTATCGGTCCCGATGATCAGGTTCACGATGAAGGCGGTCAAGGGTGAAGCCAACATCACGAAGCCAACGATCTTATACAGTTGCCGATAGTGCGCGCGGCTGGCGTCAGAAGGAAGATGGCGAAGCGTGTCGCCAGCGCGAAACCAGACGACGTAAACAAGGCAGATAAACATTGAAACTGCGCAGAACCCGTGAATGGAAAATGCTCCGTCTTCGAGGTCATGTTCCGCCGTCGGAAAGAGGGCAACGCCGATTGCCAAAAGCGCTGCGAGGTTCAAGGCGATGTTTTCGCCTTTGGAGAAGCCCTTGTATAGGTAGAGGATCGCAGCAACAGCGAACAGGCAGCCGATGAACAAGTCGCGGGAGGGGGCATCCGGGCCATCGGGAACCCAGTAGTAATCGCTGATCGAGTCAGCCAGCGAAACGTCGTTCAACCTCCCTACTACATAAATGATCACGGGAAGCAGCGCGGCGATGATGGCCGCTCCATAACGTAGGTGCAGGTAGGAACTGAAGATGTGCTCCTGCAGCTCATCGTCGCGCATGCCGTCTTTTGGTGTCATAGGTCACCCTCCGTGAAATCCAGCTTTAGAGCTGCTAGACGGACGGAGTGGGCGAATTTCTGTGAGGACGGTGAGCGTACGGAACGAGAGCCTCCCAACCCTCAGTCCCGGACCAGCTTGGCCAGCTTCTTCGGCGCCACCAGGCTGTAGCTGCCGGCCACGAGCTGGGCCACTTCTTCCCAGTCGACCGACCCGAGATCGAGGCGGAGCGCGACCCAGCCGCGGTGGGCCATGTAGGCGGGGAGGTAGAACTTCGTCGGGTCGGCCCTGACGATCTCCTCGTTCTCCCCCAGACCCATCTTGCAGCAGACGGACATGATGCCGTCCCCGTGATGGTCGTCGAGGAACCAGGCGAAGGTTTTCTTGCGGACCAGGAAGCCCGCGTGCCGGCCACTGTCCGTGCGCGTGGTCTCGGGGAATCCCAGACAAATGTCGGACAGCCTGGAAAGCCTGGGGTCTTCCATCAGACGTCGTCCTTGTGCCGGACCCACATTTCCCGGATGCGGTAGCGGGGGGAGCTCTCCGTGGTGAAGTAGATCCAGCCCTTCGGAAGCTGGTGCCTGAAGATGGTGATGAGCTGCCCCCCGGCGCCGGGAGACGCGTCCCAGATCTCACCCTTGCCCAGGAGGGCCGGGCGCTTGCGGACCTCGTCGTGGTACAAGAGGTCGAGCCCCTCGCGGATCTCGCAGAAGAATCTCTTGGCTTTCGGGTGATAGATCAGGAGCACCCTCCCGCAGACGCCGCTGGCGAGGGTCGCCTCGTAATCCTTGCGCCCGTTCGGATATTCCTCCGTCAACCGGAAATCGATCCCCAGGGCCTCGCCGATGAGCCGGGGCTGAAAGTCCCGCAAGCCGAGCACGCGGCCGAGCTGGTCGAGCATGCCGTCGACCGAAGCGGGAGGGTTGGGACGGGCCATCGCGGCGATCAGGAAGAGAAGAGCGGCGCAGACCGCATGTTTCTGCACGATGAGAAGGCTACCAGAACTAAGCCATCCGATTATTTCAATATCTACCCTTCGCTTCGGTACGGCCATTGCTGCGCTCAGGTCCCCGATCGGTGGTATTCACTCGCCCGCGCTCGACCAGTAGAATGGAGCGCGTCCGGAGTCCCCAGGAGGTGCTCGATGTTCCCTCTGCTCTGAGGTGTTCGTGCCCGAGACCGGCCCGCGCATCCTCATCATCGACGATGACCCCGACAGCCGTGCTCTTGCGCGGCTGGTGCTCCGGCAGGAGCTTCCCCACCTCGTTTTGGAGGAGATCGCCGACGCGGTGTCGTTCGCCGAGGCCTTCGGCAGGGCCGATTTCGAGCTGGTAATCCTCGATCCCCGATTGCCGTGGGCCGACGGGCTGTCGGTGCTTCATGCCCTCAAGGGGCGCTGGCCGACCCTGCCGGTGATCCTGCTTACGGCCCGCGGCGGGGAAGAGCTCGGAGTGCGGGCGGCGAAGCTGGGGGCCGACGACTTCCTGGTCAAGAACCCGGGCGGCTTCGTCAACCTGCCGCTGGCCGTCCTCGGAGCTCTCGAGCAGGCCCGTTCCCGGATGTCTCTTGCCGAGGAACCCCCGAAGTACTCCACTTCCGACTCCGACTTCCAGCAGCTTGCCGCGATGGCCGCGCACGAGCTGCAGGAGCCGGTCCGGATGGTCGAGCGGTACACCCGCATCCTGGCCGAGGACTACAAGGGCCGGCTCGACGGCCAAGCGGACGAGCTCCTCGGCTTCGCGCACGAAGGCGCGCGGCGGCTCCAGGACCTGATCGACGGCCTGCTCGTCTTCTCGCGCCTGGATGCCTCGGGCAAACCGTTCCAGCGGGTCGAAAGCGCGGAC
>Ga0190265_10003337_pt1 | contig 10948 bp, 11 predicted proteins | sample Popmic124T_FD_133135 | JGI IMG/M metagenome (GOLD analysis project Ga0190265, IMG submission 133135) | Populus adjacent soil microbial communities from riparian zone of Indian Creek, Utah, USA - 124 T | ecosystem: Environmental > Terrestrial > Soil > Riparian zone | place: USA: Utah | collected...
AGGCCGAGCTCGTAGATCGCGGCGGTGCGCTCGTCGACCAGCTGCGAGAGCGGCCGCGACGAGGCGACCGCGTAGAAGCTCGGCGCCGAGCGGAAGCGCACCCGCTCGACGTTCATCCAGATGCCGGCCACCTTCTGCTTCTCGCGCAGCACGATCCGCTCGAGCGGGCCCTTCAGGATCACCGCCACGTCGGGCGCCTGATCGGGGGTGCGCCCGCCCGGATAGAGGATCGCGCCGAACAGCAGCACCTGCGCGCCGGCGAAGCTGTAGCGGATCTCGATCTGGTCCTGCGACACGTCGGGGACGAGGCGCGGCTCGGCCTGGCCGATCGCGAATGGGGCGAGCAATGCGAGGGCCAAAGCGCGCGCCTTCCTCACAGCATCTGCACCGTGTAGATCTCCTCGGGCCGGTAGCCGAGCTGGAGGCCCATTCGGAAGGCGACGGCGAGGACGACGATGGCGAGCACCATGCGCAGCAATTCCGGCTTCATCTTCTGGGCGAGGCGGGCGCCGAACTGGGCGCCGATCACCGCGCCGAACAGCAGCAGACCGGCGAGCACGATGTCGACCGAGCGGGTGGTGGTGGCGTGGACGATGGTGGTGACGGCGGTCACGAACAGGATCTGGAGCAATGAGGTGCCGACCACGACCTGCGCCGACATGCCGAGCAGATAGATCATCGCCGGCACCATGATGAAGCCGCCGCCGACTCCGAGCAGAACGGTCAGAACGCCCGAGATGAAGCCGAGGATCAAAGGCGCCAGCGGCGAAATGTAGAGGCCCGAGCGGTAGAAGCGCCAGCGCATCGGCAGCATGGCGATGATCGGATTGTGCCGCCGTCCGCGCCGCGCCAGCGCCCGCTCCGAGGGCTTCAATATGGCCAGAGCGGTCGCCGCCTCCTTCATCATCAGCACGCCGATCGAGCCGAGCAGAAGCACGTAGAGGATCGAGATGACGGTATCGATCTGGCCCAGATCCTGGAGCAGGCGGAACAGGAAGCCGCCGAGGATCGACCCCATCACGCCGCCGGCGATGATCACCGCGCCCATCTGCGCGTCCACACCGCGCCGGCGCCGGTGGGCGAGCACGCCGGAGATGGAGGTGCCGGTGATCTGGGTCGTGGCCGAAGCGACCGCGACCGCCGGCGGGATTCCGTAGAAGATCAGGATCGGCGTGGTCAGGAAGCCGCCGCCGACGCCGACCATGCCCGTCAGCAGACCGACCAGCCCGCCAAGGCCGACGATCACCAAAGCGTTCACCGACAGGCCCGCGATCGGCAGGTAGATATCCATGGACTTCCGACCCTAAGCGGAAAGTCGGGCCGGCGGAAGGCGCGGGGCTCTATTCCTCGCCGATCGGGACCACCACCACGTCCCAGTGCTCCTCGATCGGCCCGAGACGGCGCTCAGAAATCCACGGCGAGGGTGAGCGCGGGGCCCGAGCCGGGGGCGGCGTCGCCGGTGATGCGGACTCGCCAGTCGGCCTGGAGGCGGAGGCTCGCCGCTCGGGCCGGCAGCCGGTAGGAGATGCTCGGGCCGGCGTCGAGCCGCGCGACCCCCGGCTGGGCGGCGCCCCAGGCGCCGGCGCCAAGCTCGATCCGGCCGAGCGGGAGCGTGAGGCGGGCGGCGCCGTCGGCGAAGAGATCGCGCGCATCGAGGCCGACGACGCCCGCCTGGGCATAGGCTTCGCCGCGCAGGCCGCCGGGAAGGCGCCCGCTCGCCCCGCCATAGACGGTCAGCGCGAAGGCCGAGCGACCCTCGCCGCCCAGATCCTGCCGCCGCTCGGCAAGGAGATGGAATGGCATGCGCCGCCAAGGCTGCCACTCGATACCGGCCGCCGCCTCGGCCCCCGATGGGCGGCGAAGCGGCGCATAGAGTCGGCCGCTGAGGCTCAACCCACCGCCGGCCCGCCAGGCGAGCCGCGCCCCGGCTTGGCCGCCCCCAAGCGTCCCGCCAGGGGCCAGTGATCCCCGGTCGCCGTCGCCGCGCGCGAGCAGCCAGGCCGAGCCCGACCAGCGGGGGGCGGGCCGGCCCCGCGCGGGCGCCGGCAGCGAGATCGGACCGGACGGCGGCGCCGTGTGAAGCCGCGGCGCCGGCGCCGGTGCCGCGATCCAGGCGCGCGGAACATCGGACCCGACCGAAGGGGGTTCGAGGATCGCGAACCGGATCGGCGCGACTCGCCCGACTGGACGATCGGCGATCCGGCGCGTCGGCTCCGCCGGGGCCGGGAGCGCCGACATGGCTCGCTCGGCCGCGCGCGCCGTCACGAGTGGCGCGGCGACGGGAGGCGCCGCGACCGCCGCCGGCTCTGCCTCCGTGTTCCACGGCGGCAGATGGATTGCGGCCCGGGCGCAAATCCACAGGCCCAGCGCCAGCGCGAGGAAGCGGAGCGGGCGGCCCCGCCTCATTCCGCCGGCAGCTGGCGCGGGAAAGCGTGCGCGGTCTTGTCCCAGCGCGCCACGCCGGTTCGCGCCATGGCCGAATAGCGCGCAAGCGCGCGCCGCGCCGCCATGATCGCGATGATATTGCCGGTCACGCTGCGTGGCAGAGCGCGCAGACCTTCGCGCCAGCCGAATGCGGCGGCGACGAAGCCGAAGCGCATCGCGAGGCGCCACAGCAGCAAAGCCGAATTGATCGCGATCAGCAGCGACAGTGTCGGCCCGAAGGGCCGCATGTCGCCGCCGGCGAGCAGCAAGGCAGCCCAGAGCAGCAGCGCCAGATAAGCGGCGGCGAGGACCAAAGCGGCGAGGATGGACTGGCGATCCCGGAGCCGCATCCAGCGCTCGGCGAGGCCGCCGCTCCAGCCGAGCCGGTCCCAGCCCGCCAAAGCGATCCCGGTCATCCATCGCGCCTTCTGCGCGACCGCGGCGTCGAGGGTCGCGGGGAAATATTCGCGCGTGGCGACGACCGGCCGACCGCGCTCCGCCGCATATCGGACGAAGGTCGCGCGGCCGCCCATCGTCGCGAGCCTGAGCCCGAGCTCATAATCTTCGGTCAGGCTGTCCGGATCGAAGGGCGCGCCCCGCGAAGCGGCGATGGCGGCCAAAGCGTCGCGGCCGATCGCGCAGCCGACGCCCGCCGACGGCAGGCCGGCGCCGATCAACTCGCGCACCACCAGCTCCTTGCCATGCGCTTCGAGGAATTCGTCCAGATAATGGCCGCCGACGAAGCGCGAGGCGGGGTCGATCAGCGGGACGACCGGCAGCTGCACAAGATCGAAATGTTCGATCATCGCGTCGAACAGGCGAAGCTCCGCCGAATGGACGACGTCCTCGGCATCGTGCAGCACGACCGCCTTGATTCCAACGCCGTCGGCCGCTTCGTCCTCGATCATCCGCTCCCAGATCCGGTTCAGGCAATCGGCCTTGCTGGTCGGCCCCGGCGCAGGCCCGATCACCAGGCGGACTCGGCATCCCGCCGTCGCGCGCACCGCCGCGATGGTCGCCGGATCGTTGGGATAGCAGCCGACGTAGAGCAGATAGTCGCTGTCGCCGAACGCCGCCCCGGCATGGCCGAGCATCGCGCCGATCACCGCGGCCTCGTCCCAGGCCGGCACGAAGATCGCGAAGCGGCCGGGTTTGGCCGGGGCCGGAAGCCCGGCCGCGGCCTTGCGGCGCCGCACCGGCATCGTTCCGAGCCAGATGAAGTCGACGGCGAGATCGCTCAGTCCAAGCAAAAACACCCCGACCGCCGCGAACAATGCCGCTTCGGCCATGACGACGCCGATCGCCGCCAAGAACAGATCAGGAATCATCCCTATTTCCATCCGATTCGGACCTCAAACATCATCCGATTTGGCGGAAAGCAGCGCAAGGTTTTTCGGAAAAGCGAAACGCTTTCCATTTCGGATCAATTCGAGCGCCCCTGAACCTCGCTTGCCACCGTTTCGGATCCAGCTCCGTGCGACCGGTGCGCGCATGAGGCGCAGCTTCCCCTCGGGGAGACTCGCCATGAAAAACTGGACGCCGACCGCCGCCTTACTCGCAGCTCTTATCGCCGTCGCGCCCGCTGGAGCTCAGCCGCAGGCCGGACTCGAGGTCGCACAACGCTCCACGTTGACTCCGCCGGGCTTCCCGGAGCTGGGCCCGCGCCAGCGCGACTGGATGGCCGCACACCTCATCAATGTCGGCCAGGGCGCGGCGACCTTGCTCGAGTTCAGCTGCGGCCTCGTTCTCATCGATACTGGCGGCGGAGCGCCTCCCCGCTTGTGGACGCGGCAGCTCACCAATTATCTCGACGGCGTGCTCGCCCGGCGGCCCGATCTCAACCGGACCATCGATCTCGTGGTCTTCACCCATCCCCACACGGACCACACCGCCGGCGCGCCCGCCCTCGCCAATGCAGGCCGCTATCGGCTGCGCCATGTCGTTACCAATGCGCAGCGGGCCGGTTCGGGGATCAGAACCCAGAACCAGCTGACCGCGTTCGTGGGCGAGGCCAACGTTACCCGCATGGACATATCGAAGCTGGGATCAGGCAATGACGGCTTCACCAATTCGGCGATCGATCCGCTGCGCTGCAATGGCGAGGCCCCGGACATCCGGCTGCTCTGGGGATCGGCGGCGGACGCCGCGACCTGGCCGAGCTCCGCGGACGGCAACAACAAGAGCGTGGTCGTGCGCGTCGATTTCGGGGAGAGTTCGTTCCTGGTGATCGGGGACCTTGAGGAATCAGGCCAGCGGGCGCTCATCCGGCGCTATGCGGCCAACCCCGCGATCCTCGACGCCGACGTCTATCAGGTCGGGCATCACGGCAGCCGCAACGGCACGACGCCGGAGCTTGTCGCGGCCATGACCCCTGAGATCGCCATCATAGGATCGGGCAACCCGTCGGACGAGGAGCCGAACTTCGCCGCCTTCGGCTTCGGCCATCCCAATCGCCAGGCGGTCGCCATGCTGAGCGAGCCGGAGAGCGGCGTTTCGATGCGAAGGCCGACGCGCCGGGTCGCCGTCGGCATACGCGGCCGCCCACCGAGCGGCAGCCCGCCGGCCGAATATGAGGCCCAGGATGTCGATCGCGCCATCTTCGCGACCGGCTGGGACGGCAATGTCATCGTCTACGCCCGCCGGAACGGCGAGAAGAGGGTGCTGACCGACTGACAGGCAACGCGCCGCTCCCAATGGAAGGTTTCGTTCGTCGGCGTGGCGCTACGCCCATCGGCTCGCGCCGATCCGCGCACATTTCGATTGTCCTGAGCGGAGGGAATTCGCCATGAAGCGGGGATGACCCTGTTTCGCACCCTGATCGCCGCCGTCGCCATCGCCCTGCTCGGCACCGCCGCCGCGCAGGCCGCCACCTCGCCCGCCGACAGCCTCGACGACGTCGCCCGCGACTATGTCCGCCTGCAGCTTGAGATCGGCGAGCGCGACGAGGGCTACATCGATGCTTATTACGGGCCGCCCGAGCTGCGCGAGGCGGCCCGGGCGGCGCCGCGCGACTTTCCGGCGCTGGCCGCCGCGGTCGCGGCGATGACGGAGAGGGTGGCGGCGATCCCGGTCGCCGCCGGCCTCCCCGAAGCGCGGCGCAAGGCGTTCCTGCTCGCCCAGCTCACCGCCGCCGCGCACCGGCTCCGCCTCGTCCGGGCCGAGCGCCTGCCTTTCGCCGAGGAGGCGCTGGGCCTCTACGGCGTCTCGCTTGAAGGGCGGCTCCATCCGCTCGACCATTATGATCCGATCCTCGCCCGGATCGATGCCATGGCCCCCGGCGAGGGGCCGCTCGACGCCCGCGTCGATGCCTTCATGAACCGCTTCGTCATCCCCAATGAGCGGCTCGACGCGGTGATGCGGGCGGCGATCGCCGAATGCCGGCGGCGCACGGTCGCCCACATCCCGCTGCCCGAAGGCGAGGCCTTCACCCTCGAATTCGTCACCGGCCGCAGCTGGTCGGGCTATAATTGGTACCAGGGCGGCTATCGCAGCCTCATTCAGGTCAACACCGACCAGCCGGTGCGGATGGGCCGAGTGATCGGGCTCGGCTGCCACGAAGGCTATCCCGGCCACCACGCCCACAACATGCTGCTCGAACAGGGTCTGGCGCGGGGCCGCGGCTGGATCGAATACACGCTCTATCCGCTTTATTCGCCGCAAAGCTTCATCGCGGAGGGCTCGGCCAATTACGGCGTCGAGCTGGCTTTTCCGGGCGAGGACAGGCTGCGCTTCGAGACCGGGACGCTCTACCCGCTCGCCGGCATTTCCGCCGAAGGCGCCGCCACCTATCTCGCGCTGCAGAAAGCGGTCGAGGAGCTGGCCGGGGCCCGCTTCACCATCGCCCGCGACCTGCTCGAAGGCAGGATCACGCGCGAGCAGGCGATCGATCTCTCCCGGCGCTACGGCCTGCAATCGCGCGCGCGCGCCGAACAGGGGGTCGCCTTCATCGAGCAATATCGCGCTTATGTGATCAATTACGGGCTGGGCCAGGAGCTCGTCCGCGCCCATGTCGAGGCCGCGGGGGCCGATCCGGCGCGGCGCTGGGCGGCGATGCGCGCCTTGCTTTCCGAGCCGACCCTGCCGAGCGACCTGGCTGTCCCCTGATGCGCAGCGTCTTCGACGGCCGCCAGCGCGCCCACGCGCCGGCGCTCGAGCTCCACAACGGGGCCTTCGTGCCCTTCGCCGAGCGGCCGGAGCGGGCCGATGCGATCCTCGCCGCGATCGGCCCTGCGGCGCCCGCGATCGACCATGGCGAGGCGCCGCTGCGCGCCGTCCACGACGAGGCCTATCTCGCCTTCCTGTGGTCGGCGCACAAGGACTGGCGGGCGGCCGGGCGCGAGGGCGACGCGATCGGCTATGCCTGGCCGGTGGTGCGGCGGCGGCCGCTTGCGCTCGATCGGATCGACGCCCGCTTCGGCCAGTACAGCATGGACGCGTCGAGCCCGATCGCGGCGGGAACCTGGGACAGCGCCTATTGGAGCGCGCAGACGGCCCTGACCGCGCTCGACGCCCTGCTCGCCGGCGAGCGCGCCGCCTTCGCCTTGTGCCGCCCGCCCGGCCACCATTGCGGCGGCGACTATCTGGGCGGCTATTGCTATCTGAACAATGCCGCCATCGCCGCCCAGGCCGCCGTCGCGGCGGGGAGGCGGGTCGCGATCCTCGACGTCGACTATCATCACGGCAACGGCACCCAGGACATTTTCTACGCGCGCGGCGACGTCTTCTTCGCCTCGATCCACGCCGACCCCAGGACCGATTATCCCTTCTTCTGGGGCCATGAGGACGAGCGCGGCGAGGGTGAGGGCGAAGGCGCGACGCTCAACCTGATTCTGCCGCGCGGGACCGGCCTTGACGCTTATCTGCCCATGCTCGAAACCGCGCTGGCGCGGATCGCAGGCTTCGACCCGGACCTGCTGGTCGTCTCCTACGGCGCCGACACCTTCGTCGGCGATCCGATCTCGCAATTCCGCTTGGAAACCGGCGATTACGCAGTGCTCGCCCGCCGCATCGCCGCGCTCTGCGTGCCGACCCTGACGGTGATGGAAGGAGGCTATGCGATCGACGCGCTCGGCGCCAATGTTGCCGCCTTCCTCGAGGGTTTGGCATGACTCTGCTCGACCATCTGTTCGTCGTCGTCGTGCTCGGGCTCGTCTTTCCGGTCTACGGCTGGTGGGCCTATCGGCTGTTTCTCCAGCGGCTGAAGCGCGAGGGCGGCGCGGCCTTGGTGCGGGAATATCGCTATACTCTGGTCTGGCTTCTCGGCCTCGGCCTCGCCGCCATGGCGCTGTGGCAGATTGCGGGCCGCGACTGGGCGGCGATGGGCTTCGCGGCGCCGGGCAGCTCGGGCATCGCCACGGGCATCGCCGCCGGCGCGTTCGCGGGGCTGGCGCTCCGGCCCCTCATCGTCGCCTTCAGCGCCAAGGCGGCGGCCGGGATGCGCCGGCAGTTCGGCGAGCTCGAGGCCTTCCTGCCCAGGACCGGCCAGCAGCTCCGCTGGGGGCTTCTCGTCTCCGTCTTCGCCGGGCTGTTCGAAGAGATCGCCTATCGCGGTTATCTGATGGCCTATTTCGGCACCTGGCTCGACCAATGGGGGGCGCTCGCCGCCTCGTCCCTCCTGTTCGGCCTCGCCCATGCCTACCAGGGCAAATGGGGCGTGCCGGTGACGGCCTTGCTCGGGGCGCTGTTCGGCTGGGTCTATATCGAAACCGGCTCGCTGCTCCTGCCGATCCTGCTCCACATCGCGGTCGACGTCTCGGCGATGGTGACCGCCTGGATCGTGTTGCACACGCGCGCGGAGGCCGGGAGCGCCGAGCCTATTTGCCCTGCCGACGCATCTGCAGGCCCATGAACAGCATCGCCGAGCCGAAGACGATTCCGGCGACGCTCCTGATCGTCACCGCGCCTTCGTTCCAAAGGTTGAGGCCGCAGGCGACCGCGAACAGGATCGCGGCGGCGAAAAAGAGGTAGCTGCGGCGCATGTCCGACCCCCTATAGCTTGCCGGTCAGCTCGGGGACGATCTTGAACAGATCGCCGACCAGGCCGACGTCGGCGACCTGGAAGATCGGGGCATCCTCGTCCTTGTTGATGGCGACGATGACCTTCGAATCCTTCATTCCGGCGAGGTGCTGGATCGCGCCCGAAATGCCGATCGCGATATAGACTTCCGGGGCGACGATCTTGCCGGTCTGCCCGACCTGATAGTCGTTGGGCGCATAACCCGCGTCGACCGCGGCGCGGCTGGCGCCGACGCCGGCCTTGAGCTTGTCGGCGAGCGGATCGAGCAAAGCGTGGAACTGCTCCGACGAGCCGAAGGCGCGGCCGCCCGAGACGATGATCTTGGCGCTGGTCAGCTCGGGCCGCTCGGACTTGCTGAGCTCCGAGCCGACATAAGAGGAAAGGCCCGCATCGCCGCCGCCCGAGACGGGCTCGACCACGCCGCTGCCGCCCTCCCGCGCCGCTTTCTCGAAAGCGGTGCCGCGCACGGTGAGCACTTTCTTCGCGTCCGAGGATTTGACCGTGGCGATGGCGTTGCCGGCGTAGATCGGGCGGGTGAAGGTATCGGGCCCCTCGACCGAGAGGATTTCGGAAATCTGCATCACGTCGAGCAGGGCCGCCACGCGCGGGGCGACGTTCTTGCCGGTCGTGGTCGCGGCGGCGACGAAATAGTCGCAATGGTCGCGGATCAGATCGGCGGCGACCGGCGCGACATTCTCCGCCAAATCGTGCGCGAAAGGGGCGCCGTCGGCGACATGGACCCGGGCCACGCCGGCGATCTTCGCGGCCGCCTGGGCGACGGCGTCGACGCCCTGACCGGCGACGAGGAGGTGGACCTCGCCCAGCTGCGATGCGGCCGTGACCGCGGCGAGGGTGGCGTCCCTCACCTGGCCGCCATCATGTTCGACGAGCACCAATGCGATCATGTTCGTGTCCTCAACAATCTTCCATCATCGTTCGGGCTGAGCTTGTCGAAGCCCTTCCCTTTTCTTTCCCGTCCGCCCCAAGAGAAGGAAAGCCCTTCGACAGGCTCAGGGCGAACGGGGTGGGGGTCATGCCACCACTCCCAGAGTTTTCAGCTTGCCAATCAGCTCGTCGACCGAGGCGACCTTGACGCCGGCCTGGCGCTTGGAGGGCTCCTCGACCTTCACCACGGTGAGCCGCGGCGCGGTGTCGACGCCGTAATCGGCGGGCGTCTTCTGCGCCATCGGCTTGGACTTGGCCTTCATGATGTTGGGAAGCGAGGCGTAGCGCGGCTCGTTGAGGCGGAGGTCGGTGGTGACCACGGCGGGGACGTTGAGCTTCAGAGTCTCGAGCCCGCCGTCGACCTCGCGGGTGACGTCGACCTTGTCGCCGGAGAGCTCGACCTTCGAGGCGAAGGTGCCCTGCGGCCAGCCGAGCAAGGCGGCGAGCATCTGGCCGGTCTGGTTCGAATCGTCGTCGATCGCCTGCTTGCCGAGGATGACGAGGCCGGGCTGCTCCTCCTCCGCGACCTTGGCCAGCAATTTGGCGACCGCCAGCGGCTCAACCTCGTCGTCGGTCTGGATGTGGATGGCGCGGTCGGCGCCCATGGCCAAAGCGGTGCGCAGGGTTTCCTGCGCCTTGGCCGGGCCGATCGAGACGGCGACGATCTCGGTCGCGGCGCCCTTCTCCTTGAGCCGGATCGCCTCCTCGACCGCGATCTCGTCGAATGGGTTCATGCTCATCTTGACGTTGGCGAGATCGACGCCCGAGCCGTCGGCCTTGACCCGCGGCTTGACGTTGAAATCGATCACCCGTTTGACGGCGACCAGCAGCTTCATGTGCAACTCCCACGCTTAGAAACGGTAAGGCAGGCCTCGACCGCTCCGCTTCAACGCTCGAATGGTGATAGTGAGCGATGCTGCATTGGCGAGCAAGATCGCAACGGCCCCCATAGTGCCGATCCACCGGGCCGACCCCGGCCCGATTTCGGCGATGTCCTCGGCGAGAAGGCCAAGTGCGAACTGACCGACGGCAAGCCCGACCGCCGTTGCCGCGGCCGGCCGAACGAACCTCCCATTCCATCTGTAGCCCGTAAAAGGCAGGATGAGGGCCATCAGCAGACCGGCCGCAACTGGCGCAACAAGGATGTCGCCGGTCACCATTCAGGCGGCCTCCTTCACCTCGGCGACGATCTTGCGCGCAGCATCGCCGAGATCGTCCGCCGGCACGATGGCAAGCCCCGAATCGGCAAGGATGCGCTTGCCTTCCTCGACATTGGTGCCTTCGAGCCGGACGACGAGCGGCACCTTGATGTCGATCTCGCGCGCCGCGGCGACGATTCCGTCGGCGATGATGTCGCAGCGCATGATGCCGCCGAAGATGTTGACGAGGATGCCCTCGACCGCGGGGTCCGAGAGGATGATCTTGAACGCCGCGGTGACCTTCTCCTTGGAGGCGCCGCCGCCGACGTCGCAGAAATTGGCCGGGAAGGCGCCGTTCAATTTGATGATGTCCATCGTCGCCATGGCGAGGCCGGCGCCGTTGACCATGCAGCCGATATTGCCG
>Ga0190265_10003338_pt1 | contig 10948 bp, 10 predicted proteins | sample Popmic124T_FD_133135 | JGI IMG/M metagenome (GOLD analysis project Ga0190265, IMG submission 133135) | Populus adjacent soil microbial communities from riparian zone of Indian Creek, Utah, USA - 124 T | ecosystem: Environmental > Terrestrial > Soil > Riparian zone | place: USA: Utah | collected...
CTGGGAGCCGAGCACGTGATCAACTACACCAACACCGACGTGGGGAAGGAAGTGAGGGCGCGGACGGCCAAGCGCGGCGTGGACGTGGTGTTCGACACCGTCGGAGAGGCGACCTGGGCCCAGTCGCTTGGCGCGCTCGGCAAGCGTGGCCGGCTGGTGACGTGCGGGGCGACGTCGGGCCCGATCGTGCAAACTGACATCAGGCGGCTGTTCTGGAATCAGTGGGACATCATGGGATCGACGATGGGCAACGAGGCCGAGTTCGACACCATCGCGGGCGAGTTCGCGGCGGGGAGGCTTACTCCGCTCGTCGATTCGGTTTTCGACATATCCCAGGGGCGAAAGGCGTTCGAGCGGCTCCAGAGCGGGCAGCAGTTCGGCAAGGTCGTGGTGCACATCCCCGAATGAGCGACGCGCGCGCGCAGTACACGCCCGTGGAGCTGCAGCGCATTCGTGAAGAGTTCATTGCGGGCAGCGCCGCGCAGTGCCCGCGGTGCATGGTGGCGATGACGCGGCGGCCCATTGGGGGCGGGTCGTTCGGGCTCGGATACGCGCGGCAGCGGGACTGGCTCATTTGTCCCAAGTGCAGGAGAAGCGCGATATATGATATTCAGAGAGGGACAAGGAACTGAATGACTGGCTACTGAGTAAGGCAGAGGGGATTCGCGTTAAGCGTTGACCGTTATTGCGTTGTCCGTTGTTGCGTGCAAACCCAGGTGAGAGAGGATCGTTGATGCATCGTGTGTGGTCTGTAGGGGCGCTCTCGTTTCTCGGCTTCGCCGCGCCGGTCGGTGCGCAGGTGATCGAGAGGCCGGTGCCGTTCGACAGCGCGGCGCGAGTCATGGTCATGACGCCGCACATCGCGGAACGGGCGGGGCTGCGCGCGCCGGCGTGGCCGGTGGCGGGAGGGTTCGAGGAAGCGCGGTTGTACACCGTCAACGATTCCGAGTACATCCTCACCGTCAGGCGGCCGACGGGCGTGGTGGAGCGTTACACGCTCACCATGGAGGATCGCGAATCGATTCGCATCAGCGTATCGCGGCTTCCGGCGGAGGTGGTGCAGGAGCGCGTCGATGCGGGGAATGCGTTCATCCGGAATCAGACCTTGCTCGGCCTCGCTCTCTACGCGCCGGCGTTCTCCTACGCGATCGGCGAGAATTCCACGCCGGCTGCCGTTGCCGGGTACCTCGTCGTCGCGGGCGGAACCTTCTTTGCGGCCTCCGAGATCGCGCGCAGGATGTTCATCTCACGTCCAATGAACGACCTGTCGTTCAACACCGGGCGCAATGGCGGACTGGGCGGCTGGGCAACGATGTACCTGCTCGGCGGCGACGACAACGCGCAGGCGGCGGGCGCGTTCGTAGGAGGATTGGCGGGGACGGCGGTCGGGTTGCGGATCGGGCGCGGCATGACGGAAGCCGAAGCCGTCGGCGCGGGTTTCGGCGCGGATCTCGGCGCCTTGATCGCGCTGGGCACGACGGGAATGATCAGAGGTGATTCGCCGGGCTGTGTTTCGGACATCGAAGGGAATCTCGTCTGCGAGCGGGAACGCTTCGGCGACAAGGCGCAGGTGTTCACCATTCTGGCGTCCGGTCTCTTCGGCTATCCGCTCGGCGTGCTGTATCCCAGAAATTCCAGCTACAACGTCACTCCGGGGGACATTCAGACCCTGATTACAGCGGGCATTCTCGGTTTCGGTGCGGGCGTGTCGTTTCTTCCGGAAAGTCCAAGGAGGTCGGCATTTTTTGCGGCGGCAACAGCGGGCGGGATCGTCGGCGTATGGGCCGGCGACAGGTTTCTCGCACGGCGGGCAGACCACAGCCGCACCGATGCCGGCCTTCTCTTTCTCGGCATGTCGGCCGGAGCCCTGATTGGCGGGGGTGTTGCAGGCTTGATCGACAACGACTTTCACCCGCAACTGGTTGCCTCGCTTGCGACGGCGGGCGGGCTCATCGGAACGATAATCACGGAGCGCAGGCGTGATCCCCGGCCCGATGCCGGCCGCCAGCGCGTTCGCGTTACGTTTAGCCCTGTTGGGCTGGTTGGTCTTGCCAGCAGGGCGCAGGGTACGCACTCGATCCTCACGGTGAGGTTCTAATGGATACGACGTTGACGCTCACGTTCGGCGAGAGGCTGCAGGGAAGCTTCGAGCAGCTCTATGGCTACGTGCCCGCGCTGTTCGGCGCGCTCGTCATTCTCTTCGCCGGCTACCTGCTGGCGCGATTGCTCGAGAAGGGAACGGACCGTCTGATGCGCCGCATCCGCTTCAACCAGATCCTCGAGAAGGGCGGCGTGATGCAGGCCGTCGAGAGATCCGGCTCCCACGTAAATCCCACGCGCGTCGCGGGAAGCCTCGTCTTCTGGTTCGTGATGTTCGCGGTGATGCTCGTCGCCGCCAACGCGCTCGGGCTCCAGTCGCTGGCCAACGTGTTCTCCGAGCTGGTGAGCTACATCCCGAGCGTCATCGCGTCGATCGTGATCATGATCGTCGGAATAGTGCTCGGCAGCTTCGTCGGCGGCCTGATCAAGGCATCGGCGGGCGGGCTACACGGCGGCCCGACGCTGGCGAGAGCGGGGAAGGGCGGTGTCCTGCTCCTCGCCACGTTCATGGCCCTCCAGGAGCTGGGCGTTGCCACCGAGATCGTGACGACGGCATTCGCGATTCTGTTCGGCGCGGTTGCGCTCGCCCTGTCGCTTTCGTTCGGGCTCGGCAACCGCGAGCTGGCCGGAGAGGTCACGCGCAACTGGTACCGGCGCTACCGGGAGGAGCGCGACGCCATCGAGCGCGACAACCGCGAGATCGACCGCGCCGAAGGAATCTCCACGACTGACGAGTACGTGCGCGGACCCTACTCCGCGCCGCGGCGGGACGTGATTCCGATGACGCCGCGCGATACGGCGCTCGACGATGTGGCGCGGCCGGAATAGACTGGCCACGGGGTCATTTTGGCCTGAAAACTACAAACTGAGAACTACACAGATCCGAGTCGGCAGAAGCGTAGATCCGAGTTGCTAGACTCTCTGTTGTCCTTGGGTAGCAACTCCCGGCTATCCTTCGGGCACCACGCACCTCTGTAGTTCTCAGCTTATAGTTGATAGCCTTGCGGTCTACAGGCGCGCGGTGTACTATACCAAAAGGTTAAATACATGACCCCCGCCCAGCTCGATCGGACTTTCTCCGCCCTCGGGGACCCCACCCGGCGCGCCATCCTCTCGGCGCTCGCTACCGGGGAGAAGTCGGTCACCGAGCTGGCGGCGCCGTTCAGGATGACCCTGCCCGCGGTGTCGAAACACCTCAAGGTGCTGCAGCGGGCGGGGCTCATCTCGCAGAGCCGCGAAGCACAGTGGCGGCCGTGCCGGCTCGTAGCCGCGCCAATGAAGGATGCGTCCGACTGGATCGAGCGCTACCGGCGACACTGGGAGCAGAGCTTCGACCAGCTCGACGATTACCTCCGCGCAGTTCAATCAAAGGAGAAGAAACGTGGCCGTAAAAAGTAGCGGGAAAAAAGCGGCGAGCGGTCGCGAGCTCGTCATCGAGCGGACCTTCGATGCTCCGCGCGAGCTGGTGTGGAAAGCGTGGACCGATCCGGAGATGCTGAAGCAGTGGTCTGCTCCGCACGGCGTCGCCATTCCGGTCAGCGAGGGCGAGCTGCGCCCGGGCGGCAAGTGGCGCGCGTGCATGCACACGCCCGAGGGCAAGGATCTGTGGCTGGGAGGGACCTACCGGGAGATCGTTCCGCCCGAACGCCTCGTTTTCACGCACGCGTGGGACGATCCGAGCGGGAAACCGGGACATGAGACTCTCATCACGGTGATCCTCACCGAGCGCGCCGGAAAAACCGAGATGGATTTCCGGCAGACCGGATTCGACTCGAACGAATCCCGCGACGGGCACAACGACGGCTGGAACCAGTGCTTCGAGCGACTCAAGAGGCTCGTGGCGTAGGAAGCTCACTGGCTTGCAGCAGCCAGGCTTTCAGCTCCCCGCTTCATTACTAGAGGGATTCGAGTAGGCGAGAAGGTCTCTCCGCGGTCAGTGGCACGACCCTTCCTTCTGGAGGGGTCATGCGCACGAAGAACGACGACCTCCACGGGAACGTCCCCGACCAGTGCAGCGTTGCTCTCGTCCTGATCGACGTGATCAACGACATGGAGTTCGACAGCGGCGCCGCGCTGCTCGAGCACGCGCTGCCCGCGGCGAAGAGGCTGGCCGACCTCACGCGCCGCGCCCGGGAGGCCGGAGTGCCGGTGATCTACGTCAACGACAACTTCGGCAAGTGGCGCTCCGACTTCAGGCACCAGCTCGGCCACGTGCTCGAGGACGGAGTCCGCGGCGGGCCCGTCGCCCGGCTGCTGCGCCCTGACGAGAAGGATTATTTTGTCCTCAAGGCCAAGCACTCGGGCTTCTACCACACACAGCTCGATCTCCTCATCGACTACCTGAAGGCGAAGACGCTCGTGCTCACCGGGTTCACGACTGACATCTGCGTCCTGTTCACCGCCTCCGACGCCTACATGCGGGACATCGACATCATCGTTCCTCCCGATTGTGTCGCCGCCGCGGACAGGCAGCACCACGAGCGCGCGCTCGAGCACATGACGCGGGTTCTGGATGTGACGGCGATCGAATCGACCGGGCTGGATTTCTCCGAGCTGATCGAGTCGTCCGTAGCCCACCACACCGAATGACACGGATACGACGGGCACCCGGCCTGCTCGTGCTCGCCGGGGCGCTTGGATGCGCATCAACCCCGTCGAACCCGGGGATGCCCGCGGGCACCACGGAGGCGCGAATCACGCCGGCGGACGTGCGCTCGCGAATCTACCTCGTAGCGCATGACTCGATGCGCGGACGTCAGGCGGGCGAGACCGGCAACGTCACGATGACCGGCTATCTCGCCGCCGAGATCGCGCGCATCGGCCTCGAGCCGGCGGGTGAGGACGGGACGTATTTCCAGACCATCCCCATGGTGCGCCGCCGGTCAGATCCGCAATCGTCGCTGGTGGTGAACGCCGAACGGCTCGAGCTGTTCAGCGATTTCGTTCCCGTCCGTCCGACGTCTTCGCTTCGCTCCGGCACTGCCCTCGCCGTCAGCGGAGCGGGTACGGTATACGGCGGCCGCGCCGGCGATACGACCGTCGTGCTCCGGCCTGACCAGACCGCTGGAAAGATCGTCGTGCTGGATGCGCCTTTGGGCAGCGACGGCAAGCCGACGGCAGTCTATACTGCGCCGACGGGCCTGGCGACGATTCAGTTTCCATCCGCGGCGGCCGTGGCCGTGACTGCTCTCGATCTCCTCACGCCCGCCGCCAAAGCGGCGGCGAGAGTTTCGGCCAACGGTCTCGGGACATACGCCGATACATCGCCGCTGGCTATTCTGGTCTCCCGGCACACCGCGGAAACGCTGATGGGCGCGTCACTCGCGTCGCTCTCCCCTGGCGCGACGGGCAGGTCCGTGACGGCGCGCGTCAGCTTCATCGACGTGCCGGTAGCAGCGCCCGCGAGAAACGTCATCGGCATCCTGCGCGGATCGGACCCGTCGTTGCGAGGACAGTACGTGGCCGTCGGCGCACACAGCGATCACATCGCCGTCGAGGCACGCGCTGTCGACCACGATTCCTTGCGCGCCTTCAACAAAGTCATGCGGCCCGAAGGGCGACAGACCCCCCTTCGCGCCCCGACCCCCGGGGAATCGGCGCGAATACGCGCGATTCTCGACAGCCTCCGCCGGCTCGCTCCCCCGCGCCGTGATTCCATCAACAACGGCGCCGACGACGACGGCTCCGGGTCGGTTGCCGCGCTCGAGATCGCCGAGGCCATCGCGGCGGGACCACGCCCACGGCGCTCCCTCCTCTTCGTCTGGCACACCGCGGAAGAAGGAGGACTGCTCGGCTCCTCGTGGTTCGTGGACAATCCAACGGTCAGCCGCGATTCGATCGTCGCGCAGCTGAACATGGACATGGTGGGGAGAGGCCCTGACAGTCTGCGCGTCACGCCGCGCACCATCCAGATCATCGGCGCGCGCCGCTTGTCGACGCAGCTCGGCGACATCGTCGAGGCGACGAATCGCGCCCGGGAGACCCCGTTCCGGATCGACTACTCCTACGATGCGCGTCGGCATCCGCTGAATCGCTACTGCCGGAGCGACCATTACAACTATGCGCGGCGCGGTATCCCGATCGCGTACTTCTCGCGCGGGTACCACGAGGGCTACCACATGGTGATCGACGAGGCGCAGTACATCGACTTCGACGGACTGGCCGATGTGGCGGATTTCATCGGTGACGTCGCGGTGGCGATCGCCAATCGGCCGGAGAGAATCGCCGTCGATGGCCCGCGGATGGATCCGCGGGCACCCTGCCTCCAGTGATTCGCGAACCCTGGTCGAGCGCGACCGCCGTCTACATCTGCAGTCCGTAGGGCGCCAGCTGCGACGCGACCTTCGATTTGTCTCCGACGACGACGATCGTCATCTGATCTGGCCTTATGTGCGTGCGTGCCATTCGCGTCACGTCAGCGGGCGTCACCGCGTGCACTCGTTTCACGAAATTCTCGAGGTAATCGCGTCCGAGCCCGTGAAGATTGAGAAATCTGAGCTGCCCGATGATCCCCGTCGCGCTCGAGTTCTGAAGGACGAAGATCCCTCCGAGATAATTCTGGATACCGCGCAGCTCGTCCACAGGCGGCGGCTCAGCTCGTAACCGGTCGATCTCGAGGAAAATTTCCTTGAGTGACGCGCCTGTCACATCGGTCGTGACATCCGCTTGCTGCGCCCAGTATGCATCGCGATAGCGGCTCGAAACCGAGCTGAAGGGCGAATAGGTGTAGCCCTTGTTTTCGCGGATGTTACGGGTGATGCGCGATCCGAACGATCCGCCGAGCAGCGCGTTCGTGACGGCCAATGCCGGATAATCGGGGTGCGATGGATTCAGTACCGGCAAGCCAAGAATCACCGTGGACTGTACCGCACCCGGGCGATCGACGAGGGCGATCGAGCGTGCGGAAACGGGTTTCGCAGGAATTGCCGTCGCCGCAGGACCGCGCGCCCATCCGGAAAACGCGGATCTGATCGCGGCTTCCGTCGCGGCCCGGTCGAACTTGCCGGCGATGTAAAGGTGCGCGCGGTCGGCGCCGAAATTCGCCGTATAGAAGTTTCGGACGTCAGCAGCGTCGAAGGAGTTGATCATTGCCTCCGTCGACAAGACGCGGCCATACGGATGGTCACCGTACATGACTCCGCGAAACCGCTCGAGCGCGAGCGTCGAAGGCTGGGCCTTCGCCTGCGCAAGCGCTCGAATGCGGTCGTTTCTGAGACGCTGCAATTCCGATTCAGGGAATCGCGGATTGCGCGCAACATCCGCGACGAGTTCCACCATGCGCGGGATGAACTCTGAAAGCGCACTTGCCGAGATCGTCGTCTCGTCGAGGCTGTTGCCAATGTTGACCGATCCGCCCATGCCGGCTGCCTGACCCGCAACCTCCTGCGCGGTCCGCGTGGTCGTGCCCTCCTCCATCATGTCTCCGACGATGTCCGAGAGCCACACTTCGTCTGCCTTCTCGTTCGCGTTGCCCGTTCGCACGACGAGCTGCATCCACGCCTTGGGTACCGAGCCGTATGGAACGAGCGTTACGTCGAGTCCGTTCGGAAGAGAGAAGTCAGCAGTCTTCGGGAGGGTGAAATTTCGCGGGGCGCCTGGTGCGGGGGGTGCTTGTTTCTGCGCGTCAGCCTGAGCTGCCCCGATAAGATTGATGGCCGCGCCCGCAACGAGGCCGCGAAGCAGTTTGGTCGATATCGATGTCATTGTGTGGCCGCCGTCGGCTCGATTGAAAGGACTGTTCGATTGGTTGGACGCAGGTATTCCGTGGCGGTTCTGCGAACGAGCTCGGGCGTAACCTTCTGGAACTCGGCTTCGATCCCGTTGATCCGGGCCGGATCATCGTCGAAGAGCGCGAAGGATGCGAGCAGATCGGCCCGGCCAAAAGGCGAATTCACCACGTTGTAGAAATCGGAACGAAGCTTGATTCGCGCGCGGTCGAGCGTCGCCTGATCGACGAGCGTCGTTCTCAGTCGCTCGATGACAGAATCGGCCGAAGCGAGAATTCGTTCGTCCGCGACATTCTTGTCGTGATACAGTGCAACGGTCCAGAGCATCGGCCCGCTGTAGTTGAACATGTTCCCGAGAAGATTGATCCCTCCGGTCACCGACCCGGTGAGACCTGCGCCTTGCACGAGCGCCTGTCGCAGCCGGGAATCGTTCCCCTGAAGGAGAATCTGATCGATGAGACCCATCGCATAGAACTCAGGCGTGTTGCGAGCGGGCACGTGGTAGGCGAACGCAAGCGCGGGACGGTTTGCCTTGGCGTCCGGCTTTGACGCGCGCTTTTCCTTCTCCTGCCTCGGCTCACTCAAGTCCGGCTCGGGCGGTTGTGGTGCAGACGGTATGTTGCCGAAGTATTCCTGAATCATCGCGCGTGCTTCCCGCGGCTCGAAATCTCCGACAACCACGAGCGCAGCGTTGTTGGGAGCATAAAACGTCTTGTGAAACGCCAGGACGTCCGGCAGCGTTGCTGCGTCGAGATCGGCCAGGTCGCCGTACCAGTTGTGGGAGTTATGCCAGTTCGTGTTTGCGTACTGAGGCACATCGAGCCACGGGAAGCCGCCGTACGGTTGATTGAGCACGTTCACTCGAACTTCGTTCTTTACGACGCCCTGCTGGTTGGTGAGCATCGCCTGATCGATGGCGAGGCCGCGCATTCTGTCGGCTTCGGCCCACAGCATGGTCCGCAGCGTGTGCGCCGGTACGGTCTCGAAGTAATTCGTGTAGTCGAGGCGAGTAGAACCGTTGAGCGTGCCGCCGTTCGACTGCACCAGGTTGATGAACTCGTTCTTGCCCAGGTTCTGTGAACCCTGGAACATCATGTGCTCGAACAGGTGCGAGAATCCCGTCCTGTTGCGTGGCTCATTTCTGAGGCCGACTCCGTAATACACGGCAATCGTCGCTATCGGCGCGATGCGATCGGGAGAAAGCACGACCTTGAGCCCGTTCGGGAGCTTGTAGTACTCGACCGGGACGCTGAAAGTGCTCGTCTGAGATGGCAACGTCGCCGGCATCGACGCCAGCATCAGCGCAATTACGAGGGCCGCTTTGCCGCTAGGGGAGGTTCCATGACTCCGCATAGACTGTCCTTGGTTGTAAATGTTTACGATTCAGTAATACGGGATTGGCCGGCGAATGGGAAGACGGTTCCGAATCGGGCAATGTGTGCCCTGCTACGTAACCATGCGTAGGCGCGGCCGGCCCGGACAAGGTTAACGTCATGGTGCAGCGCCAAACCTTGCCCGCGAGGAGCTCATGCAGCTAACCAGTCCCGCCGTCAGTCTCACTGATTTCGCGCTCGCGATCGAATGCACGCTTTTCGCCGTGCTGCTGAGCCGCCGTCCGGCAAGCGATGTCGTGCTGCGGAAGTGGTTCGTGACGTTCTTCGCGTCGGTTGCCGTCGCGTCGCTCCTCGGCGGGACGATGCACGGCTTCTTCGAGCATTCCACCAGTCCGATTCGGACGGCGCTGTGGACGGGAACGCTGCTGTCGATACTGTTGACGAGCTACACCGCCTGGTCGATTGCCGCGGTAATCCAGCTCGACGCCCGCTTTGGGCGGATGGTGCGATGGTTCGCGGCCGTGCAGATGATCGCGCTGGCACTCGTGGTGCTCTTCGTCACGCAGAAGTTCCTGATTGCCATCGTCGCATACCTGCCGGCGACGATTTTTCTCCTCGTCGCCTTCATCCTCGCGTACAGGCGGCGCCGAGTTCCGGCGCTGGGATCAGGTGTAGCCGGACTTGGCCTTGTCTTTGTCGGCGCGGCAGTGCAGCAGCTAGGTCTGGCACTGCATCCGGTCTATCTCGATCACAACACGATCTATCACCTCATCCAGGGCGTCGCGCTGTGGCTGATCTACCGTGCGGCGAAGTGGATTTCCGGCGCTCAGTCACCCTTGCGGAGCAGCCCATGATATCGCGGCGTGAGTTTCTCGAGTCTGTCGCGAAGATTGGAGCGGCCGCCGCCGTCCTGCCGGGCTGTGCTCCGCGCCTGGGCGGCGTCGATACCGGCGGCGTCACGGTCAACGACATCCACTCGCAGCTCAACCCGACGCAAGTGCAGCGCATCATCCGACCCGCGTCGGTCGAGGCGGTCCAGGAAATCGTGCGTGAGGCTCGCGCGTCTGACCGGACTCTCAGCATCGCGGCCGGACGTCACGCGATGGGCGGCCAGCAGTTCGCGACCGGCTCTACGCTCATCGACATGAACGGCCTCGCGCGCGTGATCGAGCTCGATCGCGTCAACGGCGAGATCGAAGTCGAGGCGGGCATCCAGTGGCCGGAGCTGTACGGGTACCTGATCGACAACCAGCAGCCGGGCACCGGCGCCTGGACCTTCGTCCAGAAGCAGACCGGCGCTGACAGGCTGAGCATCGGTGGAGCCCTCGCCGCAAACGCCCACGGGCGCGGACTGAAATATCCGCCCATCGTCGGTGACATCGCGGCCTTTACTCTCGTGGGGCCTGATGGCGTTGTCCGGCGGTGCAGCCGTACCGAGAATCGCGAGCTGTTCCGCGCGGCGATCGGCGGGTACGGATTGTTCGGCGTCGTGACCACCGTCCGGCTCCGTCTCACCAGGCGACACAAGGTTCAGCGCGTCGTTGAAGTTCTCAATGCCCGGGACCTGCCGCTGATGTTCGAGCAGAGGATCGCCGAGGGATTCGAGTACGGCGATTTCCAGTTCGCGACCGATCTTCAATCGGACGCGCTCGAGCGCGGAGTGTTCTCCTGCTACCGTCCCGTCGCCGATTCAACTCCGATGCCGGCGAGCCGCGCGGCGCTGTCGCCCGACAACTGGGCGAACCTGCTTTATCTGGCCCACGTCGATCGCGCGCGCGCGTTCGACGA
>Ga0190265_10003339_pt1 | contig 10946 bp, 8 predicted proteins | sample Popmic124T_FD_133135 | JGI IMG/M metagenome (GOLD analysis project Ga0190265, IMG submission 133135) | Populus adjacent soil microbial communities from riparian zone of Indian Creek, Utah, USA - 124 T | ecosystem: Environmental > Terrestrial > Soil > Riparian zone | place: USA: Utah | collected...
GCATTAAAAAGCAGTGCCGGCGAAAAAGTTCAGAGCTGTTCCGAATGCCCGTGATCAGCTGTCGAAGAATTTTCTAGTCCTAATCGCTATGATGAGCGGCTGCTCAGCCGTCTCCCTCAGCGCAGCTCGTTCTCACGAGCTCGCCTCGAGGAGCGCCGCGAGCTTCCCGAGTGACAGTCGCCAGCCCATCTCGTTGTCAGCCGGCGCAACGCCCGGCGGGAGCCCGTCGTGCACAGCGATGACGTCCGTGCCGCCGTCAACATCGGCGAGGTCGATCGTGATCGTCATCTCGCCCTGCAGCGCGGGATCGGTCGTCTCGAACTCGATCACTTGCACGACTTTCTCGTTCGGCACGAGCTTCGCGAAACGGCCGTGGTACGTGTCGGTGTGCGCGGTCGTCTTGCCGGCCTGGATCGGCTCGTCGTAGGTGAGCGAGATACGAAACGAGCCACCTTCGCGCGGATCGAACGTATGCACGCGGCTCGTCATGCCGGTGGGCACCATCCACGTCGCGACCGCGGTCGGATCGAGAAATGCGCGATAAACGACGGCGCGCGGCGCCTGCACGTGTTGACGGATTTGGGTCGAGCTCATGCTCGAGCGTTAGCACGCGATGAGAAAGCGACCAGCGACCTTCGTCGGGCGGGCACGGGATCGCTGCACGCCTGACAGAGCAGCGAAGCCGTGAAGATGGTTGCCGTGTGGAAAGGATGGATTTTCATGCGCATCGTTCCTTGCAAGAGAAAGGAAGCATTCGTAGTACGAGCGACGCGGCGCACCGGATCGAGCCAAGCCGGCGACGATCATCGATCGACGAGGCGCTCGTAGCGAGCCGCTCGAGTTCGCTTTCGGATGGTATTCTCGTCTCGCATGCGCGATGCGAGCGGTTTCGACGTCGGACTGGTGCGCGACGCCGCGACGGTTGTCCGGCGGCGAAGACGACGGTAGCGTGACCGCGCTTTTGCATGACCTTCCCCCTCGACCAGCGGCGGCACGGACAAACATGAGACCCTTCGTTCTCGTCCTCGCGACGGCGATCGCCGCCTGCACGCCCAAGGGAGCTCAGCTCACGGGCTCCGACTCCGGCCAAGGCGGCGATTCGGGCAAGAGCGCCCGCAACGTGACGATTGTCCGCGACGACTGGGGCATCCCCCACATCCACGGCAAGACCGATGCGGATGCCGTGTTTGGTCTCATCTACGCCCAGGCCGAAGACGACTTCAATCGCGTCGAGACGAACTACTTGAACGCGATGGGGCGCTTGGCAGAAGCCGAGGGGCAATCGGCCATCTTTCGCGATCTGAGGATGAAGCTGTTCATCGACCCCGAGGATCTCAAAGCCAAATATCAAACGAGTCCGGACTGGCTGAAGGCCCTGATGAACGCCTGGGCCGATGGCCTCAACCATTTCCTCGCCAGACATCCCCAGGTCTCGCCTCGGGTCATCAGGCAGTTCGAGCCGTGGATGGCGCTGAGCTTCAGCGAAGGGAGCATCGGCGGCGACATCGAGCGCATCGCGCTTCCCGCGCTGGAGGCGTTTTACGGAAAGCCCATCACGGACGTTCCGAAGGCGGACGCTTCGTCCCCTCTCGAGGCAGGCGGATCGAATGGATTTGCGATTGCACCGACGAGGAGCGCCAGCGGGCGAGCGCTCTTGCTCATCAACCCGCACACGTCGTTCTTTTTCCGCGCCGAAGTCCAGGTTCGAAGCGATGAAGGTCTCAATGCCTACGGCGCCGTCACCTGGGGGCAGTTCTTCGTCTACCAAGGTTTCAACGAGCGCGCCGGCTGGATGCACACCTCGAGCGGCGTGGATTGCATCGATGAATATGCGGAGTCGGTGGTCAAGAAAGACGACGGCTTCTATTACCGTTACGACGGCGAGGAACGCAAGGTCACCGAGAAAACGATCACGATTGCATACAAAACCGATGCCGGGATGGAGAGCAAAGCCTTCACCGTCTACCGCACGCATCACGGTCCGATCGTCCGAACGGCGAATCGACAATGGATCAGCGTTCGATTGATGGAAGAGCCCGTCAAGGCGCTGATGCAGTCCTACTCCCGGACGAAGGCCAAGAATTATCGTGAATTCAAACAAATCATGGATCTTCACCACACCAACTCGTCCAACAACACCGTCTTCGCGGACGCCGACGGGAACATCGCTTATTTTCACGCCAACTTCATTCCCAAGCGCGACCCCTCGTTCGACTGGAGCAAGCCGGTCGATGGCAGCACCCGCGCGACCGAATGGCAGCCGGTGATGTCAGTCGACGAAAGTCCCCACGTACACAACCCACCCATTGGATGGATCCAAAACACCAACAATTGGCCGTTTTCGGCAGCCGGGCCCGCGAGCCCCAAGCAGGCGGACTATCCTCGCTATGTAGACGGCTTCGGCGAGAATCCTCGCGGCGTTCACGCGATCAAGGTCTTGGATGAAAAGAGCGATTTTACCTTGAGCAGTCTCATCGCCGCGGCCTACGACAGCCATCTGACGGCATTCGATCCTTTGTTCGCGGCCCTGTTTGCCGACTATGAACGGACCGCGGGCACGAACCCTCTCAAGGCGAAGCTCGCCGAGCAGGTTGCCCTGCTCAAGGCGTGGGACCGCCGCTGGGCGGTCGCCTCGGTTGCTACATCGCTGGCGTTCTTTTGGGGAGAGGAACTGTGGCGGCTCGCCACCGCCGCCGGCGATCTCGGTGGTCTATCGACCTACGACCATATCGCCACCAAGATGACGCCACAGCAACGGCTGCAGGCCCTCGTCACCGTGTCCGACAAGCTCCAATCCGACTTCGGCAGTTGGAAAACGCCGTGGGGGGAAATCAATCGCTTCCAGCGACTGACGGCCGACATCGTTCATCCCTTCGACGATTCCGGCCCCAGCATCCCGGTCGGGTTTGCCGCTGGGCGATGGGGCTCGCTCGCGTCGTTTTCAGCGCGGTCCTACAACGGGAGCAAGAAGATCTATGGGACGAGCGGCAACAGCTTCGTCGCCGTCGTGGAATTCGGAGATACCGTCAAGGCCCGCGCGATAACGGCGGGCGGGCAAAGTGGCGACCCCGCTTCGCCGCACTTCAGCGATCAAGCAGCGCGTTACGCGAGCGGTGATCTTCGCGACGTCTATTTTTATCCCGCGCAATTGCAAGGCCACATCGAGCGGGAATACCAACCGGGGAATTGATCGCGCCGGCGATCACACGCCGCAAACCCGCAGCGCTCGCGCGCGAGCACAGGGACATCTGCTCGCGGCGTCGGCTGCACATCCTCTAGTAGGGCGCATGGGCCTAACGGCAGCGGGTGGCTGTTGGGGCGGGCTTCGCCGCGTCAGGCTCGGTGAAACTGTTGTTAATCCATTGGCTTACAACGCTCATGGCCCGGTCGCCGAGCAGGCCACCTTCATTTGTCGCTTTCAAAGACACGGTAGAAATGTGATAAAGCTGCACAAATCTACCTGAGGTGAAATCCAATGACGACATTACGTTTTCGACCCATTCTCACGCTTCTGTCTTTGGCGGCCTCTGCGGCCCTATTCGCGGGCGCTGTCGGATGCAGCTCTGACGCGTCGGACATGGCGCGCTCTCCGCGGGGCTCGTCGGGGCGCGCGCGCGATCCCGAGCTATTCGCACGCACGGCACCCGCTCGGCAAGATCCTCCGCCCCCTCGCCCTTCGACGCGAGAAGCATGTGACGCGTGCCATGGTCTCTGGGCAGTGCACGGAATCGAGCCCGTCGAAACCTGCATCTGCAAGACGAACGACGAAGGGGACAGCTGCACGGACGGCAACGATTGTCAGGGCGAATGCTTGCTCGACGACGACACGGAATTTCACGTGATGGACCAAGGCGACCCGTCTCGCGGTTATTACCGGGGCCATTGCGCGCGCTACGACACGACCTTCGGATGCTTTCGACATCTTCCGCCCGGCATCGAGACGGAGCTCCCGCTGACGCCCGAAGAGGCAGGTCCGTACGTTTGCGTCGACTGAGACGATGAGGGCATGATAGCGGCAAATGAGCACATCGACCCAACGCTCGCTCGCGACGATGTATTGGGTCATGTGCTCGTTGACCGGCTGTCAGGCCGCGCTCCCGGCGCAAGGCAGTCGCGACGGCTGTTCGGCGGACGACGCGAAGAGCAGCGTCCTTCGTGCCGTGCATCAGTTCGCCGACGGGTTTCGTGCGGGCGATGTCAAAAAGATCGATTCGCTTCTGCACGAGAGGTACGTTCACTCGAACAACGGAAACAAGCCGACCTCGCGTGCAGCCTGGATGAGCTGGTTCACCGCACGGTCGCAGAAGATACAGACTGGGGAGCTCACCCTTCTGAAATACGAGCTCGCTTCCGTCGAGGTCGAGCTATTTTCCGGTGTGGCCGTCGTCACCGGCCGGGTCGATAGCGCGACCCAGGCGGCGGCCGTGACCGAGCCTTCGAGCATTCGCTTCACGAACGTTTGGATTTGCAATGCCGGGCAATGGAAGCGAATTGCCTTTCATGATTCACCCGCATCGGCCGCTCGATAGGGAGGCACTCAGTGTGATTGCGCTCATCCGCCGTCGGCCAACTCCGCGTCGCTGACTTCCGCATCGCGCGCTCCGCCATCGGCGCAGGGGTCGATTCGCCCGGCCACTTCACACTCGATGCCTGGAAGAATACCGGTCTGGATCTCAAAAACCATCTCGGCTCCACACCGCACGGAGTGATCCACCCAGCGGCGTGCGCCCACGAACTCATGGGTCTTCGCGTCGTAATGGCGCTCGTCGAGGACAAGCCCGCCGTACACGCCGACGGTTATGAAATCGCAATTCGTATAAGTGAGTATCGTGAAGGGTTGCTGGAATGGCGCTCGGCACGCTGCGGCCTCGTCGTAGGTCACGCACGGCAGCTTGGGCGTGAAGCCCGACCAGGGCATTTCGCAATAACACGGCGTCGATAGAACCCCGTTGCGCGGTAACGGAGGGAATCCGGAATCGATATACGAACACCCGCATTGGGCATCGCCGTCGCCGTCCGGGATAGGAGCCGCGTCAGCGCTGGAAGCGTCGGTGACGGTGTCGTCGGTAATGACCGCGTCGGTCGAAGTTTCGGATGCTTCTTCTTCGGCGTCGCTCGACGAACCATCGGCATGGGTCGACGCATCTCCGGAGGCACTGCCGTCGGGAATACCGGGCATCGGGCTCGAGCACCCTGTGACGAGCACCGCGCTCGAGGCCAGCGCCGCGAGCCACGGGGCAAACGCGCCCCATTCGACCCGGAACCCGAGGCGAATACGCCGAAAGCTCAATGCCATTTCTTTCCTTCCTTCTGGAGCCGCCGCGCCGCTCGTCCTCCACCCCAAGGCGACGCCTCACGTTCGTTTCCCCGCGGACGCAGTTTGAGCGTTTCGCGGTCTAACTCCTACCGTTCCCACCCACCGAGCGCATTCCGCTCGGGTGTTAAGTGGCGCCGCCCATCTTCCCAGACGAGCATCCTATCAGCGTGCTCTCAATAATCCTATCGCCACCGCGAGGGTCGTCGCGGTGAGACGAGCGATCGACCAGGATCCGGCCTTCGGGGTACACTTTCGGTGGGATCGATGACGGCCTGCTCGATGTGGCATTCGACGAGGCTTCTCCCTGCTCGTTCCTCTTCGACGATGAGACCGGCTCATGAGCACCGCTTCTGACGACCCTCTTGCTTCTTTCTACCGGGTGCTCTGGCCAGCGAACGCGGCCGCCGATCCGCGGTTCGCTCTTTTCGAGCGTGACTTCGGGGGTCGCGCCGTCGAAGACGTGCTCTATGAACGGGCAACCCAAGCCGGCATCGGCCCTGATTCGGTCGTCTTGGATGTCGGCTGCGGAAAAGGTCGTCAGGCATGTGAGCTTGCGAAACGATTTTCATGCCGAGTGATCGCGATCGATCCGCTCGAACATTGTCTGCGCATGGCACGCGAACGGGCCGCGCTGGAAGGCGTCGCTCAATCGGTCGACTTTCGCCGTGGCGACTTGGAAAAATTGCCGGTTGGAGATGGTGAAGTCGACCTCGTCTGGTGTCTCGACACCTTCAATCACGCGCGGGACATCGCCGGCAGTTTTCGCGAGCTCGCGCGGGTGCTCGAACCTCGAGGAATCGTCTTCAACTGCAGCGCGTTGGAAACGCCCGCGCTCGAGCCGCGTGAGAAGGCGTGGCTCTGCCGGACATTGTCACTCCATCCGGAAACCCTTTCCCGAGGAACCATCGAAGCGCGTCTAGCGTCGAGTGGCTTACGCGTCCTGTCGAGCGGTTCGACCATCGAAATGGAATCGATGTTTTTCGAACGTGTCGACGATAAGGACTTCCTTCACATCAAGAGGCTGGCCCACATGGCGCGCGACGAGCGTCGATTCGTCGAGGCATTTGGCGAAAGCGACTTTCTGATCATGAAGGCGCATGCGCTATGGAACGCGTATGTGCTGATAGGCAAGATCGCGTATCACGTGTGGATCATTGGCTCCTCGTGAGCCATCGAGCGCGCCCCTTCCCCCTTCGGGCGGTATCGCGGTAGTATCCAGCCCGCGCAAGAAAGACGTCGATCCGCGCGCAAATGCACCAATTTTCGTTAGCTTGGCCTCCGACGGGCGCTATGGAGACCTCGAGCCCCGTGAGGTCATCATGAGAAAGCGGACAGAGCACGCCCTCCCGTCGGTTGTCCTTGCCGTTATTTTGCTGACAGGCTGCAGCAACTCTTCCGCTAGTCCCTCTGGATCGAGCGGGGGCGCCTCGGGCTCCGGGGGCGCGGGTGGCGGCGTATCGCCAGGCGGCTCATCCGGGTCGGCGGGCGCCGGCGTGCCTGAGGCGGGTGGCGGTTCGGGCGCCGCAGGTGCCGGGGGAGCGTCGGGAATCGCGGGGGCAGGCGGCACGGCGGGCAAGGCGGGATCGGGCGGCGCCGCAGGTGCCGGCGGTGCATCGGTCGACGCTGGCTCTGCGGGCGGCGCGGGCCGCGGCGGAGGACCGGTCGATGCAGGCTCCGGGGGCGGCGCGGGCGCCGGCGGATCTTCGGTGGATGCGGGATCGGAAGGAGCCGCGGGTGGTGGCGGAGTCTCGATGGATGGCGGAGGAGCCGATGGATCGCCTCCCATCGGCGACGGCGGTGCAGAGGTGGTCGTCACGTTCAAGAACGGCGTCTTCTGGAACGATGCGCGCGGAACACGCATCGAAGCGCACGGCGGCGGGTTCATCCACGTTGGTCGCACTTGGTATTGGATCGGCGAGGACAAGTCGCACAACTCCGCCAATTTCCGAGGCGTCAACTGCTACGCTTCGAACGATCTCGTCACCTGGGAGTTTCGGCGCGCCATCATCACGCGGCAAACGGCGCCCGCGCTCGATGCCGCCGATCGCATCATCGAGCGCCCGAAGGTCATCTATCACGACGCCTCGCAGCGTTATGTCATCTGGCTGCACTGGGAAGGCCAGAACTACGCCGAGGCCGCGGCCGGCGTTTTTTCGAGCAGCACGATCGACGGCGACTATACGTTCCATCGGTCATTTCGCCCCAACGGCAACATGTCGCGCGACGATACGCTGTTCAAGGACGACGACGGCCGCGCGTATTTCATCTCCGCGGCGAACGAAAACGCCGACCTGGTCGTTTACGAGCTTACGCCCGATTATCTCGATATCCAAAGGCAAGTTTCGACGCTCTGGGTCGCCAACTGGCGCGAGGCGCCGGCCATGTTCAAACAGAACGGCATCTATTATCTCGTCACTTCGGGCGCCACGGGCTGGGATCCCAATCAAGCCAGATACGCCACCGCCACGTCGATAGAGGGACCGTGGTCCGCGCTGCAAAATCTCGGAAACAACATCACGTTCGACAGCCAGCCGACGTATATCCTGCCGGTGGTGGGCACGCAGGCGACGACCTACGTCTTTGCCGGCGACCGCTGGCAAGATCCGGATTTGCTGAGTTCGAAGTACATCTGGCTGCCCCTCAAGGTGAGCGGCACTTCGCTTACGCTCGACTACTATGACCAATGGAAGTTGAATCTCACGACCGGCCGCTGGCTTCCCTACGACGGCTTCATCCCACACGCCAATTGGCGGGTCGTCTACGTCGACAGCGAGGAGACAGCGGGCGAAGGCGGTCAGGCCGTCAAGGCCTTCGACGATTCGGCCAGCACGATCTGGCACACGCAATACACCGGCGCCAAGCCCGGGCAGCCGCACGAGCTCCAGATCGACATGGGTCAGGCCTATCGGGTACGCGCGATGCAATACCTCCCTCGTCTCGACAAGGACCCCTACGGTATCGTCGCCGGATATGAGTTTTACGTGAGCCAAGACACGACCAACTGGGGAACCGCGGTGGCATCGGGAACGTTCGGCGCCGATCGCTCCGCCAAGCGCGCCGATTTCCCCGAGAAGCTCGGCCGCTACATCCGTTTCGTTTCTCGCAGCGAAGTCAGCGGCAGCGCGCTCACCAGCATGGCCGAGCTCGACGTGGTCGGCGCGCCATAGCTCGATTTCGACTCGTCCCGATTACTGAACACGCTGGGCTGCTTCCTCGACGTCGAGGTTGGTGCGCTCAGTCCCAACGTTGTCGACAGCTGCGCTTGGCGCCGTTCGAACTTGATGAGTCACGAACTCAGCAATGCTTCCCCACAGAGCCGCGAAGGCCGCCTCGTCGAAGCCGGATGCACTCGGCAGCCAGTCGCTCTCGATGCGATCCAGCCGCCGCCCTCCGAAATGGCCGATGACGTCGAGATGGTCGGCATGGGTGGCATGAATCACCTCGCCCCAGACTTGCGACAAGGTGGGAACGATGCCATCCGAGTCGCGATGGCTCGGTATCACCCCGTATGCGCGCTCGAGCGGCGGACGCTGCGCGTCGACGGGCTTCGGGAAGAAGCGACCGTTGCCGAATCCGGCAATGCGATAGAGGATGGCGTACAAGGCATGGAAGTATTGCGTGTAGGGATTGGCGCCATGGCCTATGAACGTCGATGCCGAGGGCGTGCGTCCCCGCGTGACGACGCAACCGTAGCGGACGCCGGTCGGATCGGCGGTGCAGGCATTCAGCAGGTCGCACCCCGCCGGCGTCAGTTGAAAAATGAGCGATTGGTCGTGCGAGACGCCTTCGAGAAAGGCGATGACTTCCTTGCGGCGGTCGTCCGTGAAATCTTCGAACAAATTTGCGTAGAGCTCGTCGGTGACCGTTCGATGAAAGCCGAGCCAATCGTCGAGCTTGGACACCAGTTTCCCCACGCGAAGCGCCGCAGCCAGTGGCAGTCTCCCCTGCTCGAGCGCCGAGATGCTGAGCGACGCGATCACGCGCAGCAAGGGATAACCCATGGCGCTACCAAAAAACGATGCGAGCGGCGTGCCGAAGTGAGGCGTCGATATCGTCACCAGCGTGCGTATCCGGTCATACAACGTAAAGTTGACGGATGTCGGCAGGGAAGCGGTGGGCGCAATCGCCAAACGCGCATCCAGGCCACCGGTCGAATGCGCGATCACGTGGAGCGGACCTTCGTCCGAGCGTGTGACGCTGGCCAGCGTCTCGAGCACCTGCGCCGCACGATGCCGGATCGACGCGGTCGGCAGCGTAGGAACTTCGACGATGTCCACCCGGAGCCCGCGCCTTGTAAACTCGGCCGTGAGTGCCTCGGTCACGCCGGCGAAGTAACTGAGCGTACCCAGTGCGCCAAAACCGAAGAAGCCTGGAACGAGAACCACGTGGTGCATGGAGCCTCCGCCGCGAACCCAGCTTCAACGGGGCGAGAATCGCAAGTGCACCGTAGCCGATCCGTCGCCCGTGTCGACACCCTGGATACGAGCGCCGCGCGCCGCGGATTCGATGCAGCCGCGCAGACCGGGGAGCTCGCCGTCCCTGGAGAGCGTCGCGGCCACGACGCGTCCGCCCAAGTCGATGGTGAGACGTAGCTGCGTGTCGAGCGGCGACTCCGACGGGCGCGACCGAAGCGCGTCTCGGTAACAGCCAAGCAGGGGAACGTGCGACAAGCCGACTTTGACCTTTGCCCCAGAAATGCCCGCACTGGTGACGATGTTGGGGAACCCCACCGATGCTCGGCCGACATCGAGAGTAGCGGAAGGCGCCTCGCGCCGCGATGCCGGCGCCTGTACATTTAGCGCGCTCGGGGGCGCCCCGGTCGCCTTGCTGGCGCGTGATTCCGTGGCCTCGCGTCGTTCGGCGGTTGGAGGCTGCACGGCGACCGCCGGCGGAGATTCGGGCTTTTCCGGGTTTTGCCACGGTTCGCTCCGAATCAGAAGCGCGTCGACCGACGCTACCGCCGGTATCGGCGAGGCAGGCGGCGAGAGGGCGACGACGGACCTCTGTACAGACGATTTGGCGGCAGCCGGCCGGCTGCGGGGGACGGGACGCCGTGGAGACTCGCTGGGCGGTACTTCGATGATCCTCGGATGGCGCGCATTGGGATCCTCACCCATCGGGCCCGCCACTTCTGACACGACGGATGGCTCCGGTTCCGTGGTCGTCCGGGCAGCGAATGACGGACCTCCTGCCCCTTCAGGCGGGGATGCCAGGGCGATGCCTGCGTGAACGCGACTGGGGTCTTCGATCGGCTCGGACGCGGGGAACTGATACGCCCTCTCGACCGGATCCGTCGCGGTGCTACCGCGAGACGCGACGAACGCCGAAGCTGCGAGGGTCACCGATGCCACGGCAGCGTAAGCCAACACCGATCGCTTTTGCCGCCGACGATTCTCTCGAGAACGGTGGCGAGCGATCTCCTCCCGGAGAGGAAGCACCGCGGGGCGCGAGGTCGAGAACGTCGATCCCATCTGAAGGGCCGTCACGGGGGCCGACGCCACCGCGAGCGCGGTCGAGTTCGTCGTCAACGCGTCGCGAAGAGCTTTGCGCATCTCGCGCGCGGTCTGAAATCGATCTTCGGGGCGTTTGCTCAGCGCGCGAAGGCAGACCGCTTCGAGACCCGGATGAA
>Ga0190265_10003340_pt1 | contig 10946 bp, 3 predicted proteins | sample Popmic124T_FD_133135 | JGI IMG/M metagenome (GOLD analysis project Ga0190265, IMG submission 133135) | Populus adjacent soil microbial communities from riparian zone of Indian Creek, Utah, USA - 124 T | ecosystem: Environmental > Terrestrial > Soil > Riparian zone | place: USA: Utah | collected...
ACCTGCGCGAGTCGCGCCTCGGCGACGTGCAGGGCGCGATCGCGCACTACCAGCAGGTGCTGGCGCTCGACGCATCCTCGCTCGACGCCGCGTCCGCGCTCGAGCGCCTGTACCAGGCCGCCGAACGCTACGAAGAGCTGGCCAGCATCTGCTTCGTGAAGGCCAGGCTGCTCGACGCGCCCGACGCACAGCGCGAGCACTTCTTCCGCGCCGCGCAGATCTACGAGGAGATCCTCGACCGGCCGGAACAGGCGATCGAGGTGTACGAACGCTCGCTCGAAGTCGAGCCGGACGACATCGAAGCGCTCGATCGCCTGATCGGGCTGCTGCTGCGCATCCAGCGCTGGCAGCCGCTGCTCGTCGCGTACAGCCGCAAGGCCGACGTCGTCGACGACCCCGATCAAAAGAAGGCGCTCTACGCCGAGGTCGGCGCGGTCTACGAGCAGCGCCTGCAGAACACCGACAAGGCGATCGAGATCTACCAGCGCATCCTGGAGATCGATCCGCAGGACGCGACCGCGATCGCGCGGCTCGACGCGCTGTACCAGGCGACCGGCAACTGGGAGCAGCTGCTGTCGATCCTCGAGCGCGAATCGGAGCTCGCGCAGGATAGCCAGAGCGCGCTCGAGTTCCGCTATCGCAGCGGCGAGCTGTTCGAGCGGCGGCTCAACGATGCCTATCGCGCGGTCGAGGTGTACCGCGAGGTGCTCGAGTCGTGGCCCGAGCACGCCAAGTCGCAGGCCGCGCTCGAGCGCATGATCGATGCCGGGGCCGAGCCGAACCAGGCCGCGTCGGTGCTCGAGCCGATCTACCGCGCGAGCGCCGAGTCCGCGAAGCTCGCGCGCGTGCTCGAGGTGTTGGTCGCGCACGAGGAAGACCCGATCCGCAGGGTCGAGCTGCTGCACCAGATCGCCGAGCTGCACGACGTGCACCTCGAGCAGCCGCGCCAGGCGTTCGATGCCGTCGCGCGCGCGCTGCCGTTCGACAACGGCAACGAGCGCACCTTGACCGTGCTCGAGCGCCTGGCCGATCGCATCGGCGCGTGGAGCGAGCTGGTCGAGCTCTACGACGCGGAGGTCGCGCGCTTGCGCGCGGACGAGCCGGGGCTGGCGGTCGACCTCGCGCTGCGCCTGGCGAAGCTGTGCGAGACGCAGATCGGTAGCGCGGACGCCGCCATCGCGCGTTATCGCGTGGTGTACGAGATCGATCCCACGCACATCGACGCGCTCGAAGCGCTCGATCGGCTGTACGAGGCGACCGAGCGCTGGGCGGAGCTGGCCGACGTGCTCGACCGTGAGGCCGAGGTCGCGGCGACGCCCGACGACGTGCTCAATCTGCGCTTCCGCATCGGTCAGCTGTACCAGCACCGGCTGGGCGACCCCGCCCGCGCGGTCGAGCGCTACCGCGACATCGTCGCCGCGGCGCCGGAGCACGAGGGCGCGGTCACCGAGCTGCAGAACCTGTTCAACCAGGGCGTGGAGCCGGGACAGATCGCGGAGATCCTCGAACCGCTGTACCGCATGCAGGATTCGTGGGAGCCGCTGATCAACCTGCAGGAGGCGTTGCTCGCCAAGCAGGGTGAGACCGAAGCGCGCATCGCCACGATGCATCGCCTGGCGGAGATCGCCGAGCAGCGGCTCGACGATCCGGCGCTCGGCTTGCACTGGATGCTGCGCGCGCTGATGGAGGATCCTTCGCACGACCACTCGCTCTCGGAATCGGAGCGGCTGGCGGCGAGCTCGGGTGCGTGGGCGGTGCTGGCGTGCACCTTCGCGGACATCATCGACGCGCAGGCCAAGCGCGAGGTGAGCGCGACCCTGGGCAAGCGCCTGGCGCGCGTGCTCGAAGAAGAGCTCGGCGATGTGGTGCTGGCCGAAGAGGCGTACCGCTTCGTGGTCGCCGTCGACGAGCGCGACGACGACGTGCTGGCGGCGCTCGACCGCATCTACAGCGAGAACGGCGCGGGTAATGCGCTGGCCGAGGTGCTGCGCAAGCGCGTCGCGGCGCAGAGCGATCCCGACGAAAAGATCGAGCTGATGCAGCGGCTCGGCCACGTGCTCTACAACGACGTGCGCGCGCCCGAACAAGCGGTCGAGGTGTTCAGCGCGATCCTCGCGCAACAGCCCGAGCGCGACGAGACGCTGCGCGCGTTGCAGAACGTGTACCTGGTCACCTCCAACTGGGAGAAGCTGTACACGGTCTACGAACAGGAGCTCGAGGTCGTGGCGGGCGACGCGCCGCAGGCCGAGATCGTCGGCCGCATGGCGATGCTGGCATGGACCAAGCTCGATCAGCCCGAGCGCGCGGTCGAGCTGTTCAAGCGCGTGCTGGATCTCCTCGGCGAGGATCCCGAGGCGCTCAACGCGCTCGGCAATCTCTACGCGTTGCAGGAGAACTGGGCCGACCTGGTCGACGTGCTCGAGCGTGAGGTCGCGGTCTGCGACGACGAGCCGCAGCGCGTGCAGATCTACTCGGACCTCGGGCGCATCTGGTACGACAAGCTGGGTCGCGACCGCAACGCGCTCGAGAGCTGGGAGCGCGTGCTCGATCTCGAGCCGGGCAACACCCAGGCGCTGTTCGCGATGTCGGCCATCCACAGCGCCGCGGAGTCTCACTCCGACCTGGTCGAGACCCTGCGCCGCATCATCGAGGTCGGGAGCGCGACGCTCGACGACGTGGCGATCGAGGGCGTGTACATGCAGCTCGGCCAGATCTACGACGCGCAGCTGAAGCAGCCCGCGGACGCGGTCGAAGCCTACGACCGCGCGATCGAGGTCAACCCGCGCAACTTCGCGGCGATGGACGCGCTCGAGCGCATCCACAACGCGCAGAGCGAGTGGGAAGAGACGATCGGCGTGATGCGCCGGCGCGCCGAAGCGCTCGACGATCCGCGCCAGAAGATCCAGGTGCTGCTCGAGATCTCCCGCATGTGGGAAGAGAAGCTCGAGCAGCCGGAGCAGGCGATCGCGCCGTTCCAGCGCATCCTCGAGACGGATCGCCTGCACGAAGGCGCGTTCGGCCGGCTCGAGCAGCTGTACCGCGACCTCGGCCGCTTCAACGACCTGGTCGAGCTGTATCTGGCGCGGGTCGAGGCCACCGACGAGGTCGCCGAGCGCGTGCGCGTGCTGCGCAAGGTCGCGCAGGTCAACGAGCGCGATCTCAACGACAAGACCCAGGCCTTCGACGCGCTGCTGATCGCGTGGACGCAGGACTTCACCAACGAGGACTGCGCCCGCGAGCTCGAGCGCATCTCGGGGCTGACGCAGCGCTGGAACGAGCTGCTCACCACCGCGAACCAGGCGTTGCAGGAGATTCCGGAGACCGATTCGGTCACGCGCAACGCGGTGTGTCTCAAGTGCGCGCGCTGGTACGCGCGCCAGGACCACCCCGAGTACGCGATCCCGTACCTGCAGCAGGTGTTGAGCACCGACCCGCTCAACCTCGCGGCCATGAAGCAGATGGCCGACCTTTATCAGCAGACGCAGCAGTGGCAGGCGTACGCGCAGGTGCTGCGCAAGCTCTCCGACATGACCGAGGAGCCGCGCGAGCGGGCCGAGGTGTGCGTCAGGCTGGGCGCGCTCAATGAAGAGCAGTTCCATTCGCCCGAGCAGGCGATCAAGCTCTATCGCGACGCGCTGGAAGCGGTCCCGACCGATCTGGACGCGATCAAGGCGCTCGAACGCATCCACCGCAGCCGCTCGGAGTGGACCGACCTGATCGACGTGCTGCGGCGCAAGGTGGAGGCGGTCGATCCCGATCAGGCGCGCGCCGCCAAGCTCGAGCTGGCCGAGGCCTACGAGGACCGGGTCAGCGACAAGAACCAGGCGATCGAGCAGTACCGCCGCGTGCTGGAAGAAGACGCGGAGAACCTGCAGGCGCTCAAGGGGCTCGAGCGGCTGTACGCGCAGCAAGAGCGCTGGCAGGACTTGATGTCCGTGCTCGAACGTCAGCTCGAGATCGTGGCCAACGACCGCGATCAGGTCGCGCTGCTGATGCGGATCGCGAGCATGTGGGAAGAGGAGTTCCTCAAGCACGACAAGGCCGCGGAGCGGCTCGACCAGGTGCTGACGCTCGACCCGACCCACTCGGAAGCGCTGCAGGGTCTCGAGCGGCTGTACCGCACGCTGCGCCGCTGGCCCGACCTGATCAACGTGTACGAGCGGCACATCGAAGCCACCACCGACCGCGGCGAGAAGGCCCAGCTGTTTCAGCACATCGGCCAGGTCTACCGCGACGAGCTCTCCGACTCCGATCGCGCGATCGAGGCGTTCGTCAACGTCACCGCGATCGACGACGACCACCGCGACGCGCTGGTCGCGCTGTCAACGCTGTACGAGGCGCGCGAGGAGCACAGCCTGGCGCTCGACGCGATGGATCGGCTGACGAAGCTGGTCGGCAGCAACGAGGAGAAGGTCGCGCTGCACTTCCGGATGGGCCGGCTGTACGCGGGCGAGATCATGGATCGCGCGGCGGCGCTCGAGCAGTTCGAGAAGGCGGTCGCGCTCGACCGCACGCACCTGGCGTCGCTCGAGGCGATGCGCGACATCCACGTGGCCGAGGCCGACTGGCGCTCGGCGGCGCGCGTGCTGGAGCAGGCCACCGAGGTCGAGGGCTCGACCCGGCGCGGCGCGAAGCTACGCGTCGAGCTGGGCGCCCTGTACGAGGACCAACTCGACGAGCACGAGCGCGCGATCGAGGTGTTCGAGGACGCGATGCGGATCGACCCCGACAGCATCGGGGCCGCGCAGCCGCTGGTCGCCGAGTACGTGAAGAGCGGGCGCGACAAGGAGGCGGAGCCGCTGGTGCGCATGCTGGTCCGCAGCCCCGAGCTCGCGCCGGGCGAAAAGCAGAACTTCTATCGCTTGCACGGCGACGTGACCGCGCGGCTCGGCGACGACGAAGCCGCGGTCAAGGCCTACAGCGAGGCCTTCAGTCTCGACAGCCAGGACCTCGACTCGCTCAAGGGGCTGGCGGCCGCGTGCTTCCGGCGCAGCGACTGGGAAGCCGCGCACAAGCACTACCAGATGCTGTTGGTGCATCGCCGCGACGAGCTGGCCAGCGAGGACATCACCGACGCGCTGTACCGGATGGGCGTCGTCAAGCGCGAACAGAACGAGCTGCCGAAGGCGCTCAACATGTTCGACAAGGCGCTCGAGGAGAATCCCTCGCACCGCCCCACGCTGAGCGCGTTGATCGACCTGCACGAACGCCAGAAGGAGTGGGAGCAGGTCATCTACTACAAGAAGCGCCTGCTCGAGAGCGCCGAGACCGACGACGAGCGCTATCGGCTGTACGACGAGATGGGCGACCTGTGGCAGCGGGAGCTCAAGAACCCGCTCAAGGCGCTCGAGGCGTTCGCCGAGGCATCGGCGCTGCAGCCCAAGGCGCACGTGATGCTGCACAAGCTGCTGCAGCTGTACACGGAGACGGCGCAGTGGGAGCGCGTGATCGAGACCATCGATCGCATCAGCGAGCTCGACGGTCGGCCCGAGGTCAAGGCCAAGTACGCGAACGCGGTCGGCGCGATCCTGCGCGACGAGCTCAAGGACGCGAACGCCGCCCTGGCGCGCTTCGAAGTGGCGCTCGACCTCGATCCGGTCGGCGCGCTGAAGTCGTTCGAGGCGGTCAATCGCATCCTGACCCAGCAGAAGGACTGGAAGGGGCTCGAGCGCGCGTTCCGCAAGATGCTGCACCGCGTCACCGGCAAGGGTGATCGCGACCTCGAGTTCAACCTGTGGCACGCGCTCGGCGTGATCTACCGCGACCGCATGCGCAGCCTGGAGAGCGCCGCGGAGGCGTTCTCGATGGCGGCGCGTCTGCAGCCCGAGAACCTGCAGGAGCACGTGATCCTGGCCGAGATCTACGCGCTGATCCCCGCGCGCGTGAAGGACGCGATCGCCGAGCACCAGCTGTTGCTCAAGAAGGATCCGTACCGCGTGGACTCGTACCGGCAGCTGTACAAGCTGCACTTCGACGCGCACGAGTACGACGCGGCCTGGTGCGTGGCGTCGGTGCTCACGTTCCTGAAGAAGGCCGAGCGCGAGCACTCGCAGTTCTACGAGCAGTACCGCACAGAGGGCCCGATCCGGCCCAAGTCGCGGCTGACCAATGAACGCTGGGTCAAGGACCTGTTCCATCCCGACGAGGAGTACGTCGTCGGCAAGTTGTTCGAGGCGGTGACCCCCGCGCTGCTGCGCATGAAGGCGCAGCCGGACAAGACCTGGCAGCTGCGCAAGAAGGATCAGATCCCCGATCTGATGAACACCACGGTCGCGTTCGCGCGCACGTTCGGGTTCGCGACCCAGGTGTTGAGCCTGCCCCTGACGCCGCGCCTGTTCGTGTGCCCGGACCGCCAGGGCGGGCTGGCGTACGCGACCACGCTGCCGCCGGCCTCGGTGTGCGGCAGCGCGCTGCTCTCCGGTGTGAACCCGCTCGAGGTGATCTTCATCGTCGGCAAGCACCTGAGCTACTACCGCGGCGAGCACTTCATCCGCGCGATGTTCCAGACCAAGGACGAGCTCAAGCTGGTGCTGGCGGCGTCGATGCAGATCGCCGGCGTCGAGCTGAGCGATCCGCACGTGGATGCGCTGGCCAAGCAGATCCGCGCCAACATGCAGCCGGCCGATCTCGAGCTGCTCAACAGCATCGGCAAGCGCTTCGTGGAGAGCGGCGCGCGCACCGACATCAAGCAATGGATGCGCATGGTCGAGCTGACCGGCTGCCGCGCGGGCTTCCTGCTCAGCAACAGCCTGGAGATCTCGGCGCGCATGGTGCAAGCGGAGCCGCCGATGGGCGCGGTCGAGCTGACACCGAAGGAGAAGATCGAGGAGCTGCTGCTGTTCGCGGTCTCCGACCAGTACTTCCGTTTGCGCGAAGCGCTCGGGATCAAGATCGCGGCGGCGGTCTGACGGGGCCGAGGCGCGTCAGCGTGTGGGAGAGCCAGGCGGCGCGAACCACCAGCGCTGCGAACAGCAGCGCTTGCTGCACGACGAGGACGAGCGCAGGGCCGGTCGCGTAGGGCAGGGCGAGCGGGACGCGGCTGGTGAGCTCGGCGAGCAGGGCCAGCGCGGCCGCGGCCGTGAGCGACAGCGAGTTGCGCGCGACCGCTGCGCGCGAGCAGAGGGCGAGCGCGTTCTGCACGCCGGCCAGCGTGCCGTTGCCGTGCGCGACGGCGGCTTGCGCGAGGTCGTGCGCGGTCACGAGCGCCAGCGCGCAGCCGAGCAGCGCGAGCGCGCAGAGCAAGCGCGCCGCCAGCTCGAGCGCGGCCCCCGCCGGCATCCACGCCAGCGCTCGCTGCAGCGCGAGCACCGCGCCGCTCGCGGTCAGCGCGAAGATCAGCGCAGCCAGCACGCGCACGGCCAGCGCCGCCGGGTAGCGCCCGATCGCCTCTCGCGCTGCGGAGCGGAGGGACGCACCCCAGAGCGCGCTCAGCAGCAGCTGCTGCAGCCACGGCCCGAGCAACACGTACGTGCCGAGCCAAACGAACGCGAAGGGCAGCAGTTGCGGACCGCTCCGCGCGACGACCTCGACCGCGAGCGCAGCGTCGCCGGGAGAGGGCGTGGCGCGAAAGACCGATCGGTCGAGCGCGCGCGCCAGATCGCGATAGAGCGGCCCGAGCAGGAGCAGCGACCACAGCACGCGCAGCGCGTGGACGGCGAGCAACGCAGGCGCAGCGCGCCGCAAGCTGCTGCGCACGGTCACGCGCCCACCAGCCCGAGCAACAGCTGCGCCCACAGGAAGAGCCGCGGCAACCATGGCGGCTGCGGTGCGCGCGCCGACAAGCGCAGCTGATCGTCGCCGCGCTCGGCGTCGAGCAGGTTGCTGCGCTGCTCGTCGATCGCGGCGCCCAGGCGCTCGGGGTCGCAGCGCGCATCGAGCTTGGATGCGGTCGTCGGCCAGCGCTCGACGCGTCGCGCGCCGCCCGCGCTGCTCGACGCCAGCTCGCTCGGCAGCGCGACGCCGCTCCGATCGGCCGAGACGGCGGTCGGGCAAGTGCCCGGTGTGCGTGCCAGCCGGGTGTTCGCCGTTCGTCCTTCCAGGAGCGGCACCAGCAGCTCGCGCCCGAAGCCAGAGTAAAACTCCGAATCGAAGGCTGCGAGCAGCTGCTCGAGCCGCGGGTGCGCGTGGCGCTGGTCACGCGCGTAGCGACCCAGCGCGCGCCATAACCGGGCTTCTCCGTAGGTCCTGCGCAGCGTCTCGAGCGCCAGCGCCGGCCGTGCGTAGACCGCCGGGCCGAGCTCGCGCGCTCGATAACGCCACGCTGGCAGCAGCGACGAAGGGACGTCTTGGCCTGTCATGAAGCCCGCGCGCATCAGCTCGAACGCGTCGAACGGGAGCCCGGCGAGCTGCGCCAGCGCAGACGCGCGACCGCGCTGGCGCTCGCGCAGGAGGTCGAGCCCGAGCCACTGGCTCAGCCCTTCGTCGAGCATCGGCGCGGCCAATTCGTTGCTGGCGATCAGCAACGGAAACCACTGGTGCGCGAGCTCGTGCGTGGTCGTGAGATCGTGCAGCGAGAACGCGCGCTCGCTGACGTCGCTGTGCCAGCTCGCGGTCGCGCCCACGATCAAACCGGGATACTCCATGCCGGCGGCGCCGCCCGCGGATCCCGGCGGCAACACCAGCACGAGCCGGCCGTAGGGGTAGGGGCCCAAGCGCTGGCCGAGCCGCGCGAGGCCTTCGCGGAGCAGCGCGAGCTGCGCGCGGGCGAGCGCGGTGTTGCCGGGCGGCGCGAACGCTTCGAGCTCGACCGCGCCTGCGCGGGCGCGCTCGCGACGGAAGCCCGGGTACGCGGCCCAGGCCACGTCGAGCGCATCGGCCAACGCGTAGCGCTCGACGCGCGTCCCGTCCGGTCGTTCGTGCGCGTCCTGCAGCGTGCCGGGCGCGGCGATCGCGTACTCGCGCGGGACCACCAGCTCCAAAGTGTGGTCGGCGAAGTCGGCGTAGAACTCGCCCATGCCGTGGTACGGAAAGCTCACCCACCGGCCGTCGGGCTCGTGCTTGGCGAGCTTGGGGTACCACTGTCCGAGCATGAAGAAGTCGCCGGCGCGGCCCATCCGCGCGAGCAACGACGGCAAGCTCAGCTCGAACTCGATCGCGAGCTCGAGCGCGGCGCCGGGCGCGAGCGGCGCAGGCAGCGCGACGCGCAGCTGTGTGCGGTCGCCTGGCCAGAGCTCGCGTTCGGCGTGCGGCAGCAGATCGGTTCGTCGGTCCGCGCCGATCAGCTCGAGCGCGCGCAGCGCGATCCCGCCGCGCCGGGTCAGCCGTTGGTTGCGCAAGCGCCGGCCCCCCTCGCGCATGAACAGCGTCTGCTCGTGCTCGAAGGCGTTGGCGTAGAGATGGAAGTACAGCTCGCGCACCGGCGCGCGGCTGCGGTTGGGCCAGCGGATCCGCGCGCGGCCGTACAGCACGCCGGCTTCGGGGTCGAGCCGCGCGGACAGCGCGTAGCTGGGCCGAGAGAGCGCGTCGGCCTGCGCTGCGTTCGGCAGCAGCAAGAGCACGGAGCAGGTGATCAGCCCGGCGAGCAGACGCAGCATCGGCGCAGACGCTCCGGCGCGCAGGCTCCGCCGTCAAGGACCGCCCGCGCGTGCGTGCCCCGCGCAACACTGTTATCACCGGGCCCATGGCGCAGCCCGCCGCGCTCGAGCTCCCGCTGCACAGCCGCGGTGATCTGCGCCGGCTGGGGCGCCGGCTCGCGGGCTGTCTGCGGGCGGGCGATCTGGTGGTGCTCGAGGGCGAGCTGGGCGCGGGCAAGACGTTCTTGGCGCGCGCGGTGGCGCGAGGGCTCGGCGTGCCACCCGAGGTGCGCATCACCAGCCCGACCTTTGATTTGGTGCACGAGTTTCCGGCCCGCATCCCACTCGTTCACGTGGACCTGTACCGGCTCGACCCCGGCGCCGACCTGCTGGAGCTCGGCCTGATCGAGCGCATCGGCGGGGACGCGATCGTGCTGATCGAGTGGGGCGCACGCTTCGCCGCCGCGCTGGGCGGGGCGGGGATCACCGTCCAGCTCGAGCGCGGCGCTGCGTCCGGACGGCGCTGCGCGATCGCAGCCCTGGGTCCCGGCGGCGGCGAGTTGCTGGCGCGCGTGACCGCAGCGCTGGAAACGCGCGGGATTCACGGCCAACGCTGCCCGGAGTGACGCTCATCGACCCCTCTGCTTGCGGTGATCGGGTACCTCTGGTAGCACCCGCACCCGAATGCCGCGCCGGGACGATATCCATCGGATTCTCCTGATCGGCTCGGGTCCGATCGTCATCGGGCAAGCCTGCGAGTTCGACTACTCGGGAACGCAGGGCGCGAAATCGCTGAAGCAGGAGGGGTACGAGGTCATCCTCGTCAACTCCAATCCGGCGACGGTGATGACCGATCCCGAGTTCGCCGATCGCACCTACGTCGAGCCGCTCGATCCCGAGGTGCTCGAGTCGATCATCGTGCGCGAGAAGCCGGACGCGCTCCTGCCGACCCTGGGCGGGCAGACCGCGCTCAACCTCGCGCTCGCGCTGCACGACCGCGGCGTGCTCGCGCGCCACGGCGTCGAGCTGATCGGCGCGAGCGTGACCGCGATCCGCAAGGCCGAGGACCGCGAGCTGTTCAACGACGCGATGCGCAAGATCGGCCTCGAGGTCGCGCGCTCGCGCATGGCGCGCACGCTCGAGGACGCCGAGCAGGCCGTGGCCGAGCTCGGCTTCCCGGTGATCCTGCGCCCGTCGTTCACGATGGGCGGCTCGGGCGGCGGCGTTGCCTATGACATGCCGAGCTTCCAGGCGGCGATCCGCTGGGCGTTCAAGCAGAGCCCCACGCACCAGTGTCTGGTCGAAGAGAGCCTGCTGGGCTGGAAAGAGTACGAGCTCGAGGTCATCCGCGACCGCGCCGACAACTTCTCGGTGATCTGCAGCATCGAGAACTTCGACCCGATGGGCGTGCACACCGGCGATTCGATCACGGTC
>Ga0190265_10003341_pt1 | contig 10944 bp, 8 predicted proteins | sample Popmic124T_FD_133135 | JGI IMG/M metagenome (GOLD analysis project Ga0190265, IMG submission 133135) | Populus adjacent soil microbial communities from riparian zone of Indian Creek, Utah, USA - 124 T | ecosystem: Environmental > Terrestrial > Soil > Riparian zone | place: USA: Utah | collected...
CAAGCTCTTTCTGTATCTGGCGAAGCTGCTCGCGCAGAATGTGCTCGCGCTGGCGCCCGGAGAGAGACTCCTGCGTCTGCTCGCCGATCTGCTTGGAAAGCTTCAGCACTTCGATCTGCTGCGCGAGATAGCGCAACAGCTTGTCGAGCCGTTCGCCGACCTCGAAGGTCTCAAGCAGATCCTGCTTCTCGGCCGGGGTCAGGTCCGAGACATTGGCGATGAAATCGGCCAACGCGGCGGGCGACTGCATCTGCTCGACCGCGCCGGCGATCTCCGGCGGCACGTTGGGCAGAAGCGAGATGGCCTCGCGGGCGCGCTCCTTCAGCTGATGCATGCGGGCGGCGATCTCGGTGGAGAACACCTCCACCTCGCCGATCTCGTCGACGCGCGCGACGAGGTACGGATAGCCGGGCAGGAATTCGAGCACACGGAAGCGCCGCGTGCCGCGGGCAATCAGATGATGATTGCCGTCGGGCGCGGTGACATAGCGCAAGATCTCGGCGACGGTGCCGACGCCATGCAGATGCTCAGGGCCCGGACTCTCGACCGAGGCGTCTTTCTGCAACAGCACGCCGACCGGCTTGTCGTTCTGCGCGGCGGCCTGCGCGCCGGCGATGGATTGCGGGCGGCCAAGCGCAAGCGGCACCACGATGCCCGGAAAGAGCACGGCGTTGCGCGTGGGCAAAAGGATCAGCGCGCCCTCGGGCAGATCGAGCCGGGGCGTGGCCTCGTCGGCCGCCGCCGGCGCGGCAGTCTGCTCCGTCCTCGGAGGCGACTGAGGCGCTTCGGCCGATTGCGGGGCGGTCTGTTCGATATCGTTCATGGGCTTTGGACTTGGTTTCTCACAACTCAAAGCTTGGCGAAGGTGAGCACGAGACAGCCATTCGATAATTCGCGCTCGGCAAGGCGTAAGCGGCTCGTCAGGACGATCCTCCGCTCGAAACGCCCATAGGGAATTTCGAGCCTTATAATATTGGCATTCCTGCCACCGGATGGCAGGGGACGGGTGCCGGCGATGATCAGCGTCTCACCCTGCAGCTCGACGCGGACCGCCTCGGGCGCCACGCCGGGCAACGCGGCGATGATCGTGACTTGGCGCTCGGTCTCGAACACGTCGACCGGCGGTTCCCAGCGGGCGCCGTTGCGCGAGGGCTCGAAGAACTGGCGATGCAGTTGTTCCGCCTGCTTGAGAAGCGCGCAGGCCTCGGCCCACATCTGGTTTTTCGCGTCACGCATCACGCCACTCTATCGTCCCGATGGCAGCGATCTTAGCGCCCAGCAAGCGGGGTTGGAACGTTGGCGGTCACATCCGCCGAAAGACTAAGGAGGGTAAGGGCTTGGCGAGCGGACACCCTATCTGGTCGTTGAGGGTGTCACTTTCAAGACCCCGCAATCGGCCCTATTGCGGCTTGTCGACGATGAAGGTGGTGCGATCGACGCCGGTATTGCCGTTGGTTCGGTCGTAGGCATAGACCAAGACGTCGTAGAGGCCTTGCGCATCGACCGGCACGCTCCCGGCAAACTGGCTGGTCTCGCCGGCAAAGCTCAGGTCGACCGGCGCGATGCGCTCGCCGTTATGGCTGACCAAAGCCTTCACTTCGAGGTTGTTGGCGTCCCACACGCCTTCGGGCTCGATCGGACAGCCGCACATCAGGATCACGTTGGCGCGGAGATCGACCTTGCCCGTGTCGGCGGGGAGCCGCACATGCGCGGGCGGCGCCAGCACATCGACGATCAAGCCCGGCAGATCGAGCACCCAGCCATCGCCGGCCGTGAGGCCGCGGCCCGGCACCACCCAGCGGCTGGCCGTCACGCGCGTGGCCGCTTGCCGCTGGGCGAGGGGACCGTAGGCTTCCACCTCGATCAGGCGCGGCTCGTCGAGATCGATGGTGGCCACGAACTTGGCGGCGGAGTCGTCGGAAAGCTGTGCGCGCCGTCCGCCGTCCTCATGCATGATGCGCCTGGTGTCGCCGGTCGCGCCTTGCGTCAGGCCCGTGGCGAGGATTTCGCCGGTCTGCGCGTCGCGCAGGGTCACCCGCATGCCGCCCATGCTGGTGCCGATGAACTTGCTGTCGTTGCCGAGCACGCGCACGACGATCTCGGTCGGCTCGGCCTGCGCCGCGGCGGGGGCGAGGAGAGGGAGGCTTAGTGCGAAGAGGGGGAGGATGAAGGCGTGGACGTGGCGCATGGCATGACCTCGAGTCCAGACACGGTGAGGCATTCAACGGATCGGACTATTATGTGGGAGCGCGCCGATCCGGCAGCAAGATACGCAAGGCGAGAGCTTGGCGCCTAAGGCACCTTGGAGCCGGCAAAGATGCCACTGGCCTTGTAGACATCGTTGTTGAGGTTCCAGTTGCCGATCACGCCTTTTGGATTGCCGGGTGTGTTGTCGGGCATCTTCGTCGCCCCAACGAATGACCCATTGACGACCCCGCTCAGATTTTGGAGCTCGGGGGGCAGGTAAGACTGAGTGGACGAAAGGTTTCCGCTGAACTGATTCAGTTTGCCTGTCGAGACTATACTGTTGCCAACCGCTCCCGGGGCGCTCAGATCGCCCCCGAACTCGAGTCCACCCTCGATATTGTACTTATCGAAATCCCTCACGTCGAACCTGCCCGTCCGCGAGGCGAAGTTCCAGCTCATGTCCATGTCGCCCTCGGCGAGATAGGGATCCCCATAGTTGAATAGATCGGTGACGACAATGCCATAAGCGGCACCGGCGTAATAAGCCTGCCCAGTCAAGGGCATCGCGCCGACGACGTCGTTGATCACGTCTCCAGTGACCCAAAGCCCAATAGCTTCCACTTGGGTAGCGACGTTATTGTCGTTCTGGAAATCGACCTCCGCGAACCAGACGCCCCATGAGAGGAAGTCGCAGTCCGCGCAAAGAACTTCTCCCGCACCGACGAAGCCGAACAGTGCGGCGCTCCCGGAATTTAGCTGCGCCGGGTTTGTTAATTTGGGCGGTTGTTGATCGTTCGTCGTGTCGTTATAGACGGCGATTGCATCGGGGCCGGCGATCCCCGCGAACAAGGTGTCAAAATCAGGGCCGTTGTCGTTGGGCCCATGATTGGAAAACCCGTTACCCTGGCCGCCTTCGTCGGGGATGTCGACGGCGGTGAATAGGGCGGTCATGCCACCGCCGCCATTCGCGAACAGAGCGGCAGCGGCCCCTACAAACTCAGAGGATTCCTTATCGAAGGTGAGTGCAAACTGAGCCGGAGACATCGTCATCAGGGTCCCCGCGTGGTCATCATAATCGATGTCGCCGCCTTCTTGCGTGTAGATGCCACCGGCGTAGCCGTACACGAGGTTGGGTTTCGGCGGATCGACGGGATCGACAGGATCGACCGGATCGACCGGATCGACAGGGTTCGGGTCAACGGGGTCCGTCGGCGATATTGGCGCCTCTGCAATCTCCTCTTCCTCTAGCGTGTCGTCGATCCTGGTGGCCGTGGCGTCGGCGATCAACTGCTGCAGGCTGAGCGTCTCGGCGAGAGCTTGCTTCGGGGGCGGATTGCCGGTGGGCACAGTGCCGGTGCCGATGCCCGTACCGCCCTTGGTGAGTGCCGCCATGATTACGCTTATGTCTGTGGCTGTTGTCGGCCGCACGGTCGGCGTGCCGCTGGTGAGATCCAGCGTATAGCCGGGCTGAAAGACCTTATAGATCTGGCCGTTCTTGCCCGTGAAGGTCATCGCCACGCCGTGGAGGAAGGACCACACCTTCCCATTGCCCTGAACCATGCCGCCGCGAATGGCGAGCGCGCCGCCCGGCGTCTTGATGGTGACGCCGGCATCGTTCTTGGAAATCTTGCCGCCGACATAGCGCACCACGCCCTTGGAGAAGGTCGCCACCACTTGGCCGGTCTGCTTCTTCGGATTGTAGACGAATCTGTCGATGACGAGGTCGGAGCCCGGGCCCACGGTGAAGGTCGAGCCGTCCACCAGCAGCACCTGCACGAGCCCACTACCGGTCGTGTTGATGCGCTCGTTGTAGAAGATCGACTTGCCGATATTGAGCTGGCTTTGCGGCGCGCCGCTCAGGCTGGAAAAGGCGTCCGGATTGACCGCGGCGGCCACGCCGACTTTTTCGGCCTCGGCCGGAGCAGCCGCCAGGAACACGCCAAGGGCAAGGCCGAGCAGGGCGGCGGCGCTCGTCGTGCCGCGTAGCCCGACGCCAAGAACTGAAGAGTGTGTCCTCATCCCTCAGAACCTCTTCTGGACGCCGACCAGAGCCATCAGGTCGTCGAACGCCCTTATATCATAGTTGGATTGCTGATCGCGATATTCAACCTGGGGCACCAGGGCCCAGGTTTCCGCCACCGGCAGGACAAGCGCCGTGCGCGCCCAATACTGGTCGTCTCTTTCGGCCTCGACAGGATTGATGATGGGGTCCGGATCGTCGTAGTCCCGCCGGATGATGCCGCCGCCCACTTGCCAGGTCCAGGGATAGCGGCCCTGCCATAAAGGATTGTCAAACGTCCAGGCGAAGCCTCCCGACAGCGCGATCTCCCAATTGGAATAGAAGCCCGCGGTCACGTCCTCGCGCTGCGCATAGCCCTGGGTGGTCACCACGAAGCCCGGCGTCACATAGTAGGAATAGGTGGTGCCGAAGCGGGTCTGCGGGCCGTTGCGCAGGGTGTTGGTGGGGAGGTCTGGCGTGTTGTCGAAATCGCGCACACGCGTCTCGATGCGCGTGTCGAGCACGCTCCGCTCCGCGGCGAAGCTCAAGATACGGATACCCGCGCCGGGTGCGCCGAAATAATAGTCGTAGCCGAGATAGGCCAGATCGCCGATGGCGTAGACGAACAGGCGGGACTGGTCCATGCCCCAGCGCTTCATGTTGAAGCTCGGGCCGAGCGTGACCTCGAAGAAATCGAGGTCGATCTCCTGGAGCTCCTTGTCGAAATAGGCGGTCGAGTAGAGTAGCGCGTCGAATTCGATGCGGTCGCCCTGGCGCTTCAGGTCATGCGAATAGTGGATGGTGCCGATATTGAGCGCGCTCCACCCCGACCGGCCGACCGATTCATCGTCGATGGTGAAGTTGATGCCTTGCAGCGTGACGTTCTGCGTGCCCGGGCCTGAATTGGCGTTGCTCTCCCAGCGTATGGCCGAGAAGAGCGTGGCGGAGAAGGCGGGGGGGTCGGCGGCGATCGAGAGCTGCTGCAAATAGAGCCGCACCTGCTGGGCGACATCCGGCGGCAGGTTCGGGTTGGCGAGCGCCTGCTCGAAATAGCTGCGGGCGACTTCGTAGGCGCCGAGACGGTAATAGAGAATGCCGAGCTCGAGCTGAAGGCGCGGGGTGTTCGGCGCGTAGATCAGCATGCGCTCGAGGGTCGAGATGGCGGCCTCGTAGTCCCCGACCTGCGCGGACAGGTTGGCATAGGTGAAGGCGAGATCGAGATCGCTCGGGCGGGCGATCATCTGTTGCAGCATCGCCTCGCGGCGCGCCTCGACATCCGGAGGGCCGAGGCGCTTCACGGCGATATTCGAATCGCCGGCGGCAATAGAAGGCGTGGCCCCGCCCATGACGAGACCGGCAACCGCCACGGCGATCGCCCAATGCGCCACTCTCATCGCTACCGCTCGGTCTTTCCGAGAGGCGCTCGCGGGATGATTCCTGCAAGCCCACCCGTCCCACCGAAAGTTAACGCAGTTAATCGTGACACAACAAGGGCGGCAGCCTATTTCCTAAGTATTTCCAAAGTCCCTGTGGCCCAATGGGCACGCGATTCGCATGCTATGGTTAATTATGGCAGGGGCCGATTCTGATCAGGCGAAGCTGCTGGCGTTCCTGGCCCTGCCGGAAGCCTATGCGCCGCGGCCGGAAGCCGTTGAGCGCATTGAGACTCATGCCTCGGTGGTGTTTCTGGCCGGGCCCTTCGCCTACAAGGTCAAGCGGGCGGTCAAGTACCCGTTCCTCGACTTTTCTTCCTTGGAAAAGCGCCGTTTGGCGCTCCTGAACGAGCTGCGCATCAACACGCGCACGGCGCCTCAGCTCTATCTTGAAGTGGTGCCGATAACCATCGGAGACGATGGCAATTTTCGCCTGCGTGGCACCGGTAAGGTGGTCGAGTGGGTGCTCGTCATGCGCCGATTCGAGCAGCAGAATTTATTCGATAAACGCGCGCAAACAGGGAATTTGTCCGGAAACTCTATGCGGCCATTGGCGGAAACCATCGCCGACTTCCACGCCCGCGCCGACCGGCTACTGACCCCGGCGCAGGCCGTGTTGCCGCTGCAAGACATCCTCCGCGACAACGAGGCGGCGCTGATCGCCAATCCAGGCGTGTTCCCGCCCGAGGAGGCGAAGGCGCTGGCGCGGGCGAGCGACGCGCGGCTTGCCGCGCTCTCGCCTCTGCTCAGGTCGCGCGCCAAGGGGGGCTATGTGCGCCACTGCCACGGCGACCTGCATTTGCGCAACATCGTTGAGATCGAGGGCGAGCCGGTCCTGTTCGACGCGCTCGAGTTCGACGACCGTCTCGCCACCATCGATGTGCTCTACGACCTTGCCTTCCTGCTGATGGATCTCGGCAGACGCGGGCTGACAGCGCACGCCAACGCCGTGTTCAACGCCTATCTCGACCGCGAGGGCTCAAGCGGCAATCTCCTCGGGCTTGAGGCCCTCCCGCTGTTCCTGTCGATGCGGGCGATGATCAGGGCCAAGGTCGAGCTGCTGCGCGCCGAGAAGGCGGCCGAGGCCGACATTGGCAAGGCGCCCGGCAAGGCGCCCGGCAAGGCGCCCGGCAAGGCGCGCGGCGAGGCGCGAGCCTATTTCGACCTCGCCCGCACATTGCTGACGCCGCCTCCGCCGCGCCTGATCGCCATCGGCGGTCTGTCGGGCAGCGGCAAGTCGGCCGTCGCCCGGGCGCTTGCGCCCCATATCGGCGCCTTCCCGGGCGCGGTGCATATCAGGAGCGACGTCGAGCGGAAGCGTTTGTTCGGGGGCGCCCCGGATCGGAAATTGCCTGACGTCGCCTATACGCAAGGCATCTCGGATCAGGTCTATGCCGCCTGCCGCAAGCGCGCGCGCCTCGCACTCGAGTCTGGCCACGCGGCAATCGTCGATGCGGTGCATGCCAAGCCCGAGGAACGCACGGCCGTCGTGGCCGTGGCGGGCGAGATGGGCGTGGCTTTCACCGGTCTCTGGCTCGACGCGCCCCGTGAGTTGATGCGGCAGCGGGTCACCACCCGCGAGGGTGACGTGTCGGACGCCACGCCAGAGGTGGTCGATGCGCAACTCGCCTACGACATCGGCAAGCAGGATTTCGAAGTCATCGACGCCAGCGGTTCCGTCGACGAGGTCGCCACCGCCTGCCTCGCCCGCATCGGCCTAGCCTGAACAGCGTCATACCGGCGTAAGGCAACTTCACCCTTTGCTAACCCGCGCAGCAGACAGTGGAGCGAGCGAAGCTGCGTAAGCCCTCCCGCCTTAGCGGGCGGGGCTTATTGGCGCGTCCCAAGTAAGCCCTTACGGGGTCTGTTGCGTGAGTGGAGTCGGTCAGCGCAAACCCGCGCGTCGCGCGGGTCGGCTTGGATTGCCTGCGGGCCTTGCCGCATCCGCGCGCCTTGTCCTGTCGCTCCTCATCATTGGTGGGCTTGTCACGGGGGTGGCCTCCTGCGGCGGCCGTCAGAAGCTCAGCGAGCGCGTGGTCAAATACGGCCAGCCCGTGCCCAAAGGCGGCGGCAAATATCACGTCGGCAAACCCTATGCGGTCGGCGGCACCACGTTCCATCCGCGCGAAGATCCAAATTATAACCGCGTCGGCCTAGCCTCTTGGTACGGCGACCTTTTTCACGGGCGCTATACGGCCAACGGCGAGATCTACGACATGGACCGGCTGTCGGCCGCGCATCCCACGCTGCCTCTCCCCATCTATGCGCGCGTGACCAATCTCAACAACGGCCGCTCGGTCGTCGTGCGCGTCAACGACCGGGGTCCATTCGCCAATGACCGCATCATCGACCTATCGCGACGCTCGGCAGAGGTGCTGGGCGTCCGCCGGCACGGTACGGCGGTGGTGCGCGTGACCTATCTCGGACGTGCGCCGCTGAACGGCGACGACAGCTACGAGCGGCGCTATCTCGCGAGCCAAGGCTTCATGCAGGTGGCCGAGAACAAGGTGTCGCCGCAGGCGAGCGGACAACGGGTCGTGAGCCTCGCGGAGGAGATGGAATCTCAAGGCACGAAGGCCTGGAGACTGGGGACTCCCGCCGCCACCCCCGCTGCCGCCCAGGCCACTGGCAGCGTCGCCACAACGGGCGGCTTCCTGATCCAGGCCGGCATGTTCAAGATGCAGGAGAATGTCGACAAGGCGCGGGCGGTGCTGGGTGAAATCGCCCCGGTCGAGGTGATCCAGGTGGAATTCCGTGGGGATATGCTGTCCCGAGTCCGCGTCGGGCCGTTTCCCGATAAAAAAGCGGCACGAGCCGCGCTCGGCAAGGTGACGAAGGCCGGCTATCGCGGCGCCAAAATCGTGAATTAGGGGGGAGGGATATGGGCGTTGCTTTTTGGCCTCACCCGCTCGACAATAAGGGGTAGCTTACCGCGGCAAGCGGCCTCCAACCCAAACCTATCCGATCCGTCCCGTGTCCAGCAGATTGCTCAGAATCGCTGTAGCCGCCGTCATTGTTGCCGGCGGCGCCGGCAGTGTCACGAGTCTGGCCCAACAGGCCAAAGCGCCTCCGGGCGGCTTCGACACCAAGGCCCCGCGCGCCGTCATCATGGATGCCGGCGAGAATCTCGTGCTTTTCGAGAAGGACCCGGACACGCTCATGGTGCCGGCGAGCATGAGCAAGCTCATGACGCTCGCGGTCGTGTTTCGCGAGCTGAAGGCCGGCAGGCTCAAGCTCGAGGATGAGTTTAAGGTCAGCGAGCATGCCTGGCGCACCGGCGGCGCGCCATCGGGGACTTCGGCCATGTTCGCGCCGTTGAACACGATGGTGAAGGTGTCAGACCTCATCCAGGGCGTCACGGTGCAATCGGCGAATGACGGCGCCATCATTCTCGCCGAAGGCATCTCCGGCACGGAAGAAGAATTCGCCAAGGAGATGACCAAATACGCCCGCGAGATCGGGCTGGAGCAATCGACCTTCGCCAACGCCACCGGTCTGCCGGCGGAAGGCCATCTGATGACGGCGCGGGAACTGGGGATGCTCGCCCGCTACCTCATCACGCATTATCCCGACTATTACGAGTATTTCGGCCTGCACGAGTTCAAGTACCGTGAGAAATTCACGTTCCGAAACCGCAACCCGCTCGTCTTCGACCCAGAGCTGGCGGCTGACGGTCTCAAGACCGGCTTCGTCAAGGAATCCGGCTACGGCCTCACGGCTTCGGTCAAGCAGGGCGATCAGCGGCTGATCGTAGTGGTCGCCGGGCTCGCTACGCCGAAGGAACGGGAAACCGAAGCGAAGAGATTGCTCCAATGGGGCTTCAAGAACTTCAAGCAGTTCAGGCTATTCGACGAGGGCGAGAAGGTGAGCGACGCGCTGGTGTGGGGCGGGACCAGTCACTATGTGCCCCTGGTCGGCGAGGGTGACATCAATATTCTGCTGCCATCCGCCGCGACCGGCGCCGTCAACGCGACCATCCATTACGAGGGGCCGATCAAGGCGCCGATCAAGAAAGGCGCCCAGGTGGCGACCTTGCGCATCACCTCGGCCGAATCCCAGGCCACCAACGAGATGCCGCTCTATGCCGGAGAAGATATCGAGCGGAGCAATTTCCTCATGCGTGGGTTGGATTCGCTTGGCTGCCTTGCTTTCTGCTGGATCTTGTAGACGTCGATGCAGCGCCAGGCGGTCGAGACCGGCAAATTCATCACATTCGAGGGGGGCGAGGGCGCGGGCAAATCCACCCAGGCCGGTATTCTCGCCAACCGCCTGACGCGCGCGGGCCGCAAGGTCTTTGCCACGCGCGAGCCGGGCGGCTCGCCCGCGGCGGAAGAAATCCGCGAGGCGCTGCTCTCCGGCAAGGTCTGGGAGTTCGGGCCCTTTGCCGAGGCGCTGATGTTCTCGGTGGCGCGGGCCGATCATATCGACAAGGCCATCGGCCAGGCGATCGTCGAGGGCAAGTGGGTGATCTGCGACCGCTTCTACGACTCTACGCGCGCCTATCAAGGGGTGACCGCCGGCGTGCCGCGCGATCTGATCAATGCGCTTGAGCGGCTGACGCTCGCAGGCTTGCGGCCAGACATCACCTTCCTTCTCGACATTCCGGTCGAGGCGGGGCTCGCGCGCGCCGCCGAGCGGCGTGGCGGCATGGTGCCGGATCGCTTCGAGCGCCAGGAAATCATGCTGCATGAGCGCGTGCGCCGGGCCTTTCTCGACATCGCCGAGGAGGAGCCGGACCGCTGCGTGGTGGTCGATGCGAGCCAGCCCGAGGCTATGGTGGCGGAGGACGTGTGGGAGGTCGTGCTCCAGCGTCTGCATCCATGAGTGTTGCCGCCGAACGTTCCCGCGCGGCCGCCGGCGAGCCTGATCGGCTCGATCGATTCTCGGCGCCGCGGGAGGTCGACCGCCTCTATGGTCATGAGGAAGCCTTGCGCGAATTCACCGACTCGCTCGCTTCGGGCCGTCTGCACCATGCCTGGCTGCTGGTGGGGCTAGAGGGTGTCGGCAAGGCGACGCTGGCTTATCGCTTGGCGCGGACCGTGCTCTCTCAGGGCACGTCTGGCGAGGATCCCGCCGATACTGGCCACAAGGTGTTTCGCAAGGTGGCGGCGCTGTCGCATCCCAATCTTCTCCTGATCCGGCGCTCGTTCAACGACAAGACTAAGCGCTATTCGCAATGGATCGGCGTCGACGAGGTCAGGCGCTTGCGCGCGTTTCTCGGTCATTCGGCGGGCGAGGCGGGCTGGCGCGTGGTTATCGTCGATCGCGCCGACGAGCTGAACCAGAACGCGGCCAACGCTCTGCTCAAAGCTCTGGAAGAGCCGC
>Ga0190265_10003342_pt1 | contig 10944 bp, 7 predicted proteins | sample Popmic124T_FD_133135 | JGI IMG/M metagenome (GOLD analysis project Ga0190265, IMG submission 133135) | Populus adjacent soil microbial communities from riparian zone of Indian Creek, Utah, USA - 124 T | ecosystem: Environmental > Terrestrial > Soil > Riparian zone | place: USA: Utah | collected...
CTCCCCCGCCCTGCGCTTCACCATCAATGTGACGCCGAACCACGGGGTGGCCGAGGCTTCCGCGACCGCGGTGATGCAGGAGTATCCGGTACCGGCGTATCCCGAGGGTGTGCTCCCGCAACCGCCTGCGCCAGGACCAGAACCGGCGTCGAAAGCGGACTTTCCGATGCACGGTGTCCCGCGCGATCGGGTGATGGACCTCATCCGCCAACACGGCGGACGCCTGGCCTATCTCGAGGAGGATCGCCGCGCGGGACCCGAGTGGGTCAGCTATCGCTATTTCGTGGTCGGCCGTTCTTCGTAAGCGCGGAACCATGTGTAGACGGTCTACGTATCAGAAGTAGACCGACTGCCTCTCTATGGCCAAGAACCTACTGCGCCCGGACCAGGACGAGCTCGACGAGGAAATCCGCGGCCACCTCGCGATCAGCATCAAAGATCGCATCGACCGCGGCGAGGATCCGGAAGCCGCCCGCCTCGCGGCGCTGAGGGAATTCGGCTACGTGCCGCATCTGCGCGAGGAAATGCGTCGCGTCTGGTACAGCCGCTGGTTCGACCTGGCCGACGCGCTCGCGCAGGACATGCGGGTCGGCCTGCGTTCGTTGATGCGCGCCAAAGGCCTGGCCGCCACCGTCGTCGTGACGCTGGCGCTCGGCATCGGCGCCAACGCCGCCATCTTCAGCGTGGTCCGCGGCGTGCTGCTGCGACCGCTCGTCAACCGCGGCGAGGATCGGCTGCTCTACATCCGCCAGAGTGCGCCTGGACTCGGCGCGGCGAACACGACCTTCTCGGTTCCCGAGATCAAGGACCTCCGGGCCCGCGCGACCACCATCGAAAACTTCGGCGAGTTCTCCACCGTTGATTTCAACCTGATCGGTCTGGGCGAGCCTCGCGTGGTCGAAGCCGGCGTCGTGGACGGCAGGTATTTCGAGGTAGTGGGTCTGCGGCCGCTGCTGGGCCGTCTCGTCGAGCCGTCGGACGATGGCCTCAACGCGGCTGGCGTGGCGGTGCTGACGCACCGGTTCTGGACGTCGTCTCTCAACAGCGATCCGTCGGTGATCGGCAAGACGATCCAGCTCAGTAGCCGCGCGGCAACCGTGATCGGCGTACTCGAACCTTCAGTTCCCTACCCTGCCGATACCGAAATCATCGCGAACATGGTGACCAGCCCGCATCACATGGGCGCCACGATGATCACCATGCGAACGCACCGGATGACCGAGCTGTTCGGACGTCTCAAGCCCGGTGCCACCATGGTTTCGGCCCGCGCCGAGCTCATCGCCGCCCACGCCGGCATCATGAGCGAGCATCCGGAGTCGTATCCGGCACGCGCGGATATGCGGCTGAGCGTCAGCGGCCTTCGCGATCAGATCGCGGCGCCCGCGCGTCCGATCCTGCTGGTGTTGCTCGCCGCCGCCGCGGTGGTGTTCATCATTGCGTGTTCCAACGTCGCCAACCTGATCCTCGCCCGCTCGGTGCGTCGTGAGGGCGAGCTCGCCGTCCGTGCCGCACTCGGCGCGAGCCGGGGTGCGCTGCGCCGGACGCTGTTGGCCGAAAGCCTCGTGCTCTGCGGCGCGGGCGCGGTGCTCGGCATCCTGCTCGCCCGGCCCATGGTGTCGATCGTCGCGGGCTTCGCGGCGCGCTTCTCGGTCCGCGCGCTCGAAGTCACCGTGGATGCCAGCTTGCTATGGGTCGGCGCGGGACTGGCGATGGCCGCGGCCGTGCTCCTCGCGTACGTGCCGAAGCTGCCGTCGACACAGGCACCGACGGGTTTCGGTTTGGCCGGCAGCAGTTTGCGGATCACATCAGGCACCAATCGCCGCCTCCGCGTGTTCGCCACCACGCAGATCGCATTTTCATTCGTGCTGCTGGCCGGCGCCGCTACCCTGCTGGCAACGCTCGTCTCCCTTCAAACCGCCGACACCGGCTACAACATGAAGCAGGTGCTGGCGATCGATCTGCCTTCGCCGACTCTGGGCAGCGGCGCCGCGGCGGAGGTGGCGCTGTATCAGGAAGTGAAGCGCCAGATCGGCGAGTTGCCCGGTGTGGCCGGCGTCTCGATCGGGAGTTTCGTGCCGTGGCGTGATGCCGGCCGGTTCGGCGGCAGCGCCGGCATTTCATTCACGGCTGAAGGTTACACGGCCGCCGACGGCGAAGAGAATCCGCGCGCGCGCCTGCGCGTGGTCTCGCCGGATTTCTTCAACGTGATCGGCGTGCCGTTGCATGCGGGGCGCGACTTCAATGCCGAAGACCGGCGCGGCAGCGAAGCGGTGGTGATCGTGAGCCAGACGCTCGCACAGCGGCTGTTTCCGAATGGCGATGCGCTCAATCGCAGGATGTGGTGGACCGATCCGTACTTCGGTCCCAAGCCATTCCCGCGCCGCATCGTCGGCGTGGTCGGCGACGTGGATGACGAGAACATCGTGCGCGGTGCGGCGATGACGGTGTATCACCCGCTCCCGCAGATGGGCGTGGCGGGCCGGTTGTTCGTCCATGCGTCTGGTGATCCCTATGCGCTCGTGCCGCCGGTGACGCGCACGATCCGGAACCTGGCCGCGAACCAGCCGATCGAGCGCGCGGCAACGCTGGAAGATATCCGCGCCGAGGTGCTGGCGCCAGAGCGCCTCAACGCGTTTGTGTTTTCCGGATTCGCCGGCGTGGCTCTGCTGATCGCGGTGGTCGGCGTGGCCGGCGTGCTTGCCTTCGGCGTCAGCGCGCGGACGCGCGAGTTCGGGGTTCGCCTGGCCATCGGCTCCACGCCGTACCTGTTGTTGATGCGGGTGCTGTCTGAAGGCGCGATGATCGTGAGCGTCGGCATCATCGCCGGCACCGCGTTCGGCTACGCGTTCGCCGGCGTGGCGTCGAGCTATTTCGGTCAGCTGCGCATGCCGGGACTGGCAACGTTACTCGGCGCCGCGGCCGTACTCATCGTGGCCGCCGTCGCCGCGTCTCTGATGCCTGCCGCGCGCGCCTCGCGAGTCGACGTGCTTCAGGCATTGCGATCGGAATAAGTCTAAGGTGCGTAAGGTGCGTACGGTGCGTAGGGTGCGTACGGTGCGTAGGGTGCGTACGGTGCGTAGGGTGCTCGAGTGCCGAAGACGCCACTTCTACGCTCGGCATCATTCGCACCATTTTGCACCTTACGCACGGTACGCACCCTACGCACCCTACGCACCCTACGCACAGTACGCACAGTACGCACCTTAGTTCTATTCGCTGCGCAGTGCGGAGCTCGGATCGACACGCGAGGCGCGAAGGCCGGGAATCACCGAGGCGACGAGCGCCGCCGCGACGAGCACCAGCGCGACGCCCGCGAAGATTTGCGCGTCTTGCGGCGCCACACCGTACAAGAGGCCGCTGATTCGTGGCGCCAGCAACCAGGCCACCAGCAGTCCGGTCACCACACCACCTGCCGCCAGTCGGAGGCCATCCATCACCACCAGCCGCAGGATCGCCGCGGCCGAGGCGCCGAGAGCAGTGCGGACGCCCATCTCGCGCCGGCGGCCTTCGACGTCGAACGCGACCACGCTATAGAGACCGATCGCCGCAACCAGAAGGGCGAGCACGCCGAAGACGCTGAACAAACCAGCGCCAAGACGCCAGGCCCGCAGCTGCGGCGCCACCTGATCCTCGAGCGCGCGCGCCACCACGACGCGCAGGCCGGGTTCGAGCGTCAGCGCCTGCCGCCGTGCCGACTCGGCCACGCGGGCGATGGTGTCGAGATCGTTGTCGCGAGTGCGCACGATCAGCCGTCCGCCGTTGCGCAGATCGGGCGACGCTTGATCGATCGGCATGTAAAACAGGAGCGACTCGCCTTCCACGATGTTCTGGCGTCTCGTGTTCTGCGCGATGCCGACCACCGTGGAGCATGGCGGGGTCTCGGGGCCGATCTGCAGGCACTTCCCCAATGCCGGCTGCCCCGGCCAATACATGCGGGCCATGGTTTCGTTGACGATCGCCACGCGGGCAGAACCTTCGCGGTCGACGGCGGTGAAGGCACGGCCCTCGACGATGCGCGTGCCGACGGTTTCGAAATACCCGGGCTCGACGGCGTGCAGGTACGGCCCGCCATCTTCCACGGCCGGCCGTTCGGCGAGACCGGGAACGGTGAGCCTCACCGCCCAGCTCGACACAAACGGCAGCGTGCCGGCCACGCGCGTGGTCCGCTCGACGCCCTGGATCCGCTCGATGGCGGCCCGCCACTCGTCGTGAAAGCCGGGCCGCGGCCTGGCGTCGCCTGATGCTGCCGACAGCACGATCAGGCGATCGGAGTCGAGTCCAAGATCGATGCTGCGGGCGGATTCAAGACTCTTCACGAACAGCCCCGCGGCCACCAGCAGCAGTACCGACAGCGCGCCCTGGATCACGAGCATCGACGCCTGCACGCGTGAACGTGTGCGTGCGGCGCGTTGGCCGGTGCGGAGCCAGCTGACGATGTCCATCTTTCCAGCGCGCCACATCGGGAGCGCCGCCGCCAGCGAGCCGCCGATGACGGCGCAGGCGGCGATGAACAACAAGCCGCGCAGGTTCACCGACGTTTCCAGCCAGTCCACGTCGGGAAACAGCACCCGTTGAATGATCGGCGCGCCCGCCCACGCCACCGCCACGGCGACGCCGGCGCCAAGCAGCGCCATCAGCGCACCTTCGGCCGCCTGCTCCATCACGACACGGCCGCGGCTGGCGCCAAGCGCCATGCGGACCGCGAGCTGATCGGCGTTGCGCAGCGCGCGCGCGAGAAACAGGTTGGCGACGTTGGCCGCCGCGATCGCCAGCACCAGCAGCGCCACCGCCCATAGCATTGCGGCGACGCTGGTTTCCGTGTTTGCCGTCGCACCGCTGACCGCATTCAGCGGCTCGAGTTCGAGCCGTGCCTGAGGGTCGTCGTTGCGGGATCCGCGTCGTCGCTCGCGATACACCGCGGTCAACTGTTCCGCGGCGGCCTCGGGCGAGCTGCCGTCCGGCAGCCTCACGATCGCGAACACCCAGCCGATGTTGAATCCGGTGCGCCATTGACCGGAAATCATCTCGTCGGACGCGGCTTCGAGCGGGAGGAAGACGTCCACCTTGCCGACCCCGCTGCCGGTAAACCGCCGCGGTGCCACACCGATCACGGTGTAGCGGCTGGTCTCGATCTCCAGCACGCGGCCCAGCACGGCGGCATCGCCGCCAAACCGACGGGTCCAGAACGCGTGGCTCAACACCACCAGCTTCGCGCCCTCGCGTTCGCTCTCATCGGCGCTGAAGAAACGGCCCACCGCCGGTGTGATGCCCAGCTCCGGGAAATACTGTGCCGTGACCAGGCGCGCCTGGATCCGTTCGGCCTGATCGCCACTGCCGAACAAGAGCGGCGTCGCGGCCTCCCCCATCGCACCGGCGAGGTGCGGGGCGGTGAGAAACTCGCGATAGTCGGCGTAGGCAAGCTCACTGACCGCGACCTCCGCGCCGCTGCGGTTGTGGCGATGCGCCACCACGCGATAGAGCGTCTCGGGCGAGCGGATCCCGGCCGGGCCGCTCAGCACCAGCCGATCGACCAGGCTGAAGGTGACGGCATTGACGCCCAGCCCCAGCGTGAGAATCGCGACCACGCCGACGGTGAAGCCGGGCGATCGCAGGAAACCGCGCAGCACCGTGCGCGCGCTCGTGATCAGAATGTGCATGGTCGCTCTCCGCGCCTCTTGCGCATGGCGCTGCATTGCCAGGGTGATGAGGGACCGGCGGTAGCGATCCACGCCACCGAACCGTCGTGCCGCCGCATGGGCGGCTTGGTCGCGCGTGAGGCCGTCCGTGGTCAGCTCTTCGGTGCTCCTGGCGAAGTGGAACGCGAGTTCCTCGTCCACGGCGCGCTCGGCGCGCCGGCGCCTGGCCTGCCTTCGGCGAAGCCAGTCGCGAATCACGACGAGGCCTTTCGGGGCGCCGGGCCGAGGACCTTGAACAGCGCCAGCGCCGAACGGCGCCAGCTCGCGGCCTGCGCGCGCAGCACGCGATGGCCCTTTGGCGTCAGGCGGTAGAACTTGGCACGGCGATTCGCGTCCGACACGCCCCAGTCGGAGCGCAGGACGCCTTGCTTCTCGAGCCGGTGCAGCGCGGTATAGAGTGCGCCTTCTTCGACGACGAAGGTGTCGTCAGTGGTGTCGCGAACCCACTTGGCCACCGCATAGCCATGGCTCGGCCCGTCCTGCAGAGCCTTCATCACCATGACGTCCAACGTTCCCGGCACCAGTGCCATGCCTGCTCCCCTGAATCATTGAGGGGTACACGATACCAGATGCCGGCCGCCATTCGTCCCGGCTGTTTTGCGCTGGCACGGCTGCCGCGTTTCGCACTCACCGTATACTCCGCTGCGAACTCGGGAGACGGTCCATGACGGCAATCCTCAGCGATATTCGCTTCAGCCTTCGATTCCTGCGCATCAACGCCGGCTTCGCGAGCACGGCCATCACCGTGATCGCCCTGGGCATCGCGTTGAGCACCACGCTGTTCGCGGTGGTCAAAGGCGCGCTGCTTGACCCGTGGCCGTACGACGGCTACGAACGCCTGGTCACCGTCACTCGCGACCTGCCCGAGCAGGGCCGCCGCGATTTCTCGCTGTGGTCGCCGCCAGAGATTGAGGACTTGCGCACGCACGCGGACGTGTTCGATTACGTGATTGCCGGCGATGCGCGCAACGTCAATCTCGATTACCAGGGGCGGCCGGAGCGGGTGCGCGCCGCCGTGATTACCCCGAACGCGTTCGCCATGCTGAATGTGCCGGCGAGCCTGGGCCGCGTGCTGCTCGAGAGCGATGCCGTGCCGGGCGCGAGTGCTGTCGTGGTCGTCAGCCACGACTTCTGGCGCAACCGCCTCAACGCCGAACCCGCCATTATCGGCCGGACGCTGCGGATCGGCGACACGCCGTATCAAGTCGTCGGCGTGATGCCGTCACAGTTCAAGTTCTGGGATCGCCAGTTGTGGCTGCCGCTGGCGCTTGATCCGGGCGCGCCGAGAAGCCGGCGCGACCTGTATGTGCAGGCGCGGCTGCACCCGACGACCACCGTCGCGCTCGCGCAGGCGCGGATGTCCGCGGCGCTTGGCACCTGGGCGCAACGATTTGGAGAGGCTCCCGAATATCGCGGGATGACCGTGTCGTTCACGCCTCTGGTCGAAGCCGTGTTGCGCGATCTGCGCTTCGTCCTGTATTTCCTGCTGCTCGCCGTCGCTGGTGTCCTGCTGGCCGCGGCCGCGAATGTGGCGAACGCCATGCTCGCGAAGGCGTTTGCCCGCGATGGCGAGCTGGCCGTTCGCCGCGCGCTTGGCGCAACGGCGGCGCAGCTCGCACGACAACTGGTGATCGAAAGTCTCGTCATCAGCGTCGCCGGCGCGCTGATTGGTGTCGCCCTGGCGGCGTTCTTGTTGCCGCAGATTGTGGCGCGCATTCCCTACGGATTTGTCCCGGCCGAAGCCGACGTGCGCCTGGACGCAGCGGTGCTGATCGCGGCCGTCGGGGTCGCCATCATGTGCGGCCTGCTCTCGGCGATCGTGCCAACGGTCCGTGCCGTCGTCGCGGACCCATCGACGTTGCTGCGCCGCTCGGACACCCGCACCATGACCGGCCGTTCGAATCGTTTCCGCGCCGCACTGATCGGAGCACAACTCGTCATGGCGGTGATCGTGGTGGGGTTTGCGCTTACCGCATTCTCGTCGACGCGACAGGTGCTCCTGCGGCATCCAGGCTTCGATCCATCCGGGATCTGGACGGCGCGTCTCGCCTTGCCGCCAGGCGCGCCCGCGAGCCGGGCGATTGCCTATGACCGGATCGTCCGCGAACTTCGACAGACGACGGCGTTCGAATCCGCGGTGCTGGCCTCCAGCTTCCCGGTGGCCGAATTGCCGCGGACGCTGGTCTCGGCCTCCGCACTCACCGGATCGCCTGGCGCGATCGACAGCGACATTCTGTCGGTCACTCCGGGGTTCTTCGCACTGCTCGACATTCGACTCGTTGACGGGCGCCAGTTCACCGAACGCGACAGGAACGACGCGGCCCCAGCGGTCATCGTGTCGGCAGGGTTGGCCAGCCGGCTGTGGCCGGGTGGCAATGCGGTCGGCAGCCGGCTGTTCATCGGCGACGCGGATCCCAATCCGATCACGGTGGTTGGCGTAGTGCGTGACGTGGTGACCAACGCCGCCGAGGCCGGCAGTCGGCCAACGGTCTTTGCGCCGCTCGCGCAGCGTCCCCCGACAACGGCAGTGGTGGGGCTGAAGTCCGCCAACGGCGGCGAGCTCCTGTCGACACTCACCCGGGCCGTTGCCAACGTCGATCCCCAGATCCCGGTGTTCGGCGCAGAGATGCTGTCGCAGACGCGAGAGGCCGTGATTGGCCCCCAACTACTGGCCGTCCTCCTTCTCGGCCTCTTCGGCGGTACGGTCCTGGTGTTGTCGGCAATCGGCCTGTACGCGGTCATCTCGCAATCGGTTCAGGAACGCGCGCGGGAAATCTCGATCCGGATGACCTTTGGTGCGACGCCTGTACAGATGTTCACCGGCGAGATGCTGCGAGCGGCGCGGGTCGTCGCCATCAGCGCGGCCGTGGGAGGCATCGCCACGATCGCCGGCCTGAGATTCGCGGATGCCGCAGCCCTCGCAGCGGGCGGCTGGTGGCCGGTGCTCGTCGCGGCGGCCGCCGTGTCGGCGGTGGCGATGCTCGCCACATCGATACCCGCCTATCGGGCATCTCGCGTATTGGTGCGGGCCCTCGCCAGGTAATTGACGGAGGTCGAAGCAGTGGGACCGCGATGTCAGCGGACCAGCACCACCGAGGTGTCGCGCTGCCGATCGGGAATCGTCCAGTAGAGGCCCAGCAGCCGGTTCTTTTCTTCGGTGGGCATCAGCGTAAAGCCGTGCCCCTGATAAAAGCGGATCGCCCACGACGCATCGGCCCAGGTCCCAATCAGCAACGGTCCGGTGACCGTGTTCGACAGCTCGGTCAGTAACTTTCCGCCGATGCCGCGGCCCTGCCGAGCGGCGCGAACGTAGGCATGGCGAATCAGCGTGGCGTCTTTGACGTTCTGGACACCCATGATCCCGACGAGCGCGCCGGCGTCCTCCCACCCTGAGAACCGCACGCCGGCCGCGATCTCGGACTCGAGCTCGCGGCGCGACATGTACGGTTGATGCCAGCAATCCGCTGGAATTACGCCGCGATACTTCTCGGCGGCCTCGTTGATGATGGCGTCCATCACCGGGATGTCTGCACTCGTGCACGGCCGGATCATGATCGTCGCTCCTTGACCTGGCAACCGGACAGGACCAGATCAACCAAATCGCTGGTGAACTTCTTCGTGAGCGGCGCATGGCGCTGTAACAGCCGGAAGGTCGTGGCGCCGCCAATCACGTCGATCACGAGATCGATGTCGGTGGTGGCGCGCAACTGACGGCGCGCGATCGCGCGCCGCAGCACCCTGCGGGTGATCTCGCGGCGCCGGTCCGCGAATTCAGCGAGAAAGGCCGTGCGCGTGCCTGGACTCACCTGCGCTTCGGCAATCAAGCCGATGAAGGCGGGACCCGCCACCGTCTTCTTCTGGAGATTCACCACCGTGTCGGCGATCTGTTTCAGATCGCGCGCCACGTCACCGGTGTCCGGATCGCGGAGCTCACGGCCGGCGACGTCGAGATAGAGCGCCATGCACAGCGCCGCCTTGGTGGGCCAGCGGCGATAGAGCGTGGTCTTGGCGACACCGCTCTCCGCCGCCACCCGCTCCATGGTCAGGCCGGCATAGCCGTCGCGCTGCAGGATGTCGCCCGCCGCCAACAGCACGTCGTTCCTGACGCGCGTCTTTCGGGGAATTTTCACATCGCTACGCACCGTAGCGATTAATCTAGCGCGGCCCGGCTAGAAACGCAACGTCTCACCCTGCCGCGGCACGTGGCACCCCTGCCGGCAGTCGGGGACCGCTTCCTGCGGCTGGTGGTGAGAGATCACGACGCGCCTGGCGTCCACTCGCCCGCCCGTCTTCAGGACCGCGCGGTACAGCCAGGGCGACACAAACGCCACATCCAGCCCGCCGAGCTCGAGCAAGTGGGCCGGACTCTCCGTATCGCCGCTGAAATCCAGCCGCCGGCCATGCCACGTCACGACGTACGAGTAATGGCCGATGCCGGCGTGCGGCGTTTCGATGGCGTCGATCTGCAGCGGACCAAGCGGAAATCGTGGCGACACCGGCACCACCCGGTCGTGCGCCACGCTCGCGGTGACGTCGCGCGGCGCCACGACCTTCCAGTTGGTTTTCCCGAACAGCGTCGGCGACCAGTGGTCGGCATGGCGATGCGTAATGAGCGACAGCGTCTCGGCGGTGGACGATCGCAGCTCGGCGGCGGCGTCATACGTCATGTAACCGCGGATCGCGCCGCTGTCGTACGGAAAGTCGCTCATCAGCGTGAACGTGCCGTCGGTGATCGACCACGCCATGTTGCCGATGAATCGCGCTTCGAGCGACGGTTGCCCGCGGAGCGGCGTCACCCAGATGACGGCGATCGCCACAGAGACGAGGCGGACGGTGTGCATGGCGGTCATGCGAGACAGCCTACACGCCCTGCAGGCCGGCGCGATGTCGGCCGACACCACTGCCCCGGCGTTCGTCCCTTCTTTCGACGCGGCCGCGTCACTCGTGGCGGAGGGCCGTCAATGGATTGAGCCGGCTCGCCCGATGCGCGGGCGCGTAGCTCGCGACGAGCGTCACCAGCACCACGATCGCCGAGGCCACGGCCAGCGTCGCCGGATCCGTGGGCTGCACTTCAAACAACTGCGATCGCAGCGCGCGCGTCCCGGCAACAGCCAGCAGCAATCCCACCACGACGCCGAGACCCGACAGGCGCAGGCCCTGGAGCAAGACCATGCCGAGAATCGAGCCGCGGTCCGCGCCGAGCGCCATGCGAATGCCGAGCTCCGGGGTCCGCCGCGAGACCGCATAC
>Ga0190265_10003343_pt1 | contig 10941 bp, 9 predicted proteins | sample Popmic124T_FD_133135 | JGI IMG/M metagenome (GOLD analysis project Ga0190265, IMG submission 133135) | Populus adjacent soil microbial communities from riparian zone of Indian Creek, Utah, USA - 124 T | ecosystem: Environmental > Terrestrial > Soil > Riparian zone | place: USA: Utah | collected...
TCGTCCACCATCTCGCTGTCCACGTAGTCCGACACGCGAATCTCAACCCGAAACCCGCCGTCGATCTTCGTGTACGCCAGCGGATGAAGGTGCATGGCGTCCTCGTTCCCGGGAAACGTCAGCACCAGCCTCGCCTGCGGGCCGAACTTGATCGCTTCATCCAACGCGGCCGCGAAGAGTGACGCTCGCATCTCGTCTCCTGGCTTGGCTCGCGGCACGCTCGCCGCGTCCGCAAGAGGAAAGTTCTTAATCCTCAGTTGAGAACCGCGAGAATGTCTTCCTCGCCCATGATGATGAACTCTTCGTTGTTGATTTTCACTTCGGTGCCCGCATAGCTCGTGAAAAGAACTTCGTCACCCTTCTTCACCTGGACCTTCGCACGCTCGCCGGTGTTCAGCAACTTGCCGTCGCCGATCGCCTGCACGCGCCCGCGCTTCGGCTTCTCCTTCGCCGTATCCGGCAGAACAATGCCCCCGGCCGTCATGGCCTCGGCCTCGATCCGCTTCACCAGCACCTTGTCCCCGAGGGGTCGAACATTCACCTTCGTAGCTGCCATCGTTACAAACTCCTTTTCAGATTGATTCCGAAAAATACAAATGACGGGCGGCGACTTGCCGGCCCGCTTAGTTCCGCCACACGCGGTTTACATCACCATAATCCGGGTCCGGCCAGTCCACGTGATAAAACTGACGAACGAGCCGCATGACCACCGGCGTCAAGTAATCGTGATCGGGGGCCACCTTTACCACGCTGTACACGTCAAGCTGAATTGCATCCATCATCAACCGGCGATCGGGATCAATGGAGACGAGCACTGCCGGCGAATCAAGCCCCGATTGCCGCAGCCGTCGAACGGCATCCAGACCGCCGCTTCGCGGCAGCGAGTCGTCCACGATCGCGACGTGGATCGCCCGGCCCGCGATCACGTCAACCGCTTCGTCGCCGCTCTGCGGCCAATGGAAATCCACCGGGCAATTCGAGAGCCGCCGCGCAAGGGTCTCGCCCCAGAACGGCCGAGCCGAATGGGCGACCATAAAACTAAACTGCGACGGCGTGGTCCGCACTACCTTCTCCGCTGGATGATCGCGTTGGAAACTTCGCGCGTGGATTCACCGTTGAAAAGTAGGCAAGGACGATGCCACTCGCCCTCGGGATTGGTCCTGCGAGGCCAATTCGTTATAAGTGCATATTTCATGGATGTTTAAGCCAAAATAAAGCGGGCGAACGCTGGCCAGCGGGTGGCGGGTATCTCCCCCGGCTGGCAGTCACCGCCTTATGAATCGGAGATATCCTGTCATTCTGGCACCCGCGGCAGTGGCGTTTATCCCTGGACTTCCATACGGGCAGCGCGCGCTCCGCTACCATGATCTGGCCATATAGGAAAAGGAGCGCCTCATGCTTCAGGAATCGTATCCGCTCTATCTCGCGAACGAACCACGCTCGCCAAATCAAAATCTGACGGTCACGAACAAATACACCGGCGAAGTGGCGACGCGAGTTGCGCTGGCCGATCGCAACGTCACTGAACGGGCAATTGAAGCAGGAACGGCGGCGACCCAGGCATGCCGCCGGATGCCCTCGCACGCCCGGGCGGCCGCGCTAACGCACGTGGCCGCGCGCCTGAAGGATCGATCGGAAGAGTTGTCCCGTGTCCTGGCGATTGAAGCCGGGAAGCCGATTCGGGACAGCCGCGGCGAAGTCGCGCGGGCCATCGACACGTTTCGAATCTCGGCGGAAGAGGCGACGCGTATCGTCGGGGAGTACATTCCGCTCGACGTCTCCGCGCGTGCCGAGGGTTATTCCGGAATCTGGAAGCGGGTCCCCGTCGGCCTGTGTTCCTTCATCTCGCCGTTCAATTTTCCGATCAATCTTGCCGCGCACAAGATCGGGCCGGCCATCGCCGCCGGCTGCCCCTGGGTGCTCAAGCCCGCCTCGTTGACGCCGGTCAGCGCGCTGATTCTCGGCCAGATTCTCGCCGAGATTGATCTGCCCAAGGGTGCGTTCAGCATCCTGCCGTGCGCCCGCGGCGAGGCTGACTTGTTCAACACGGACGAGCGGTTCAAACTGCTCTCGTTTACCGGCTCGCCGGAGGTGGGGTGGGGCCTCAAAGCAAGAGCGGGGAAAAAACCGGTCATACTGGAATTGGGCGGCGACGCGGCCTGCATCGTCGATCGCGACGTCGATCAAGAGCACGTCGTGGCAAAGCTCATGATTGGCGCGTTCTACCAGTCCGGCCAATCCTGCATCAGCGTGCAGCGTATTCTCATTCACGAAACCATCTACGATGAAATGAAGGCCAAGCTCGTCGCCGCGGCCAGGCAGCTCAAATCCGGCGACCCGCTGCACGAGGACACGTTTCTCGGCCCGATCATTTCCGAGGCAGAGGCCACCCGAATCGAGCGATGGGTCGATGAAGCTGTAAAGCGCGGCGCGAAAATTCTCTGCGGCGGAAAACGCGGCGGCGTCTTCTATGAGGCGACACTGCTCGAAGGCGTTCCCCGCGACACGCAACTCGGATGCGAAGAGGTCTTCGGTCCCGTCGCGATCGTCGAGCCGTTTTCAAACTTCGCCGAAGCAGTGAATCGCGTGAACGACAGCAAATTCGGATTGCAGACCGGCGTATTCACCCGCAATCTCAATTCCGCCCACTACGCCTTCAACGAACTCGAAGTCGGCGCGGTCGTTATAAATGATGTGCCGTCATTCCGCGTCGACAACATGCCCTACGGCGGCGTCAAGGAAAGCGGCCTCGGCCGCGAAGGCGTCCGCTTCGCGATCGAGCACCTCACCGAGCGCCGCCTGATGGTGCTTAACCGCGCCGGTGAAAACCCGGAGTGATTGAAAGTTGAATCGTGGGGAAGGTCATTCTCGATCTCGTTAGTCTAGAAATTCGACCTGAATCGCCGCGAAATCGGCACCGCTGCGGTTTCAAATAACCGGCCGATTTGGTATCATTCCCATATTGGGTCAGTTCAGGTTTTTGTATGCGCACTGTGCCCAGGCGTGTGTAGATACGTCGGTCCACCCAATCCGGGGGCGCAGAGCAGTAATTTGAAAAGGGGAGGATTGCCATGTTCCATGCTGCGAATCGCGCTCGTTTTGTCGTGGGCCTGGCTCTTGCCGGCGCCGCGATGGCCTCCCATGTCGACAGCGCGGCGGCGGAGAACATCCTGACGATCGACGGACGCGATGCTGCCAATCTCGCGGGCGATGGCAACCATCCCCCTTTCCACAACCCGCCGGTCAACTTTGCCTTTACCTTCGGCGGCGTCGCTGGAGACAATCCGGACGCCGGTCCCGGCGATCCTCCCACGGCATCCGAGACAGACTTCAACTTCACCGGCAATGACTTCGGCGGCCTGGGGTTCGGTACGGCAGCCGCGGGCGACCTGGCCTTCCCCATGCCGGCGTTCTTTCAGATCGACCTCACCGTAAACCCCGGCAATACGCTCACGGCGCTCGACCTCGTCATCAAGGATGCCGACACCCTGTCGCCCCAACAAGTGCATCTCATCGAGCAACATATGTACCCGCTTCTGCTGGGCGCACCGGGCACCAAGACCCTGACGGTCGATCTGTCCACGCCCTTTTTCACCAACACCCCTCGGGATGGGATACCCAACTTCGATCCCGGCAACGGCATGACCGAACTGCAATTGCAATACCCGTTCGGCGCGGGCGGTTCCGGTGCGGTTCTGAATGTCACGGTCCACGAAATGCGGATTGTTCCGGAGCCGTCGACGCTCGCGTTGCTCGCCCTGGGCCTGGCCGGCCTGCGCCGGCGACGGAAGATCTCTTGAGCGCTCCTCGCCCGCGAGGCGAGGTGCTGAGACGTGCTCGGGGCGTTCTAGGGAATCGCTTCACCTTTGGAAGCGGTGACATGCTATGATCCAGGTGGATCGCGCAATGCAGGCGAGCGAGACACCAGGGACCGCGGATGAAATTCAAATCGACCATAAGCACCCAGACTCAGCGCGAAGATGCCGTCGCTGAAGTTTGCGACGGCGTCGCCGGCGTGAAAGCCGACCTCGCCATGCTCTTCGTCTCGCCGCACTTCGAGGACGATTGCGAGGAGATTCTCTCGGGCGTTCTTGACCGCACCAACGCGCGGACGCTCATCGGCTGCACCGGCGACGGCATCATCGGCCCGGATCGCGAAGTCGAGGGCGCGCCGGCCATTGCACTCTGGGTGGGTGAAATGCCCGATGTTCGGGCCATGCCGTTTCTGCTGGACATCGACGACCTGAAGCAATTCGAGGGCGATGAGGACTGGATCGACCGCGTTGGCGTCAAGTCGGAGTCCAACCCCGGATTTGTGATCCTGCCCGAACCGTTTTCATTCGCGCCCGGCATCGAATATGCTCTGCACGAGATGGACCGTATCTTTCCCGGCCGGCCGATCCTCGGCGGCGTGGCCAGCGCGGGCGAAGGCCCGGGACAAAATCGCCTCTTCATGAATGATCAGGTGCTGCGCCAAGGCACGGTGGGCGTGTCGCTTTCCGGCAATATCGTAATCGAGCCGGTGGTCTCGCAGGGTTGCCGGCCGATCGGCGAGCCGTTCATCGTGACCAAGTCGGAAGAGAATGTCATCCAGGAGCTTCGGGGCCGCCCGGCCATGGAAGTGCTGCAATCGATTTTCCGCAGCGCCGACGCCTACGACCAGTCGTTGATGCAGGCCGGAGGCATTCACGTGGGCAGCGCCGTCTCTGAAGCGGCCCGCTCGTCAGGCAAGAGCGAGTTTCTGATTCGCAACCTGATTAAGGTCGTCGATAATTCCGGCCTCGCGGTGACGACCATGGTCAAGCCCGGCCAGACGATACAGTTCCACCTGCGCGACTCCAAGAGCGCGGATGCCGAGATGAAGCAACTGATCCGGCGTCGCATCGCTGAAATGCGAACGCCCCCGCGCGGCGGCCTGCTCTTCACCTGCAATGGCCGCGGTTCGCACATGTTCGGCGTGCCGAACCACGACATCGGCGTGATCAACGAAGCGGCGCCCGATTGTCAGATCGCCGGCTTTTTCGCGGCCGGGGAGATCGGCCCCATCGCCAGCCGCACGTTCATCCACGGCTTCACCAGCAGCCTGGTTCTCTTCCGCGAACCCTGAAGGCACTCTTCGGCCGTCATCCTGAGGAGCAGCAACGACGAAGGATCTTGTCCCACGGCGATCAATTCAAATCAAATGTTGTGTGCCTCGGAAGCGAGATTCTTCTTCCGGTGTGCCGGGATCAGAATGACGCAGTGATGGCACGATGCCCTGCGCATCAGCGGCAATTCTCGCAAATGTAAACCTTTTGCCGCGTATAGGGCGCGGCAAGCTCCCGCGTTTTCTTCAGCCACGGACGCGCTCGCAACTCCCCCTCAAAATGTCGCGGGTTCGCGTACACGAGCGTCATCTTGCGCGGTGTCTCATCAAGCGAATGTCGAATCTTATCGAGCACGTTTGAGAGAATCGCGCCCACGAACGAATTGTAAATGAAGATGACCGTCGCATCGCGCGGCAACGCGTACTCATTCGCATCGGCCGTCACCAGCTCGACGTTTTGACAACAGAGATGCGGCCGCGCCCGGCGGAGATTCTCCCTTGCAATGACATCCAGTTGCGGCGCGATCTCCACGCCGATCACCTTCTTGAACGGAAACGTCGCCGCAACCACGACCACGCGCCCCATGCCCGAGCCAAAGTCAATGAACACATCCTCGCCCGGCCGAATCGACAGGCTGCTCAACACCCGCCGTAGCGTCCGATGCTCCGCCGGGGCGTAGGGCTTGCACAGCGCGTTGTGGATTCCCAGCTCGGGCAACTGAACGTAATCCGCGGAGCGGATGCCCAGACGGCGCTCGTGCCATCCCTCCGAAAGCCGGTGTACCGCATGCCTGATCGTTCGCTGCATGCCGAACTCGCGACGATAGGCGATGACTTTCTTCGATAGCGCAAGCATGTTTGACTTCCCGCGGGCGACCGATCCGATGGTCCATCCGAACGTGGTGTGCGTTCGCCGTATAGGTAACGACGGCAATTCATGCCTTTGAGCTAAAGCCCGGCCCACACGGATTCGCCGCTGTAGCGCTGGCGATATACTCCGGGCGGATGAAGGCCATTGTTTACAAAATCACGCCGGTGCGGTGGGTGGGCTGCAAACTCCTCGGATTGATTTCCAAAGGCGTTTTCGTCACACGACTGGGCGGTCTTCGCCTGTTGGACGTGCCCGAACCGCGGTTGTCCGGCGACCGCTGGGTGAAGATTCGCACCCGTTACGGCGGGGTCTGCGGCACCGATTTGGCGCTCATCACGCTACGCAACCACCCCAACACGATTTTGCAGCAACATGCGGCCTTTCCCGCGGTTCTTGGCCACGAGAACGTCGGCGAGATTGTCGAAGCCGGCCCGGCGGTGTCGAGATTCTCCGTCGGTCAGCGCGTCTGCGCCGACCCGGCGATTGGCTGCGAAGGCCGTGAACTCGCTCCCCTTTGCCGGAATTGTGCGGCGGGAATCCCTTCGCTTTGCGAAACACCGGGGGGGAATGGATTCCCACCACGGGCCCTGCTCGGGCTTAATCCGCGCACCGGCGGAAGCTGGTCGGAATTATTTGTCGCCCACGAGTCACAATTGCATGCCGTGCCCGACGCCATTTCCGATGAGACCGCGGCGCTGGTCGATCCCATCGCCTCCGCCGCCCACGCCGCGCTCCGTTGTCGCCCACATCCTGAAGAATCCATTCTCGTCCACGGTTCCGGCATTATCGCCCTGGGTGTCCTGGCGTCGCTTCGAGCGCTGGGACATCGAAATCGGATCACCGCGCTGGTCCGACATTCCTTTCAACGAGATTTGGCGACCCAATGTGGCGCGGATCACGTCATCGTCGTGCCGCGTCGCACGTCGCGGATCGACCGACACAAGCTCGTCGCCGCAGATACCGGCGGCATCCGCCTCGATGGCCGCATGGGAAATCAGAGCATGTTGGGCGGATACGATCTGGTTTATGAATGCTCCGGAAACGCGGCGGGCCTGACCGACGCGCTGATGTGGACGCGAGGCCGCGGCACGCTCGTCGCCATTGGAACCACGGGCATCGCCATGCACGATTCGACGCCGCTGTGGTTCGACGAGCTCAACGTCGTCGGGGCCAACGGGCGGCAGATCGAAAACATCGATGGCCGCCGGATTCACACGTACGACCTTGTCTTCGAGTGGCTCGCGCAGGGGCGTCTGAATCTGTCAAATCTCCCCGTGGCCCGATTCAGCCTCGCTGAATATCGAGAAGCGGTGATGTCGCTTCTCAACCGCGCTCGACGTCCCGTGGTCAAGGTACTGTTTGCTCCATAACCCGGATCTGCGCCCGAGGGTAAAATGGGGCCGATGCCCGATCAGGTGCGATGTCCCGCGTGCAGTCAGATGGTCTCGGCCCAGCCCGAGCTGATCGGCCGAGTCATCGGTTGTCCGCACTGCGCACGGCATTTCATGATCCCGCGCGAGGGCGGGACGCCGGTGGTCGTGGCTTCGACGATTTCCACGGTGCCGAACGTCGCCAGCGCCATCCGGTTTACATTTACCTGCCAGCGGTGCGGTTCAATCCTGGAGGCCCGGGCGCCGCAGAGCGGAAAGCATGGCCGCTGTCCGACTTGCGGGGCCGTCTTTCAAATCCCGCAAGTCGATCCGAGGACGGGCATCCCGACCGGTCCCGCGATCGTGGCAAGCGACGGCCAGCTCCCCACTCCGCTTCACGCGTATGCGAATGCCGGCGAAAAGGCCCCGCGAATCATACGCACCGACGGCGGCGAGTCCGTCATCGAGTGCCCGCGCTGCAAGCGCCACATGTCGATCGACGCGAATCTGTGCGACTCCTGCGGCATGCCATTCACGATGGAAGGCGCTGCCGCCGTCGTTAATTTCAGCGCCAACAAGGGTAATCGCCTCGCCACGGCGTCGCTCATCCTCGGGGTCGTGTCTTTGTTCGCATTCTGTGTGCCTGGGCTCGGCCTGCTTGCTGTCATTCTGGGTGCGCTCGCACTTCGAGGCCCGGAGAGGCCCACCGCATTTGCGCCGGGACGTCGCGCGGCCATCGCGGGCATCGTTTGCGGGCTGCTCGCTTCTGGATGGATTCTCGCATGGTTCCCGTAGGTTCTCTCTGAGCTTGGATCGCGGAGGCGACCGGTCGTGATTTCCAGTGGCGCCGTTTGACGTTGTAGGTCGATTAAGTTCCAATGATTCGCCGCACCCATGTCGCGATGATCCGCGGCACACTCATCGATCGGTTCCGGCGCCCCGCTTCGGCTTGCCGCCGCGATTCCGATCATGAAAGGCAGTACGCCCATGAATCCAACTCTCAGCCTCGACTCCCGCCGTTGCAGCGATCTCCCGTCAAGTCGATCCTTGGAATGGATCGTCACCAACGGTCGCGGCGGCTATGCATCCGCCACCGTCAACCAAATGCTCTGCCGACGATACCACGGCCTGCTGGTAGCGGCCTTGGAGCCACCCGTAAAGCGCTTCGTGTTGTTGGCCAAGCTCGACACGACGCTGATGGTAGACGGGCTGACCTACGAGTTGGCGACAAACGACTATCCAGAGGTCCTCGCTCCGACCGGTTACAAATTGCTCGACTCCTTTTCTCTTCGCCCCTATCCGACCTGGCGATGGCGGGCCGGGGACAGTCTCATCGAACAGACGCTTTGCATGGTGGACGGCGAAGACACCGTTTTCGTGCGTTACCGCCTGTTGCAGGGCGACCGCCCGGTAAGCATCACTGTGCGGCCCTTGTGTGCCAGCCGCCATTTTCATCATCTTCTGCATGCGAACGACGCAGGCGACCCGGAAATCGTCTCCGCCGGTGATCGGATTCAGATCGTCTGGCCGCAGGAACTTCCGGATTTGTTCCTTTCGCAGAACGGCGAGTTTCGTTCGCGATCAGATTGGTATTACAACTTCGAGTTGGCCTGCGATCGCGCCCGCGGCTATGACTGGTCGCAGAACCTCTTCATGCCGGGGCCGATCACCGCCACGCTGAAGAAGGGCGAGGCCGATAGTCTCATCGTTGTTGCTTCCACTCAGCCATGCTCATGGCGCGACCATGCCTCGGCCTTCGCCGCCGCGGCCGAGCGGGACGAAGATCTGGTCGCTCAGTCTCCGGATGCCGATCCGCTCCTCGGAGCGTTATTGCGGGCCACGGGCGATTTTCTGGTTCGCCGCGGCGAGTTCAAAACGATCATCGCCGGGTATCCCTGGTTCGAGGACTGGGGGCGTGACACCTTCATTGCACTGCCCGGCCTGTGCCTGGTCCCCGGCCGATACGACGAGGCGAAGCAGGTCATCCGCGCTTTCGCGGCCCATCTCGATGGTGGGATGATTCCGAATTGTTTTCCGTCCTACGGCGAGCCGCCGGTCTATAACGCCGTCGATGCCACCCTGTGGTACGTGAACGCGATCGACGGCTATCTGCGGTACACGGCAGACTGGACACTCGTTGAGAAGGAGCTCTACCTCGTCATCGTGAATATCATGGAGAGCCACGAGAAGGGCACGCGCCACAACATTCATCAGGATGTTGACGGCCTGCTCTTTGCCGGCGAGGACGGCGTCGCCCTTACGTGGATGGACGCCTGCACCGGCGAGCGCGCCGTCACGCCGCGCACGGGCAAGGCAGTGGAAATCTGCGCGCTCTGGTACAACGCATTGCGCATCGCCGCGTCGTTCGCAGAGCGCATGAAGGACAAGCCGCGGGCAGACCGCTGGCGCCAGTCCGCCGAGCTGGCTCATGCGTCCTTTAACCGCAGGTTCTGGCGAGACGACGTCTGCTGCCTCTACGATGTCATTGACGTGAATGGCGAAGCGAACGCCGTGGACAAGAGCATTCGGCCGAATCAGCTTCTCGCCATCAGCCTGACGCATCCGATTCTCGATGAGTCGCGGCGGCGCTCGGTCGTCGCGGTTTGCGAGCGCGATCTGCTCACGCCGCTCGGCCTGCGCACACTCGCGCCGAGCGATCCGAATTATCGCTCGACGTACGAAGGCAATGTCGCGGCGCGCGACGCCGCTTATCATCAGGGCACGGTCTGGCCGTGGCTGCTCGGACCCTTCGTCACCGCATACGTCAAATCCTACGAAGGCCTCGATTCGGCCCGCGAAAAAGCGCGGCGATTCCTCGACGGCCTGATGTTTCACCTGGAGGAGGCGGGCATCGGGAGCGTCAGCGAGGTGGCATCGGGCGACCCGCCGCACACCCCCGGCGGCTGCCCGTGGCAGGCCTGGAGCGTGGCCGAACCGCTGCGGTGCCTCTGCGAGGACATCCTGCGCACGCACGCACGCCCCCCGGGATCGTCCGAGCGCAGCCGCAAGAAGCCGGTTTCCGCAGTGGGCTAGTTCCGTGAAGCAGCTTCTTGCCTCCCGTTCATAAATGGAACGGACCGCACGAGTCCCAAGCGGAGATATTCCATGAAGAATCGCCTGCTGCGAATTGGCCTCATTTTTGTATTCTTGACCGCCGTCGCCCGGACTTTGACGTCTGCCTCCGCCGATCCCAAAAAACCCGTTCGCGATAAATCCAAGAAGTTGTTGTCGGCCAATAACCCCGATCGGCGGGCGCTCGTGAACTGGCCTTCCTTCCGCGGCCCCGGCGCGTCGGGCGTCGCTAATCGCTGCCGGCCGCCGCGCAAATGGAACGTCGAGACGGGCGAGAACGTCCGCTGGAAAACGCCGATTCCGGGCCTGGGCCATTCCTGTCCCGTCATCTGGGGCGATCGGCTTATCATCACCACCGCAATAAGCGGCAAGGACGACGCCGGACTCCGCGTGGGCCTCTACGGCGACATCGCGCCGGTCGAGGACGACACTGAGCACGAATTTCGCGTCATCTGCCTCGACAAAAACTCGGGCAAGATTCTCTGGAATAAGCTCGCCCACAAGGCCGTGCCGAAGATCAAGCGTCACACCAAGGCGACCCA
>Ga0190265_10003344_pt1 | contig 10937 bp, 7 predicted proteins | sample Popmic124T_FD_133135 | JGI IMG/M metagenome (GOLD analysis project Ga0190265, IMG submission 133135) | Populus adjacent soil microbial communities from riparian zone of Indian Creek, Utah, USA - 124 T | ecosystem: Environmental > Terrestrial > Soil > Riparian zone | place: USA: Utah | collected...
CGCTCACCGTCCTGCTCGGCGCCGAAGTGGGGGCCGTGCACGCGCTGGTGTCGCCGATCATGACGCTCGGTCGCGGCGCCCAGGCCGAGATCTCGGTCGAGGACGACGGCATCTCTCGACGGCACTGCCGCATTCTTTGCAGCCAGGGAAGCTACGACCTCGAGGACCTCGGCAGCACGAACGGAACCTATCTGGACCACGAGCGGATCGAAGGGCGGGTCAGCCTCCGCGAGGGCGCTCGGATCGAGGTCGGCAAGACCGTCTTGCGCTTCGCGCTGCAGGACGAACTCGAGCAGGAGGCGTCGCGACGCATCTACGAGATGAGCATTCGCGACGGTCTGACCGGCGCGTACAACCGTCGTTACTTCGACGAGCGGATGGAAGCCGAGTTTGCGTTCGCGGTCAGGCACGGTACGTCGCTGTGCGTTTTGATGGTCGACGTCGACCACTTCAAACGGATCAACGATTCGTTCGGGCATCCAGCGGGTGACCTGACGTTGCGGCGAATCGCCGCTGAGCTCCGTGAGGGCGTACGCACCGAGGACGTCGTCGCCCGTTACGGCGGCGAGGAGTTCGCCGTGATCGCACGCGGCATCGATCCGTCCGGAGCCCGCCTGTTTGCCGAACGCTTGCGATTGATGGTCGAACGAACGCACATTGAGTGGGAAGGTGCGCGGATCGCAGTCACTGCAAGCATCGGGTGCGCACACAACCACTCGGGTGCAGCTGTAGCTTCGAGCGAACAGCTGGTTTCTGCGGCCGACGGCGCCCTGTACGCAGCGAAGCGTGCCGGCCGGAACCGGGTACAAGCTGCTGTCTCACCCGGCCGATACTCGTCATCGGATTCCAGTCGACCGGACGCTCGGTCGCGCTCGGATTCGCTGGATCACACCGCGGCCGAGCGTCAGCGCAAGGACGCGGTCGTGAGCCGATCGTTCGCGAGCCGCTCCGCATCCACACAAGATCTCAATCCTGGCAGTCGAGGCAAACGATGACTGTCTCGACGGTAGACTGATATGCTTCCAAGAAGACGGTTTCCGATGCCGCTATCGCGGGTTCCTACGATCCTGGTGGTCGACGACGCCGATGTCGTGCTCAAAAGCGCAGCTCGCTGCTTGCGCCGAAGAGGCTTCGTCGTGCTGGAGGCGCGTTCTGCGGGGGAAGCGCTGGAGCTGCTCTCCGCGAACGGCGACAAGATCGATCTGATCCTCACCGACCTCGTGTTGCCGGCGATGGGCGGTGCGGAGCTCGTCGCGGAAGCGCGCCGCCGCCAGCCCTCGGTTGGAATCGCGTACATGACGGGGCATCTCGGCACGTCGGCCCGCTGCGAAACGGTCCTGGATGAGGCCGCGCCGATTCTGATCAAGCCGTTCACTCCAACCGTGCTCGAGGAGCGAGTGCGCGAAGCGCTCGCACAGGCGGGCTGGTCGCCGGACGGATCCAGCGACTACGGCGCGCACTAGGGGCACGATGCCGCACAAGGTCCTCATCGTAGATGACGAGCCGGAGCTGGTGACGGCGTTCGCCCGGATCCTGGAGCACGAGTCCTACGACGTCGAACGGGCTCCGTCCGGAGAGTCGGCGCTGGAGATTCTCGACAAGGGCGGCGTCGATCTGATCCTGCTCGACGTGTGCATGCCGAGCATGAGCGGGCTCGACGTGCTCGCACGAGTGCGAGAGCGTGGCATTCAGGTGCCTGCTATCGTGATCTCGGGTGCCGGTTCGGTGGACCTGGCTGTCCAAGCGATCAAGCTCGGCGCCTTCGACTTCGTCCAGAAACCGCTGCACCGGGAACGGCTGCTGCTGACCGTGCGCAATGCGCTGCGCTTCTCGAGTCTGCAGGAGGTGCACGAGCGGCTGCAGGCCGACATGACCACCGGCAGCGAGTTGGTGGGCGAAGGCGCCGGGATGCAGAAGCTCAAGGGCTTGATCGCCAAGGTCGCACCGTCGGACGGGCGCATCCTGATCATGGGCGAAAACGGTACCGGCAAGGAGCTGGTGGCAGCGGCGATCCACGCAGGCTCCAGCCGCAAGGTCGGGCCCTTCGTCAAGCTCAACTGCGGCGCGGTGGCTAAGGATCTCGTCGAGAGCGAGCTCTTCGGCCACGAGAAGGGGTCGTTCACCGGAGCGATCTCTGCACGCAAGGGGCGATTCGAGCTGGCGGACGGCGGTACGCTGCTGCTGGACGAGATCGGCGACATGCCGATGCCGATGCAGATCAAGCTGCTGCGCGTTCTGCAGGAGGGCCAGTTCGAGCGCGTCGGTGGGACGCGGAGCATCCAGGTCGACGTTCGCGTGCTCGCCGCGACCAATCGCGACCTCGCGGCCATGGTCGAGGACGGCACTTTCCGCGAGGACCTGTACTACCGCCTCAACGTGCTGACCTTGCGCGTGCCACCGCTGCGCGAGCGGCGTGAGGACATCCGGCTGCTCGTCAAGCACTTCACGCGGCCGGGCTCGAAGGGCGATGGGCTGCTGTTCTCACCCGAAGCGCTCGCGGCTCTGCAGCACTACGACTATCCCGGCAACGTACGTGAGCTCCAGAACCTGATCGAACGCCTCGCAATTTTGCATCGTGGGGAGACGATCGAAGCTCCCCACGTGCAGGAGATGCTGTCGATGACCAACGGCAAGGGCCGGACGTCGCGCGGCGCGCTGTATCAGTTCGGCCGCAGCTTGAAGGACACGCTGCACGAGGTCGAACGCCAGATCATCGTCGAGGCAATTGCAGCTCACGGCAACAGCAAGGGCGCCGCTGCGGTCGCCCTCGGAACCGAGAGATCGCACTTCTACAAGAAATGCCGGCACTATGGCATCGCGGGTAACGAGAACTGAGCGGGAGGTTTCATGGGGCCGGAAACACGCGAAGGCGGCGTCGTGACGCGGACTCGTCCGCGATTGCTGGTGATCGATGACGACCAGCTGATGCGCAAACTGCTTTCTCGTGTGCTGAACGGGAAGGGCTACGAGACGATCGTGGCGCAGGATGGCGCCCATGCGCGTGAGCTCTTCAGCCGCGATACGTTCGACCTCGTCTTGACCGACGTACACATGCCGAAGGTCGACGGCATCGCGGTGCTCAAGCAGATCCGGGAACGCGACCCCGACTTGCCCGTGATCCTGTTCACGGCGAGCCCGTCGGCCGAGACGGCGATCGGCGCGCTGCAGCTTCGCGCGACCGCATACCTGACGAAGCCGATCGATCCACAACGATTGATCGAAGAGGTCGAGAAGGCGCTCAAGATGCACGAGCTGGCGCGCGTGCGCAAGCAAGCGCATCAGCTCGTACAGAGCGGCGCGTCACGGGACGCAGCGGAATCGGAGGCGTCGAATCAGTTCGACCGCGCCCTGGCCGGACTGTTCATGGTGTACCAGCCGATCGTGCGCCTGTCCGACAAGCGCGTGTTCGGCTACGAGGCGCTGGTTCGCTCCTCGGAGCCCAGCCTGCCGCATCCCGGGGCACTCTTCGACGCGGCCGAGAAGCTGAAGCGCTGGGACGACCTGGGGCGGTTGATCCGAGAGAAGAGCGTGGTGCCGCTCGGGCAAGCTGCTCCCGAGGTCTCACTGTTCTTGAACCTGCACGCACGCGAGCTGCTCGATGAAACCCTGTACGATCGCAGCTCGGCGCTGGCGGAGGCGTCGAGCCGAGTGGTGCTCGAGATCACCGAGCGCGCGCATCTCGATACCGTGCCGGACGTCGAGTCGCGCATCGAGCGCCTTCGCGCCCTGGGCTTCCGGATCGCGATCGACGACATCGGGGCGGGATATTCCGGTCTGAACAGCTTCACCATGCTGCGTCCGGACCTGGTCAAGCTCGATATGGCGCTGGTCCGAGACATCGACAAGGATGCGGTCAAGCGCCGGCTGGCCACTCTGCTCGTGCAGCTGTGTGACGACCTGGGCATCGCGGCGGTGGGCGAAGGCGTCGAGACGGCCGCGGAGCGCGATACGCTGCTCGGCCTGGGCTGCGACCTGCTGCAGGGATATCTGTTCGGACGCCCTTCCGCGCCGTTCATCATGCCCAAGTTCGAAGGATGAGGACGGTCAGACCTCTGCGTGGTCACATCGCCCACGCGAGGGCTGCGTGGTTGCGCGATTCCGACTCCGCCGTGGCGTTCGAGCGCCGATTTTCGCGCGAGATGGCACGGCATGCGGCTTGCAGTTCGATGGTTCGGGGCGAGCGGGCTGGCAGTGGTGGAAGCACGGATGCGCGCGAGACTCGTTGCAGCAGACCAACGGGGGAGTGAGACGGCCATGAACGCACTGCTGGTGGGGGACTTCAACGACATCGAGCGCGAGCAGATCGCCAAGGCCGCCGCGCGCGCAGGGACGACGACCGTGTTCTGCCCCTCGGTCAGCAAGGGACTGCAGCGGATGCGCAGCGGCCACGAACTGCCGACGTGTGTGTTGGTGTCGGGCGATGCCGACGTCAAGCAGTTGGTGGAGGGCATTCGCGACGAGGCGGGCCTGTTCGCTGTGACCGTGCTCGTGCTGGTGCCGCGGCCGAACGTAGACGGCTATCGCAGTGCGTATCTGGCCGGAGCCGACGACGTCGTGATCGCCGCCGACCTCGGTGGCTTCACGCGCCGCCTGGCCAACCTGAGCTCGAATCCCGCCGGCGGGCGCCCCGCAGCCACGCTGGGCCAGGCAGTCGTTGCATCGAAGAACGAAGCCAGTCGCCGGCGTCTAGGCCGCACGCTGCGCCAGGTCGGCTTCGAGGTGGCGTACGCGTCGAACCTGGACGAGGTCGCCAGCATGGCGAATCGGCCGCAGCGACCGACCTTCGCGGTCGTGGCCGGAGAGGTTCCACCGGCCGGCGCGGTCGCAGCCCACGGGCTGCGCAACGTGGCCAAGATTGGACAGCTGCCGGTCCTGTTTCTGACCGCCGAGGACGCCGAGCTCGCACAACAGGCAGACGATCAGATCGGCGATGCCACCGGTAAGTTGTTGTGGTTTGCAGACGAGCAGTCCAAGGCCGGGTTCACCGACCGCCGGACGTCCGAGCGCAGGCTCTTCTCCAGCGTCTGCTCGTTCCGGGAAGTGGGCGCGCTGCAACCGTCGTACGCGGTCACGCACAACATCAGCCGCGGAGGCATGTACGTGCGCACGCTCGATCCGCCGCGGCCGCAAAGCATGCTCTGGGTGGAGTTGCATGCGCCGAGCAGCGGCACGCCGATCCACCTGCGTGCACGCGCGATGTGGCAACGGCTGCCTGGATCCGCCAGGGGCGCGTTGCCTCCGGGGTTTGGACTTCAGATCGATGCCGAGCAGTGCCCACCGGGTGACATGCAGGCGTTTCTGGATGGTTATGCCGCGCTACCCGGCTGAGGTGGCACGGCCGATTCCGTTCGATGGAGTGTCGAGGTACGTCATGAGACAGGAAGACAACGTGATCGATCAGGTCACGATTGTGGAACAGAGCAACGATCCGGCGTCGTTCGCCGGTGCGGCCACCCGCATCGCGAGAATCTCGGTGCTGCTTGGTCCCGACGAGGGGCGAAGCTACAAGCTCGAGGACGAATGCACGCTCGGCCGGTCGACCGAGGCAACGCTGCGCCTGCCCGATCGAGGCATTTCCCGGGTCCACGCGCGCATCCGCAAGTTGTCCGGCGAGCGCTTCATGATCGAGGACCTGTCGAGCCGTAACGGCACGCTGGTCAACGGCAAACGAGTCAAGATCGCCGAGCTGCACTCGGGTGCCCGCATCCAGCTCGGGCCCCGTTGCCTGCTGCTGTTTTCGCTGCACGACGAGCTCGAGGAGTCGCTCGCCCAGGCCAAGAAGCTCGAGATCATCGGCCGGCTGAGCGCCGGCATCAATCACGACTTCAACAACCTGTTGTGCGTGGTGCTCGCGAACGCGGCCTACCTGCTCGAGTTGCCGCGCAATTCCACGCTTTCGCATGCCGAAATTCGTGAGTGCCTGGAGGACATGCGCTCGGCCGCGCAGGCCGGCGCCGAGCTCACGGGCCGGCTCGCGACGCTGGTTCAGGGCGGTCCGCGCGTCCACGAGCCGGTCGATCTGTCGCGGCTGTGCATGGACGTGATCAGCGTGCTGCGCGACACCTTTCCGCGGTCGGTGCGGATCGAGCCCCGAGTTCAGCCGGGGATCGTCGTGCGCGGCGTGCGCAGCCATCTCTGGCAGTTGCTGCTCAATCCCTGCCTGAATGCTCGCGACGCGATCCCCGAGGGCGGGGGCGCGCTGACGCTGGAGGCGGTGCTCAAGACCGCCGATGAGCTCGACTTCGCGCCGCCCGTGCGCGCCGAGTGCTACGTCGTGATCACGGTGACCGACAGCGGTCGCGGCATGTCGCCGGCAGTGCTCGCATCCGCGTTCGAGCCGTTCTTCACCACCAAGGACATCGATCTGGGCAAGGGCCTGGGCCTCGCTACCGTGCGGAAGGTGGCGTCCGAGCACGGCGGAACGGTCCACCTGACGAGCGAGGTCGACGTCGGCACCACGCTGCGAATCGTGCTGCCGATTGCCGAGCTACAGGGCGAGGACCTCGAAGTCTCGACGCGTCCGACGGCTCATCCTGCCGTGCGCTACAAGCTGCCGCCGCCTGCCGCCGCGCCCAGCGCGGCCGACAGCCAGGATGCAGATGAGGGCGTCCGCGGCACGCGCCAGCGCCGGCGCGTGCTGGTTGCCGAGGACGACCAGGGGCTGGCCCGCGTGTTCGGCCGGGCGCTGCGCCGGGCGGGCTACGAGGTGCTCTGGGCGGCGGACTCCACCCAGGCGCTCCAGATGTTCGAGCAGCAGCCTTCGCCGTTCTCGGCGGTCTTGCTCGACCTGGACATGGCCGACACGGGAATCCACAACGCGCACGCCGCGATCCGGTCGCGCAACCGTGAGCTCCCGATCATCCTGCTGACTGGACTGCCCGAGCCCGACGGCGGGCCCGCGTTCAAGGCCGCACCCACGCAGGACGTCATCCTGCGCAAGCCCGTCGACCCCGCCGTGCTGGCCCGAGTCGTCTCGATGGCGATTCGACGCAGCGGACGGCTCAGCAAACTGTAGCCCTGCGCGCGCGGCACCACGCCGGTCGCCGCACGTGCGATCAGCTCGGATCAGCCAGTGGCAGCCGCACTTCGAAAGCCGTCTCGATGCTCGGCGTGCTGCGAGCGGAGATCTGTCCACCTGCGCGCCAGACCATTTCGCGCACGATCGAGAGACCCAGGCCGGAACCGCTGGCCTTGGTCGTGAAGTACGGCTCGAAGATGCGCTCGAGGATCTCCGACTCGATGCCGGGACCATCGTCGAGGACGCAGACGACCGCCATGCCGGTCGAGGTACCGACGGTCAACCTGATCGTCCGGCCCGGCAACTGGCTCCCCTCGATCGCCTGCGCGGCGTTCAGCACGAGATTGAGCACGATCTGGCCCAGGGCCGATGCCTCGACGCCGATGATCGGCGACTGCTCGATCACCACCTGCAGCGAGGCGAAGCGCTCGACTTCGCGCCGGATGATGCGCACCGTTGCGTCGACCACCCTGCCGGCGTCGCACAGCCCGGTGGCACGCATCGGCGGAGGCCCGGCGCGCATGCGCGCGGCGAGCGAGTTGAGCTGGTCCACGGCCGCCAGCGCGTCGCCGTGGACTTCCTTGAGCTCGTTCAGGTCGGCAAGCAGGTCCTCGCTGATGGCACCCTTGCCGCTCTCCAGGCGGAACATGACCGAATCGAGGAGCTCGGTCGCCTGGTTGAGCGTCATCGTCATCGCGCCGAGCGGATTGGCGATCTCGTGCAGGACCTCGTCGTGGACGGCGGTCGCGATCCGGCTCTGCCCCGTGCGCAGCAGTCGCAGCTCCATGTCACGCATGGCATGCTGCAGATGCACGAACTCGATCGCCGTCTGCAGCACCTCGATCAACTCTTCGTTGCGCCACGGCTTGACCAGGTACCGGCTCACCTGCCCCTTGTTGATGGAGTCCACTGCGGCGTGAATATCCGCATACGCAGTGATAATGATCCGCACGGCTTCCGGCTGGATCTCTCGGGCGCGCGCACACAGCTCGGCCCCGGTCATCTGAGGCATGCGCTGGTCGGCGAGCAGCACGGCTATTTGCTGGCGTTGCAAGATCTGCAGCGCGTCGGGGCCCGATTGCGCCGTCAAGATCGTGAAGTGCTCTTCCATCGCATAGCGGAAGACCACGAGGTTCTGAGGCTCATCGTCGACGAACAGAATTGGATACAGTTTGTATTCGACAGCCATAAGTCGCTACACGCCTGTACGCATGATATCCCATCTCGGGGAGCGACGATGTGCCGATCATGACGGGTGCTCGCGCCTCGGACAGCACTGCCATCGCTCTGTTGCGGTCGGCTGCCCGAGACCTGCTGCCGATTGTCCTGGAGATGGGGCAGGAACGGGTCCGGTTCAGCTCCTTTGTGGGGGCGGTCGTGGAGGAGGATGGGGGTTCGGTCGTCCTGGAGCCGATCGCGGAGGCGCTTCCGGAGGTCGTGGATCAGCCATTTCGGATCGCGCCTGCCGGCGGTGGGGGCTGGTTCATTGTCGCCACCCGCATCGCGCGTGAGAGCGCCCATCGGGTCCGGATCAACCTCGCCCAGGCGCGTGCATTCGCGTCGGATGCAGCAACGGCTCTGATCGATGTCTCCGGCGCGGACTTGCTCGTGCTGGTAGTGCCCGGGGGGCTGCAGGGTAGCTCGGCTTACGTGTTCCCTGTGCAGCGGATCGGGCCGGACGCATGCGAGATCCGCTCGAGCGTGGCGATCGAGCCCGGGCGCGAGCTCGACTGCGTGGAGATCGTGGGTGACCGGCAGCTGCTGCGCCGCGCCTCGGCACAGGTGCTGGAGTCGATTCCCTGGTATCTGCCCGACGGCAGTCGGGGCTTCTGCTGCAAGTTGAGCCTGAACGAGCACGGCAGCGCCGACGAACGCCCCGACCCACACGACCTCGTGACCGACCCCACCGAAGTGCGCCGCCTGCTCGAGCTCGCGGGCATGATGAGTGTCGAGGGGTGGTACGAGGCGCCTGGCTGGGGCCGTGGACTGCTGCGGTTCATCTCGATCGACAAAGCCGCGGCGCGCTTCTCGATCTCGACGCTACCTCGCCGCGACGCGACGTGGGTCTCGCGTGCGGTCCGCGTGGGCGTCGACCTGTTCGCCGTATCGTACGAGCTCGATGTCCGAATTCTGCGGGCCGAAGCCGAAGAGCTCGTGACCTCGCTGCCGCTGATCCTTCGGCGGCGCCGCCGGCATCGCCGCGATCATCGCGTGCCGGTCTTGCCCCCTGACCATGTGGAGCTGAGCTTTCGAAATCCGGTCAGTGGGGCGGTGCAGACCCACGAAGTCGCCGAGGTCTCGCTCTTTGCGATCTGCTTCGAGTGTGAGCCTACGAACAACGTCCTCTGGCGGGGGCTGCCGCTCGAGCAAGCCCAGCTCAGCTGGCGTAACCACCTCGTGCACCTCGGCGATCTGGTGGTCGAACAGTGCGGATACGACGAAACCAGCCGGCGGATCCGCTGCACCGCTGCGGTCGCGCTCTCGAGGATCGCAGACGATCCCGACATGATCGGCTTGCTCGCCACCCTGATGCATCCGCAGGTCAGCAGGTACGAGGGCGAAGACTTCTCGGCGCTGCACCGGATCTACGTGCAAGCGGGCCTGTTCGGTCCGCACATGGATCGCAACCTCGCACCCCTCGTCGCGCAGACCCAGGAGGTCTGGCGCAAGCTCCACGTCGGCGCTTCCGACATGGTCCGGACGTTCGTGCACGGTCCCTCCGAGGCGCCGGACGCGGCCGTGACCATTCTGCGCGCGTGGGAGCACGCATGGGTGGCTCAGCACTTCGTCGACACCAGTCCGGACATCAACGGCGCCACCGGGAAGCTGCAGCAGGCCTACCTCGACCATCTCGTGCCGCGACCCGACGGGCGCTACCTGGTCTTCTTCGTGAAGACGGACAACCGCGTGATGAACGCGTACTTGCGCCGCTTCTTCGGCACGACCGGTACGCCGGACGCGGTGACTCGCAGCACGGTCGAACTCTGGTCGCGCGCACCCAACGCCGCCCGGGGCGGGGCGCGGACCGCCGATGTCGCGTTCAGGCCCATCATGCCCGACGACGAGCGGTTGCTCGCACGCGCCGTCCAGCGTCGGCTGGGCCCGTATGCCGCCTCGGCGCTTTCGATGGTCCCGGGCGAGCTGTCGCTTCCGGACACGCGAGACCGCTTCGCAGCTGCGGGCCTGACGCGTGAGCGCGAGTGCAGCGTCGCGACTCGAGCCGGTGAGTGCATCTATGCCGTGGTCGAGGAACACGCCACCCCCGGCCTGAACCTTACCTGGATGCTGAACGCGAGCTGGATCCTGCCGATCCATCCCGAGCTCGACCCCGATGGCACCGCGCTCGACCGGGTCCTGCAGGAGATCGTGGATCGTCCCGCGCAGAGCATGACCGGTGAGTGCTTCCTGAACCTACCTGAAGGAATCGATCCCGGACGGTTGCAAGCCTGGGGCTTTGCCAAGGAGGCGGAGCTCTACATGTACGTGCTGACCCGGGCAGGCGTGCACCGCTTCTTCAACTACACCGCCGCCCGCTACGGCGAGCTAGGTGCCCTCGCCACGAGGCGAGAACGCCGCCGCGCAGTGACTCGCGGCCGTGATGATGACGGCTAGCTCATACTGGTCAGTAGTGTGTAGCAACGTTCGCGGCGAGGCTGCCGTGCGGTGGTAGAGCACCCTACCTGTGTTGCCGGAACGCGTAAGCGCTGCTGTAAACCGGCGCAAAACGTCTCAGAGCCTGCAGGCTGGTGCAATCAACGTACACGAATCGTTTGACCCTTCACTGTTGCAGTAGCCACGCACACGTGCACAAGTGGGCGTTGTAATACGAGCTTTCACGATCCAAAATTGGCCTGCAGCTACGTCATGACCGATCGGGTTGGCCACGGATGACTAACCCCATCACCAAGAGCGCTGTACC
>Ga0190265_10003345_pt1 | contig 10936 bp, 12 predicted proteins | sample Popmic124T_FD_133135 | JGI IMG/M metagenome (GOLD analysis project Ga0190265, IMG submission 133135) | Populus adjacent soil microbial communities from riparian zone of Indian Creek, Utah, USA - 124 T | ecosystem: Environmental > Terrestrial > Soil > Riparian zone | place: USA: Utah | collected...
GGAGACCAGGACCGTCGCGCCGGAGTCCTTCAGCAGGTAGGACAGCTCGCGCACCCGGCTCATCGGGTTGATCGAGACCATGACGCCGCCGGCCTTCCAGGCCGCCACCATGGAGATGACGAACTGCGGCACGTTCTGCAGGTAGACCGCCAGCCGGTCGCCGGGGGCGAAGCCGGAGGCGAGCAGCCCCGCGGCCAGCCCGTCGCTGAGCTCGTCCAGCTCCTGTCGGGTGATGACCCCGTCGAAGTACCGGAGTGCGACGGCGGCGGGGTCCTTCGCCACCCCCGCGCGGAACATGTCGAGGGCGTCGTCGAACTCGAGGTCGTAGTCGGCCGGCTGGTCGCCGTACAGCGCCAGCCAGGGTCGCTCGTCGTAGGCGCTCACCGGACGCCTACTTGATGGCGACCGGGTTGACGGGCGAGCCGCTCCCCTTGGCGACCTTCAGCGGGGCCGCGACGTAGAGGAACTCGTACCGGCCGTCCTCGGCGCAGTCGGCGGCGAGCTGCTCCAGGTCGGCGATCTCGGTCAACGTGACCCCCAGGTTGCGCATCAGCGCGTTGTGCAGCACCAGTGCCACGCCGTTGTTGGGGTCCATCGTCACCTCGTTGGCGATGGTGTCGGTGACCAGGTTGGGGATCTCCATGTCCTGGAACCACTGGACCAGCTCGGGGCTGTAGACCAGGCCCGGCTCGTTGAAGCCCTCGTAGAACGCCTCTCCCTGCTCGTGGAACAGCTGCAGGAAGTTCGTCCGGATCACCAGGATGTCGCGCTGCCGGATCTCGACGCCCTGCGCCTTCGCGCACTCCTGGAGGTCCTCGTGGGTGAACGTCTCGCCCTTGTCGAGGGTGTTCCTGCCGCGGAACCGGGCCATGTCGAGCAGCACGGCCCGGCCGACGACGCCGCGCTGGGCGATCGGTTCCACGCTGGCCCGGTCCAGCCCACCGATCGTCGTCCGGGCGTCGTAGCCGTTCCAGATCTTGCCGTCGTACCAGACGTGCCCGAGGCCGTCGTACTGCGTCGAGCCCTGCAGGAAGGCGTTGATCTTGTCGTCGGCGTAGTGCAGGCCACCGGGGTACGCGGGGCCCTTGCCCCCCTCGTCCCAGTCGCTCTCGTCGAGGATCTGGGTCCGTTCCGCCGGGGTGCGGCCGGGCCAGACCGGATCGCCCTTCGGGTCCCCGATCAGCCGCTGGAGGGTGAAGACCTTGCCCGAGCTCACCAGCCGCACCGCGGCGAGGACCTGCTCGGGGCCGAGGTAGTTCAAGGCGCCGACCTGGTCGTCGTCGCCCCACTTCCCCCAGTTCGACGGCGCGTCCTTCAGGAGTTCGCCGAGGGCGGGGGGAGTCGCGGTCGAGTCGGTCACGGGGGTCTCCTGGTCTGGCGGCGGACGCGGCGGGTGGGTTCGGCTCCGGAGTGTTCGCCGGTGTGGTGCGGAGCACAACCGCGTGCAACATTCGGTGCAACCGCCTCCCGCACGCCACCGCCCACCCGCCGAGAGGGACGCCATGACCACCGCCACGCCCGCCAACCCCGAGTCCGTCTTCACGTACGGGGCGCCGCAGCTGAAGTTCGGCACCGGTGCCTCCGACGAGATCGGCTTCGACCTCAGCCGCTACGGGGTGCAGCGCGTGCTGGTGGTCACCGACCCCGGGCTGTCGGCCACCGGCATCCCGCAGCGGGTGGCCGACCAGATGGCGCAGTTCGGCATCGAGGCGCGGGTCTACGACGGGGTGCACATCGAGCCGACCGACCAGAGCCTGATCGCGGCGATCGAGGAGGCCCGCTCGACCGGGCCGTGGGACGCCTTCGTCGCGGTCGGCGGCGGGTCGAGCATCGACACCGCCAAGGCGATCAACCTGCTCACGACCAACCCCGGTGAGCTCATGGACTACGTCAACGTCCCGGTCGGCAAGGGCGAGGCGCCGCCGCAGCCGCTCAAGCCGCTGGTCGCCGTCCCGACCACCACGGGCACCGGCGCGGAGAGCACGACGATCTGCGTGATGGACGTGATCTCGGCCCGCGTGAAGACGGGGATCAGCCACGCGCGGCTGCGGCCGACGCTCGCGGTGATCGACCCGGCGCTCACGTTCACGCAGCCGGCGGGCGTGACGGCCGCCTCGGGCATGGACATCCTCTGCCACGCGCTGGAGAGCTACACCGCGCGCTGGTACACGACGTACGAGCACAAGAAGCCGGAGCAGCGGGTGCCCTACTGCGGCTCCAACCCGATCTCGGACATGTGGTCGGAGAAGGCGCTGTCGCTGCTGGCCGGCTCGTTCCGCCGGGCGGTGCGGCACGGCGACGAGCCGCAGGCCCGGGCGGACATGGCCATGGCCGCGACGTTCGCCGGGATGGGTTTCGGCAACGCCGGCGTGCACATCCCGCACGCCAACGCCTACCCGATCGCCGGGCAGGTGAAGGACTTCCACCCCAAGGACTACCCGGCCGACGAGCCGATGGTCCCGCACGGCATGTCGGTGGCGCTGACCGCTCCGGAGGCCTTCCGCTTCACCTTCGACGCGTCGCCCGACCGGCACGTGCGGGCGGCCCAGCTGCTGGCGCCGAACGCGGGCGTGCCGACGGTGGCCGCGGAGTTCCTCCCCACCGTCCTGGCCGACCTCATGCGCGACATCGACATCCCCAACGGCGTGGGGGCCGTCGGTTTCGGGGAGGACGACATCCCCGAACTGGTCGAGGGCACCATGAAGCAGCAGCGGCTGCTCGCGACCTCCCCCAAGGAGGTCACCGAGGACGACATCGCCGGCATCTTCCGCCGGTCGATGTCGCTCTGGTGATCAGCCCGCCCGGACGACGCTCTTCGTCACCTGGGCCGCGGCGACGACCTGGCCGTCCACGATCGCGTCCGCGCGCATGAAGGCGACCTGGCGGCCGCGGCGCAGCACGGTCCCGGTGATGTCCACCCGCTTGTCGGGCGACACGGGGCGGAGCAGGGACACCGTGAGGTCGTGGGTCACCGCGTGCTCGTCGTCGCCGAGGTGCTGGATCAGCGCCAGGAAGCACGCGACGTCCATCAGCGAGTAGATGACCCCCGCATGCAGCAGCCCGCCCGGGTTCAGGGTGGGCGCGGCCACCGGGAACCAGATGCCGGCCGCGGGATCGGCGACGTCGCGGAGCTCCATCCCGAGGAACCGGTGGAAGGGGATGCCGAGCACCGCCTTCACCCGGGCGTCGAACATTCTGTCGGCGGGCATGGCGCCACCTTTCTCGGGGTTCTCGCGAGCCTCGCACGCGCCGCCGGTCAGCCGCCCTGGCGAGCCGGCGTGCCCATGCGGGCGAGGACGACGGTCTCCACGAGCTGGACGACGTTGTAGAGGACCAGCGACACCGCCGTCACCACGACGACCGCCGACCACACCAGCGAGAACTGCACCTGCGCGTACGCGGTCTGGATCGCCGAGCCGAGCCCGTCGCCGGTGGCCAGCCACTCGGCCAGGAGCGCGCCGGTCAGTGCACCGGGGACCGAGATGCGGACCGCGGCGAAGAACGAGGGCAGCGAGGCGGGCAGGGCGACCGTGCGCAGCGCCGTCCACCGCGAGCCGCCGTACACCGCGACGACGTCGAGCATCTCCGGCGACGCCGAGTGCAGCCCGAAGACGATGGTCACCAGGGCGGGGAAGAGCACGACGATGCCCGCGACGACGGAGACGGTCGCGACGTCGCGCCCGAAGATCAGGATGATCAGCGGCGCCATCGCGACGAGCGGCACCGAACGCAGCAGCATGGCGATCGGCATCAGCGCCTGCTCGACCCCGCGGGAGAGGCGGAACGCCATCGCGCCGAGGAGGGCGACCACGAGCCCGGCCACGAAGCCCACGAACGCGTCGGCCAGGGTGATCGCCAGGTCACCCGAGAGCAGCGCCCGGTGCTCGCCGGCGTCGTCGTCGGTGACCAGGTACTCCCAGACGTCCAGCGGACCCTTCGCGACGTAGGAGGAGATGCCGAAGAACTCGATGACCGCGACCCACAGGGCGAGCACCACGACCAGCGTGAGGGCGAACGTCAGCAGCGACCGGCCGACCGCCCGCAGCACCGACCTCGTGGCCTCCCGGCGGAGGTCCTGCCGGACGTCGGTCGTCGGCGCCGGCCGCTCGAGGGTCGCGGTCACGGGGTGCTCCTCCCGCGCGACCACGGGGTGACCAGCCGGCCCAGCAGCCCGAAGAACGCGAACCCGACGATGGCGACCGCGCCGGAGGCCAGGGCGATGCCCCAGACGCGGGCGGCGTTGAGGGACTGCTGGGCGTTGATCATGGCCGGGCCGATCCCGAGGTCGACCTTGCCGAAGTACTCGCCGAGGATCGCGCCCAGGAAAGCTGCCGGGACGGCGATCTGCAGGGCGGTGAGCACGGCCGGCAGCGCCGCGATGAGCCGGACCTTGCGCAGCTGGGTGAAGCTCGAGCCGCCGTAGACGGTGACGACGTCCAGGGCGGCGCGGTCGGCCGCCCGGAGCCCCAGCAGGGTGCCGACGACCGTGGTGAAGAAGCAGCTGAGCGCGGCGAGGAAGACCGCCGTCCCGGACGGGTCCCCGGAGTCGGGAGCGCCGGCGATGATCAGCACGAGCGGCCCGATCGCCACGATCGGGATGCAGTAGGTGATGGTGGCGATCTGGGTGATCAGGCCCTCGGTACGGGGGACGACCAGCACCACGGCGGCCAGGACGAGCGCCAGCGCGTTGCCCCAGATGAAGCCGCGGACGCCCTCGATCAGGGTCACCTCGAAGTTGCGCTGGTAGAAGGTCCAGCCATCGGTGGCCCACTGGCCGATGACCTGCGGCGGGGTCGGGACGGCCGAGCGCTCGCCGGCGCCGACGCCGGAGAACACGGTGACCGCGCCGAGCCACCAGAAGACGACGAGCAGCAGCGAGCCGATCGCACCGGTCGCCCACGAGGGCAGCCGCAGGGCTCGCATCAGCCCTCCGCCGCGGCGACGCCGCCCCCGAAGAGCAGCTCCGAGGCCTCGTCGACCAGGGCGTGGAACTCCGGGGTGCGCTGCATCTCCGGCGTCCGCGGGCGGGGCAGGTCGACGTCGATGACCTCCTTGACGCGTCCGGGGCGCGGGCTCATGACCGCGACCTGGTCGGACAGGAAGATCGCCTCGGTGATGCCGTGGGTGACCATCAGCGTGGTCGCCGGCTTCTCCGTCCAGATGCGCAGCAGCTCCAGGTTGAGCTTCTGGCGGGTCATGTCGTCCAGGGCGCCGAAGGGCTCGTCGAGCAAGAGCACCGAGGGCTTGAGGATGAGTGATCGGGCGATGGAGACCCGCTGGCGCATGCCCCCGGACAGCTGGGCGGGCTTGGCCTTCTCGAAGCCCTCGAGGCCGACCAGCGCCACCATCTCGCGCACGTAGCCGTCGTCGACGGGGACACCGGCCACCTCGAACGGCAGCCGGATGTTGGACATGACGCTGCGCCAGGGCAGGAGCGCGGGGTCCTGGAAGGCGATGCCCAGCGCGTGGCCCTTCCGGAGCTCGGCGGGGCCCTTGCCGTCGACCGACACCGTGCCGCTGGTGGGCTGGTCCAGACCGGCGAGGACGCGGAGGATCGTGGACTTGCCGCAGCCGGAGGGGCCGAGCAGCGAGAGGAAGCTGCCCTGGTCGGTGTGCAGGTCGACGTCCGTCAGCGCCGCCACCCGCCGGGTGCCCATCGCGAAGGTCTTGGTCAGCCCGGAGATTTGCACACCGGTGCCCAGGGAGCGTCCCTGGGCACCGGTGTGCGCGGTCGTGGCAGTCACTGGAACCGTTCGTTCTAGGCGCTGTAGTCCAGGAGGTCGGGGTTCTCCTCGTAGACCTCGGCGAGCAGGGACAGGTCGAACAGGTCCTCGACCTCCACGTCGACGCCGGCCCCGGCCAGCGACTCGACCGTCTCCTGCTGCAGCGGTTCGGAGATGGTGAACAGCCCGTTCTCCTCCGTATCGGGCGAGGTGATCAGCTCGTCGTTGGCGATGTGCGCCGACTCGACCTCGTTGTCGCGGTCCAGTCCCAGGTCCGCGCCGTAGCTCTCGAGGCAGGTGTCGACGGCGGCCTCCGGGTTCTCCAGGACGTCGGTCCAGCCGCGGATCTCCGCCTCGAGGAAGGCCTTGAGCATGTCGCGGTCCTCGGCGATCGCCTGGTCGGTGACGGTGAACGTCTCCGCGACGAAGGGCAGCCCGTTGTCGGCGAAGGGCAGGTTCGTGACCGGGGTGCCGTCGGCGGAGACGGTGATCGACTCGTTGGTCAGATAGGCCACGAAGCCGTCCACCTCGCCGTTGACCAGGACCGACGGGTCGTACTGGACCGGGACGACGGTCAGGTCGTCCGGGGAGATGTCGTTGGCCGCCAGGAGAGCCTGGAAGAGGCTGGTGTTGGAGTCCTGCACCCCGATCCGCTTGCCCACCAGGTCCTGGGGCGTGGCGATGTTCCCGCCCTCGGTGAGCGACAGGATCGTGAACGGGTTCTTCTGGTAGGTCGTGCCGATGATCTTGACCGGCGCCTCTTCGTTGGCGACGGCGGTGCCGACGGAGACCGCGTCGCTGAGGGCGACGTCGGCGGCGCCCTGGACCAGCTCGGCCACCCCGGTCGACGGGCCGGCGACGAGGTTGACCCCGTCGAAGCCGGCGTCCGCGTAGTAGCCGGCGGTGTCGGCCACGTACTCGCCCAGGAACTCCGCGTTCTTGATCCAGGAGAGCTGGACGTCGATCTCGCCGAACCCGTCCTCCCCGGAGGAGCTCGCGCTCGCCTCGTCGTCGCCGCCGCAGGCGGCGAGGCTCAGGGCGAGGCCGGCGGCGGCCGCCGCGGCGGCGGAGCGCCGCAGGGCTGCGCGGCCGGGAGAAGTGCGGAAGGTCATCGAGGGTCCTCACTCGGCAAGGGGCGGTCGGGTGCTGCCGCCGGCCGGGCGAGGGGAGGACCGCGTCCGGGCGACTGGCGACCGGCACAACCTGACGGACCCAGGTTTCCGTGACGGAGGTTCTCTGTTTCCGCCCCGTAACCATGTGTCCACCCGGGCGGGATGTGTCACTCCGCGGGCGGGACGCCCCAGCGGAGGCCGGCCGGCCACGAGGCTGGCCGGTAGACGACGGTGCCGGTCACGGCGGGGACGTCGAGCACGACGGTGCCCCCGCCGGGCGCGTCCGGACCCGGCCGGCCGTCCTCGAGGCACGCGGCCGAGCTGTCGGTGTCCACGTCGGCGGTCAGGACGTCGTCGGCGCCGAGGAACCGGAAGTCGGCGGCGCCGACCGGCGGCGGCCCGCCGTCCGCCGGAGGCCCGGGGACGACGACCTCGACGTGCAGGCCGATCAGGTGCCCGTTCTCGGCGGGCACGCTGCCGGGCGCCGTGCAGGCGAGGGCGGTGTCGATGCGCACGAGCGTGACCGAGAAGAGGACCGTCCCCGCGGAGTCCACGTGGTCGTACCGCTCCCCGAGGGCGAGCGTCGTGTCGTCGGGCGGCGGGGGTGGCGGGGGCTCCTCCGGCGGTTCCTCGACGAGCGGCGGGGGTTCTTCCGGGGGCTCCTCGACCGGCGGCGGGGTCGTCGGCGTCGTCGGTGTCGGGGTCGTCGGCAGGGCGGGCGGGGGAGTCGTCGGTGCCGGCGTCGCAGGGGCGGCGGGGGTCTCCGTCGCCGGAGGAGTGGGCGACGGGGTCGGCTCCCTGACGACCGGGGGCAGCTCCGGCGGGTCCGGGGGACGGCCCGGCAGCTCACCGGGCGCTGGCTGCTCGCTCCGCGCGGGAGCGGGGGGACGTCGGCCCTCGGTGCGCACCGGGCTACGAGGAGCCTCGCGGGCGGCCTCGAGCGCCTCCATCTGGTCGTCGAACTCCAGGAGTCCCACGCCGATGGTGGGGGGCTCGAGCGGCCCGCCGACCGGCGCCGACCCGTCGACCGGGAACCACACGTCGGTCAGCGTGGACAGGACGTCGTCCGGCGCGGCCGCGGGAGCATCCCCGGACCGGGCGACCGGCTCGGGCACCGGGTACACGGCGGACACGACGGCGGCGACGGCGAGCGTGCCGCAGCAGGTCCCGAGCGAGTAGACGACGCGGCCCGCTCGCGGGCGGTGGCTCTCCTGCCTGCTCACGAGGAACCTCCGCCCACGGGACGCCGTCGCGCCCAGCGTGTTCGGTCCCGCGACGCGCGTCCACCGACGACACGACCGGCCGGCGCGTGATCACCGGCCGGACGGGAGCCAGCGGCGCGTACTGCTGACCCGTGGCGGATCGGTGACCCTGCGTCATCGGATGCGGGCCGTCCGGTCATCCGGGCCGGGTGATGCCGGGAGCCGTCCGCGCGGCCTACGGTCCGGTCCCCGGAGGAGGTCGACATGGTCCAGCAGACGCCCGGCACCGCGAACACGCCCGCGACGGGCGGAGAACCGAAGGCCTCGGCGCTCAGCGCCGGGCTGATCGCGACGCTCGCCGGCGGCGGCCTGCTCCTCGTCTTCGTGGTGCAGAACCGGGACGACGTCACGCTGAACTTCCTCTTCTGGAGCTTCACCGTGCCGCTGTGGCTCTTCACGATCGTCGTGGCGGTGCTCGGGTCGGTCGTGTGGATCGGGCTCGGCATCCTGCGTCGCCACCGCCATCGCAAGGCGCGGCGCGACGCCCGGGACGACTGAGGGCGCCGGCCGGCCGGCGGGTCACGGCTCGGCGGTGGTGCGGGCGGCGCTGTTGCGTTCCCGGGCCACCTGCACGGCACCCAGCACCACCTTGGCGATGAGGCCCACGGCGATGAGGCCGACCACCATCTGGATGGTGACGGCGACGCGCGCCAGCTGCGTGACCGGACTGATGTCCCCGTACCCGACCGTCGCGAACGTGGTCACCGTGAAGTACAGGCCGTCGGTGCGGTTCAGGGGCTCGCTGAACGCGTCGGGCTGCTGTCCGGCGATGGTGACGTAGCAGGACGCGAACACCACCAGCAGCATCGGCATGCCGATCAGCAGGGTGCGGATCGCCCGCAGCATCGGTTTCGAGGAGGCGAGGATCCCGCGGACCTCGACGACCAGGGCCAACGCCAGCAACAGGAACACGCTGACGAAGACGAGCCCGGTCATCGGCGTCAGCGCGCGGTCCAACGGGGCCTGGAAGTACGTGACGAGCAGCAGGACGACCAGCGCCGCTCCGCGCAGCCCCATGGTCAGGTACTCACGCCGATCCTCCGTGTCCACGGTCCGGCCCACCTCCTCCGCTCTCGTGCCGGCGGTGCCGGAACCGTCAAGGGACCCGACCCGTCCACACGGGCCCCACGAGCGCCCACTCGGCGGCCCACCGGCGGTACCGGCTCCGGTCGAGCAGCCTGCGGACGGCGAGGTGGCCGCCCACCGCGACCGCGGCGATCCCGAGGTAGGTCAGGACGGCGGCGGCGAGGGCCCGGCCGACGACGTCCCCGGTGCTGAGCGGCCGCGTCGTCCGGGCGCCGTCCCGGTCCACCCAGATGAGGACGGTGGAGCCGGCCTCCGCGCCCAGCCGCGCGAGGACGGGACCCGAGCGCTCGGCACCGGACGGCGCGGACCAGACCGCGGGCGCGCGTCCGACGTCGACCCCGTTCCCCGATCCGGCCGGCGTCGCCGCTTCCTCCAGCAGCCGCGCGCTGACGCGGTACCGCTCGGCGGCCTCCCGCGCGACCTCCGACCGCCCTCCCGAGTACGTCGCCGTGGCGACCGCGAGGGCGATCGCCACGGTGGCCAGCAGGACTGCCGTCAGCAGGACGCGCGAGAGGAATTCGAACCGGTCGGAGGTCCGCTTGAGCGGGCCGGAGCCCAGGGTGAAGCGCCGGAACGCACGACCGGGGGGCGGCTGACGGACCACGGTGGCTCCCTCGCTCGACAGCCGGGCCGGTGGCCGGCCGTCAGTGTGGACTCACCTGGCCGAGTCGCGCAGCTCCCGGCCGTGGACGATCAGCGCGTAGATCACGAGGATGTCGACGGTGATGATGATGAGGCTCCAGACGGGGTAGGCGCCGATGAAGGCCATGTTCGCCAGCGCGCTGAGCCCGGCCAGGATGACGCCCACCGTGCGTGCGGCGAGATTGCCGGCCATGACACCGACACCGCTGAGCAGCAGCACGATCCCGAGCACCAGGTGGACGGTGCCCCAGACGTTGTAGTTGACGTCCACGACGAGGCCGCTCTCGCGCACGAGGTAGAAGCCGTCGTCGAAGAGCGCCACGAGGCCCTGGATGGCCTGGAACGAGCCGACCAGGATCATCATGAAGCTGGCGAACACGATCCAGCCGGTCCAGCCGGTGGGGTCGGGTTCGTTGCCGTAGGCCACGCGCGACGTGTCCACGCCGGGACGTGACGAGCCAAGATCGGTCATCGGTGCTCCTCGGGAGGGAACGGACCGGGGCCGTTGCCCGGATCGCGTCCACCGTGTCGCCGGTCGGCGCCTGCGGCGTCATGCGATCAGGGTGAAAGCCGATCCCTCAGGAGGTCACGGCTCCGGGGCGGTGGGGACGACGGAGGACCCGGTCGACGAAGCGGGACACCGACTCGTCGGCGTTCATCCCCTCGGTGCGCACGACGCGAGCGGCCTGCGACGACACCGCACCCGTCGACTGCCGAAGGATCGCCGGCAGATCGATCGCATCGATGACCTGACGGGCGATCCCGGCCAGGTCCAGCCGGTCGAGAACCGCCTCGACGTCCACCCGTGCGACGACCGCGTCGACCTCGACCCGCTGCACGATGGCGTCGAGGTCGATGTGGGACGCCAGCCGGTCCAGGTCGACGAGGTCGACGATCGCGTCGAGGTCCAGCGACCGGACGACGGCCTCGATGTCGACCCGGCGCACGATCGCGTCGAGATCCACCTGGTCGACGATCGCGTCGAGGTCGAGCGACCGGACGACGGCCTCGATGTCGACCCGGCGCACGATCGCGTCGAGGTCGACCGTCGCGACGATCGCGTCGAGGTCGGTCCGTGCGACCACCGCGTCGATGTCCGCCCGCGCGATCA
>Ga0190265_10003346_pt1 | contig 10934 bp, 8 predicted proteins | sample Popmic124T_FD_133135 | JGI IMG/M metagenome (GOLD analysis project Ga0190265, IMG submission 133135) | Populus adjacent soil microbial communities from riparian zone of Indian Creek, Utah, USA - 124 T | ecosystem: Environmental > Terrestrial > Soil > Riparian zone | place: USA: Utah | collected...
AAGTTGCTCCGATCGGGGCAGCCGCCCCAGATCTCACCGGGCTGCTGCGGGGGTGCCACCACCGCCGCCGGCTGGCGGACGGCGGCACCGGATCCACCCGTGCGCCACATCGCCGCGTTCTGCGGCCGCTGCCGTTGTGGTGGCCCGCAGTTGCACGTCGACGACGAGCTGCTGGTGCCCCTGCCCGCCTGGTCCCGCAGGCCCGTCAGGCGCCGGCCACGACCTCGCTGACCACGATGCGCTGGGTGCCGGCGTAGACGTTCATGGTTGGCCCGCGCAGGAAACCGACCAGGGTCAGGCCGGCGTCCAGGGCCAGTTCCACCGCCAGCGACGAGGGCGCGGACACCGCGGCCAGCGCCGGCACCCCGGCCATCACCGCCTTCTGCACGAGCTCGAAGGACGCCCGCCCGGAGACCATCAGCACGGTGCCCGCGGCCGGGATCCGCCCGTCCAGCAGCGCCCACCCGAGCACCTTGTCCACCGCGTTGTGCCGGCCGACGTCCTCGCGGGCCACCAGCAGCTCGCCGGTGGCGTCGAACAGCCCGGCGCCGTGCAGCCCGCCGGTCGAGGAGAAGATCCTCTGGGCGGCGCGCAGGCGGTCCGGCAGTGTGCTGAGCAGGGCCGGGGTCAGGGTCAGCGGGTCGGCCGCGGGTGAGAAGCGGGTCTTGAGCCGGACCGCGTCCAGCGACGCCTTGCCGCAGACCCCGCAGGACGAGGTGGTGTAGAAGTTGCGCTCCAACCCGGTGTCCGGCGGCGCGACCCCGGGCGCCAACGCCACGTCCAGCACGTTGTAGGTGTTGTGGCCACGCTCGTCCAGCGAGTCGCAGTAGCGGGCGGCGCTCACGTCGGCCGCCGCCTCGAGCACCCCCTCGGTGAGCAGGAACCCGTGCGCCAGCTCCACGTCGTGCCCGGGGGTGCGCATGGTCACCGCGAGGGGGGTGCCGTTCACCCGCAGCTCCAGCGGCTCCTCGGCGGCCAGTGAATCCAGCTGCCGGCGCTGCCCGTGCGGTCCGATCCGGAGCACCGGTCGGCGCGCGGTCAGCCTGCCCATTGCCTGCCTCCGCTTCGCTGCCGGACCACCCGGAGAAACGATAGTCCGGCCCGGGGTGCCGGCGCCGGACTCAGCCGAGCGGCACGGCCAGCTCCAGCCCGGCCGGCACCCACCGGCCGGAGACGTCGGTCGAGCGCGCAGGTAGGCCTACGGAGGGGCCGGGCGCCGAACGCGCTCGACCCAACCTGAGGTTGTCGCCGGGCAATCGGCGCAGTGCCCACGGCCGGACGGAGCAGGTGGCCGCCGCTCGGCGCAGCTGCGGCCACGCGCGTCGTCGGTGATCCTCAGCTTGGCAACCCGCCCGCCCCACCCGTGCCTAGGGTTCTCGGTCGTGCGACCGTTGCGGATCGAGCCGCCGACCGGGATCTCGGCCCGGCTCGGCTCCTTTGCCGTCGTGCTCGTGCTGGCCGCCGGTGGGGGTTGGTTCGCCGGACAGAGCGTCGGGCCGATCAGGCTCCCGGACGCCGAGACCTCCCATGGTCACACCGGCGCGGGCTTCATCGGGGCGGGATCGACGATCGGGGAGGCGGGCGAGTGAGCACCGCAGACGGACGGATCGGGTGCGGATCGTGATCGTGGGCGCGGCCCGGTGAGCGTTCCGGTTCGCGCCGCCCCGCAGGGTCGAACGGACCTGATCATCGGCGGCATGACGTGCGGAGCCTGCGCCAACCGGATCGAGCGCAAGCTCAACAAGCTCGACGGCGTGCAGGCCGTGGTCAACTACGCCACTGAGAAGGCCTCCGTCGCGCACCCGGACACGATCACCGCGGACGAGCTCATCGCGACCGTCGAGCGGGCCGGCTACACCGCCGCGCTGCCGACCCCCGAGCCGGTTGCACCGGTCGGCGAGTCCGAGGCCGACGCGGCGGACCCGGTGCTCGAGGCGCACCGCGCCCGGCTGCTGATCTGTACCGCGCTCACCGTGCCGGTGGTGGCCATGGCCATGATCCCGGCGCTGCAGCTGGTCTACTGGCAGTGGCTCTCGCTCACCCTGGCTGCGCCGGTCGTGGTCTGGGGCGGCCTGCCCTATCACCGCGCGGCCTGGCGGAACCTGCAGCACGCCGCCGCGTCCATGGACACCCTGATCTCCATCGGATCGCTGGCCGCGTTCTGCTGGTCGCTGTACGCGCTGTTCGTCGGCGGGGCCGGCCTGCCCAGCTACAACCACCCCTTCCACCTGACCCTCAGCTGGTCCGGGGGGTCGTCGCAGATCTACCTGGAGGTCGCGGCCGGGGTCATCACGTTCGTGCTGGCCGGCCGGTACGCCGAGGCCAGGGCCCGGCGCCGCTCCGGGGCCGCGCTGCGGGCGCTGCTCACCATGGCCGCCAAGGACGCCGCCGTGCTGCGCGACGGCCGCGAGGTCCGGGTGCCGGCGGAGCAGCTGCAGGTCGGGGACCGCGTCGTGGTCCGGCCCGGGGAGAAGATCGCCACCGACGGTGTGGTCGTGGACGGCGAGTCGGCGCTCGACCTCAGCATGATCACGGGCGAGCCGCTCCCGGTGGACGTCGCCGCGGGTGCCGACGTCACCGGCGGCTGCGTCGCCGTCGACGGGCGGCTGGTGGTGCGGGCCACCCGGGTCGGCGGTGACACCCGGCTGGCCCAGATGGCTGCGCTCGTCGAGGCGGCGCAGACCCGCAAGGCCGCGGTGCAGCGGCTGGCCGACCGGGTCTCCGGGCTGTTCGTGCCGGTGGTGCTCACCCTGTCCGTCGCCACCTGGGGATTCTGGCTCGGCGCCGGGGCCGGCGCGGTCGTGGCGTTCGACGCGGCCACTGCGGTGCTCATCGTGGCCTGCCCGTGCGCGCTCGGCCTCGCCACCCCGACCGCGCTGCTGGTGGGGACCGGCCGGGGCGCCCAGCTCGGCATCCTGATCACCGGTCCGGAGGTGTTGGAGTCGACCCGGCGGATCGACACGATCCTGCTGGACAAGACCGGCACCCTGACCCGGGGCGAGATGACCGTCACCGACCTGGTGCTGGCTGACGGCGTGGACCGCGACACCGCGCTCGGCATCGCCGGCGCGCTGGAGTCGGCCTCGCAACACCCGGTGGCCGTGGCCATCACCGGCTACGTGACCGAGGCGCTGGGTGCCGTGCCCACCGCCCGCAAGGCCGTCGCGCTGGACGGGCTGGGCATGCGCGGTGTCGTCGACGGCCGCAAGGTGCTGCTCGGACGCCCGCAGCTGATGGCCACCTACGGGATCGAGCTGCCGCCGCCGCTGGCCGCGGCGCTGTCGGAGTGCTACTCGCACGGCGGCACCGGTGCCGTACTCGCCTGGTCCGGGCGGGCCCGGGCCGCGTTCGTGGTGACCGACACGCTGCGGCCGACCAGTGCGGCCGCGGTGGCCGAGCTGCGCAGTCTCGGTCTGGAGCCGGTGCTGCTCACCGGGGACAGCGCGGGCGCGGCCATGGCCGTCGCCGACCAGGTGGGCATCGAGGCGGTGATCGCCGACGCGCTGCCGGAAGGCAAGCTCGAGGTGGTTCGTCGCTACCAGCAGGCCGGCCACGTCGTGGCGATGGTGGGCGACGGGGTCAACGACGCCGCCGCACTGGCCGAGGCCGATCTGGGGCTGGCCATGGGCTCGGGCACCGACGTCGCCATCCACGCCTCCGATCTGACGCTGGTCCGCTCCGACCTGACCGCCGTGGTCGACGCCATTCGGTTGTCCCGGCGCACCCTCGCGGTGATCAAGGGCAACCTGTTCTGGGCGTTCGCCTACAACTACCTCGCGCTGCCGGTGGCCGCCGCCGGCCTGCTGAACCCGATGCTCGCCGGTGCGGCGATGGCGCTGAGCTCCGTGTTCGTGGTGTCCAACAGCCTGCGGCTGCGCCACTTCGCCGGCTCGGCCGTGACCCCGGTCCCGACAACCGCCGGCACCACGTCCGGCTGACCCTGCCGGGCCGTCAGCCGTACCGGGTCCGTCGTGCAGCCCGGACGGCGCCGTCTGCCACCCTGAGCACGTGTCCGATGTCTCCGGGTACCGATCCGGCCCGCAGCGGCCCGGTCGCGACGAGGAGGCGGTGGGTCGGCCCGTGACCGGGGATGAAGCGGCCAGCCACGCCACCGTCGGTCTGCTCGTCGTCCGCCACGGCCGGGTGAGCTGGCACAACCTCGCCGCCGCCGCGCTGGTGGGCCCCCACGGCGGCTCCTGGGCGAGCTCGGGAGCGTTGCTCGAGCAGCTCGGCCAGGTGCCGCCCGGCTCGCTCCGTACTCCGATGCGGTGGCCGTCACCGACCGGCGGGACGCGCTGGTGGCTGGTCACCAGCAGTGCGCTGCCCTCGGCCGAGCCCGCCGTGCTCTACGAGATCACCGACGAGACGACGGGCACCGACGCCGACGGGCGGCACCCGGGCTCGGTGATGGCCCGTTGGCGGCTCGCCCGCTTCGAGGCGATGGCCGGGCTGGGCTGGTGGCAGTGGAACCTGCGGGACAACACGATCGACTGGTCCGACGCGCTGCTGCGGATGGCGGGGCTGGAGCAGGGGACGCGGCTGACCTACGCCGACTACGTCGGCCTGATCCACCCCGACGACCGGCTGGAGGTCGAGGCGGCCGTGGCCGCGGCGCTGCGGGAGCAGGGGACCTTCGGTTTCACGCACCGGATCCAGGTGGCCGGCCGGGGCGACGTGCGGATCTTCGATTGCCACGGCGAGGTCTTCGCCGACGGCGCCGGGGTGCCGTCGCGGGTGATGGGCACGGCCCGCGACGTGACCGAGCAGCACCGGATCCAGCAGGAGCTGGCCTATCTCGCCGAGCACGATCCGCTGACCGGCGTGGCGAACCGCCGTCGGATCACCTCCCGGCTGGCCGAATGCGGGGCCCGACCGGGAGGCGCCGCCCTGCTGCTGATCGACATCGACAACTTCAAGGACATCAACGACCTGCACGGGCACGCGGTTGGCGACCGGGTGATCCGGCGTATCGCCGCAGCCGTCGCCGGCCAGCTGGGGCCGGCGGCGATGCTCGGCCGACTCGGCGGCGACGAGTTCGCGGTGGTCGTGCCCGGCTGCAGCGCGGCGGACGCGCTGGACATGGCCGAGCGGCTGTGCGACGTGGTCGCCGCCGCGCCGATCGTGGACGACGTCGGCGCGCTGCGGGTGACGATCAGCATCGGGGTGGCGACCGCTCTGGACGACGACGTCGAGGCCAGCCTGGCGCAGGCCGACCTCGCGCTGTACGAGGCCAAGAGCGCCGGCCGCAACCGGGCCCGGATGTTCGTGACCGACCAGTACGAGCAGGTCGTGCGCCGGGTCTCGCTGCTGCGCCGGGTCCGGGCCGCGCTCGACGGCGGCACGATGCAGCTGGACGCGCAGCCGATCGTCGACCTGGCCAGCGGCCGGATCTCCCGCTACGAGCTGCTGATCAGGCTGCGCGACGGGCAGTACCCGCTGCTCACCCCGGGGGACTTCCTGCCGGCCGTCGAACGCACGGACCTCGTGCTGCGGCTGGACCGGTGGGTGCTGGACCACGCGGTGGCCGCGCTGGCCACCTCCGAGGCCCGCGAGGCCGGACTGCGCTTCGAGGTCAACATCTCGGCCCGATCGTTGGAGGACGACGACTTGGGCACCTGGATTCTGGGCAGTCTCAAGGAGGCCGACGTCGAGCCCGGCCGGCTGGGCCTGGAGATCACCGAGACGACCGCGATCACCAGCCTGTCGGCGGCCCAGGCGCTGGCCACCCGGCTCACCGACGCCGGCTGCGGGTTCGCGCTGGACGATTTCGGCGCCGGCTTCGGTTCGTTCTCCTACCTCAAGCACCTGCCGTTCACCGCCGTCAAGATCGCGGGGGAGTTCGTGCGCCAGCTGGACCGGGATCCGGTGGACCGGGCGCTGGTCACCGCGGTCGTCGGGGTGGCGAGGCAGCTGGGCATGCGCACGGTCGCCGAGCAGGTCGATCGGGAGGCGCTGGTCGAGCAGCTGCGCGAGGTGGGCGTCGACGACGGGCAGGGCTTCCACCTCGGCCACCCCCAGCCCCTGTGAGTGGCTGGCCGTGCTAGAGCACGGCCAGCCACTCACGACCACCCCGAGGTCGGGATCGGGCCTCTATGCTGCCGGAATGACGTCGCGGGCCGTCGAGATGGAGGCGGCCCGACGGTCGTTTCTCGCGGCCGGTCAGGCCGGGTTCGTCCGGGACCTGCTGCGGCCCGAGGTGGCGGCATCCTGGCTGCGCTCCCGCCAGCACCGGGTCGACCCGGATCGGGCCGGGGTGCGCTTCCTCGGCCACCCACAGCAGGTGTCGCCGCTGGTCAGCTGCGGTGACGAGGTGCTGCGCGAGTTCCTGGACCGCAACTCGGAGGCCGGTTGCTCGCTGGTGCTGTCCGACCCCTCCGCGGTGGTCCGGGCCCGCCGGGACGCCGACACCGCCCTGGCCCGGCTGCTCGACGGGCTGCTGCTGGTCCCCGGCTACGGCTACGCCGAGCGCACCGTGGGCACCACCGCCGCGTCGATCGCGCTGCACGAGCGCACCGACTACGCGATCAGCGGCGCGGAGCACTACCACGGCCCGCTGACCTGCGTTGCCGAGGCGGCGGCTCTGGTTCGCGACCCGCACGGCATGGACCCGGCCGGCGTCGTCTCCGTGCTCTGCCACGACTCCGACCGGTCGGCGCTGCAGCAGCCGCTGGCCCGGATGCTGGCCGACCGGATCACCGACCGGATCGTCGGCGAGCCGCACCGGCGTGGGCAGGCACTGCTGCAGCACTTCGGCCACCGCAGCGGCCACGAGGGGGAGTGGGCGCTGGCCACCGACGGCGACACCGTGCTGAGCAACGGCGCCGTCCGCCGGCTGGATCCGGCCGACCAGCGGGTGCTCTCCGATCTCCTGCTGTCCTGCCTGGTGCTGCACGATTTCGGCTACAAGCACCTCGACCTGCCCGACCTCGGCTGCGCGGAGGCGGTGGCCGAGGCCGTGCACCTGAGCGGGCAGCTCATCGGGTGTGTGCTGACCGGCTCCCGGGCCGGCCGCACCGGGCGCGCGGTGCTGCCCGAGTCCGTCCGCCGCCAGGGATCGCACGTCGCCCCGCTCACCCGCCGCGACTACGCCCAGGACCTACGGGCCGCCCGCGCCGACCACGAGCACGCCGAGGCCAGGGTGCGGGCCAACCGCGAGCTGCTCTCCCCGTTCCTGCGGGCCCGGCAGGAGGTGGTGGCCAGCATCCGGCAGGGCCGCAACCACCTGCTGATCGGCGAGCCCGGTGTCGGGAAGCGGACGCTGCTGGCCGGGCAGTTCCGGGAGGCATTCCCCTCGGGGCGGATCACCACGGTGGACTGCGCGGCCTACGGCTCCGCGCCGGACGGCGGGTCGCACCTGGTCGCTCGGGCCGACGGGCGGCCGCAGCTGTTGCTGCTGCGCGGGGTGCACCTGCTCACCCCCGTCGGGGCCCGGCGGCTCGACGAGGCGCTACGACCGGTGGTCGCGCTGCCGGCGCCGCCGCTCGTCGTGGGCTGCATCGACACGCCGGCCGTGGACGCCACCCGCCCGTACGGCCTGCTGCTGCGGCACTTCCACGAGATCACCCGCATCCCGGCGCTGCGCTACCGGGCCGACGAGATCGCGGACATCGCGCTGGGGATCCTGCGCCGGCTCGCCGGTCGGCGGTCCCTCCGACTGAGCCTGCAGGTGATCCGGGTGCTGGAGGGCTACGCCTGGCCGGGCAACATCAGTGAGCTGGAGGACGTGCTGCGCTACGTGCTGGCCCGCAAACCTGTGGGCGAGGTGCAGCCGCCGGACCTGCCCGCGTTGTGCTTCTCCGGGCGGGCCCGGCGGTTGTCGATGCTGGAGAGCGCGCAGTGCGACGCGATCATCCAGGCGCTCTACGAGTCCCGCGGCAACCGCTACAAGGCCGCCGCGATGCTCGGGATCGCCCGCTCCTCGCTCTACCGCAAGATCGACGCCTTCGGCATCAGCTACATCGCCTAGCGGCCTGTGAGTGCTGCGCCGTGCTAGAGCACGGCGCAGCACTCACGAGGAGCTACGGGGTGATGATCACCTTGAGGGCGGAGTTCGCGGCGGCGTCCTTGAACACCGTGTAGGCCTCGTCGATCTGGTCGAACGTGAACGAGTGCGTGCCCATCTTCTCGGCCGGGATCCGCCCGCTGCCGACCATCTTCAGCAGCGTCGGGATGGACACCGTGTCCACCAGTCCCATCGTCAGCGTGACGTTCTGGATCCACATGTCCTGCATGGGCAGCTCCACCGGGGTGCCGTGGACGCCGATGTTGGCGATGGTGCCGCCCGGGCGGACGAGTGACGCCGCGGTGAGCAGGGTCTCCGGGTACCCCACGGCCTCGATCGACACGTCCACGCCGAGGCCGTCGGTCAGCGCGATCACGTCGGCGACCGTGTTCGGGCCGACCTCGACCGCGTCGGTGGCCCCGAAGTCCAGCGCCTTCTCCAGCCGGAACTTGTTGGAGTCGATGGCGATCACCTTGGACGCGCCCCACAGTCCGGTGGTGAGGATGGCCGAGAGCCCGACCGCGCCCGCCCCGACCACGGCCACCGTGTCGCCCGGCCGCACCCCGCCGGCCAGCACCCCGACCTCGTAGCCGGTGGGCAGCGAGTCGGCCAGGAAGATCGCCTGCTCGTTGCTGACCGACTCCGGCACCGCGTACAGCGACGTGTCGGCGTAGGGCACCCGTACCGCCTCGGCCTGGGTGCCGTCGATGAGGTGTCCGAAGATCCAGCCGATGCCGCCCACGGTCTGGCAGTGCGACGGGATGCCGCGCTGGCAGTACTCGCAGCGGCCGCACTTGGTGATGGCCGGGACCAGTACCCGGTCGCCCACCGCGAACCCCTTCACCGCGTCGCCGACCTCGGTGACGGTGCCCACCGCCTCGTGGCCGAGGATCCGGCCGTCGGTCACCGCGGCCACGTCGCCCTGCAGGATGTGCAGGTCGGTGCCGCAGATCGTCGTCGTGTCCACCCGGACCACCACGTCGGTCGGCTCCTGGATCGCCGCGTCCGGCACGTCCTCCCAGGACTTCGTGCCGGGGCCGTGGTAGACAAGTGCCTTCATTTCCGCCTCCGTTGGTGGTGCCAGCTCGCTCGGCCCATCCGAAGCTAGTGGCGGCGGCCACCCCCGGGTGTCGCAAAATCGGACGATCCCCGGTGCCCTCGGACGGCCGCGACGCCGGACTGCCCCGATTCCGGGACACTCGGGCGCTCCCAATCGGTCCATCCCGGTGCCGGCCCTGTCGATCACTCGGGGTCGTGAGTGCCGAGCCGTGTTCTAGCACGGCGCAACACTCACGGGCGCCGGAGGCGCCGCACTTCCTCGCGAGCGGCCGGGCTGTCGATGCTGGCCAGCACGTCGGTCAGCGCCGCCACGTCGCCATCGGCCCGGATCGCCGCGGCCACCACCGGCACCGATCGGTCCCCGGCCCGCACCAGCAGCATGCCGGCCAGCGTCCGTTCCGTCTCGGCCCCGGCGCTCACCGCGGCCGTGAGCGCTCGACCGGCGGCCGGTACCCCGGTGAGTCGCCAGGTGGCGCCGACGGCGAGCAGCCTGGCCGATGCTGCGGTTCCCACGGTTACAGGATGCTCGGCAGCCCGTGCCGCTCCCAGTAGTCGGGCTGGTGGGCTTCGCTGTGGTCGAACCAGCCGTTGACGTGCGAGCTCACGATGGCAGCGTGCTCGGGTGGCGGTGTGAACGTCTGCCCGCCCCGGTCGGCCAGGATGATCAGGTCGAGTCGCACCCGCACGTCGATGATCCGCCGGACCCGGGTGAAGTCCGGGAACCACTGCTCGTGCACCGGCCAGCTCAGCAGCACCAGCCGGTCGAACTCGGCGCCGCGGACCGTGGCCAGGTTGGCCACCGTCCCGCCGTGGCTGTGCGCGAAGAAGTCGGGCCGCTGCAGGTTCTGGTCGGCGACCCACTCGACCAGCTGCTGGGCGGCGAGCTGCCGGGCCCCGTCGGCGTACAGCCCGCTCCAGCGGAAGCTGGGGTCGTGCAGCTTGAGCGGCGGCACCAGCGCGTCGAGGTAGGAGTAGAAGTCGCCGCCCGGCTGCCACCAGCGGGTCAGCCCGGCGAACGAGCCGTGGGTCAGCACCGCCGTGTGCGACGGTCGGTCGGTGCCGGTCAGCGGCGACGGCCGGGCGACGACGTTCCGCAGCGCGGCGTGCCCCGGGTCGATCCGCGCCACCCCGACCCGGCCCAGCTCCCTGGTCAGGGCGTCGCCCCGGGTGGCGCCCTCGACGAGGTGGGCCAGCAGGTCGTCGCGGGGGCCGGTGGTGTCCAGCGCAGCCACCGCGGCCGCGGTGCGCACCAGCCGGCTCCCGCTGTGCAGGTTCGCCTCGACCAGCGCCGCCGCGGTGACCGGCTCGGGCCGTTCCATCAGGCGGCTCATCAGCTCGGCGCAGACGGTCGCCGGGATCCGTAGCTGCCGGTCGGCGAGGTGCCGGGTCAGCTCGATCCGCAGTGGCGCGGCGGCGTCGGCGACCGGGATCGGCTGCGGTCGCCCGAGCGGCGTGAGGTCCGCGGGCAGGCCGATCGCGACCGGGTGGTCGACCCGCGCCGGTACGCCACCGGCGGCCGCTCCCACCGACAGCACGATTGCGGCCTGGCTCAGCCGGGCGTCCCGCCCGGCGCCCGCGAAGGCATCCGGGCCGGGGATCGGCGTGGCGTCGCGCCGCTGCACCATGCAAACCTCCCGTGGATCCGATGCCGGCACCGTACGCGGCACCCGGATGTCTCGACCGTAAAATGCCCGCCGCGGGTACTGGCTTGTCCAGGCTGGCGGACACGACTCCGCCGGTGCACAGCAGAAGGAGCGAGATGTCGGCACGGACCTGGTTCATCACCGGCTCGTCACGCGGCTTCGGGCGGGAGTGGGCGATCGCGGCGCTGGAGCGCGGCGACGCCGTCGCGGCCACCGCGCGGAACATCTCC
>Ga0190265_10003347_pt1 | contig 10934 bp, 5 predicted proteins | sample Popmic124T_FD_133135 | JGI IMG/M metagenome (GOLD analysis project Ga0190265, IMG submission 133135) | Populus adjacent soil microbial communities from riparian zone of Indian Creek, Utah, USA - 124 T | ecosystem: Environmental > Terrestrial > Soil > Riparian zone | place: USA: Utah | collected...
GGTCTGCTCCGGCCCGGGATGCCGGACGCCGGGCACGAGGTCCAGGGCATCGCGCGCTCGCGCGCCGCGCTCGTCATCCACGAGCGCCACTTCGCGCGCCACGACTACCTCGTATGGAGCGCGTACGGGACCGTGCAGCCGGCCCACGTGCTCACCTACATGGGCGTGCCGCTGGTCAGCGTCTATCTGCGACCCGCATCCGGTGCGGCGTCCTCGGGATCGTCAGGGAACGATGTCGGCGACTGAGTCGACCACGCGCGTCGGCTGGTAGGAGTAGCGCCGCACGTCCTCGCGCCGGGTCACCCCGGACAGGACCAGGACCGTCTCCATGCCGGCCTGGACGCCGCCGATGATGTCGGTGTCCATCCGGTCGCCCACCATGATGGTGTCCTCGGAGTGGACGTCCAGGTAGTTGAGCGCGGTGCGCATCATGAGCGGGTTCGGCTTGCCGATGAAGAAAGGGTTCACCCCGCTGGCGGTCTGCATCAGCGCTGCCATCGCCCCGCACGCCGGGGTCAGCCCGCTCTCGCTGGGTCCCGAGGCGTCCGGGTTGGTGGCGATGAAGTGCGAGCCGGCGGCGAGCAGCCGGATGCCCAGCGTGATCTGCTCCAGGTTGTAGGCCTGGGTCTCGCCCAGCACCACGTACTCGGGCCTGAAGTCGGTGAGCACGAAGCCGACCTCGTGCATCGCCTCGCTCAGCCCGCTCTCGCCGATGACGTACGCCGTCGAGCCCTCCGGCCGCTGCGAATGCAGGAAGCGCGCGGTCGCCATCGCCGAGGTGAAGATGCGCTCGCGCGGCACGTTCAGCCCGATGGTCCTCAGCCGGTGGGCCAGGTCGCCCGGCGTGTAGATCGGGTTGTTGGTCAGGACCAGGAACCTGGCCCCGCTGGCCTCCAGACGGGCGATGAACTCGGCCGCGCCGGGCACCACCACGCGGCCGTGGACCAGGACCCCGTCCATGTCGATGAGGTAACTCTTGGGCTTGGGCGCGGACATTTGGCCGGATCGTACCGCCTGCAGCGGCGCCCCGCGCCCCGCCTAATGTGACTTGTGCGAGCCGGCCTGCGGTCGGGCGTGCCACACCCGCGTGGCCAGCAGCGTGCCGACCAGGGCGACGGCGATCATCGAGATCGGCCAGCTCTGCCAGTTGTCCGGATCCGCGGCCGGACCGACGATGCGCTTGCACTCGTCCAGCTTCTCCTGCGGCAGCATGAAGCCGTAGAGCAGTGACATCGTCCCGGTGCCCAGATAGACGAACCCGTCGATGAGCCCGACCGCGACGCCGACGTTCTTCTTGCCGCCGAAGTCCATGCTGGCGGTGCCGCTCAGCATGCCGTGCACTCCGATGACCGCCATCGACATCACGATCACGAGCGGGCCGACCGCGCTGCTCTGATAGGCGAACGTCATCACCAGAGCGCCGCACAGCATGATGACGTAGAGGAGCAGGGCGACCGGGCCGCGGCGGGCCTGGAAGATGCGATCCGAGATCACGCCGGCCACCACGCCCCCCAGGATGCCGGCCACGCACAGTAGCAGGCCCCAGTTCTGCGACACGAACCCGCCCTTGAGCCCGAGCGCGGCGTCGGTCTGGGCGGCGAAGATCGTGTACCACTGCATGATCGCCTGGCGCAGGAACCCGCTGCAGAACTCGATGCAGGCGATCGTCATGATGATCGGGTTGCGCAGCATCAGCGAGAACACGGCGACGACGCCCAGGCGCCTGCCGTCGTCACCCGACGAGGCGTCGGCGGTGTCGAAGTCGCGGTGGCCGGCGTCCCCCGGCGTGTCGGCGACCAGCGCCAGGTCCGCGATCCAGAACAGGACCAGCAGCACCGCCGGCACGATGAAGACCTGGGCCAGGCCGAAGTACTTGAGGATCAGCGCGCTCCAGTCGAACGCGAAGTAGACGCCGAGCGAGATCAGGATGCCGAAGATGGCGCCGAACACGCCGCGCTCGCGCAGGTGGAACCAGGGCGCGTTGACCTTGACCACCGCCACCGCGCCGAAGCTCTGGAAGTACATGTTGAGCGCGTACAGGAGCGAGAAAAGGAGGACGAAGTTCCTGGCGATCCACTGCGAGCCGGCCCAGCCGTTGAGCAGCGCCATCGTGGAGAGGCCCATGGCCAGGTTGGCGACCGCGGCGCCGGCCGCGCTGAGCAGGATGGCGCGCTTGCCGCCGAACCTGTCGGTCAGCGGGCCGTTGAACACGAACGCGACGCCGTAGGTGATGGTGCCGACCATGAAGATGAGGCCGAAGTCGGCGTTGCCCATGAGCGGCTCGCCGCCGGCGTCGCGCATGGTCTGGAACGCCGACTTGCTGACCTGCAGGTTGTAGCGCCCCATGTAGAGGAAGGCGTAGGTCAGCCCGAGCGGCAGCCAGTTGAGCACCCGCCGGCGGCGGAACGCGGCGCTGTGCTCGATCCCCTCGATCTTGGGCAGGCGCGCCAGCACGAAGCCGACCACCAGCACCAGGATGATGATCGGCAGCGCCTTCTCGAGCGAGGTGCGGAGCGCGCTCTTGTCGTCCGACTTCGCCGCCTGCTTCGGCGGGCACGGGGTCGCGGCCTCGCCGGAGGCCGCCTCTGTCTGCGCGGCCGGTGCCGCGAGCGCGTCGGTCGCGCCGGACCAGCCGAACCAGATCGATCCGAGAGCTATCGTGACCGCCAGGCCGATCGCCCAGCGCAACCGTCGCGCATGCATGGCCAGGACCTCGCTGCGAAGCCGCGGACCATACATCATCCGGGCCGGACGCCGACGAAAAACCTCGGCCCTGGATCAGTCCCGCAAGGGGGCGCCGCGACTCAATCCCATATCCAGATCTCGTCGACGTTGAGGTGGCCCCAGGACCCGGGCTCCTCGTCGACCAGCACGATCTGGCCGGTGCGCCCGCTGTGCGGCGCCACGTTCCACATCACCTCCTCCATCCGCTCGCTGTGGTTGCCGGACGCGACCTTCTCGCGCCGGCCGTCCACCCACAGCTCGGCGCGCAGGCTGCGCGGGTTGCGCCCGCCCGACACGCGCAGCGTGATGCGGCTGCCGCGCAGCGAGAAGCTGGGCGAGGTCAGGGTGCCGACCGCCTCGTCGGAGCTGTGATAGCTGGTCGCGTAGTAGCGACCGCCGTAGCGGCGCACCGCCCCCTGGTTGCCGACCGGTCCGGACGCCGGATGCTTGCCCCAGGCGCGTCCGGTCGCCCGCCACCCGTCGAGCCGTCCGCTCTCGAAGTCGAACAGCACGCGCGCGCCGGGCGGCACCGGCAGCGGTCTGGCCGGCACCCAGACCGAGCGCGGCACCACGTCGGCGCCGCCGTAGACGCGCGGCGACAGCTCGGCCGGCAGGAAGTCGTCCATCCGGTACGACTCGCTGAGGCCCGGCAGCTCCGCTCCGAGCGGCCGGTTGTCGAGGATGACCTCCGAGAAGCCCTGGGCGCGGAACGCCTCGCGCACGCCGCGCGCGCGCCACGCCGCGCGATTCGCCGCGGTCATGCGCTTGCCATGGCTGACGTCGAGCAGGCCCATCCGGTGGGTGTAGAGCGGCTTGCCGGCCATCACCGGGTACCACGGGTGGTACGGCATGAGCACGTCGCCCGGCACCGCGCGCAGGTGCTCGATGAGCGCGTCGCCGGCCGCGCGATCGCGCTCGCTCGGGATGAAGCGAGACGGCTGCCACCAGGCGAGCAGGAGCTGGACCGCCAGCGCACACGCGGCGGCGAGGCCGGCGGCCGGTCCGAGCAGCGGCCAGCGCGACCAGGTGGAGGCCGCCGCCGCGATGGCCGGCACCGCCGCGCCGGCGGCGATCGCCCCGGTCGCCATGGCCGGGATGAAGGCGTTGAAGTGAGCGAACTCGGTCCCCCAGCCGATGGCGCCGACCAGGATCGAGAGGGCGAAGATCGGGCTCCAGAACAGGAGCGGACCGCACCCGGGCGGGCGCCGGCGGTGGGCGCGCGCGGCCAGGCCGACGGCGACCAGTCCTGCCGCGATCACGGCGGTCATGACCGGGAACTGGCCCAGGATGTGGCCGAACGACGCGCGGAAGCGGTCGCGGCTGAAGTCGTGGGCCTGGTGGATCTCGAACACGTAGGTCCAGAACCAGCCGCCGGTGGCGCGGCTGAACAGCCAGGTGCCGCCCAGGCCGATGAGCCCGGTCACGCCGACGTAGAGCGGGAGCCGGCGCCAGTTCATGACCAGGAGCGCAGCGCCGCCCGCCGCCACGTAGAAGATGCCGGTCTGCTTGCAGAAGAAGGACAGGCCGAGCACCGCGGCGGCGGCGCCGATCCGCCGGCGGCCGGCCAGGCCCGGCACCCGCGCCCACGCGCACAGCGCGGCGAGTCCGCCCACGATCATGGCGAGGAACAGCGTGTCGGCGCGGACCAGGTCGTACCAGCCCTCGACCCACGGATAGGTCGCGGCGATGAAACCGCAGGCGAGCGCGCCGCCGGCCCAGTGGGCGCCGCGCGGCGCGCCGTGCTCGCGCGTGATCGCGTGGAACGCCAGGCCCAGCAGCGCGACGAGCGCGAGCAGCGAGATGATCCGGCCGATCGCGTAGCTGATGCCGAACATGCCGCCGAAGAGCGCGATCAGCGCCGGATAGAGCGGCGTGTAGAGGTACGGGATGAAGTCGAGGCTCGGCTCGACGTAGATGCCGCGCCCCTCGGTCATGCGGAAGGCGTGACCGAGCAGCCCGCCCTCCATCCACTCCAGGTCGTAGGGATAGGCGACCCGGGCCAGGACGGCAACGAAGAGCAGGACCAGCTGGGCCAGCGCCGGCGCGATCGGCAGCAGCCAGAGCGCGCGGGCGGCCAGCACGCGCCGGCGCGATGGCGGCTTCTCGGTCTCGGGGGTCACCGGCGCACCTCGATCGCGCCGACCTGGGCGCGGTCCTCCACCACCTCGACGCGGCGGCTCGCCGCCGGCCGGCGCTCGGCGCGGCGGAACAGGCCGACCCACAGCCGATAGCGGCCCGGGCGCGCTCCGGCCGGGACGGCGACCTGACGGGTGTAGCGGATGAACTGGCCGGCTCGCCACCAGGCCAGCGGGCGCGGCGGCTCGTGATCGCCCTGGAAGCGCGCGCCGCCGCCCCCCTCGAAGTGGGCGAACACCTTCCATCCTCCCGCCAGCGGAGCGCGCGCCTCGAAGGTGTAGGTGACCGGGAAGCTGTCGCCCGGCGCCACGTGCTGCGGCAGATCCACGGCCAGGAGCCGCACCTCGTCCCCCAGGTCGACGTGGAGCGGCCGCGCCACCTCGGGGCGGCCGGGGAGCAGCGCGCCGGCGGCGCCGGCGGGCATCTCGCTCTGGTCGTACCAGGCGGCCAGCGCCTGTCGCTCGCCGTCGCACTCGGCGCGCTCCCCGCTGAGGTCGCGTGTCTCGCCCGGGTCGCGGTCGATCCGGTAGACCTCCCAGCTCGAGTGCGGGCTCACGTTGTAGATCACGTGGCAGCGGCGGCTGGCGGCGGCGCGCATCTCGTTGTTGCCCTCGTAGCTGAGCTGCTGGAACACGATGCGGTCGCGGTCGGGCGCGCCGGCCATCACGTCGACCAGCGAGACGCCGGAGGTGCCGGGAACCGGCGCGGCGCCGGCCAGGTTGGCCAGGGTGGGCAGGATGTCGACGTGGCCGACCGGCATCGCCACGCGCCGGGGGCGCAGACCGGGCACGCGCACGATGAGCGGCACCCGGGTCTGCGGCGCGTACAGGTGGTAGCCGTGCAGGTCGATGCCGTGCTCGCCGAAGCCCTCACCGTGGTCGCCGGTCACCACCACGGCGGTGCGGCGGTCGAGCCCGCGCCGGGCCAGCTCGTCGAGCAGCCGGCCGATGTGTTGATCGGTGTGGCGGATCTCGTGATCGTAGAGATCGACGCGGCGGGTGCCGAACGACGGCACGTCTGTGTGCCGCTCGTAGTCGAAGTGCGGGTCGTAGTAGTGGACCCACAGGAAGAAGCGCCGGCCGGCCAGCTGGTCGAGCATCGCCACCGCCTTGTCGGTCTGCTCGCGCGAGGATGAGCCGCGGGTCCGCGCCGGCCCCTCGCCCGGGATCCCCTTGTGCAGGCGCTGGTTCTGGTTGTCGTAGTGATCGAAGCCCTGGTCCATGCCGCGGCGCTTCTCGAAGTACCAGTAGTTGAGCACCGCGGCGGTGGCGAAGCCGCGCTGCTTCAGCACCTCGGCGATCGTCGTGTTGTCCTCGGACAGCCCGGGCCACTGGTTCGGTATGTCGGCGTAGCTCACCTCGAGCGGGTAGCGCCCGGTCAGGATGGCCGGGATCGAGTAGCGGGTGGACGGGGCGTGGGCCCAGGCGTTCTCGAACAGCGCGCCCTCGGCGGCGACGCGGTCGAGCCTCGGCGTGGTGGCCCGATCGTAGCCGTACGCGCCCACGTGATCGGCGCGCAGGGTGTCGACGGTCAGGAAGAGGACGTTGAAGTCGGCCGGGATGGAGGCCGGCACCTGGGCGAACCTGGCCGGCGGCGCCGGACGCAGCGTGGCGTCGCCGCCGATGCAGTTGTTGTCGAGGCCGTCGTCCGGCACCTCGGCGGCGCCCGGGTGGACCGCGCGCTCGCCGTCGTCGCAGTCGCCTCCGCCCAGGAAGCGGCTGAAGCCGTCGCGGTCGAGATCGCCGAGGCGGCTGAGCGCGCGGGCGAGCGTTCCGCCCCAGCCGCTGCGCGCGATCGCGGCCTCGCGCGGCGCCTCCGCCGCGCCGGCCCACAGCGCGATCGCCAGCAGCGCGATCGTCGCGGCGGCCAGGGCGGCGCGGCGGGCGAGTGGCCGCAGGCCAGCGAGCCGGCCGGCGAGTCGATGAGCGATCGACAGCGCAGGGCGAAAGAGCGCCGCGGCGAGGAGCGCGACCCAGAGCGGCCGCAGCGGCAGGAGCGAGAGAGTGGACCAGGTGGCGAGCAGGCCGGCGGCCGCGGCGGCGGCGAGGAGGACGAGGACGGCGGCGAGCGGAGCCCGCGGAGACGAGAGCACTCGCCAGCCGGGCCTGCGCGCGAGTCGAGCCAGGCCGAGCTCGATCGGCCGGGCCAGGACGAAGCTGGCCAGCGCCGCGACCAGGAGCGCGGCCAGCCCCAGGCCCATCGCCGCCGCGATGATGAGGCCGACGTGCTTGCGCCCCTGCAGCTGGTGGAGCGCGATCCAGTAGAAGAGGGCGAGCGAGCCGGCCACCGCCGGCACGCAGGCCAGCGCGAGCGACAGCGCCGCGATCCCGGCTCGGCGCGCGATCGCGTCGGCCACGTCGCCCAGCCGGGTCGCGCGCGCCAGCGCGATCGCGGCCGCGGCGAGGAGGAGCGCCGCCAGCGCGCCGGCCAGGCCCGAGCTCGCGCCCAGGAACAGGAGCGCGCGCAGCCTGTCACCGGCGCCGGGCGCGAACTGGCCGAGCCCGCGCCACGACCACAGACCGTCGATGACGCCGGCCGCGGCGCCGGCCACCGCACCGGCCACGAGCGCGGCCGACAGCCGGCGGCCGAGCGCGCGCGTGCCCGAATCGGTCTCGCCGTCCACTTTGGGCGTGGGCCCGCCACGCGACATCGCGTCAAACTCTACACGCAGCCGGGTGAAAAAGGCTAACGTGCCCGCGCGCGTGAGGCAGAGGCTCCTCCGGTACGGTCCGCTGGTGGCGAGCGCCGCGGTCCTGGTCTGGCACTCGCTGCAGTACAACTTCGTCACCGACGACGCGTTCATCTCGTTCGTCTACTCGCGCAACCTGGCCGAGCACGGGGAGCTGGTCTTCAACCCGGGGCAGGGCCCGGTCGAGGGCTACACCAACTTCCTGTGGACCCTCCTGCTCGGCATCCTGATGCTGGTCGGCCTGCCGCCGGAGGTGATGTCGCTGGTGCTCGGCACCGGCTTCGCGATCGGCACGCTCGCGGTCGTCTTTCGCCTGAGCCAGCACCTGTTCGAGCGGGCCAGCGCCTGGGATCACGTCGCGCCGGCGCTGCTGGCGCTGACGGCCGGCTACGCATGCTGGTCGTCCGGCGGGCTCGAGACCCAGATGTTCACCTTCTGGGTGATGCTCGCGCTTCATTACTATGTGACCGGCGACGCCGACGCTCCCCGGCTGCGGCGAGCCGGCTGGGCGCTGGCGCTGGCAGCGATGACCCGACCGGAGGGGCTGCTGGTCGCGGGCGTGCTGGCGGCGCACCGGCTCGCGCTGAACATCCTGCGCGACAGGCGCGTGCGGCCGTCGCGCGACGAGCTCCTCTGCGCGGCCTGGTTTCTGGCCCTGTGGGCGCCCTGGTTCGCCTGGCGATGGTGGTACTACGGCTATCCGCTCCCCAACACCGCCTACGTGAAGGCGGCCGGCCCGGCGGTGGGGGACTACGACCGGCAGCTGGCGGCGATCGGCCTCCACTACGTGTGGCAGTTCCTGCGCCAGTCCGGGCTGCTCTTCGCCGCGCCGCTCGCCCTGGCCGGGCTGCTGGCGGCGCGGCCGCGCGGGCGGCGGTTCGTGTTCGGCAGCGCCGCCGCGATCCTCATCGCGGCCTACCTCGTCTACGCGGCGCGGGTGGGGGGAGACTTCATGGGCCTTCACCGGTTCGTGATGCCGCTCTTCCCGCTCGGCGCGCTGGCGGTGGTCGGTGGGCTGCGCGCCGCGCTCGGCCTGGTCGAGGGGCGGCGCTGGGGGCGCGCGCTGGCCCCGGTCCTGGCGCTGGCGCTCCTGGTCTCGCACGGCGCCGCGCAGCTGCGCCTCACCCGTGAGTCGCTGCGCTGGGGCAACTTCCAGAGCGACCGCGGCATCGACACGCCGGCCTACCTGCGCGCCTACGCGCGCGACCGCGCGCTCATCGGCAAGCACATGCGCCCGTGTCTGCGCGCCGACGACTTCGTCATCTACGGCGGCGCCGGGGCCAAGCCGTACTACGCGCGCGCGCCCGGCATCGACGTGTTCGGGCTGGTGTCGGAGCGCGTGGCGCACGAGGTCCCGCGCTCGCGGCCGCGCCCGGGCCACAACAAGTGGGCTCCCGACCAGCTCCTGCTCGAGCACCGGCCCACGTTCATCTTCTCCTGCTACTCGATCCACCGCGATCCGCGCCGGCCGCAGTGGAACTGCCAGCCGTCGTCGTGGCGCCGGCGCGGCTACGAGCCGGTCACCATCCACGTCCCCGGCCTGCGCGAGAAGGGGGAGTACTACAGCTTCCTGGTCGCGAGCGACCGCGGCTTCACCTGCGACGGGCTGGTGCGGTGACCTCGCGCGGCCGCGCGCTGGTCGCGCTGGCGGTCGCCGCGGCGACGGCGGCCGGTCTGCTCGGGCTGCGCCAGCTCCTGGTCGTGCGCGACCCGCTCGATCGCCTGGCCGGGAGCGACGTGCGCCAGGGCAGCTGGTACTTCCCGCGCGGCGGGCCGTACGTGCTCGGGTTCGAGTCGCCCGGCGAGGCGATCCTCGAGGTGGACGGGCGGCAGGTGGCGCGCGGCAGCGGCCAGGTCAGCGCGCGCGTCCTGTTCGAGGCCGGCGCGCGCGCGGTCCGCTTCACCGCGCCGCCGGGCGCGCGGCTCCTGTGGCATCCACCCGGCCGGCGCGGTCCGCTCGAGTACGTGCCGCCGTCGTCGCTCGACGACAGGCCGCCGGAGCTGGCCGAGTTCGGCGCCTGGGCCGGGGCCTCGCCGGGGGACGGGCTGTTCGCCCTGGCGCTGCTCGCGGTCGGCGCGGCGCTGGCGATCTACCTGGCGCGCGACGCCCTGCGGCGGCTCGACCGCCGCGCCCTGGCGTGGGCCGGGATCGTCTTCGCGTTCGCGCTCGCCGTGCGCCTGATCGATCTGGGCGGCGCCGGCCAGACCTGGGACGAGGACGTCAACTGGTCGGCCGGGCGCAACTACGTCACCAACTGGCTGGCGCTCGACTTCCGGCAGTCGTCGTGGCAGTGGAACTTCGAGCATCCGCCGGTCACCAAGCTCGCGGCCGGCGTCGCCGCGCAGCTCGCCGACGGCTACGGCCCGGCCCGCGCGGTGTCGGCGGCGCTGATGGCGGCGGCGTGCGCGCTGCTGGTCTTCATCGGGCGCCGGCTGTTTTCCCTGCGCGTGGGCGCGCTGGCCGGGTTCGTCGCCGCGCTCTCGCCCCACCTGGTGGCGCACGGCAAGGTGGTGGGGCACGAGGCGATGGCCGCCTTCCTGTGGACGGCGGCGGTGCTGGCGGCGCTCGCCGCGCACGATCGGATTCCGGACGGCGAAGCCCAGGAGCGCAGGCGACTGGCCCTCCGCTTCGCGATCGCCGGCGCGCTGCTCGGCGCCGCCGTGTTCTCGCGCTTCGTCAACGTCCTGCTCGCGCCCCTGCTCGGTGCGCTGCTGCTGCTCCAGGCGCGGACCGGCTCGCGCCGGCGCACCCTGCTGCTCGGGCTCGCGGTGCTGCCGGCGGTGGCGCTGCTGGTCGGCCTGATCCTGTGGCCGCGCCTGTGGAGCTCGCCGCTTCGCCACCTGGCCGATTCGTGGGGGGTGCTGAGCGGGCTGCACGGCGAGGAGCCGTTCCTGGGCCGCATCACCAACCGGCCGCCGGCGAGCTACTTTCCGCTCTACCTCCTGGCCACGGCTCCGCTCGGTCTTCTCGCCGGCGCGGCGCTCTGGCTGGCGCGCGCCGCCGTCCGGCGCGAGCGCGGCTCGCTCGTCACCGTCCTGTGGCTGTGCGCGCCGCTGGTGGTGATGCTGTCACCGGTGCGCCAGGACGGCGTTCGCTACATCGTGCCGTCGCTCGTCGCCCTGTCACTGGCCGGAGCGGCCGGGCTCGACTGGCTGGTCTCCTGGGCGGGGCGAAGAGCAGGCTCGGAGCACGAGCCGAAGGTGTATGCGCTGGCATCGGCGGCTCTGGTCGCCTATCTGGGCGTGACCTGCTGGCGCATCCACCCCTATTACCTCGACTACTACGGCGAGCAGGTCGGCGGCCCCGCCGTCGTGGCGGAGAGACGGAGCTTCGAGGTGGCCTGGTGGGGGGAGGGGCTGGCCGATGCCGTCGACTACATCAACC
>Ga0190265_10003348_pt1 | contig 10934 bp, 8 predicted proteins | sample Popmic124T_FD_133135 | JGI IMG/M metagenome (GOLD analysis project Ga0190265, IMG submission 133135) | Populus adjacent soil microbial communities from riparian zone of Indian Creek, Utah, USA - 124 T | ecosystem: Environmental > Terrestrial > Soil > Riparian zone | place: USA: Utah | collected...
AACGTCTGGTTCGTCATCTGGCCGAACCAGAAGAAGGCGCTCGGGATCGTGCCCGCCGAGGATGCGGCCAAGGCGAAGGCGGCGAGCCTGGCGATGATGGCCTCGCGCACCAACCTCATCCTGTCGCTGCCGATGCTCTATTGCATGATCGCGCAGCCGCACGTCGGGTGAGGGACCGGCGCGCCGTGACACTCTGATACAAAGTCGCGCCGGGTCGAACATACTTGCGCGACACGCCCTACCCACTAGGGGCAGCCTATGCGTCGCTTTGCTTTTCCCTTGTGCGTGCTTTCCCTGGCCGCCTGTACCGTCGGCCCGAATTACCGGCCGCCGGCGGCGGGCGCGCTTTCGGTTCCGGAAGCTTATTACAACCGCGAGCCGCAGGGCGCGCCGGCCGAGCTTGCTGAATGGTGGGAGCGGTTCGACGATCCGCTGCTCGCCCGGCTGATCGGCGAGGCAAGCGAGGGCAATCTCGATCTCGCCCAAGCGGCCGCCCGGCTCATCCAGGCGCGCGAGGCTTTGGTCCAGGCCCGGGCCGGGCTGGTGCCGAGCGTCGGCGCGTCGGCGGGCGCCGGCCGCGATTTCGGCCCGGGCAACGACCGGACGAGCTTCAGCGCCGGCGCCGATGCTTCCTGGGAGGTGGACCTGTTCGGCCGGATCCGGCGCGGCATCGAGGCGTCCGCTGCCGATGCGCAGAGCGTCTATTACGACCGCGAGGCGCTTCGCGTCGCCATCGCGGCCGAGGTCGCGACCAATTATATCCAGGCGCGCCTCGCTCAGGAGCGGCTCGCTTTGGCCCGCGACACGCTCGCCATCGCCGACGACAATCTTCAGATCGCCGGCTGGCGAGTCGAGGCCGGTCTGGTCTCCTCGCTCGATTCCGAACAGGCCCGGGCCTCCAGGGCGCAGACCGCCGCCTCGATCCCCAATATCGAAAACGCCTTCACCAGCGCGACCTTCAGGCTCGCCGTGCTGACCGGCCGGGCGCCGGGCGCGCTGACCGGCGAACTCAGCGAGGCCAGGCCGATCCCGCGCGGCCCGGCCGACGTCGCGGTCGGCATTCCGGCCGATACGCTCCGCCAGCGCCCCGACATCCGCTCCGCCGAGCGAAGCCTCGCCGCCCAGACCGCGCGGATCGGGGTCGCGCAGGCGCAGCTCTATCCGGCGCTTCGGCTGAGCGGCAATATCGGCACCTCGGCTTTCTCATTGGGCGGCCTGTTTGAGGCGATCAGCGGCGGCATCTTCTCGAGCCTCAGCCAGACCCTGTTCGACGGCGGCCGGCTGCGCTCGCAGGTCCGCTCGCAGCAGGCGGCGACCGAAGGCACGCTCGCCGCCTACCGCCAGTCGGTGCTGACCGCGCTCGAGGATGTCGAAAACGCTTTGCTCGCCTTGCGCTCGGCGCGCGAGCGGCAGGCGCAATTCACGATCGCGCTCGACGCCGCGAACAACAGCGCGATCCTGGCCCGCATCCAATATCGCTCGGGCCTGACCGATTTCCCGCAATTGCTGGAGACCGAACGCTCCCTCCTGTCCGCCCGCGACGGCCTGGTCGGCAGCCGCGGCGACGAGGCGCTCGCACTCGTCCAGCTCTACCGCGCGCTTGGCGGCGGCTGGGACCCCGACGCCGCACCTGACATTGGAAGAACCGGATGACCGACACGCCAACGCCCGCCACCGCGACGAGCAACGAGGCCTCGCTCGACGAATTCCTCGGCGCCCCGCCCGCCAAGCCCTGGTACAAGCGGCCGCTCTACATCGGCGGGGCGGTCGTGCTGGTCCTCGCCTTGCTTCTGCTCAGCCGCTGCTTCATGGGCGAGGCCGCGGGCGGCTATGCGACCGAAAAGGTCGAGCGCGGCAGCCTCACCGTCAGCGTCTCCGCCACCGGCAATCTCCAGCCGACCAACGAGGTCCAGGTCGGCTCCGAGCAATCGGGGCTCGTGACCCAGGTCTTCGTCGATAATAACGACCGCGTCACCCAGGGCCAGCCGCTCGCCCGGCTCGATACGGCGCGGCTGCAGGATTTGATCACGCAGGCGCAGGCTGGCCTCGCCTCGGCCCAGGCCCAGGTCGCCACCGCGCAGGCTTCGGCCGCGCAGGCGCGCGCCAACCTTGCCCGGCAGGAGGAGGTGTTCCGAGTCTCGAACGGCCGGGTGCCCTCGCGGACCGAATTGGACGCCGCCCGCGCCGAGAATCTGCGCGCGGTCGCCGGCGTCCGCTCGGCTGAGGCTCAGGTGAGCCAGGCTCGCGCCCAGCTTTCCTCTGCCCAGACCAACCTTTCGAAGGCGACCATCTATTCGCCGGTGACCGGAGTGGTGCTGTCGCGCCAGATCGATCCGGGCCAGACCGTGGCGGCCTCGTTCACCGCGCCGGTGCTGTTCACGATCGCCGAGGATCTGGCGGCGATGAAGCTCGAGGTCCGGGTCGACGAGGCCGATGTCGGCCAGGTCAATGCGGGCCAAAGGGCGACCTTCACGGTCGACGCCTATCCGGGCCGGACCTTTCCGGCGACGGTGACTCGGGTCGACGTCGGCGCCAACGCCTCGGGATCGACGACCTCGGGATCGAGCGCGTCGGCTGCGGCGGGGACCGGCAGCGTGGTCGCCTATACGGCCGAGCTCGAGGTCGCCAATCCAGAGCTGATCCTGCGCCCGGGAATGACCGCGACTGCCGAGATCGTCACCACCGAGCGGCGGGGCGTGCTGCTCGTTCCCAATGCGGCGCTGCGCTGGTCGCCGGAGCGCGATGCCGCCGCTCAGGCAGGCCAGCCCGGCGGGGTCACCAGCGTGCTCGTTCCGCGCGGCGGCCGGCGCGGCGGGGCCGGTCGCGGCGGCCGGGCCGGGCGAGAGGTCACGATCGGCCGCGGCAGCCGCCAGACCGTCTATGTGCTCGGCGCCGACGGCACCCCGAGGCCGGTCCGGGTGGTCGTCGGCGAAAGCAATGGCTCGGTGACCGAAGTGGTCGGCGGCGACCTTCGCGAAGGCCAGGACGTGATCACCGCGCGCCTCGCGGCGGGCCAGGTCCAGGAGAAGAGCGAGGGCCGCGGCAAGGGCTCGGGCCGCCGCCGCGGCGGCGAGAGCGGCGAGCCCGCTCCGGGGAACGAAGTCCAGCCGCAGTCGACAGGGCCGACAGCGCCGCCCGCCGGTCAACCGCCGGCCCAGCCGCGGCAGCCCGGCGCGGCGCCGGCCGCCGCCGCCGGCGAACCCGAAGCCGGGCGCCCCGCTCGACGCGGCGACGGCCCGGGCGGCCAGCGGCTGCGCGACATGACGCCCGAGCAGCGGCGCGCCTTGATGGAGAGCCTGACGCCCGAGCAGCGCGCCCAGATGCGCGAGCGGCGGCAGCGGATGCGCGAGCGGCGCGAGGCCGAGGGAGCGACTCCGCCCGATGGCGAATGAGCCGATCATCTCGATGCGAGACGTCACCAAGACCTACGGCAACGGCGCGATGGCGTTCCAGGCGCTGAAGGGAATCGACCTCGACGTCGACGAAGGCGATTTCGTCGCGGTGATGGGCCCGTCGGGCTCGGGCAAGTCGACCGCGATGAACATATTGGGCTGCCTCGACGTGCCGACGACCGGCACCTTCCATTTCAAAGGCGTGCCGGTCGGAAGCCTCGACCGCGACCAACGCGCCTTGCTCCGCCGCCGCTATCTCGGCTTCGTCTTCCAGGGCTTCAACCTGCTCGCGCGCACCGACGCGCTCGAAAATGTCGAGCTTCCGCTGCTCTACCGCGGCGAGGATAAGCAGAAACGGCGCGAAATGGGCTTGGCCGCGCTCGACAAGGTCGGCCTCAAGCCATGGTGGGATCATACGCCCGCCGAGCTTTCGGGCGGCCAGCAGCAGCGAGTCGCCATCGCCCGCGCGATCGTCACCAATCCCGACGTGCTGCTCGCCGACGAGCCGACCGGCAATCTGGACAGCAAGACCTCGCTCGAGATCATGGACCTGCTGACCGGCCTCAACCGCGATCTCGGAATCACCATATTGATGGTGACCCACGAGCCCGACATGGCCGCCTATGCGCGCACCATCGTCCATTTCCACGACGGCCAAGTCGAGAGCGTCGACCGAAAGGGCCAACCCCAGCGTCATCCCGCCCTTCGCCGGGGTGACGGCTAGCCGTCATGTTCTTCACCACCATCATCCTCGCTTTGCGCGAAATCAGCCGGCACAAGCTGCGCTCTTTCCTGACCGTGCTCGGCATCGTCATCGGCGTCGCCGCAGTGGTGACCATGGTGACTCTGGGCAAGGGCGCGACCGCGGCCGTCGCCGAGCAGATTTCGAGCCTCGGCGCCAACATCCTCCAGATCCGCCCCGGCCAGGGCTTCGGGCGCGGCGGCGGCGGGCCGCAATCGCCCGATTTCGACATGGCCGACGTCGAGGCGATCGAAGAGCAGGTCGCCGGCGTTCGAGCGGTCGCGCCTCAGGCCCAGTCGTCGGGCCTCGCGGTTCGCAACGCGGCCAATTGGCAAACGACGATCAACGGCACCACCACGCAATTCTTCACCGCCCAGCAATGGCGGCTGGCCGGCGGCAGAATCTGGACCGAGGCCGAGGAGCAATCGGGCAAGGCGGTCTGCATCATCGGCTCGACCGTCCAGCAGAACCTCTTCCAGCGCGAAGAGGCGGTCGGCCAGCGCTTCCGAATCCGCGATCTCTCGTGCGAGGTGATCGGCACGCTGGCCTCGCGCGGGCAGGGCGGCTTCCAGGACCAGGACGACGTCGTCATCATGCCGATCAAGGCGGTGCAGCGCCGCTTCTCGGGCAATCGCGACATCCGCTTCATCATGGTCGCGGTCGACGACGCTTATGAGACCGCCTCGGTCCAGTCGTCGATCCAGAGCCTTCTGCGCGAGCGCCGCAACGTCCGCGGCGGGCAGGACAATTTCAACATCTTCGACACCAAGCAGATTTCCGAGACGCTGCAGGGGACGACCCGGATCCTGACCGCGGTGATGGGCGCGGTCGCGGCGGTCAGCCTGATCGTCGGCGGCATCGGAATCATGAACATCATGCTGGTGTCGGTGACCGAACGGACTCGCGAGATCGGCATCCGCCTCGCCATCGGCGCGGTCGGCCGCGAGGTGCTGCTTCAATTCCTCGTCGAGGCGGTCGTGCTCGCCTGCCTGGGAGGGCTGATCGGTCTGCTGCTTGCGCTGGTCGCGACCTTCGTGCTCGCGCCGCTGATCCAGGTGCCCTTCCTGTTCGACATCCAGATCAACGTGATATCGTTCAGCGTCTCGGCGCTGATCGGGATCGTCTTCGGCTATTTCCCCGCCCGCCGCGCCGCCGCGCTCAACCCGATCGACGCGCTGCGCCACGAATAGCGAGCTGTTCAGGCGCGCGCCGCGTCGCTAGCCTGGCTTGGGCGGAGGGATTGCGATGGACGTCGCGGAAGCGGTGCGCAAGCAACTGGCGGCGGTCCAGGGCAGGATCCGCCACGATGAGTCGCGGCGCGCCGTCGGCAAGCCCGCGCGCGGCGGCCTGAGCGTTCTGCTCCAGGGCCCCGCGGGCACGGGCAAGAGGGCGGCGGCCGCGGCGCTCGCCAGGGCGGCCGGCGGCGACCCGGTTCGAATCGACCTCTCGAAGATCCTGAGCAAATATATCGGCGAGACCGAGAAGAACCTCGCCGCGCTGTTCGACCGTGCCGAGCGCCAAGGCGCGGTCCTGTTGTTCGACGAGGCCGACGCCCTGTTCGGCAAGCGTGGAGGAGTGAGGGACTCGAACGATCGCTTCGCCAATCAGGAGGCGTCCTTCCTGCTGCGGCGAATCGAGTCCTTCGACGGCCTCGTCATCTTCCTCGCCGATCGGCGGGCGAATATCGATCCCGCCTTTCTGCGCCGGATGAGGTTCGCGATCGATTTTGCCGCCACCTAAAGAAAGGCGGGCTCAGCTCCCGCTTCGCTCGGGCTCGGTCTCGCCGTCCTCGATCGGCAGCGACCAGGCGATCTGGTCGCGCAGCATCTGCTCGTGATCGTGCAGGCCCTGGCGGTGCGCCTCGGCTCGCTTCCTCAACAGGGCAACCAATATCTCCGAACGGCTCCTGGGCACGCCGCCGTCGGCGCGGCCCCGGGCGAGGGCGCGTGAAAGCATGAAGGACAGGTCGGTCATTGGACGCTCCGGATCGACCGCTCTCATCGCGGATTCGCGTTAACGGAGCGCTGCCGGTCTTGGTTACCGGCGCCGGGATGACGATTTCGAATTCGCTCCCCCACAAGATCGTTAAAAGACTGGCGGAAAGCTGGCGCGGCGGGCAGTCTAGGGCGAACCAGTCTCCGCATGCGAATTCCCTGCTCTACAGGGAATTAACCGGGATATCTGCAAATCCGGCGAGGAAGGGGACTGCCGACCCGCGGAAGAGGGCCGTTTCCTGGGTCACCACGCCGCCAATTCCCTGCCGCCCGAACAGGGAATTAATTCGCCGGATCAAGGAGCGGATAGCGCCGGAACAGGATCGCGCCTTGAAACGCATTATCGGCATTCCCCTCCGGGAAAGCCATCCACAGGCCAGTTCCGGCCAGCAGCACACCACCTAGCTTGCTCCTATCAGAGGGTGGAATAGGACTTCAGGGAAAGCGATTTCCGAAATAGCATCGCCGTCTGTTGCGCGAACTGCCGCGCGATCACTGGCCCGACGCCGGGGAAGCGGGCCAGGGCAGGAGGATGTGTTCGATGGTCGCGCTGTCGAATTCGCGCACCCTGCCGTCGCGAATGTCGCTGAGCCGGATTTGCCCGGGCATCGCGCAGGGCCGCCGAGAAGTCGGGTATCGGTTGAGCCGCCAGGACAATTGGCTTTCACGAAGGAGCGCCATTCGTTGGCCGTTTTCCATTGGGCCCAACAAGCGCAGGGAGTGGATGCCTTTCAGAGAGTAGCCTGGGCAAAGTTCCTCCACCGACGTCAACAGCCTGCCGACATAGGTCCACCGTTCGGGCACTCCATCCCGGTCAGGCTGGATGACTTCGAGAGAGGTATGCCGGACAGCTGCGGCCTTCATGAGATTGAGCACGCCTGTGTCGTCGCTGTTCACCCGCGCTGTCGCTTCGATCGGCCAAGTGGCCGCGGTCAACCGTTCGCGGATATCTCCCATGTCCTGCATGCCGAGCGATCGCATGATGCTCGCTGCAAGCGCGGCATAGGGCGCTGCCCATGAGGTCGCTGGCCGATAGCGGCTCGCCGGCTCGCCGGCGGCGTCCACCGCGCCGAACGTTTCCGCGGGAGAATAGATGGCGACAGTCCCCGGTCCCCAGTTGGAATATGGGGCGATCCGCAAGTAGCGATCGGCGGCGCCGACGACCAGCGTGTTCGTCCACGAGTTTGGATCGAACTTGCTGTTCCCCAGACAGGCCGGACACGAGACCTCGTCGTCGAGATTCGCCGGGACAGGATTGTTCCCGGCAGGAACGATGAAGAGCCGGCCCTGGTGTCCGGACAAGGCGCCGGCCATGGCGCTTTCGAAGGAAAGCGATGTGTGATCCGTAAACCGGAAGCTGAGCAGAAAGATGTTGGCGTGCCGCACGTTGAAGAGATATTCTGTCGCTTCCTGGTAGGACGCCTCCGACGGCACCAGGGCGGCCCCCGGCGAGCACACGTCTGTCAACAGGCGGTAGAAGATCAGCCGCGGCAACGCCGCGGGGTTGGGGACCGACGGCCGCACCCCGAGTCCTAGCGCGATCGACGAGACGATTGCGCCATGATCCACCGGGCCGCGCACTTCCTCTCTGAACGACGCAAGGTCGAAATTGTCGGAAGGACAAACGCCAATGCCGCCGGTCCGTTGGCTTTGGTCCGACAAGCGTACGCCCCCTCCGTAGATGTCATCCACATAATTGTTTTGTTCGTTGTCCACGCCATCGGGTGTTTCGCCCGGGTTTTCCCGAAAGACTTCGGGACCGAAAGGCGCGCCGGCATTGCTGCCAAGGCCGCCATCGGCGACGCCGAGGGTGACCGGCTCGGCCGACTCGCTACCCTCGTTGAGGATCGCCGCGAGCAAATCGGAGTCATAAGGCCACTGGTCGCTGGGAATCCTTGTTCCGCCTTCAACCAGCGGAACGGGCGCAGGCGCAGGCATTGGCGGCGGCGCCTCGGGTGCCGGGTCTCGGTTGAGGATATGAAGGCCCCGAAGATTGAGGCACCGTTCGGCTTTGTCATCCGGGCAGCCCAGAGCTTGCGCCAATGCGGTGATCAACATGTTCCGATCCGTCACCCTGTCCCCACTGAGGGTGATGTCGGTCCATTCCGGCATTTGCCGGAAGCGAATGCGATCGCCTGCTTCGAGCCGTGTTCCGCCGCCCGCAGCAGCGAACGGGCCAGTTGGGCCGCGCCCCACCTGCGCGAAGCGCGACGACGATGGCATAAGGCCGGCGGACGCCGCCACGTCCTTGAGCATCTGGTCGTCGCCGACTTCGATCTCCCGGCCAACCCGGTAACGGACGCAGGCCGAATGCCGCACGCTCGTTATCTGGCTGTTGCCGACGATCCGAAGCGCCTCAATCGCAGGGCTATGGCGATCGCCGCAAACTCCGATCAGCGCGGCCCGAAGATCGACGCGGGGCTGAAGCTGGGTGACGACCGGTGCAGCCACTTCCCGCAAGACAGCATTGACGCGCTCCGCGATCGCCGGATCCGCCCTGATCGAAAAAGTGGGCGAGCGCGGCGGCGGTTGCTGGGGGCTCTCCTGACCAACCCCCAGCGCGATCGTGGCGAGAAACATCCAGGCCATCGTCTAGTTCCTGCAATTGGGAACGCCGCTCACCAGTCCGCACACGGGCACCCGCGCGCGTGCGGCCCAGGCCAGCGCCCATGAGCGGAAGTCGGGACCACCGGTCGCCGAGATCAGCGACGCCCCGTAGCTTCTCGGCGTGCCATCGTCGTTGAAATCGCGATAGAAGACGCGCGAGTTGACGCCGACGATCGAACGTCGGCCGTAGAGCCCGTCGTCCCCGGCGCGGGCCTCGAAAGCCGGCCCGCCGCTGTCGCCTGGGCACACGTTGGCGAGCTCAGGTTCGTCGCTGGTAAACAGGTTGTTGTCTTCGCGCCCCGAATAGAGGTCGTCGCCGTACCGACGCGCTGGCGAGTTGGACGTTTCTTCCACATTGTTGAGGCCGATCCTGTATTGGCCGTCGACCTCGTTTTCGCGGACCAGGTCGCTCGTGCATCCGTAGCCGCCGAGGACGAGCCGCTGGCCGAGCAGGCCGTTGATCGACCCGGTGTTGATGGTCTCGAACTGAATATCCGGGGGAACAGCGACCGGCCGATCGACCCGGCAGAGCGCATAATCGGCAGAATCATCGCTCTGGTCGGCATATTGCGGATGGACATCGCAAACCGCCCCATAGTTTCGATTGGTGAATTCGATCTGGATCCGGCGGCTGTCCGGAACGCAATGGGCCGCGGTAAGGACCGCTTGCGGACCGACCAGCGCGGCGGTGCAGGAGGCCGGGCCCTCTGCGCTCTCGAAGGTGGTGTAAAGCGAGGCCTGCCAGTCGCGGGAATTGGCGATCATCATCGCCCCGCGCAGCATGGGCTGCGAGGCGCCGACATCCTGGTTGAGATCAAGGACCGACCGGAAGCTGACCTCGCCGGCCGGGCGTCGCGGCGGCGCGATCCGCGGCATCCGCGTCTGTGTCGCCGCCACCGCGGTGAGCCGCCCCGCGCCAGCCGCCGCCTGGCCGAGATCGCGGGTCCCGAGGAACATGACGTCGCCGACAGGGCGGTACTGGGGCGCGACCCGCGCGATGCCGCCTTGGCCACTCGCCATCGAGGCGTGCGCCAGCATGACGCATGGCAAAATGGTTCGAAATGCGGCCGTCCTTTTCATTTTCCTTCTCCCTTTGTCGGTGTGAGTGGATGCGATAGCGCCGCGGCCGGAGCCGCTATTCGGCCGCGCCGGTTTCCGGTTCGTCGAGAAGCACCTCGAGCTTGGCCAGCGCTTCCTCCCGCGCCAGGCGGCGCGTGATCGCCGTATTCTCGGCGTCGCGCACCCTCGTTACGCCCGTCACTCCGGCATTGATCACGCCCGCGATCGCCGTGCCGCCGGGGGTCGAACCATATTCGAGGGTCAGCGGCGCGCCTTGCTCGTCGAAGGTCGCGGCCGCCGCCTGGGTCCCGAAGATGCCGCCCCGGCCGATCGGGATCGAAAACGGCCCCGACAATTGCGGAACGGAAACGGTTTCACGCTTCGAGATGGCGCCGGGGCTGGCATCGATCTCGCAGGCGTTGCTGGCGACGCGCGTGGTGCAGGAATTGACCACGACGGTCACCGGCACCGGCCGGCGATAGAAAAGGAAGGGCGTCGATGCCCCGGCGGCCGGGAAGGCCCGATCATCTCCCGCGAGCACATCGAAAATGGCGCGATCCGGGCTGAGCGTCGCGAGATAGCCGAACCGGCCGCGAACCCTTTCGGTGTGCAACCCGTCCTGGAGGGTCTGACCTTGCTCGGTGAACCACTGGCCGTAGTCCACGGGATCGATTCCCCTGAGCTGCCGTGACGGCGCCTGTTGTCCGGGCTCGGCCTCGAAGTCCGCCCGATTGGGATCGAAGCGCGCATTGGTTTCGAGAGTCAGCGCACCGACGACCTCGGCCAGCTCGGCGGTGAGCTCAGTCAGGACCCGCGCCGCCGCTTCCGACTGTCCGCCCGTCGCGATCCGGGACCGCAGGCTGTCGAGTTCCGTCTCGATCCGGTTCATGCGCGCCACCCGCTCGCGCGTCAACGCGTTGCAACGGAGCGTGCGACGGTCCACCGCCGCCGTCGTCGTCACCGTCGCCGTCGTGGTCAGCGGGATCGGAGGGATACCGAAGCCGAAGCTCGCGATGGTGCTCGCGGCGCCGATCACCGCAGACAAAACCTCTCCGCCCTGTCCCTCGGTCGAGGCGTTGAACGATGATAGCGTGCCGTCCGCGCGCAGGCCGAGCTTCGTGGTGCGCGAGGCGAGAAAGC
>Ga0190265_10003349_pt1 | contig 10934 bp, 9 predicted proteins | sample Popmic124T_FD_133135 | JGI IMG/M metagenome (GOLD analysis project Ga0190265, IMG submission 133135) | Populus adjacent soil microbial communities from riparian zone of Indian Creek, Utah, USA - 124 T | ecosystem: Environmental > Terrestrial > Soil > Riparian zone | place: USA: Utah | collected...
CGGAGGTGACACTGCGCCTGCCGCCGCCGCTCGAGCGCGACCTCGTGGTCGAGCGGCGAGACGGCGGCCTCGTGCTGCTGGACGGCGAGGCGATCGTCGCCGAGGCCGTGACGGCGGAGGTGGAGCTCGAGCCGCCGGCGGCGGTGTCGTTCGCGGAGGCACGCGCAGCATCCGCCGGCTACGTCCCCTTCGGAGCTGACACCTTCCGCGGCTGCTTCAGCTGCGGGGCGCTCCGGGAGGCGGGAGACGGGCTGCGCATCCTGCCGGGACGGCTGCCCGGCGGCGGAGCGGTGGCGGCGCCCTGGCGCGTGCAGGAGCCCTCGGTGTCCGTCGTCTGGGCGGCGATCGACTGCTCGGGCGCGTACGCGATCGGCGGCGAAGGCCGCGGCGAGACGGTGCTCGGCCGGATGGCTGCGCGGATCGAGCGGCTGCCGCGCGAGGGCGAGCAGTGCGTCGTCGTCGGCTGGCCGCGCGGCGAGGATGGCCGCAAGCTCTACGCCGGAACGGCGCTCTTCGACGAGGAGGGCGGCCTCCTCGCCGTTGCCCAGCAGACCTGGATCGCGCCTCGCGCCGGAGTGGCTAGCCCGTGACGAACGAGAGGATCGTCCGGGCGAACGGCGTCGACTTGTGCATCGAGACCTTCGGCGATGCCGGGAACCCGGCGATCGTACTCATCGCCGGAATCGGCGGCTCGATGCTCTCGTGGGACGAGGAGTTCTGCAGGCGGCTGGCGGCCGGCTCGCGCTACGTCATCCGTTACGACCACCGCGACACTGGGCGCTCGGTGACCTACGAGCCGGGCGCGCCGGAGTACACGGGCCCCGATCTCGTCGAGGACGCCGTCGGGATCCTCGACGCGCTCGCTGTCGAGCGGGCGCACGTGGTCGGGATCTCGATGGGCGGGGGCATTGCCCAGTTCGTCGCGCTCGACCACCCCGACCGGGTCGCCTCGCTGACGCTGATCTCGACGAGTGGGGGAGCCGGCGATGCGGATCTCCCGGGCGTGTCCGCGGAGCTCGGAGCGCACTTCGCGAGCCCGCCGCCGGAGCCGGACTGGTCGGATCGCGCGGCGGTCGCCGACTACCTCGTTGCGGACGCGCGACCCTATGCCGCCAAGTCACAGCCCTTCGACGAGGCGGCGTGGCGTGAGCTCGCAGAGCGCGACTTCGACCGCAGCCTCAATCTCGCCTCGATCGGAAACCACTTCCTGGTCGAGAGCGGCGGGCGCTGGCGCGAGCGGCTGGGCGAGCTCCGCATGCCGACGCTCGTGGTGCACGGGACCGAGGACCCGCTGTTTCCGCTCGAGCACGGCGTCGCGCTCGCGAACGAGATCCCGGGTGCGCGGCTCCTGCGCGTCGAGCAGATGGGCCACGAGCTACCGCCCAGGGTCTGGGACACGGTCGTCCCCGCTCTTCTGCGCCACACCGCCTAGGGAAGAACGCGCTCGAGCACCGGGTCGCGGCCGGCGAAGTAGGCGGCCGCCGTCAGCGGCACGCGGATGTCCGGCTCGAGCGTCGGCCGCTCGTCGCCCGGCTCGCTCCGCTCCCAGTAGACCGACGCCGCGTGGACGTTCCAGCCGCTGACGGGCAGCGCCCGCGGCCTCGGGTCGCCGTAGAGGTTCGGGCTGCCGCCGGTCGGCTCACCGACGAAGACGGCGCTCGTCGTCCGCTCGAGCTCGGAGCACAGGATCTGTGCGGCCGAGAACGTCGACCGCGAGACGAGCACGTAGAGGCGGCCGGGGCGGTCGATCTCGGGCGCCTGGAGCGCGTCCAGGAGCGGCGCGTACGTGTAGACGTCCCCGCCCGGGTTGTGACGGAGGTCGAGCACGACTCGCTCGACGGCCGGCCGCGCTGCGAGCTCCAGCAGCTGCTCCGCCAGCGCGAACGTGTCGCCGAGCGTGACGTTGTACGCCGCGTAGGCGACGCGACCACCGCCGAGGAGCGCGGTCCACGACGACTCGTTCCGCTTCGCGAGGTACGCCGGCTCATCGCGTCGCGGCAGCCCTTGCGGGACGTGCTGGACGAAGAGATCCGGGAACGCCGCCGCCCACCGCTCCGACGACATCGGCTCGAGCTCGACCTCGCGCCGCTCGCCGTCCACTTCCACCTCGAACGTCGCTCGCTCTGCCGTGTCGGCGACGCCCGTGCCGTGCAGCACCTCGGCGACGACGAGCCACTGGGCGACTCGCGCCCGCGCGCTCCAGGCATTGTCTGCGGGCACGAGCGGCCGCAGCCGCGCCGCCACGCCCTCGACCGGCTCGCCCTCGATCGCCACTACCCGCGCGCCGACGAGGCCCCGCTCCCCCACCTCCCCGACCACGTGGAAGCCCTCCGGGAAGCGGTAGAGCCGGAGCGGGTAGAGACGGAGCGGCCGGGCGTGGGCGGGATCCAGCGGGAAGATGCCGCCGTGGCCGTCGCGCGCGCCCGGAAGGGCGGCCAGGCGCATCAGCTCGACGAGGAGCTCGTCCGGCTCGAGCGACTCCGCGCGCGCCGCCAGCTCGTCGGCGGCCGACCGCAGCTCCCGCTCGCCGACGTCGTGGAAAGGCGCGGGATGGACGGCCTCGAGGTGCTCGACGAGTGCGCGGACGTCGCGCTCGGCCCCCTGGACCCCGTTCGCGTCCTCGCCCGCGCAGCCTGCGAGCGCCAGCACGCAGAGCAGCGCGGTCGTCCTCATCGCAAAGCGCGGTCGAGCACCGGGTCGCGCCCGGCGAAGAAGTCGGCCGCCGTCGGCTCGACTCGGATGTCCGGCCCGGTCGCCAGCCGGCGGTCGTTCGCGGCCGCGAACTGCTGGTAGCTCGTCGCGACGTGCGCGGTCAGGCCGCTGCGCGTGAGCGTGAGCGACTGCGAGTCGCCCCATTGGTTGGGCGCGCCGCCGCTCGGCTCGCCGACGAACGTCGCCCGGGTCGCCCGGTCGACGTCGGCGACGAAGTTGCCGGCCGCCGAGAAGGTCGACCGGCCGAGCAGCACCAAGAGCTTCCCGCGCCGGTTCACGGCGGGCTGGCGCAGGGCGTCAAGCAGCGAGCCGTAGGTCGTGTTGTCGCCGCCGTGATTCAGCCGCACGTCGACGATCACCTTGCGCACGTGCGGCCGCCGGGCGAGCCGGAGCAGCCGCTCGGAAAGGCCGAAGGTGTCGCCCTGCGTGACGCGATAGCCGAGGTAGACGGCGCGGCCGCCGTCGATCGTCGTCAGCCAGTGCTGCTCGTCGAGGCGCCGCAGCCAGACGGGATCGTGCGTCGTGGGCAGCGGAGCCAACGCGCTCCCCAGCGTCGCGCCAAAGTCGGCGGCGGGCAGGGGCTCGAGCTCGACCTCGCTCCCGTCGCCGAAGGCGAACGTCGCGCGCTCGCCGCGCACGATCCCGAGCCCGCGCAGCACCTCGTCGGTGACGACGTACTCGGGCAGGAGCCAACGGCGGGTCGATTCGTTGTCGCGCGGCACGAGCGGCCGCACGAGCTGCACGACGCGCGCGATCGGAACGCCGCCGATCGCCGCCACGCGCCGGCCCACGAGCTCCGCCGGCTGCGCGGCGACCACGTGCAGCCCGTCGGCGAAGTCGTAGAGGCGCAGCGGGTACAGGTTGAGCGGCCGCGCGTGAGAGGGGTCGAGCGGATAGATGCCGGTGTGGCCGTCGCGTGGGCCGGGCAGCGCGAGGATCCGCATCAGCCCGACCACGAGCTGGGGCCGCGAGAGGCCGGGCGCGCGCCGCGCCAACGCCTGTGCCTCCGTGCGGAACCGGACGCGCGGCGCGGCGTGGAAGAGGTCGGGGTGGAGCGCGTCCATCCTCGCCGGCAGCCCGCTGATCTCCCGCTGGAGCGGCGTCGGGGTCGGCGCCGCCGCCTCGGACGAGGCGCTGCAGCCGACAGCGATCGCGAGCGCGAACGCGAGAACGACGGCTCTCACAGCGCGTCCAGCACGTCGTCCGCCCACGCGATCGACTGCCGCAATCTCGCGAGGCCGAAGTCCAGCAGGAAGCGGTGGTACCAGTCGTGCCCGGTGCGGGTGTTGGTCGGCTCGATCGCCTCGAGCTCCGCCAGCCGGGCGGCGGCGTCTGCGCGGAACTGCTCGACATGCCGCCGCAGCACGTCGTGGCTCGTGAGCCCGCCGACGAACAGCTTCAGGTAGAAGCCGCGCTCGTCGCCGGGCTCAACGGACTCGAGCCACTGCTGCAGCGACGCCTCTCCCTCGGCCGTCAGCTCGTAGAGCTGCTTGTCGGGGCGGTGCGACTGGACGACCTGGCGGCTGCGGGCCAGGCCGTCGCGGACGAGCCGGGGCAGGAGGGCGTACAGCTGCGACTTGGCCGGCGCCCAGACCTGGCCGACGCTTCGGCTCGCCTGCTTGAGCAGGTCGTAGCCCGACTGCTCGCCCTCGATCGCGAGCAGGGCGAGCACGGCCGCCTCGGTCGTCGTGAGCGTCCGCGTCCGCTGGCGTGCTGCCGGCATGGCCGAATTCTAATAGTCCGGGCCGGAATATGAGTTGTGCTGCGGTTAAGGTGCCACTGGTCCTATCGCTCAGTCGTCCCGTGGCTCTGGCGGTGGGGCCAGCGGCCTGGCACCCTGCCGGAGTGAACGAGACGCACGGCCTCGGCGTGCTCCGCGGCAGCGCCCTCTACGTCGGCGCCCTGATCGGCCCGGGCCTGCTGCTCGTGCCCGCGCTCGCGGCGGAGGCGGCAGGAGCGGCGTCGATCCTCGCCTGGGCTGCGCTGCTCCTGCTCTCTGCGCCGCTCGCCATCACGTTCGCGGCGCTCGGCGTGCGCCACCCCGTCGCGGGCGGGGTCTCCGCGTACGTGCGCGCGGGTCTCGGAGACACAGCCGCGTCGATCACGGGCGTCTGGTTCCTCACCGCGGTGCTGCTCGGCGGGCCTGCGGTGTCGCTGATCGGGGGCTACTACGTGGCCGACCTGACGGGCTCGGGCATGACGGTCGCCGTGCTCACCGGCCTGGCGATGTTCGGGACGGTGCTGACCACGAACGCCTTCGGACTGCGTGTCTCGTCGGGCTTCCAGCTCGCTCTCTCGACAGTCCTCATCGTCGTGCTCGCGGTCGCGCTGACAGTGGCGCTCCCGGATCGGGCGGGCGACAACTGGTCGCCGTTTGCGCCGCACGGGTGGTGGGCCGTCGGCACTGCGGCCAGCATCCTGGTCTGGCTCTTCGTCGGCTGGGAGGGCGCGGCGCAGCTCGCCGGCGACTTCCGCCGGCCGGAGCGAGACCTCCCCCGCGCGGTCGCCGTCGCCTTCGGCGTCGTGACGCTCGTCTACGTCGGACTGGCCGTGGCCACGATCGGCGTCACGCTCGGGACGGACTCGCGCGTCCCGCTCGCGGATCTCATCGCCGTCGGCTTCGGCGAGCTCGGACGCGACGCGACGGCTGTGCTCGCGGTCGCACTCACGATGGGCACGATGAACGTCTATCTCGCCGGCGCCGCGAAGCTGGCCGCCGCCCTGGCGGAGGCACGCGCGCTGCCGGCCTGGTTCGCCGGCGACGCGCATCGGAGCGTGCCGCGGCGGCCGCTCGCAGTGATCGCCGCCGTGGGGATCACCCTACTTGCGGGGCTCGTCGTCGGGCTCGGCAGTGCCGAGGGCCTGATCCGCGCCACCTCGGCGCTCTTCGTCGCGGTCTACGTCCTCGCGCTCCTGTCCGCGGTCCGGATCCTCGAGGGGCGAGTGCGGCTGGCGGCGCTCGCCGCGTTCGGGTGCTCGCTCGCGCTGGCGGCCTTCTCGGCGGCGTTCCTGCTCGTGCCGGCGGCGGCAGCCGTCGTGGCAGTCGTGATGCGGCGCCGGCTGGCGCGCTCAGAGGTGCGACCGGACGACCCGCGCGAGCGCACGCGTGGCGGGTGCGACGGCCGTCTCGTGCAGGCGCCCGTAGCCGACCACGAGGCCGCCGTCGCCGGCGGGTCGTACGCGGAACGCAGATAGCGGCGGCACCGCGATGCGCGCGCGGTGCGCCGCCTCGGCCACCGTGGCATCGTCGATGTCGGGAGGGAGCCGCAGCAGGACGTGAACGCCCGCCGCCACGCCTTCGATTGCCAGGTCGGGGAGCTCGTGCGCGAGCGCGGCGACCAGGCGGTCCCGGCGGGCGCGATAGACGCTGCGAGCGCGCCGGACGTGGCGGTCGTAATGGCCGCTCGTGAGGAACCGCGCGAGCGTCAGCTGGTCGAGCGCCGGCGAGAAGTCGTCGAGGAGCCGCTTCGTGCGCTCGGCGTCATCGGCGAGGGCGGGCGGCGTGACGAGCCAGCCCAGACGTAGCGCCGGCGCCAGCGTCTTCGAGACCGTGCCGACCTGCACCACGTGCTGCGGCGCGAGGCCCTGCAGCGCGCGGATCGGCTCCCGGTCGTAACGGAACTCGGCGTCGTAGTCGTCCTCGACGACGAGGCCGCCGCTCGCGCGCGCCCAGGCGAGCAGCTCGCGTCGCCGCTCGCCGCTCAGCACGGAGCCGGTCGGGAACTGGTGCGCCGGCGTCACCAGCACTGCGTCGGCGGCGAGGCCGGCGACAAGGAGGCCGCGGCCGTCGACGGGCTGTGGGACGAGCTCGAAGCCGAGCGTCCGGATGCGCTCGTGCTGCCTCGTGTGCGACGGGTCCTCGACGGCGACCCGCGTGGCACCACGCTGAAGCAGGAGCCGAAGGAGCAGGTCGACGGCCTGTGCAGTGCCCTGGACGACGACGATCTGCTCGGGCTCGGCGGTGACGCCGCGTGTGCGGCCGAGGTGGTCGGCCAGCGCCTCGCGCAGCACCCGCTCGCCGCGCGACTCGCCGTAGTCGAGCGTGGCAGCGCCCGCGCTGCGCGCAGCCTGCTGCGAGGCCGAGAGCCAGCGCGCGAGCGGGAAGAGCGTGACGTCGGGGGTCGTCGGCGTCAGGTCGTAGCGCGGGCGAACGACGGCGGGCTCGGGCTCACGCGGCGAAGCGACCGTCTGCGGGACACCCGCGACCGTCGGCGCCGAACGCGGGCGGGTGACGAGGAAGCCCTGCGCCTCGAGCTGCCCGTACGCGTCGCTGACGACCCCGCGGGAGACGCCTAGCGAGACCGCCAGCGTCCGTGAGGACGGCAGCCGCACGCCCTCGCGCAGCGTGCCGGCGCGGATCTCGTCCCGCAGCGTCCGCTCGAGCGCCGCCCGCAGCGTTTCCGCCGGCCGCCGTTCCAGCGTCAGCCATCTGGCCTCATCGAGCTCCACGACTCACGATCCTGCCACAAGGCCAGCCGCGAGCTCGCGGCGACGGCGCCGCGGATCGTCGGCCGCGCAGCCGTCGATGCGCAGGGGCACAAATTTCGATCGACTCTCGGCACACTCGCGTCACGCCGCAGCTGCTAGGCCGCAGCGGGCGCGTCTCTGAGACGCCCCGCCGTTCGGACGGCCGCCGGCGCACATTCGGCCCACTCTCGGCACACACGCGTGACACGACGACTGTTAGGCCGCCGCAGGGCCGTCTCTGAGACGCCTCGCCCGCAGAGGCGAAGTCGAGCCGTCGCTTGGAGACGTAGGGCGCGCAGCAGGCTACGGGACGAAGACATCCACCGCGGACCGCTCCGCCTCGAGCAAGACGGCGTCCACGTCGCCGAGGTCCTCCCCGTCGACCTGGAGCGGCTGCGGGGTATCGCAACGGATTTCGAGCCGGTCGAGGTCGTGCGCGTAGATCAGGCCGCGCGCACGGGCGTGGCCGCGGCCGCTCACGAGATGGGCGGCAAGGCGCGGCAGGGTGCGGGCGCGCACGCGCCGCGGCGCGACGGCGTCGAGCCCGCCCTCGAGCGTCGCGTGCGGCGTCGCGTGCAGGGGCAGCCGGCCGGCGTACGTGTACGGGTCGACGTTCCCGACGAGCGCGAAGGCGGCCCGGCCGTGGCCGACGAGCTCGAGCACCGGGTCGAAGCGGCCGCGGCGCTCGACGAGCGTGCGCAGGGCGGTTGCGACGAAAGCGAGGTCGCCCGGTCGCTTGCCGCTCTCGTCGCGGCCGCGTGCGTCAAGCCGCCGGATGAGCTCCGCGTCGAGGCCGACGCCCGCGCTGAAGCCGAAGCGGCGGTCGTTGGCGCGGCCGAGCGAGATACGGCGCGTGCGGCCGTGCGCGATCGCCAGCGCCGCCTCGAGCGGCTCTCGCGGGAGACCGAGCGCACGCGGGAGCACGCTCGTGCCGCCTCCCGGCACGAAGCCGACGGCGACGCCCGGCCGAACCCCGTTCAGCACCTCGTTGAAGCCGCCGTCGCCCGAGAAGACGACGACCGCGTCGGTCTCGACCGCGGCGGCGAGCTCGACCGCGTGCCCGCGCCGTTCCGTACGCAGCACCTCCACCGCCCCGAGGGCCTCGGCAACCTGCTGGGTCCGCTCCTCGTCCACGCGGCTCGCGTAGGGATTCACGATCAGCGTCGCGCGCACGGTGCGATCATGCGTGCGTGGCCGTGCACCAGTCCACCCGCAGCGCCAACCAGCCGCCGCCGCTCGCCGGCTACGACCTCTTCGGGGCCGATCCCGCGCTCGTCGAGGGCGTGCAGCGCGAAGGCGGCGCGGCCTGGGAGGAGCAGCTCACCGCGCTCGGGACGACCCTCGGCGGCGAGCCACTCGAGTGGGGCCGGCTCGCGAACGAGCATCCACCGGTCCTGCGCACGCACGACCGCTACGGCAACCGCATCGACGAGGTGGCGTTCCATCCGGCCTGGCACTCGCTCCTCCGCCTCGGGGTCGAGAACGGCTTGCACGCCCTCCCCTGGCGCGAGCCGGTGCCCGGCGCGCACGTCGCCCGCGCGGCAGGGTTCATGCTGCTCGGGCAGGTGGAGGCGGGCGTCGGCTGCCCGCTCTCGATGACGTTCGCCGCCGTGCCGGCGCTGCGCGCCGAGCCGGAGCTCGCTGCGGAGTGGGAGCCGCGACTCACGTCGCTCAGCTACGACGACGGTGCGCTCTGCGGCATGGCGATGACGGAGCGGCAGGGCGGCTCCGACGTGCGCGCGAACGAGACGACCGCGACCCCGAACAGCGACGTGTGGGAGCTCGACGGGCACAAGTGGTTCTGCTCGGCGCCGATGTCGGATGCCTTCCTCGTGCTCGCGCAGGCGCCCGGCGGGCTCTCGTGCTTCCTCGTCGAGCGCCCGCAGCCCGGCTTCCGGATCGACCGGCTCAAGGACAAGCTCGGCAACCGCTCGAACGCATCCGCCGAGCTCACGCTGGACGGCGCCGTCGCCCGCCTCGTCGGCGAGGAGGGCCGCGGCGTCCGCACGATCATCGAGATGGTCGTGCACACGCGGCTCGACTGCGTGCTTGGCGCTACGGCACTCATGCGACGCGCAGTCGCGGAGGCGACCCACCATGCGGCCCACCGGAGCGCGTTCGGCAAGCTGCTCGCCGACCAGCCGCTGATGCAGAACGTGCTCGCCGACGTCTGCGTCGAGGCCGAGGCGGCGACCGCGACGGCACTGCGGCTCGCGCGGGCCTTCGACGAGGGCGACCACGCCTTCCGCCGGCTCGCGACCGCGGTCGCCAAGGTCTGGGTGTGCAAGCGGACGCCGCCGCTCGTCGCTGAGGCGCTCGAGTGCCTGGGCGGCAACGGCTACGTCGAGGAGTCGCAGCTCCCCAGGCTCTTCCGCGAGAGCCCGCTCAACTCGATCTGGGAGGGGTCGGGCAACGTGAACGCGCTCGACGTGCTGCGCGCGCTCGAGCGAGAGCCGGAGGCGCTGGACGCCTTCCTCGCCGAGGTGCGCCTGGCCGCCGGCGCCGACGCCCGCTTCGACGCGGCGCTCGCACGGCTCGAGCGCGAGCTCGGCGATCCGGCAGACGCGGAGCTGCGAGCGCGGCGGCTCGTCGAGCGCCTCGCAGTCTGCCTCCAGGCGTCGCTCCTCCTCCGACACGGCGACCCCGCCGTCGCGGACGCCTTCTGCGCCTCACGGCTGGAGGAGCTGGGCGGCATGTTCGGCACCCTGCCGCCGGGCCTCGAGCTGCACGCGATCGTCGAGCGCCACCGGCCGAAGCTCTAGCGGCCGCTGGCGTAGCCGCGGATACCGTCGACGAGGATGGCGGCGAAGCTGTCCGCGAGGGCGTCCGTGTCGTGCCCCGGCGTCAGCCACGTGTAGGCCCAGTTGGCGGCCGAGAGCACGAGCAGCGCCGCCGCCGCGTCGTCGAGGTCGGTGCGAAGCTGGCCGTGCTCGCGCCCGTCGCGGAAGAGGGCTCGCACGCGCTCCTCGTAGCGGCGGCGCTCGGCGACGATCTCGTTCCGCCGCTCGCCCTCGAGGTAGCGCCATTCGCGGATGAAGACGGTAGCCATGTCGAGCTGCTCGGCGACGACGCGCAGGTGCGCGCGCAGCGCGAGGCGGATCCGCTCGCCAGCGGCGACGTCGTCAGGCAGCGCGTCGAGGCCGGCGTGGAAGGCGACGGCGCCCTCCTTCATCGTCTCGTAGAGGAGCTCCTGCTTCGACTCCGTGAGCGAGTAGAGGGAGCCTTTCTGGACGCCCATCGCTTCGGCGAGGTCGCCCATGGACGTCCCGTGGTAGCCCTTCTGCGCGAAGAGGCGGGCGGCCTGCCTGGTTAGCTCGCGGCGTCGACGGGCGATACACTGGATGCTAACGATCGGTAGCCTAAGGAGGCGCGATGGATCGACGCGAGCAGGAGTTCCTCGAGTACGTCCAGGACGGCGGCCAGGTCGAGACCGGCGAGTGGATGCCGGACGAGTACCGCTCCAAGTTGATCAAGTTCATCGAGATGCACGGCAACTCGGAGCTGATGGGCGTCCTGCCGGAGCGCGACTGGATCCTGCGCGCGCCCACGCTGCAGCGCAAGCTCGCCCTCACGGCGAAGATCCAGGACGAGGTCGGCCACTGCCAGCTGATCTACCGCGTCGTCGAGGACCTCGGCAAGCCGCGCGATCGCTGCCTCGACGACCTCATCTCGGGCAAGTCGAAGTTCCACAACGTCTTCCACTACCCGACGCGCTCGTGGGGCGACGTGGGCGTGATCGCGTGGCTCGTGGACGC
>Ga0190265_10003350_pt1 | contig 10932 bp, 6 predicted proteins | sample Popmic124T_FD_133135 | JGI IMG/M metagenome (GOLD analysis project Ga0190265, IMG submission 133135) | Populus adjacent soil microbial communities from riparian zone of Indian Creek, Utah, USA - 124 T | ecosystem: Environmental > Terrestrial > Soil > Riparian zone | place: USA: Utah | collected...
AGCCGTTCTTCTTCAACCACACATACGGCAAGTAGCAACCGACGATCTCGGCCATCGCTGTTAATACGAAAAGTCCCAGTGTCTGGAGGATTACCATGCCTTGGCGCTGCGGGAGGAGGCCGGACGGCTCACTCAGGTGGCGGGCCGTGGCGGTCTGGACGGCCGTGGCCGGCGTAGCGATGACTAGACATATGCCCCGCCACGAGACCCCTATCGGGTCGTCAGCGGATGCAGGGCGCGCCTCGCTTCGCGGATAACCCTGATGGCCGAGGTACCGAACATCCCGGCAATCAGGAGACCCACCGCGATGTCTGGCCACGCGGACCCCGTGACCGCGACCGCGCCTGCCGCAATCAGCACTCCGGCATTGGCCATCACATCATTCCGGGAGCACAACCACGCGGAGCGCATGTTGATGTCGTCACCTCGCCGGCGCCAGAGCAGGAACAAACAGACCACATTGGCGGCCAACGCGAGGAGGCCGATGCTACCCATGAGACCGGCGGCGGGCACGATACCTCGGGCAATTTTCAGGATGGCTTCCAGGAGCACGCCGAGGCCGAAGATCGCCATCACGATCCCCTTGAGCAGCGCCGCGCGCGCCTGCCAGACACTACCCAGGCTCACGACATAGAGGCTGAAGCCGTACACGAGCGCGTCCCCGAGCATGTCCACCGAGTCCGCCAGGAGGGCGGTGGAGCCGGCGAGAAGCCCAGCACCAAACTCCACCAGGAACATGGCGGCATTGATAGAGAGGACGATCTGGAGCACCCGGCGCTGCCGGGCGGGAACATCGGTCATCACCTCACAGCACTCTTTCATATGGATCATTATGCCCGAAGTTGAGACGGGGCCTGGCGCTCCTGTCCTGACCCAGCGCGGCCGTGTTCGACCGGCTGTTTCGCCTCCGGCTTCCTCACAGCCTCTCGGCGAGCGTCTGGGCCTCTTCAGCGTAACCCTGCGCCTCTCGGGCCTCGCGCGCGGCCTCAGCGTGCTTGCGCACGTCCTTCTCGGTCTTGCACTTGGCCTCGGCATGTATCAGGTTCTTCTTCGCCTTGGCAAGCGGTGTCTGGGCGGCGGCCTTTCCGCTATCTTTCGCTTTGTTGACCGCAGCCTCAGCTTGCTTGATCGACTCGAGTGCGTCGTTGACCCGCACGCCGCAGTCGGTTCGCGGAGCTCGCACCCGCTCCTCCGTGCGCGTGTCCTACGTGTCCGGAGCTCACGGCCATTTCCGATTACGGACAGATCCGGCTTCGTCGCCAGTCAGAAGCTTCACGACCTGATCCAGCCCTGCCAACACGCACGCGCCGGCCAGAGGCCACCGGTAAGAGCTCGCATTCACCGAGCTTGCTCCCAGGCGAGTGTCGAGTGACTGCCGTTTGTCGGCGGCAGGTGAAGAATGAGGTCGGGAGGCGGCGATTGGAACTAGGGGCGGGGCGGGACCCAGGCCGCGCGCCGCGGACCTTTCGGCCTCGTCTTCCGTCTGGCACCTGGCCCGCCGATCAGGCGGTGGGCTGTCCTACGTGAGCTGACGCCGAACAAACCATACGATCGGGGGCGGCAATATCATCCACTGCCCAGAGGGGTCACGCCGATTCCGAGTATGGTCGGCATCGCCTCAGCGTACGCCCAGCGATTGAGGACCCGAACCGCCAACCCCTCCATGACGATCGTGACGACTAGGCCTACGGCGATGAAGCCAGACACCTGTAACACGGTCGGTCGCCTGCGCGAGCTCCCAGGGTAGGTTGAGCAGGAAGGCGAAAAGAAGCACATTCGCCTCGATGGAGTCGACGATCCGCTTCATGGCCGCGCTACGATAGCTCTCCGAATAGAGCTCGTTTAGCTGGACGGGCTGTTCCGAGCGCTCTCGGCCCGGAGCAGGAAGCTGCCCTCGGTGACCACGGTGTCCCCAGGGCGCAGGCCGGACACGACCGCATACGACTCGGCCACCGAGGGCCCGAGGCGGACCGTGCGCTGGATGAACTTGCCCTCCTCATCCTTGGCGGCCACGAAGACCACCTGGCGATCGCCGAGCGCCTGCACCGCCGCCATGGGCACCAGCACCACGCGGTCGCCCGCCTGCGTCCGGAAAGCCATGCTGACGTACATGCCGAGCCTGAGCCGCCCGTCCAGGTTCGCCAGCGCGACGCGAATCTTGGCCGTACGCGCCTGAGGGTCCACCCGGGGGTCGATGTAAGCGACCCGGCCGCGCAGCGTCGTGCCGGGGTAGGCGGGGCTCGTGATGGCGGCCTCGGAGCCCACCCCAACCGCGCGGAAGTCCTGCTCGTAGAGATCGCCCACCGCCCAGACTTCGGAGAGGTCCGTGACCACGAACAGCTCCTGGCCCATGCCGATCACCTGGCCGAGGTTCGCCGAGCGACCAGTGACAATGCCGTCGTTAGGCGCTCGTATGGTGACGCTCGAGACCACCTGGCTGGGGCTCCTGAGCGATTGAACCTGATCGGGCGCGAGCCCGAGGAGCACCAGGCGCTGGCGGGCGGCTTCAACCTCGGTCTCGTGGCCGGTGTGAACCGCGGTCACTTCCTCGAGCTCCTGACGGCTCGCCGCGCCCAGGGTCACCAATGCCTGGGTGCGTTCGAGCTTCTTGTGGTCGGCCTCCAGCAGGGCCGCCATCGACAGATAGCGCGTCTGGGCCTCGGCCAGGTCCGTGCTGAAGATCGTGACGAGCGGCTGACCTCGCCGCACCGCGCCGCCGAGCTCGACGTTCACGCTGGTCACGACGCCTCCCGTGACGGGCGTCACCTTGACCTCGCGATAGCTGTTCGCCGCCACGCTGCCCGGCACGACGACCTCCATCGTCGTGGTACCGACCGTCACGGCTGCCGTCTTGATTCCGGCCCGTGCCACGGCCTCCGGGCTCAGGACGATCTCGACGTCCGCGTCGGTCGCGGGCGTCGGGCGCGGCGCCGGCAGTGGGGCCGCGACGACGACCGGCCTGTCCGGTCGGTCGCCATCCGAGCGCAGAACCACCACGGCGCCGGCGGCCCCGAGCGCCATGAAGCCGAGGGCCGCCCCGAGCCCGAGAAGGCGTCGCCCCATCGGGCTCACGATACCTCTCCGATCGCGCGCTCGATCTCCACCGCGGCGTCGTACACTTGCTTGAGCACTTCCGTATACCCATTCTCGACGTCGATGAACCGGCGCTGCTCCGCGATCACGTCGAGCAGCGAGCCCCGGCCGAGGCCATAGCTCTGGCGGACGGTGTCGAGGTTCTGCCGCGCGAGGTCCCGGACCCCGCGCCCGTAGGTCTCGAGCGATCGCCGGGCCGCTTCGTACTGGGTGAAGGCGGAGGCGACCTCCTGACGGGCCACGAGCTCGAGGAACTCGCGCCGGCGCTCGGCCGCCCGAGTCTCGGCTCGCGCGGCCTTGATATTGCCCTCGTTCCGATTGCGCACGGGCAGGGTGATGGTGAGCCCGCCGCCCACCATGTGGAACGTGTCCTGGATGGGGCGCGTGCCGCCACGGTCCGTGAGGCCGTTGAGCCCGAAGCCGGTCTCCTGTCGCTGATAGCCGACATTGACGCTGGCGTCCCAGCGTCCCTCCGCTTCTTCCTTCTGGATCCGCGCCCGCGCCATCGCCGCCTCCGCGCGGGCCGCACGGATATCGGGCCGGCCGGCGGTCGCGCGCGTGAGACCACCGGCGCGGTCCACTCGCAACGCCCCGGTCTCGAGCGCGCCCCCGACTTCGAGCGGCTCCTCGGGCGGAAGGCCTGCGAGCGCCTTGAGCTGAAGGTGTAGCACCTCGACGCGGCTCTCCTGGAGCTGCTGGGCGGCGTGGAGACGATTCACTTCCACGAGCAGGAGGCTCCCCTCCAGCGGGGGAGTGGCTCCCTGTCGCACGCGCACTTCGATGAGTCCAAGGCCCTTCCGGTTCACGTCGAGCAGATCCCGCGCGACGGCGAGGTTTCGCGTCGCCGCCAGCACCTCCCCGGCCTTGAGCCGGATGTCAGCCCGCAGGCGGCGCTCGCGGTCGGCCAGCAAGGCCCCTTTCATCTCGACCTCCCGCTCGGCCACCGCCACGCGACCCTCCTTCCGCCCGTTCAGATCGAGCGGAACCGTCACCCCCACCGAGACGCTATTGTCGGAGCCGGTAACGTTTTGCTGGCCCGCGAGATCGAGCATTGGGTTGGGGCGGAGCCCCGCTTGCTGGAGCCGCGCGCGGGCCGCTTCCAGCTCGGCCCGCGCCGCCGCCAGCTCGGGGTGCTCCTTCAAAGCGCGCGCGACGAGGTCGTCGGACGAGACCATCGCTCGAGGCGGCGCGGCCTGCGGCGCGGCCACGGAGGCGCCGGCACACAGGAAGCCGATGACAAAGACCGCCAGCGCGGGAGAGCGGACCGGGGCCCGGGAGCGTCGCATGACGGCCTCTACCGCACCGACACCGAGAAGCGTGCCGAGCCCTTCCCCGCCGGTCCGTCCCAGGACACGGTCACCTGCCGCGCCCCGGCGTCGGGAAAGGTGATGGTGCCGGCGTAGCGCCCCGGGACCTTGTCCGGCTTCAGCGTGGCGCCGGCGATCATAGGTGCCATGCCCGGCATCGCCATGCTGGTGCTCAGGCCCACCTTTCCCGCGTCGAGCGGCTTCCCCTCGGGCGAGGCGATCTCGATGGTGAAGTCGTTCCGTCCCGGCTTCCACTGGCCGGATTCGCTCTTGAGCGTCACCACCGCGTCCTTGGTCTTCTGGGTGTGAACGGTCTTGAGCTCCGCCGCGCCCGCGAGCCCGAGCGTTCCGCCCGCCAGCATCACCACGCCGATGGCTACTGCCGTGATCGATCGCTTCATGGATGCCTCCCCTAGTTTAGGTTCGAGCTGCCGCCCCCCGCGTCGTAGCTCTCGCTCGCGAAGCCAGTAGAAGATGACGGGGGTCACGACAAGCACGTGCAGCAGCGAGCTGACCATGCCTCCCAGCACCGGGGTCGCGAGCGGCTTCATCACCTCCGCGCCGGTGGAGTGGCTCCACATGATGGGCAGCAGGCTCGCCACGACTGTCGTCACGGTCATCACCTTGGGCCGGAGGCGCAGGAGCGCGCCCTCGGTGACCGCCTCGAGCAAGGCCGCCCGCGTGAGCCGCCCGCCGAGCGCCTCGCGCTTTCGCACGACCGCCTCTTCCAGATAGATCACCATCACCACGGCGGTCTGGACCGCGGTGCCGAAAAGCGCGATGAAGCCCACCCACACGGCGACCGAGACGTTGTGGCCGAGGGCGTAGAGGAGATAGATCCCGCCCACAAGGCTGAACGGTACCGCCAGGAGGACGTGCGTCGCCTCGACGAACGAGCCATAAGTCAGGTAGAGGAGGAAGTAGATGACGAGCAGGACCGCGGGGACGACGATGATCAGCCGCTGCCGTGCCCGCGCCTCGTTCTCGTACTGGCCGCTCCACTCGATGTAGGAGCCCTTCGGCAGTGGCACCGAGGATGCGACCACCGGCCGGGCCTCGTCCACGAAGCTGCCCACGTCCCGTCCGCGTACGTTCAGGAGCACGGTGACGACGAGCAGGCCGTTCTCGCTGGAGATCATGGCGGGCCCGCTCACCCGCCGGATATCGGCGAGCTGGCCGAGCGGGATCTGCGCCCCGTTCGGGGCGGACACGGGAAGATCCGCAAGGGCCTCCGGAGACGATCGGAAGGCGGCGCCATACCGGACCCGGACGGGAAACCGCTGGCGTCCCTCGATGGTCAGGGTGAGATTCGTCTCCCCGACCGCGGACTCGATGACGTCCTGGATGGCACCCACCGTTATCCCATAGCGGGCGGCCGCCTCGCGGTTCACCCGGATGTCGAGATACGGCGCTCCCGTCACCTGCTCGGGATAGACATCGGCGGCCCCGGGAATGCGACGGAGCACCTCGGCGACCGCCCGTGCTCGCTCCTCGAGCACTCGGAGATCGTCACCGAACACCTTGACGCCCACCTCCGAGCGGATCCCCGTCGTGAGCATGTTGATCCGGTTGATGATGGGCTGGGTCCAGATATTCGAGACGCCGGGCATCGTCGTGGCCGCGTCCAGCTCCGCGATGACCGTCTCGCGGGTCATGCCGGGGCGCCACTGGCCCTCGGGCTTGAGGCGCACGATGGCCTCCGTCATGTTCACGGGGGCCGGGTCCGTCGAGGTCTCGGCGCGCGAGATCTTGGCGACGACGCCCGCCACCTCGGGCACGCCCAGGATGGCGGCGTTCTGCACTTTTGAGATCGCGATGGCCTGCGGCAGCGAGATGGCCGGATCCGTCACCGGCATGAACATGATGTCCCCCTCGTTCAGCGGAGGCATGAACTCCCGCCCGATCCGCGGCACCAGAGCCAGCGCGCCCACGAGGAGGAGGGCGGCGGCCCCAACCGTGATCAGGCGATGCCGGAGCGCCCAGCCCAGCACCGGCCGATAGAGCCAGACCAGGGGGCGCATGACGGGATTCGCTTCCTCGCGCCGCACCCGGCCTCCGATCAGAAGCGAGCAGAGGACGGGGACGAGGGTGACGGAGAGGATGGTCGCTCCCGCCATGGCAAACGTCTTCGTGAAGGCGAGCGGACGGAAGAGCTTGCCCTCCTGCCCCGTGAGCGCGAACACCGGGACGAACGCGAGGACGATGATGGCCATGGAGAAGAAGATGGGCCGGCCGACGACGCGGGTGGCCTCCAGCACCGCGGCCGCCACCGCCCGGCGGTCTCGGGGGTCCACGCCTCGCTCCTCGATGAAGCGGAAGGCGTTCTCGGTCACCACGATCGCGGCGTCCACCAGGACACCGATGGCGATGGCGATGCCGGCCAGCGACATGATATTCGACGTGATCCCGAGATAGCGCATGAAGAGGAACGCCGTCAGGACGGCGAGCGGAATCGGGATGGTGACGATGAGAACCGACCGGAGATGCAGAAGGAAGAGAATGTTCACGAGCGTGACGACCACCGCCTCTTCGAGGAGCGCGCGCTTGAGGGTGTCGGCGGCGCGCTGGATCACGCCCGAGCGGTCGTAGAAGGAGCGGATGGTCACGCCCGGCGGCAGACCGGCCTGGAGCGCCGCGATCTTGTCCTTCACCCGCGCGATGACCTCGGTGGTGCTGACACCGTAGCGAGCCACCACCACCCCGCCCACGGCCTCGTCTGGGCCCTTGACCAGGGCCGCCACGCGGAACGCGTCGCCGACCTTGACCGCCGCCACCTGGCGCACGAACACGGGCACGCCGTTCTCGGCGCCGATCACCACGTTCTCGAGGTCCGCGACGCTCTCGACCAGCCCGAGGCCGCGGACCACCGTCCAGGCGCCGCTCCCCTCGATCACGTTCCCGCCCACATTGCGGTTGCTCCGCATGACGGCGTCGACGACCGCGGAGAAGGGGATCCGGAACGCGCGCAGGCGATTCGGGTCCACGTCGATCTGGTACTGCCGGACCACGCCGCCGACGCTGGCCACTTCCGCGACGCCCGGCACGGCATTGAGCTGGTAGCGGATGAACCAGTCCTGGAGCGCCCGCAGCTCCTGCAGCGAGCGGCCCGGGCCCTCCACCGTGTACCAGAACACGTGGCCGACCCCGGTGGCGTCCGGCCCCAGCGTCGGCGCCACGCCGGCCGGCAACCCCTTGGCGAGGAGGTTCAAGCGCTCGAGCACACGCGAGCGGGCGAAGTAGAGGTCCACCGCATCCTCGAAGATGACGTTGATCATCGAGAAGCCGAACGCGGACGAGGACCGCACCACCCGAACGCCGGGCAGGCCCTGAAGGCTTACCGTGAGCGGATAGGTGACCTGGTCCTCGACCTCCTGTGGAGAGCGGCCGGACCAGTCGGTGAACACGATTACCTGGTTGTCCGAGAGGTCGGGGATCGCGTCGATGGGCGTGGTGAGCAGCGCCCAGTACCCCCAGCCCCCAAGGAGGAGGAACAAGGCGACGACGAGGACACGATTCCTCAGTGAGACAGCGATCAGCCAGTCGATCATGAGCTCCCCAGGCCCGCGCCAGGAGCCGCCGTCCGCATGATGGCGGACGATGACCGGCGCGGGCAGATTCGACGGCTAGAGCGTCGAGCGAGAGCGGGCGGACTACGAGCGGGGAGCGAACTTCGGAGGTGCGTCGAGCACGTGGCCGCTATTCAAGGGGAGATGCCCCTCGAGGCTGGTTCCGGCCCAGTGCACGGGCGCTTCGGCCGCCACGGCGGTAGGGATCACGGCCGTGCTCGAGGTCCCGCAGAGCGCGTCGCAGCCGTCCATTCCGGCGCACGAGAAGGCCATGCCTACCGGCCCGAGCAGCACCCACAGGACCAGGAGCATCACCGTGACCAGTCGACGCGAACTCATGAGTGCGACCAGTATCACAGATGCGTCCGCGATGGTCAATGGTTCGCCCCCGCAAGAGAGTGACGGGACTAGAGCATGAATCCGACTGGTCTGCTCCCCGGTTGAACTAGACACAGATGGGGCTATCAGGCGGCGGTCGAGACATGCCGTCGTTGGCGCCCAAGACCGCGGCCCGAAGCCATCCGATGCGTTCCGAGCGGTGGCGTTCTCTATGGCGCGTAGGCTCTTGGTGGGCTCCTCCGAACGGGGGCGAGTGAGGGTGAGGGAAGCCGCGCCTAGCTGCGCAATCTTCGAGCACCTGGTGACGCCTCAGGCTGCCTCGCTCCATTCTGCCTGAAAGCGAGCGACACTACAGCGCCGAACTCCGCAGCCGCAGTGCGTTGGCGATCACCGACACCGAGCTCAAGCTCATCGCCGCGCTCGCGATGATGGGGCTCAGGAGGATGCCGAACCAGGGATAGAGCACGCCCGCCGCGATCGGCACGCCGAGCACGTTGTAGACGAAGGCCCAGACCAGGTTCTGGCGGATATTGCGCATGGTCGCCCGCGAGAGCCGCCGGGCGCGCGCGATGCCGCGGAGGTCGCCCTTGACGAGCGTCACCCCGGCGCTCTCCACCGCCACGTCGGTGCCGGTGCCCATGGCGATCCCCACCTGGGCCAGGGCGAGCGCGGGAGCGTCGTTCACGCCGTCTCCCGCCATCGCCACGATGCGCCCCTCGCCCTGCAGCCGGCGCACCACCTCGACCTTCTGCGCGGGCAGCACCTCGGCGATCACATCGTCGAGGCCGAGGGTGCGGGCCACCGCCTTGGCGGTGACCTGGCTGTCCCCGGTCAGCATGACGACGCGGATCCCCTCCGACTGGAGCAGGCGGATCGCCTCCGGCGTGCTCGCCTTGATCGGGTCTGCCACGCCGAGGATCCCCGCGACGGCCTCCCCCGCGACGAGGAACATCACGGTCTGGCCTTCTCCGCGCAGCACCTCCGCCCGCGCGCCGAGCGGTCCCGGTTGCACGCCCAGCTCCCCGAGCAGGCGCGCATTGCCCAGCGCCACGCGGCGGCCCCCGACCACGCCGGCCACCCCGCGCCCAGTGAGCGAGCGGAACTCCGCGACGTCCGCGGGCGCGGAACCGCGCGCCGCCGCGCCAGCGAGGATGGCCGCGGCGAGCGGATGCTCGCTCCCCCGCTCGAGCCCGGCGGCGAGGGCGAGAACCTCCCCCTCGGTCGCGCCGCCGGCCGCGGCCACCGAGACGAGGCGCGGCTTGCCTTCGGTCAGGGTGCCCGTCTTGTCGACCACCGCCGTGTCGACCTTCTCGAGGGTCTCGAGGGCTTCCGCATTCTTGATGAGCACGCCGGCCTGGGCTCCCCGTCCCGTGCCCACCATGATCGACATCGGCGTGGCAAGGCCGAGCGCGCAGGGGCACGCAATGATCAGGACCGCGACCGCATTCACCAGTGCGTAGCCCAGCCGCGGCTCGGGGCCGTAGAGGCCCCAGACGAGCGCGGTCAGCGCGGCCACCCCCACGACCGCGGGGACGAACCAGGCGGAGACCTGGTCGGCCAGGCGCTGGATGGGCGCGCGGCTCCGCTGGGCCTCGGCGACCATGCGAACGATCTGGGCGAGGAGGGTGTCTGCCCCCACGCGGTCCGCGCGCATCACGAAGCCCCCGGTTCCATTCACGGTACCGCCCGTCACGCGCCCGTCGGGCCCCTTCTCCACGGGGATCGGCTCGCCGGTGAGCATGGACTCGTCGATCGCACTCTGGCCCTCGAGCACCACGCCGTCCACCGGCACGCGCTCGCCGGGCCGAACCCGGAGACGATCACCCGGCTGCACGTCCGCGAGCGCCACGTCCTCGTCGCCGCCATCGGAGCGCAGCCGCCGCGCCGTCTTCGGCTGCAGCCCGAGAAGCGCCCGGATCGCCCCCGAGGTGGCGCTCCGCGCCCGCAGCTCCAGCACCTGGCCGAGCAGGACGAGGGTCGTGATCACCGCTGCCGCCTCGAAGTAGACGGGCGGCGCCCCGCCGTGCCGCATGCCGTGCGGCAGCACGTCGGGGAAGAGCACCGCGAACACGCTATAGCCGAACGCCGCCCCCGTGCCGAGCGCGATCAGGGTGAACATGTTCAGGCTGCGGTTGACTATCGACTGCCAGCCGCGCACGAAGAAGGGCCAGCCTCCCCAGAGCACTACCGGCGTGGCGAGAGCGAGCTGAGCCCACAGCCGCGCGGTCGCGCCCAGCCTCCCCACGAGGGCCGGCATGAGCATGCCGCCCATCTCCAGGCCCAGGAGCGGCACCGTGAGCGCCACGCCGACCCAGAAGCGCCGGGTCATGTCGGCCAGCTCGGCGTTCGGCTCTTCCTCGGTGACGGGGTCGAGGGGCTCCAGCGCCATGCCGCACTTGGGGCAGCTCCCAGGCCCGCTTTGGCGAACCTCGGGATGCATCGGGCAGGTATAGATCCGCGTATCCGCAGCCTTCGGTGTCGCCGCCTGGTTGGGAGAGGGCGTGGTCGCCGGTGCGACGTACTTCGACGGGTTGGCCACGAACTTGTCCCGGCACGAAGGGCTGCAAAACCAGTACGTCGTCCCCGAGTGCTCGGCGCTGCCGCCGGCCGCGCGGCCCGGCGTCACG
>Ga0190265_10003351_pt1 | contig 10932 bp, 8 predicted proteins | sample Popmic124T_FD_133135 | JGI IMG/M metagenome (GOLD analysis project Ga0190265, IMG submission 133135) | Populus adjacent soil microbial communities from riparian zone of Indian Creek, Utah, USA - 124 T | ecosystem: Environmental > Terrestrial > Soil > Riparian zone | place: USA: Utah | collected...
CCGGCCGGTGCCCACGAGGAGACCCAGCGTACGAAGTCGATCGCGGAGGCGCGCGAGCCGGTGCTCCCCTCGGCACGCGCATGCAGGAAGTGGAGCATGCGGTGGTGAGCCTCGCGGTTGTACCGGTCGCGTTCGTATGCGCGGTAGAGCAGCCCCCAGGGACCGGGCGGAAGCATGGGCTCCGCCGCCCGTTCGCGGTGTTCCCCGCGTTCCTGACGGTGATCGAGCCTGGCGAGCGCGAGCAGACAGACCCAGGGGACGGGGTCCGCGGGCAGTTGCTCAGCCGCGGCGTAGCACTCCTGCCGGGCGTCCTCCTCCAACTCCCCCGCGCTGTGGTGGCTTTCGCGGCGGGCGCGCACTGCTCGCTCCACAGCCACCCGCGCGTGCATCATCCGCGCGTCGGCATCCCGCGGCGACTCCTGGAGCCAGGCCTCCACCACATGCGACCCGGCGGCGACCACGCCGAGCACCTGCGAGCGGGTCGTACGCAGCCCCCAGGACGTGCCCGTACGGGCAAGCAGAGTGCGCATCGCCAGCCAGCGGCCGGCCCGCAACTCCTCGACCGCGCCGCGGAGTTCGAAGTCGAAACCGGCCGGGCTGTAGACGATGCGGACGCCTCGGCCGTGGCTGCCTGTCGTCCGGCGCATCAGCCCTGCTCCCTTGCTGCCGGGCCTGCAGGCCGCAGCGGCGGACAAGCCTGGAGAAGGGGCGGGCGGTGCGACATCACAAGCGGTCCTCAACGGCAGGGGCAGGGACCGCTCCGGCATTCGTGCATCGCTGGTCAGGCGAGCAGGGATGCGCGACGACGGTTCCCGGATTCGTCACCGAACCTAACTCCTTGGAGTCGCTCGCTGGCGGTGGGAAAGTGTGATGGTTCTGCGCCGAAAGTTCGCAAGTGACGCCAGCTTTGAGCTCATTGTCGTCTCAGTCCGTTCCGTATCCCTGCTCTGCCCGGTCTCTGCCCGATCTCTGTCCGACTTCCCCGGAATGGGCTGCCCGCGGGCAGCAACTCCACACAATCCCGGGGAAGTCACTCTTCCTGCCCCGCGCGCTCACGTACAGGGGTGCGACCACAGGAGAGAGCCGACTGGGCCTCACTCACCCACGCCGCCGCGGATCCTCGGGCGGCCGGGCCCCCGGGGTCGCCGGGGGTCGTCCGCGCCGTTCGCGTGCGGGCAGGCCTCCACAACGCCGGGGAGGCCTCCACCACGCTACGGCCCAGCGGGCTGCCGTCTCGCTGTGCCCCCCGGCCCCGGCGCAACTACAGGCGGACGGCCGGGAGTTCGGCAGACTGCGGCCTCCGGCCCGGCCTCCCCCGCGGCCCTCGTGAGCGCCCTTCGGACACCACACCACGCCGTTCGTCCGGAACCCTTTCTACCGCTACGGCGTCGGTGTTCACTGAGTCCAGTGTTCACCGCTGCGCTCACCGAGGCGTCGCGTGCACCGTTCACCCCGCGGTGATACGTACGCTTTGTCCGGCCCGTACCGCCTGCTCCATCCACCCGCGATCCAGGAGGTTCGTCCATGGCGCACGAGGATCCGACCACCCCTCTCACCACCGGCACCGAGCCGGGGCGACGCGCGATGCTGCGCGGCTCACTGGCGGCATCCGCGGCACTGTCCCTGTCGGGGGCGGCCCCCGCCCAGGCGCTGAAAGGGCGTCCGGAGGCGAAGTGGGGCGTGCAGGCGGGCGACGTGACGACGTCCGCGGGGCTGATCTGGGTACGTTCGGACCGCCGCGCCCGGATGCTCGTGGAGACCTCCGCGACCGAGTCGTTCCGCAACGCGCGCCGCTGGGAGGGGCCGGTGCTCGGGTCCGGGACGGACTTCACCGGCATGACGCCGGTGCGCGGGCTTCCCGCAGGGGAACAGGTGCACTACCGGGTCACGCTGGCCGACGCGGACGACCCGCGGCGCAAAGGCAAGCCCGTGTACGGCACATTCCGCACCGCCCCGGACAGACGGCGCCGGAATGTGCGATTCCTGTGGTCGGGCGACCTGGCGGGCCAGGGATGGGGAATCAACCCCGACCGGGGCGGGTTCCCCATCTTCGCGGAGATGCGGCGCCTGGACCCGGACTTCTTCCTCAACAGCGGCGACACCGTCTACGCCGACTCGCCGATCGAGGAGAAGGTCGCGCTGCCGGACGGCGGAGTCTGGCGCAACGTCACCATCGAGGAGAAGTCGAAGGTCGCGGAGACCCTCGCCGAGTTCCGGGGCAACTTCCGCTACAACCTGCTGGACGACAAACTGCGCCGCTTCCAGTCCCAGGTGCCTTCCATCGTCCAGTGGGACGACCACGAGGTCCTCAACAACTGGTATCCGGGCGAGATCCTGGACGACGAGCGCTACACCGTCAAAGACGTCAGCACCCTCGCCGCCCGCTCGCTCCGCGCCTTCAGCGAGTACCACCCGCTCCGCACGCTTCCGCCCGGCGACGAGGACGGGCGGGTCTACCGGGTCGTGCACCACGGCCCCATGCTGGATGTGTTCGTCCTCGACATGCGCACGTACCGCGGCGCCAACTCCCCCGGCAGGCAGGAACACGACCCGCGCGGCATCCTCGGGCCGGCTCAGCTGAAGTGGCTCAAGCGCGAACTGTCCCGCTCGCAGGCGGTGTGGAAGGTGATCGCCTCCGACATGCCGCTGGGTCTGGTGGTCCCGGACGGTGAGACCGACTTCGAGGGCGTGGCACAGGGCGATCCGGGCGCCCCTCTCGGTCGGGAACTCCAACTGGCCGAACTGCTGCGGCACATCAAGCGTGACCGCGTCACGGGCACCGTGTGGTTCACCACGGACGTCCACTACACCTGCGCGCAGCACTACGAGCCGGAAGGTGCGGCGTTCAAGGACTTCGAGCCGTTCTGGGAGTTCGTGTCCGGGCCGCTCAACGCGGGTGGCTTTCCCGCACTGAAACTCGACGGCACTTTCGGGCCGCGGCAGTCGTTCGTCAAAGCACCGGCCAAGGCCAACGTGCCGCCGAGCGAGGGCGGTCAGTATTACGGCCAGGTCGACATCGACGGGGAGAGCGGTGAGTTGACCGTACGACTGCGGGAGGAGGGCGGCGCGGTGCTGTTCACGAAGGTGCTGCAGCCGGGCCGGGTGGGCCAGTGAGCCGATGACCGGCACGCCTTTGAACTATCCGGACGCCGGGGCGACGCAGAAGGGCGCCGCCCTGTGGCCGGCGGGCTACCGCAAGCTGCAGGTACGCACCCGGCTGGGCCGCGGCGACGCCGACTTTGAGACGGCCGCGGAGGCCGTCACGACCTGGCGTCTGCACAGGGCGGCGGGTGTCCGCTTCGGTACGGACGCGCTGAGAGCGGCCCCCGGAGTGGAGGTCGAAGTCGGCCTGGGCATCGGGGCGTTGCGCCTGCACGCACCCTGCCGGGTGGTGTGGACCGTGGCGGAGGGGCGACGCGCTGGGTGGGCGTACGGAACGCTGCCGGGCCACCCGGTGCGCGGCGAGGAGGCGTTCGTGGTCAGCCAGGAGGAGGACGGCACGGTCTGGCTCGACGTGCTCGCCTTCAGCAGACCTGTGACGTGGCCGACGGTGGCGGCCGGTCCGCTGCTGCCCGTCTTCCAGCGCTGGTACGCGCGGCGGTGCGGGCGTGTCCTGCGGCGGCTCGTACGCGAGGCGCCAAGCGGTGGAGAAGAAGTGCAGAACGGACACGCAAGACGGAGACAAACAGGGCGCTAAGCATCCAGAAGCAGCCTTAACCCGTCGGTCACAACGCGTTCTTGATCAGGCAATGCCAGTGGGTGAGAGTGGTCGCATGACTGACATGTCACAGAACGAGCATGCTTCCCGGTCCGGTATCCGGCGCGTCGTCGGGGAGAGTGTGTTCAACCGCTGGAGCCGCATCCAGCGACGCCTCTCCCCCACGCCACTGCTGCCGGACGACGACATGGCGAGTGCGAAGTCCCCGGTGGGGGCGGGAGCGACGTCGCTGTGGTTGATGCGCACCACGGTGCGCGAGGAGCCGGGGGCTCTCGCGGGACTGTGCACGGCGCTGGCCCGTGAGCGGATCGACATCGTGTCGCTGCAGACCTTTCCCCTGGGGCTTCAGCCCGGGGACGCCGGCGAACCGACGGCGGATGAACCGGCCGTGGACGCACCCGCCACAGACGAGCAGACAGTGGACGAGTTCGTGCTCCGCGCGCCCAGCGAGCTGGAGTCCGCAGACCTGCACCACCTGGTGGCCGGCGCAGGCGGAAGCCACACCTGGGCGGAACGCGCCGACGAGCACGCCCTCGTCGACATCCCGACCCGGGTTCTGCAACTCGCCACCCGAACCGCCCTCGACACTGCCGAACTGCCGCTGGTGCTGCGGCAGTTGCTGGGACGGTGCACCATCCGTTCCGTCCCGCCCTTCTCGCCGTTCGGCCGCACCCCGGTTAAGGAAGCGCAGGACGTGCCCCCCGAGGGGGCCTGGGAGGAGACAGTCCTGCGGCTGCCGGACCCGGCCGGCGGCGTCCTCATCATCGAACGGCCTCATCTGCCTTTCACGCCCAGCGAGTTCGCCCGCGCCCGCGCGCTGGTGGAACTGGACAGGCGCCTGGGAGCCGGTTCGAGGGTGCCGCACTCCCCGGACACGCTCACGCTGCCCGAGGGCCAGCCCGTCACCGTGCGGCGAGCCGACACCAGGGACGCGAAGGCAGCGCTCAGGATGCACGAACGCTGCTCGAAGAGGACCCTCACGCAGCGCTATCACGGCCCTGTCGCCGACGCCGACTCCTATCTGGAGCATCTCCTCTCGCCCCGTTTCGGGCGGACCCTGGCCGTCGAGACCGCCTCGGGGAAGCTCGTGGCGCTGGGTCATCTGCTGTGGGACGGCGACGAGACCGAGGTGGCCCTCCTCGTCGAGGACGCGTGGCAGCACCGGGGCATCGGCAGCGAACTGCTGCACCGGCTGGCCGGGTTGGCCGTCGAGGCCGGTGCCGAAAGCGTCTACGCCGTGACACAGGCGTCCAACACCACGATGGTCGCGGCGATGCGCGGGCTCTCACTGCCGCTCGACTATCAGATCGAGGAAGGCACTCTGGTCATCACCGCGCAGCTGTCCGGTGCCGCTGCTCTCGCTCCTGCCCCGGCTCGGGCTTCCGTTCGGGCTGTGACCGGTGCTCCGGCCGGCCGGGAGCGCTGAGCGCCAGCGCCCTGTCCAGGTCCCGCCACAGATCGTCGGCGTCCTCCAGGCCGACCGACATCCGCAGCAGCTTCTCGCTGATGCCGGCGCCGCGCCGGTCGTCCTCGGCGACGATCCGGTGGCTGATCGAGGCGGGGTGCTGGATGAGGGTGTCGACGGAGCCGAGACTGACCGCCGGGGTGATCAACTCCACCCCGGCGGTCACCGCGTGGGGATCGCCTTCCACCTCGAACGCGACCATCGCGCCGCCCAGCCGCGGGTAGTGGACGCGGGCAACTCGCGGGTCGGCCGCCAGCCGCCGGGCGAGACCGGCCGCCGTATGCGACTGCGCCCGTACGCGCACCGGCAGCGTGGAGAGCCCGCGCAGCAGCAGATAGCCCGCGAGCGGGTGCAGCACGCCGCCGGTCGCGAACCGCACCTGCCGCAGGCCCCGCGCGAACTCCTCGTCGCAGGCGACGATCCCGCCGAGCACGTCCCCGTGTCCGCCCAGGTACTTGGTGGCACTGTGCAGGACGAGCCGTGCGCCCTGCCCGTGCGGACGCTGGAGCACCGGAGTGGCGAAGGTGTTGTCCACCAGCAGCGGCACCGACCCGCACGCGTGCGCGAGTGCCGCCAAGTCCACTTCGGCGAGTGTCGGGTTGGCGGGGGTCTCGACCATCACGAGGCCGGTGTCGGGGCGGATGGCTTCGGCGACGCCCGCGGGGTCGGTCCAGGTGACCTCGGTGCCCAGCAGCCCGCTCTCCAGCAGGTGATCGCTGCAGCCGTAGAGCGGGCGTACGGCGACGATGTGACGCAGCCCCGCCGAGGCCCGCACGAGCACGATCGCGGTGAGGGCCGCCATTCCACTCGCGAACGCCACTGCCGCCCGGGTCCCTTCGAGCCTGGCCAGAGCGTCCTCGAAGCGGGAGACGGTCGGATTGTCCAGGCGTGCGTAGACGGGCGGGCCGTCCATGCGGGCGCCCGTCGCTGCGAACTCGTCGATGCGGGCGGCCTCCGCCCGGGTGTCGCGGGCGGGATAGGTGGTGGACAGATCCAGCGGTACGGCGTGCAGGCCGAGGGCGGCGAGATCGTCCCGTCCGGCGTGTACGGCTTCGGTGTCCGGTGAACGGAACGGCAGTCCGGTCTGTGCCCGCTGCGGTGTCTGCGCTGTCTGCGTGTTCTCCATATCCGGAGCCTGAACAACTGCCGGGCGATCAAGGTGAACGCCCGTGCTACGTTCGCCGGATGACCGATTCCGTCGCACTCGATCCGGTCGACCTGGAGATACTCCGGCTGTTGCAGAACGACGCCCGGATGACTTACCGCGACCTGTCCGCCGCGGTGGGCGTCGCGCCCTCCACCTGCCTGGACCGGGTGGCGCGGCTGCGCCGCAGCGGCGTGATCCTCGGCGAGGAACTGCGCCTGGACGCCGCCAGGCTGGGCAGACCGCTGGAGGCGCTGCTGTCGGTACAGGTGCGACCGCACCGGCGGGAACTGGTCGGCCCCTTCGTGGAGCGGATACGGGCGCTGCCCGAGTCGCGTGCCGTGTTCCATCTGGCAGGCCCCGAGGACTACTTGGTGCACGTTGCGGTGACGGGTACAGCTGACCTTCAACGGCTCGTTCTGGACGAATTCACCTCGCGCCGGGAAGTGGCACGGGTCGAGACACGGCTGATCTTCCAGCGCTGGGAGTGCGGGCCTCTGTTGCCGCCCGGCTGATGATGATGACGGCGGGGGCCTGCACGTACGAGGATGGACGCATGTCCGATCCCAAGAACCCCACCCCCCTGCCGCGACAGGTCGCCGACGCCTACGTCGACGCTCTCGTCGAACTCGACCCGATCACCGGTAGCTACCTCGGAGTGCCCGAGAGCCACAGCCGTCTGCCCGACTTCTCCCCCGCGGGGCAGGAGGCTCTCGCCGAACTGAGCCGCATCACCCTGCGGCAGCTGGCCGAGGCCGAGGAGAGGCCCGGTGCCGGCAGCGACGCGGAGCGGCGCTGCGCGCGGCTTCTGCGCGAGAGGCTGACAGCGGAACTGGCCGTGCACGACGCCGAAGAGGGCCTGCGTGCGGTGAGCAACCTCCACTCCCCCGTGCACTCGGTGCGCGGCATCTTCACCGTCATGCCGTCCGAAACGCTGGAGGACTGGACGGTCGTGGCGCAGCGGCTGCGGGCCGTCCCCAGCGCGCTGGGGGGCTACCGCGAATCGCTGGCCGCCGGTCTGGAGAAGGGCCTGCACGCCGGCCCGCGCCAGGTCTCCACAGTCCTCGGACAGCTGGACGAGTGGATCGGCGAGGGCGAAGGGGGCGACGGGCAGGGATGGTTCGCGGCTTTCGCCGCCGAAGGTCCCCAGGCGCTGCGTGAGGTGCTCGAGTCAGCCGCGGCGGACGCCACCGGCGCCATCGCCGGCCTGCGCGACTGGCTGCGCGAGGTGTACCAGCCAGGTGTCGCGGGGGCTCCGGAGATCGTCGGACGTCAGCGGTACGCGCTGTGGTCGCGCTTCTGGAACGGCACCGACCTGGACCTGGACGAGGCGTACGCGTACGGCTGGTCCGAATTCCACCGGCTGCTCGCCGAGATGCGCACGGAGGCGGAGAAGGTCCTGCCGGGGGCCGCGACCCCGTGGGAGGCGCTGCGCCACCTCGACACCGACGGTGAGGCCGTCGAGGGGGTGGAGGAGGTGCGCGACTGGCTGCAGGGGCTCATGGACGAAGCCATCGAGAAGCTGGACGGTACGCACTTCGAACTGGCCGAACCGGTCAAGCGAGTCGAGTCCCGGATCGCACCTCCGGGCAGCGCTGCTGCGCCGTACTACACGCAGCCCTCGCTGGACTTCTCCCGGCCGGGCCGCACCTGGCTGCCGACGATGGGTGAGACCCGCTTCCCCGTCTACGACCTGGTCTCGACGTGGTACCACGAGGGCGTTCCCGGTCACCACCTGCAGCTGGCGCAGTGGGTGCACGTCTCCGACCAGCTCTCCAGATACCAGACGACGGTCGGCATGGTCAGCGCCAACGCCGAGGGCTGGGCGCTGTACGCCGAGCGGCTCATGGACGAGCTGGGTTTCCTGGTCAACGCCGAGCAGCGGCTGGGTTATCTGGACGCGCAGATGATGCGCGCGACGCGGGTCATCGTGGACATCGGCATGCATCTGGAACTTCAGATCCCGGACGACTCCCCCTTCCACCCGGGTGAGCGCTGGACTCCGCAGCTGGCGCAGGAGTTCTTCGGTCTGCACAGCGGCCGCCCGGAGGACTTCGTGGAGAGCGAGCTGGTGCGCTACCTGGGCATGCCGGGGCAGGCGATCGGATACAAGCTGGGCGAGCGCGCGTGGCTGACCGGGCGTGAGGCGGCGCGCGAGGCGCACGGCGAGGCCTTCGATCCGAAGAAGTGGCACATGGCCGCGCTTTCGCAGGGGTCGCTGGGGCTGGACGATCTCGTCACCGAACTCTCGGCGCTCTGACGTCCGGGCCGTCCCCGAACTCCGGCGCGTGGACGGTGCGCGGTGCGCGTGTGCCCGGTGCTCGTGTGCGCGTCAGCAAGTCGACGGGTCGACATCTCGAGAAATCGGCCCGTCGACTTGCAGTTTCATTGACGGTGAAGTCAACGCGCGAATCCGTTCTCGGAGTTGATCACCTCACCGGTGATCCAGGCCGCTTCGTCCGTCGTGAGCCAGGAGACGAGGCGCGCCGGCACGTCCGGGGCCGCCCATTCCCCGCCCGGGAAGAGGGCGGCGACGTCGGCGTGCTCCTCACCGCTGCGGTAACCGGTGTCCACGGGGCCCGGGTTGACCGCGTTCACGGTGATCCGGGGCGCCAGCGCCGTGGCGAGCGTACGCACCGATGAGGCGAGGGCGCCCTTGGCGAGTGCGTAGCAGATCTCGCCCGGCATGCCGCCCCGTACGTCCTGGCCGGACGTCATCATCACGACCCGGCCCGTCGGAGCGTCTTCGCTGCGCTGCTGCCGGGCGAACGCCTGCACCAGCAGGATCACCGAACGGGTGTTGACCGCCCAGTGGGCGTCGAGCATGCCGGCGTCGACCGTGTCGAGCGTGCCGTCGCCCCCGCTGAGAGCGTGGTTGGCCACGAGGATGTCGAGTCTGCCGCCGCCCAGCGCTTCCGTCGCCTCCTCGATCAGACGGCCCGGAGCGCCGGGACCGGTCAGGTCGGCGGGGCCGTGTGCGACGTGCGCGTCAGGCGCGGCTGCCTCCCGCACACTCCCGGCGAGTGCTTCCGGCCCGTCCGCATCCGCGCCCCAGGGCTGTGCGTCGTCGTGCGGCAGGTGGTGGTGCAGATAGACGCTCGCTCCATAGGCGGCGAGCCGCCGTGCGACGGCGAAGCCGATGCCGTTGCGGCGGCTTGCTCCGGTGACGAGTGCACTGCGGCCACGCAGGGGCAGCGGGTCGCGCTGCGGTGATTCGAAGGTCATGGCGGTCAGCCTGGTACGGGCCGGACGCCGGCGTCACACGGTTTTCGGACGCCGGCAACGGCAGCACACCGTATGCGCGGGCCGTACGGCGCCGGGCTGTCAGTCGAGAGCCGGTGCCGACCGGTGGTGCAGCCTAGAGCCCTCCCGGGACTTGACGACCTCCAGCTGGACGGGGATGCGCTGTCTCAGGTCAGCGACATGGCTGACGATGCCGACGCAACGGTCGCGTTCGCGGAGGGAGTCCAGCACGTCGAGGATCTCGTCCAGGGTCTGTTCGTCGAGGCTGCCGAAACCCTCGTCGATGAAGAGCGTCTGAAGGCGTGTGCCGCCCGCCTCGTCCGTGACGACGTCGGCGAGGCCCAGAGCAAGCGCGAGGGAGGCGGAGAAGGTCTCGCCGCCGGAGAGGGTCGCGGTGTCGCGCTCCGCGCCGGTCCAGGCGTCGATGACGTGCAGCCCGAGCCCTGAACGTCCACGTCCGCCGGCGCGTTCATCGGAATGGACCAGGGTGTAGCGGCCGGCGGACATTCTGGCCAGCCGTGCGCTCGCTGCTGCCGCGACCTGTTCCAGACGGGCGGCCAGGACGTAGGACTCCAGGCGCATCCGGTGCTCGTTCTCCACGGAGGTCCCTGCGGCCAGCCCTGCCAGCCGCGCCACGCGTTCGTAACTCTCACGCAGCGGGGCGAGTTCACGCGCGTCGTCGACGGCCTGCCGGGTGAGCTGGTCCATTTCACCGCAGCGCGTACGGGCCGCCTCCTGGGCCGCCGAGGTCTCCCGCAGCCGCCGGGTGGCCTCTTCGGTGACGCGCTGCGCGGAGTCGGCGTCGGCCGCCGGGAGCTCTGCGGCATCGATCAGGTCGGGGTCCTTGAGCGCTGCCGTGACCGCGGCCTCCTGTGCCTGCCACTCCTCCAGGTGTTCCTGGAGGGTCTGCTGCTCGGCTTCGCCGAGTACGGCCGCCGCAGCGGCCTCGGCGTCCTCGAAGCGGGCGCGTGCCGCGGCGTCGGCGAGCTGCGCGTCGGCCTCCTCGACGCGCTGGGCGGTGGCTTGTGCTGTGCGGGCGGCCTCTGCCGCGTCGGCAAGCGCGGCGGCACGGCGCTGCAGGGTCGCGGCCCGTTCGGAGACGCTGGACGCCTCGCCTCGTGCCTGCGCCAACTCCGCCGCCAGGGCGGTCCGTTCGCGCTGCAGCGCTTCGCGGTGCGAGGTGCGGGCGGCGGCACGGCGCTCGGCGGCCTGCTGCTGGGCGAGGCGCTCGGAGTGTTCCTGTTCGGCTCGGGCGAAGGCCTCGCGAACGGCGTGGGCGTCGGCGGCCTCGGCGTGTGCGGAGGCGTGTGCCTCCTCCCACCCGGCGACGGTGTCCGCCAGGGCACCGGTCTCCTCCTCACG
>Ga0190265_10003352_pt1 | contig 10931 bp, 6 predicted proteins | sample Popmic124T_FD_133135 | JGI IMG/M metagenome (GOLD analysis project Ga0190265, IMG submission 133135) | Populus adjacent soil microbial communities from riparian zone of Indian Creek, Utah, USA - 124 T | ecosystem: Environmental > Terrestrial > Soil > Riparian zone | place: USA: Utah | collected...
ATCCAGATCTCGATGCGATGTTCGACCCCACGGAGGAGAACCCGAACGAGATTCGGGCGAAGAAGGCCAATCTTTCGTACATCGCGCTGGACGGCAACATCGGCTGCCTGGTCAACGGGGCCGGGCTGGCGATGGCGACGATGGACATCATCAAGCTGCACGGCGGCTCGCCGGCGAATTTTCTCGACGTGGGCGGCAGCGTCACCAAGGAGGGAGCGGTCGAGGCCTTTCGCATCATCCTTGCCGACGACAAGGTGAAGGGCGTGCTAGTAAACATTTTCGGCGGCATCGCCAAGTGCGATGTCATCGCCGATGCACTGATTCACGCCGCCAAGGAGGTGGGCTTCAAGGTGCCGGTGGTGGTGCGGCTCGAGGGCACCAACGTCGACAAGGCCCGCGCCATGCTCAAAGAAGCGGCCATCAAGCAGCTTGTTCCGGCGGCGGACCTGACGGACGCGGCGAAGAAAGTGTGCGCGGCGGTGTAGGTCCATATTCCACTTTTGTGCCGATCCTACAGCCGGGCTTCTGATATAATGAGCGCGGAGGTTTGATTTATGGCCGTCGCTCCTGCTTCCGTACGAACGCCAGAATTTGCTTACATCGGCCTGCGCATGTCTGTCCTATCGTGTCGCGCCGAAATGGTATACCTACGCCTACTGACAAGGCAGACCCGACGCCACGTGACATCGGGCCTGCCGGGTAATCGAAACTGAAACAGTAAATTGGATTAGACGATCAGATCTCCAGAAGCGTGTCCACCACCGGTTGAATATCCCGCCCATCGATCTCGCCATCGACGAACAGATCGAACACGCATGTGAACGGTGCATTGCCGAGCAGCGAATCGACGAAGGCGGCGATACCCGCCACGCTCAGCTCGCATCCATCGAGGCTGCCGTTGAAATTGCAGTCGGTGGAGCCCGCGATTGCGTAATTCACCGTCAGCAAAACATAGGAACTGCTGCCGCATGATCCGCCGGCGTTGACCGCCGAAGTAGCAGTCATCGCCAGGACGGCATTTCCGCCGGGGACCAACGCGTTCCAATCCTCAGAAGAGACGATGACCCGCTGGAAATCGGGATTGCCTGGACAGCGCCCGGCGCTCACTTCGAGGAGCCGGTCGATCGGTGTTCCATTCAAGGTCAAATCCATGTATTCGTTCGCGGCGAGGAAGTCTCCGCGAGCATGAACTCTGATCGTTACGTCGCCTCCGGCTGCTGGCGGTGAGACAAGGGTATGCGCTTGCGGTGAGCCGCTGCCGATCGGCCCGAGCAATGGCGACGCCTCAGCGAATTGCACCTCGTCGATGTCCGCGGCGCCGCTGTCGTCGCAATCGGGGCACGAATAAAGCCGGACATCATCGATGTACCATCCGACAGTGCCGGCGCAGCCGTCTTTGCCGAAATCAAAGCGAAGCTGGACGACATCTCCCACGACAACCAGGCCGGTGAGATTCACGACAGAGGTTCCCCAGTTCTTGCTAAGCCCGGTCCAAGCGCCCTCGCCGGCAAGCGGATTGGTGTTGTCCTGCGCAAGCGTATTGGCACGGCCATTGTGTGCGTTGAAGTCGTAGGCCGTGCGCGGCACGACCGTCCACGGGCCGGAATTGACGCTGAGCTTCAGATTGCCGGCGTCAAAACCGCCTTCCGTTCCGAAAAAGTGAGCGAATGACAGATAGGGGGCATCGCTCCCGGCCGGGATCGGGATCGCGGGGCTGAAGAGCGAGTGCACGGCGGACTCGTCGATCGAACCGCAATTTCCGATGTCGGCGTCGTCGACAAACCAAGCCGTCCCGGGCCGGTTTTTCGGCAGGTCCGCAACCTGCACCCAGTCATAGGGCGTCGGCGGAACGGTGTTGGAAACGGTCCACCCGTTCACGCCGCCTTCGAAATCATCGGAAAAGATCACCGTCGATCCCCCGCACTCGATCGCCGGGGCGCCGTCCAGTCCGGGATCGGTCTCTCCGCACGTTCCTTCGGTGTTTAGTTCGACGGCAAGGAGCGCTTCGTCCAGTTCAACAATGTCGGCTGCGGTAATGGGCGATCCGCTGGGAAGCCCATTCCGCGGATCATTCGGATCGAAGCCGATCAGGTCAGCGCCGGCCTGAAGTAAGGCGTCGTAGCTGTCTGCAAAGTCCGAGGCAGGGGTCAGATAAACAGTCAGGGCGCGATACCAGATGGCGCCCGCTTTGATGGGGCCGATGCCTGTTACAGAAAAGCCATTAAAACTCTTGCCGTCCGTCAACATGGCGAAGGCATGATTGGGAACGCCACTGCCGAAATGCACCCCGCCTGAATCGAAGTGGCATACCTGCAGAGCGCTGTTGGCAAAATCGGGGTGGTTGCGGCAGGGGGGGTTCCACATGTCGCGCAGCGCATTCGGGAAAACCGTGTCTTCTCCCATCAGCCATCGAACGCCATCGGGAAACCCGTCCACCTCGTTACTACAGCCTGATCCCCGCAGATCGTTGCCCAGATCAAGGCCCGGCCCGGTGGGATGGCTCGGCCAGGGTATTCCACCGGGCGCGCCGGCAAACGCCGCGTTTCCGTTGAAGAGGTCGATCAATTCGCCGAACACGTCGGAATAGGATTCATTCAACTGGCCCGACTGGTTCTGATAGATGAGATCAGCGGTGTACTGAGTGACGCCGTGGGTGAGTTCGTGTGCAACCACGTCATCAGTGACGAGCCCGGTGCAAAATGCCATCTGCACGCCGTTCCAAAATGCATTGGGACATGGGGGCGCGGTCGAATTGACCGTCGCGATCATGGTCAGACCGTTTCCGTCGATGCCGTCGCGACCGAAGGCGCGTTGAAAATAGTCGTAAGTGTCGCCGTAATAGTCGTAAGCCCGGTTGACGTCTTCGGGCGAAGCCACGATCGGGTCGCCTTCGCCGCGCGCCAAGAGACCAGGGAGCGAAAAGCCGCCGTTGCCGTTGTAAATGTCGCGATCCCTGGCCGTGTGAATCATCGACCAGCGATCGAGAATCTCGCCGCCGGCGGCATCGACAAAAAACGCCTCGCGGAGCGGGATCGCAAAATCGGAGAGGATGATGTGATACGCCAGTTTGACGCCCGACGCCGGGTCGCCGTACCAGCCCGGATCAACGATGACCAATTCACTTTTCTCGACCGTGGGCGCCGCGCCGCCGACCTCATTCAGCGTCAATAATTCGGCCTCGGCCGCGGAGAGGGATGGATTCATTTCCAGCTTGTGCGAAATCGCATAAAAACGGCCGTTGACCGACATGATTTCGCCCGCGGCATTCTGGTGGACCTTGAGAACTCCCGAAAAAACGGCCACGCCATGGTGAACCTGCTGGTAGTTCGTGTGCGTCCAGCCGATCAGGTCAGTTTCAACCCGGGTCGAGACCAGTTGCGTCGCGGCATCAGTGATTCCGAACAAGTGCCCGTGCGCGGAAAAGAAGTCTTCCGGTGTCGGACGGACAAGCGCCAACGGAATGGCCGCGTTCGCGGTGACGTCAATCGGTTGGCCGTCCGCGCCGCGCACGAACGTCACAAGGCCGTCCCGCTGCGATCGAATTTCAGGTTCGGCTGCCATGATTTGGCGGGGGCGGACGATCGCCGTCAGCAGGCAGAACGACGCAATGGACAGGGAAAGGGCATGACGAGAAGGGGCGCTGCAAAAATGATACATTTTGATCCTCGGTCCTTCGCCGGAAACCGGCGCGGACATACTCCACCAATGGTGCTGTTGAAGAGCTCTGCCCGCCGTGGTCGGATGGCGGACCCCACTCCACCCCGAGCGTTCGAGGGTGTATAACCATTCTACCGGGCCGAGGCCGGGATGTCTGCCCTTTTTTCGGTCGAATTTTTGGGCGATGCGTGACGTCGCGAAATAGCAACAGTCTTGGGGACTCTAAGATCAGGCCGGGCTTTCGGGAGATGCCATGTCAAGCGTGTTTTCAATCAAGCCCCGCACTCTCTCCTGCATCTCCATCGCTTTGGGCATCGGCGCCACTCACCCCGGATGGGTGCAAGCCGGTTCGACGGTCGCCGGCGAGCGATACCAGGTCATTTGTGATTTTGACGACGACGCGATTGCGCGATCCGCGCTCGAGGCAGCGGAAGCAGCATGGCCGGTGGTGACCGAATTATTCGGTGTAGAGACCGACAAATCGACGCAGCGCCTTCAGATTCATATTTACAGGCAGATCGCGGATTACCAAACTGCCGAGGCGCAACGGACCGGAGGGCGTTTCCGGGACAACCTTTGCTTTTCATCGCATGAAGACAAGTCCTCGCACATCGCCATCCAGCCGCCTTGCAGTGACGACGTGTTGATGCGCATCGGCCTGCCGGGGTTGACGCGAATGCTGGTCGCGCACGAGGCGGCGCATCTGGCGGTGTATTCGACAATTCCCAATTTCGAATCCCATCCCGAGTGGCTGGCCGAAGGGTATGCGCTGTATGCCGCCGCCGAGGTCCACCGGCGAAAAAAATGGGCATCGAGCACGGGCGACAACCCCTATCTCTCAAGCATGGTCAAGTCAGCTCAGCAAACAAACGCGGGACGAAACGCACCATCGATCAGCCGAATTGTCGCCGGGAAGTGCCAGTCGCTTGCCACAAATGATCGCTACGCACTCTACTGGCTCCTGTTTGAATTCTTGCTGAACGACAAGGAAGACGGCCCGAAGTTTCGTAAATTCCTTGGGAAGTCCCGGCGCTTGGGCGGCGGTTCGGAATACGCCGTCCAACTTGGAAAAGTATTCCGCAAAGAAATTGGCGCGGGCGGAAAACTCACGGGGGCGGATGCGAAGTTCAAGAAGTATGTTAAGGATCTCCCGGCGAGATGGAGCGAACAGTTCCGTTCATTAGACGTTCAAAAGGCCAAGTGGATTCAATGCGCGTTTCCAGATTCCCACGCATTGGCCTGGAGCACGCGATCCATCAAAGCGGAGAGTTTTCGCATTAACGGAGCGTTCGAAATCTTGCCGAGCGGCGACGGGGAAAAACTGATGCACGTCATGCTCGGCAAGGCAGGTTCGCAGTTCATTTTTGTCTCATTCACATCGACTGGCCGTGTGATTGTTCGGCAGGTCTTCTGGAGCGAAAATCGCAGCGATTTTCTGGCCGACGTGAAGACGCCGATCGCCGAGGGCAAACGCACGAAATTCAGCATCGCTGTTAAGGGCGATGTGCTCACGGTATTCCTCGAAGGCAAACAGATCGCAAGATGCAACGCGCGCGGAAAAAAGTTGACAGGCCCCTGGGGCGTCGGGGTTGAGAAGGGATGCGCCGGCATCTGGCGAGAGGTGAAGGTGCTCTCAAAGGTCGCGCGAAAGAAGTCGAGCCGGAAGCCGAAGTAAGCTCGTCGATTACCCGCGTCGCAGCAGCAGCACGCTAATGTCTTCGGAGTGGTTTCCGCCCTGCAAAAAGTCGCTGAGGTCGGCGGCGAATTCATTGAGTACATGTCCCGGCGTGTCGCCCAGCCCGTCTGCGATCGTCTCGCACAGGCCGGCGAAGCCTAGCGATTGATCGGCCTGATTCTTCGCCGTCTCGACCCCGTCGGTTGTCAGCACCAGCGACTCTCCCTTTCCGAGTTGATAAGACTGTCCCTGATACACCGGGCCGCGAACCTGGCCGACCGGTGGGGTTGACTCCAATTGGATACGTTCGACCTCGCCGGTCGAACGCACCTGCGCGGCCAGAATGCGCGTGCCAGCCGAGCAAAGATCGACCTTTCCGCTGGTCGGGCAGATGCGCGCGACGACCAGGTCGACGTACGTGTCCTTGTCCGAATCGAACAGAATCCAGTTCAGAGCGCGAGCAAAAAGGTGAGGCGCCTCGCCGTACAGCGCGGCAGATCGAAACGCCGCGCGGATTTCACCGAAGGTGCGCGGCAACGCGTTGATCGGCCAGTGGACCTTGGCGAGCAGGAGTGCCGCGGTCTTGTCCCGGAGCTGGACGACGTCGTAGAGATCGCAGCATTGCGCCCGGCCGAGGTGCCGGTAGGCGGCGACTTGCAGGTCCTCCCACTGGGGCAAGGCCTTCGGAGTCAGCGCATCCTGGGTACCGCGGGCGATGGCCAGTTCGGTGGCGATGGCCGCGCGGCGAATCGCGAAGGCGCGGCGCATGCTCGAATCGATCGGCATGGCGGCGCTGCAGGCCAGCGCCTTGAACGCAATGAGCGCCTTCAGGTCGTAGGCCGCGTCTCCGGCGTCATTCTCCAGATAGAGCATTCCCAGATTGAAGCTCTGTCCGACCAGCGGCACGGCCATCGCCGACCCGACGCCCTCGTGGGGCGCCTGCGGGATGCAAAGATGGTGCGCCAGCTTGATGCACCGCGCCTCGGTCACCTGGCTGAACGGCGGCCGGCTGATGGACTTGCCCGCGGGGGTTTGCCCGAACGACCAGTCGAACTCGTCCTTTTCGGTCTTGCGGACGCCGATCCAGGCGCGCTTCGCGTCGAACTGCCGTGCCACTGCGCGAAGCACTGGCGGCAGCATGTCGCCGACGGTCTCACATTGTGCGAGCCGCAGCGACAGGAGCGTCATCTGCTCGAGCTGGTCGCGCGTGATGGTCATGTCCTCGTTTTCCTTGAGGATGATCGTGTCGAGGGGAAGCGTGTCGCCGTGGGTGCGCAGGAGGGCGATCATGCGATCGTGCTGCAAGTCGTTACGGCTGCGCTCGGACTCGAAGAAAAACTTGATCGAAAAGTCGCCGCACTCGATCTCGTCGGCATGTTGCAGCTTGGCGCGCGTTTTCTGCACGGCGCGATTCAGGCAGGTGGGAACGGCCAGGTCCAGCACTTCGAGCCACCACTCGCCTGCGTCGTCCTGGGAGATATTGGCCTGGTGCTTGCCGAGGCGGGGATCTGGCAGGTGGATGTTGCAGTTTGTATCGGAACCGATGGTGACTTGGCCGCCTTCCATCCGAAGGCTGTTCCGAAGCCGCTGCTTTTCGAGAATCATCAGTCGCATATACGACTCCTTCATCTCGTCCCGAGGACGGCGGCGATGTTCTTCGTAGGCCCTGAAGAAAACCTGCGCTCAATCTTAATAATACTGCGCGTTCTACGCCCGGGCAATTAAGCACGCCTTTTCGAGGCCGAAGCGCTAGCGAGGCGAATCATGCAGCTTGCTGAGGCAAATAGCGCTTCGGGAGGCCTAGAATGCCTCGCTAGCGCTTCGGCCTCAGAATTCAATGTTTTCACGCGGAGGCGCCCGAATAGCGCCGCAGCCCCCGCCGAAAAATCCACGAAGAAAGCAGCAGCGCCGCGAGCGCCAGAATCGAGGCGAACAGCGGCACACGCGGCGACATGCCCGTGACCGGGTCTCCGAGCAGGCTCGCCGCCGGAAAGGTCGTGATGAACGCCACCGGAATCAGGTACGTCAGTCCCCACTGCATCCAGGGCGGATAAATCTGAATCGGGAAGCGGCCGGCCTCGAAGATGTTCCAGAAGATCATCTCGATGTTCTCGATCCGCACGATCCAGAAACACACGGCCGCCAGCGTCAACCACACGGCATACACGATCGTGAACGACGCGATCATCATGAACACGAACAGCACTACCTGCGGAAGAGGAATCGTCCCCAACAGCTTGTGGCACCCGTAAAGCGCCAGGGCCGCCCCGAGAACCACATCGGTGATCCGCCACACGACAAACTCGCGCACGCTCACGTGAAACTGCGCGTCCAGCGGCGCCAGCAGCAGAAAGTCGAAGGAGCCGCTGCGGATGTCCTCCATCACCTTGCGCATGTTCGGAACGATGAACATGCGTATCCCGCCGGCCACGATGCGGAACACGCCGACCAGCACCAGCATGTGTTCCACCCGCCAGCCCGCCAGCGACTCGGTGTTGGAAAACACCGTCGCGACCGCGAGCAATTCGCCAAACAGATGGCCCAGTGATACGAACAGTCGCACAAAAAAATCAAACCGATACGCGGCAAAATTCTGCACGCTCACGCGGATAAACAATCCAATAAGGCGAACCGCCCGTATCATCCGCTCACCGCCGTATAACGCTTCAACCCCGCGCGCCACAGGACACGAAATGCCACTACCAGGACCCCCAGCCAGCCCAGTTGCGCGATCAATCCCCAGACAGTCTCCGCCCCCGACAGCCGGCCTCCAACCAGCAGCTCCGTCGGAAACTCGTACATCCATCGAAACGGCAGCGCCTTCGCCACCGGCACGACGTACCACGGCAGCGCCTCAATCGGCGCGAATCGCCCGCCGGCGAACATCGACAATGCAAAAAATGCCTCGCCCAGCGCGTCCAGCTTGGGCGCCCAGAATGCGGCCATCGCCATCACGTAACTCAGCAGGTACGCCAGCGCCGACCCCAGCACCATCGCCGCCAGCCCGGCCGCGACTTCCCACCATTCCGGTTGAAACTTCGGCTTCACGATCCACGCAAAGATCGCCCACATCGGCACGACGAACATCAGCGTGACCACCTTGTACGCCATGTTCGCCCCGATCGACTGCCACATCGGCAGCACCGGCTTGAGCAACTGCGCCGACATAGACCCGCTGCGCACGAGATAACCCATCTCGTACACGTCCCACGCCGCGGTCACGTGCCCCACGATCATCATCATCAGAAAATACGCCGCGAACGACGCCTGGTCATAGCCCGCGATCACACCTGAGGAGGAGCCGCTCGCGGCCGCGCTCCACATGGCGTAGAGCACGGCCGGGCTGATGACGCCCCAGACGCTCCAGAGCAGCACCTCGCCGCGATACTGCATCATGACCGCGAGGTGAGCGCGGAAATGTGCGGCCAGCGCCCGCATCGGGAGGTTCATTGCGTGGCCGCTCCTCCGAAGACGCGCTGGATGACGTCTTCGATGGGGGGGTCCTCGATGGTGAGGTCGAGCACGGGCAGGTCCGTCAGCAGGCGAGATGTCACCGCAGCGGCATTCTCCTTGGGCACCCGGATCGCCGCCTTGCGCGGCTCCAGCGACAGAACGTCGCCCAGCGACGCCAGATCGTATCCGTTCAGATCGCGATCGAGGTCGATTTTAATGACCTTGTACGGCGCCAGCTTCTGCGACAGGTCCGGCAGCAGCCCGTCGAACAGAATGCGCCCCTTGTCGATGACGATGATTCGCCGGCACAGAGCCGATACGTCGGCCATGTAATGGCTGGTGAGAATGATGGTCGCGCCGTACTTGCGGTTGTAGTCGCGGATGAACTCGCGGATGCGGGCCTGCATGGCGATGTCGACCCCGATGGTCGGCTCGTCGAGAAATAGCACGGAAGGGCGGTGCAATAGCGACACGCAGATTTCGCACTTCATCCGCTCGCCGAGTGAAAGCGAGCGAACCTGTTTCTTCAGCACCTCGCGAATGTCGAGCAGCTCGATCAGCTCGTTCAGTGTCTCGTCAAACTGGGCCTTCGGCACGCCGAAGACCGCACCGTGAACGATGAACGAATCCATGGCCGGCAGGTCCCAGTGGAGCTGGGAGCGCTGGCCCATCAACATGCTGATGCGGCGTAGATAATCCGACTCGCGACGCCACGGCACGTGCCCCATGACCGATACGGTGCCGGATGTCGGGTGCAACAGCCCCGACAGCATCTTCAAAGTGGTGGTCTTGCCAGCCCCGTTCGGCCCCAGAAACCCGACGATTTCCCCCTCCTCGATCTTGAATGCGATGCCGTCGACCGCGCGCACTTCCTTGTACCGCCGGCGAAAAACGCTACGCAGCGAAGCGACAAACCCCGCCTCGCGCTCCGGCACGCGAAAAACCTTCGACAAATTCTCCACTTCGATCTGGGGCATGCACGGAGTTTCCACGGTACGGGAACGCGGTGTTCTTGGTGATCGTAACTGGAGATATCCGATTTGGCATCGGCCCGGAAGGGCGGACGCAAAACAGAGCCGCGACCGTAAGGGAGCCGGTCACCCCTGAATAAGAGGGGGGTCCCCGACCGGCGCGATTGAGCCGAAGTACTCCCTGGCTTCAAACGCCAACGGCGTTTCGCCCTCTAGCCCAGGGTTGGTCGCAGCAGCGACCTACCCTGGGGTGTCTAGAATCTGGCATTTCAACCCCATCTGGGTTGCGCCGCTCCCGCAAATCAAAACGGGAGCCGCCTCGGAGGGGCGACGAATCGCCGCCCGCCGAGGCGGCCGGAGTGGGGCATTCAGAACCCACCACGGGAGTGGTGGGACTGCCCCGCACTTCCGTGCGGGGTTCTGATTGAGCGTCACTTTCGCGAACGAAGCAACTACTTCGGTTCAAATACTTCCTCATCGCCCGCCGACTTCACGATCACCTTGCAGCGCACCTTCTGCTGCGTCGTCCCGGTGCCGTCTGCCTGGCTCCCGTCGATGCAGATGATCCGATCTTTCATTTCGCCGCCGTCCGTCGTCCAGAAGCCGCCGGCGCGCGACTTGAAATACTCGTGCATCTCGCTCTCGGTCAGCTCGCCGTCGTCATTTCCGTCGGCCGCGGGAAATTGCGCCAGGATCTTCTTGTGCACGCCCTTCATTTCCTTCGCCATGAAGGCGTCGCGCTCGGCGGCCGACACCGCGCCATTGTCGTCCGTGTCCGCCTCGGGATGCATCTCTTTGAAATCGGCCAGCGGCAGCATCTCAACCGCCGTCATGGCCGCGCGAAGCTGAGCCGCCGAAGGAACCCCGGCGACATTGGCCACCAGCCACTCCGCCACGCCGGCGTTCGGCGGCTGCGTCGTCCATGCGAACTGGGGAAGTCCGGCATGCCGCATTTTGATCTTGAGCGGCCCAGCCGCAACGCCGCCAGCGATGGCCGCATCTACCTTGCGAACGATCACGTCGTGGATCGCTTCATCTCCGTCGCCATCCACGACCTGCACATCGCAGTCCACGTCCAGCTCGATCCCCTCGACCTCCGCATCGCTATGGGGCAGCTTCACCACCACGTCTTCGTCGCACTCAACCGGCACGCAAATCGCTTTGACACCGCCTGC
>Ga0190265_10003353_pt1 | contig 10930 bp, 5 predicted proteins | sample Popmic124T_FD_133135 | JGI IMG/M metagenome (GOLD analysis project Ga0190265, IMG submission 133135) | Populus adjacent soil microbial communities from riparian zone of Indian Creek, Utah, USA - 124 T | ecosystem: Environmental > Terrestrial > Soil > Riparian zone | place: USA: Utah | collected...
ATGGCTATCTGATCCAGATCTCGTCGGGCGCGTTCATGCTCGGCGGCTACACGCCGCTGGGCCAAGGCGTCCAGCCACCGCCCGCAGGGGATCGCAGGCGCACGATCCAACCGCGGGACGTACCGGTGATCGAGCTGCTCAGCGAAGGCGAAGTCGAGACGCACAGCGCCGCGCGGCGCCCCGACAGCGACGCCGCGGACGATCGCTATCGCCTGTACGAGGTACCGGGCGCGGCTCACATGACCACGCACGACGCGGGCCCGATGGCGCTGCCGGTGATCGAAACCCCGAGCGACTTCCCGATGGACATGCTGGTCGGCGGCGCGCTCATGAACGTGCGCCGCTGGGTGATCGACGGCGTGCCGCCCCCCCGCGGCGAGCGGCTCGTGATCCTGCCCGACCGCAGCGGAGGTGCTTGCGGGCGGCGGCCCGAGGCTCGGCCGCTCCGGCGCGACGAGCACGGCAACGCGATCGGCGGAGTGCGCTCGCCGTGGGTGGACGTCCCGATCGCGACGTACTACCCGCACAGCACGCCGCGCTCGGTGCATGCCGGCCCCGAGACGGGCGCACCGGTGCGGCTCGAGCCCGCCGACGTCGCGGATCTCATGGGTTGCATGTCGCTGTTTCCCCCGGAGAAGCTGCGCGCGCTCTACGGCACGCCCGAGCACTACCGAGCGCTCTTCGATGCCGCGCTACAGCGCCTGGTCGACGAGCGCTGGATCGCACCGGCCGACGCCGAACGCGCGCGCCTCCAACGCGAAGAAGTGAGCTTCTGATGACCGAGCCTGTGATGACCGACCAAGACTTGATCATCGCGACCCAAGCCGGCCTCGTGCAGGGCGTGCGCGAGCACGGCGTCGCGACCTTCCGCGGGATCCCGTACGGGGCCGACACGTCGGGCGCGAACCGCTTTCGCCCGCCCAAGCCGCCACGGCCCTGGACGGGCGTGCGCGCTGCGACGCGCTACGGCGCGACCGCCGTGCAAGTGCGCCCGCGCGTCGATCCGCAACGACCTCCCGACCCGCTCTCCGAGCTCGCGATCGCCGTCGCCGAGGACTGCCTGGTGCTCAACGTTTGGTCGCCCGATCCGCGAGGCAACAAGCCGGTGATGGTTTGGCTGCACGGTGGCGGCTTCGCCGTGGGCTCCGCGTCGAGCCCGCTCTACGCCGGGACCCAGCTCGCAGCCCGCGGCGACGTGGTGGTCGTCAGCGTGAACCACCGGCTCGGGTTGCTCGGCTTCCTGCAGCTGGAGGACTGCTACGGAGAAGGCTACGCGGGCTCGGGCAACGCGGGCATGCTCGATCTGGTGGCCGCTCTGGAGTGGGTGCGCGACAACATCGAGCGTTTCGGCGGCGACCCGAGCTGCGTCACGATCTTCGGCGAGTCGGGTGGCGGCGGGAAGGTCTCGGCGTTGCTCACGATGCCGGCGGCGCGCGGCCTGTTTCATCGCGCGGTGATTCAGAGCGGACCTCCGTTTCAGTTCCCCTCGCGCGAGGCGGCGAACGCGGTCACCGTCAAGGTGCTCGCGAAGCTCGGGCTCAGCGAACGCGACGGCCCCGCGCGCCTGCACGAGCTGCCGTTCGAGGCGCTGCTCGAAGCGCAGGTCGCGCTAGGCGCGGGTGGTGGCCCTTCACCCGGCGGGATGTCGTTTGCGCCGACGATCGATGGCCGCGTGCTGTTCGACTGGCCCGAGCCGGCGCTGCGCGCAGGCGCTTCGGCCGAGGTGCCGCTGTTGATCGGCACGAACCTGGACGAAGCGCGCTTCATGATGATGATGCACCCGCACCTGCGCAAAGGCCCGCCGGAGCTCTCGGCCGCCGAGCTGCTCGAACGCGTGACCCCGGGCTGCGATCGCAACGCGGATCGATTGATCACCAGCTACGGCGCGTTCTACCCGAAGCTCTCGCGCTTCGACCTATTGCTCAAGATCGAGTCCGAGCAGTTTCGCATTCGCTCGATTCGCCTGGCGGAGCAAAAGGTCGCCGGCGGCAGCGCGCCGGTCTTCATGTACCTGTTCTCCTTCGTCACCCCTCGACTGGCGAAGTACGGCGCGTACCACGGGATGGAGATCCCGTTCGTCTTCGACACGGTTTCGACGGTGCCACACCTCGCCGCGGACCCGGAGGCCGCAGCGTTGGTCTCGCGCATGTTGCAGACGTGGGTCCAGTTCGCGCGCACGGGCCGACCGGCAGCCGAAGGCACGCCCAGCTGGGTGCCCTACAAAGAGAACGAGCGAGCGACCATGATCATCGATCGTCGATGGATGATCGAGCACGACCCTTTCCGCGACGAGCGCGCAGCGTGGAAGGACGTGCCGACCGGCCCAACCTCGCGACCGTGGTCGCGCGTAGTTGCCTGAGCGTAGGAGCCTTTCGGCTACGAGTAAGTAGAGTCATACCTGCGTGCGCCGCAGCCGTACTGCTCATGCCCCACCTGGAGCCCCCCATTCGGGCTACGGGTGAACCCGTATTGACATCGCAGCATGCCTGCAGCCTGATGCTGAATGTAACTTTACCGGTGGGGGGCCGGGGGTCGTTAGCACGGTCCCAAAGACGACTCGCGCCGCTGCGATAGGCGTGATCGCATTTCGTCGACATCACTGCTGCCAAGCCGATCGATGCAGCGCTGCACCGGACAGCCTGACTATCGTGTGCGGGGGCCTATGGGCACGATCAAGAAGAATGACTCCGCGGATGACCGGGGTGAGCGGCGCCGCGCGGCGGAAGCACAGCTTGGAACTGGCGGTGGCGGTCCGCCGGACGAGTACACGGAGGCGGCGTGCGATACGTCGCCGTTGATCCGCGAGCTCCAGGTGCACCAGATCGAGCTCGAGCTGCAGAACGAAGAGCTCCAGAACGCGCGGATGGAGCTCGAGGCTAGCTGCACTCGCTACGCCGACCTCTACGACTTCGCGCCGGTCGGCTATCTGACTCTGGACCGCGACGGTGGCATCCGTGAGATGAACGTCACGGCAGCGCGCTTGCTGCAGCAGGATCGCTCGCGCCTGCTCGGAAGGCGCTTGGGGCTCTCGGTGGCCCCGGAATGCCGCGTCGAGTTCCGCGCCTTTCTCGCGGAAGTATTCGCGAGCGGGACCACGCAAGTCCGTGACCTGCTGCTGCACCCCGACGACGGAGTGGCATCGGTCGCGGTCGAGCTCACGGCTACTGCGTCGCAGGACGGACAGGAGTGCCGGGTGGCGGCGGCCGACATCACCGCCCGCAAACAGGGGGAACAGCAGCGCGATCAGCTGCGGGCGCAGCTGATGCAGTCACAGAAGATGGAGGCGATCGGGACGCTCGCAGGCGGGATCGCCCACGACTTCAACAACCTGCTGCACGGCATCTTGGGTGGCCTGTCGATCTTGGAGCTCGATCAAGCGAGCACGCACCGCGCCGAGATCCAGGACATGCGGGCGCTGGTCCAGCGCGGCGCGGAGCTCGCGCGACAGCTGCTCGGGTTCGCGCGCCATGGCAAGTACGACGTCAAGCCGCTGGATCTCGGCGTCGTGTTGGCCAAGACGAGCGACATGTTCGGCCGCACTCGCAAAGACGTCACGCTCCAGGTCGACGTCGCGCCGGACTTGAGCCGCGTTCTCATGGACTACTCGCAGCTCGAACAGGTGCTGCTCAATCTGCTGGTCAACGCCGGTCAGGCCATGGCCGATGGTGGCCGGATCCGCCTCCGCGCCGAGAACGTGGAGCTCGGCAAGGATATCGCGTCCTTGCACGGTGTGACCCCCGGCCGCTTCGTAAAGCTGTCGGTCACGGACACGGGAATCGGCATGGACGCCGTGACGCAAGCGCGAATCTTCGAGCCATTTTTCACGACCAGAGTGCGTGGACAGGGGACCGGGCTCGGCCTCGCGTCGGTGTACGGCATCGTCAAGGGCCACGATGGATTCATCACGGTGGAAAGTCAGCTGAAGATCGGAACGACCTTCACGCTGTGTCTACCCGCGACCGATCGTGCGCCCAGCCAGCACAAGGTCGTGCTGCAGCCCGTCGAACGGGGCCATGGGACGATCCTGATCGTGGACGACGAGGAGCTGATCCTCGGAGTCTGCTCGCGCTTTCTCCGGATGGCGGGCTACCAAGTCTTGACCGCGACGCGCGGCAAGGAAGCCATCGCGATGGTGCGCGAACACGGGGACGAGATCTCTCTGGTCATCCTCGACATGATCATGCCCGAGATGAGCGGTCGCCAGACCTTCGAGGAGCTGCAGCGGATTTCGCCCCAGATCAAGGTGCTCCTGGCCAGCGGCTTCAGCCTCGAGGGGCAAGCCCAAGAGCTGCTCGACCTCGGCTGCAAGGGCTTCATCCCGAAGCCTTTCGGATTGGCGGGGCTATCGGCGAAAGTGCGCGAGGCTCTGTCGTCTCCGGAGAGTCCGCAGGCCGTTCACGGCGGGGATCGACCAGGACTGCGAGGCGGGTCGAGCTGACGCTGGAGGGGTCGTCGGACGTCTGCACATCGGCGGCGTCGGTGGCTTGGTGCAGACACGACTCGAGCGTCGCATTCACGTCTCTCGCCGAGAACGGCTTGCGCAGAATGGCGACTTCTCCCTCGACGAGCGCTTGCAGCTCGGGTGCGCCGACCAGACTTCCCGTCATGAAGACGATCCGCGTTGCCTGCGCGGCGTTCCGTTCGAGCAGCGCGCGATAGACCTGGTCGCCGCCCATCTCGGGCATGCGCAGATCGCAGAAGATCACGTCGAACTCTTGCTCCTGGCACAGCTCGAGCCCTTCTCGGCCACTCGCTGCGGTCCGTACGTGATGCCGATCGCCGAGCAGCAGCGCGAACGATTCGGTGATCCTGGCCTCGTCGTCGATGACCAAGATGTGTCGCGCCATGTTCGCCCTGGGTGAAAGCGCGCGCGTCGCCTTCGGGACGACGCGCACCGGCTCGACCGCGTTCGACGCCGGTAGCCATACACGGAACGTGGTGCCGCTGCCGGGGGCGCTCTCGACCGTGATCTGTCCACCCAGCTCCGCGATGATTCCGTGGCAGATCGCCAGACCGAGCCCCGTCCCCTCGCCGATGCTCTTGGTGGTGAAGAAGGGCTCGAAGATCTGCGCCAGGTTCTCCGCCGCGATCCCCGCGCCGGAGTCGCGAATCTCGATCGTGACCCCGCCCTTCGCGCCGCGATGCACCGAGACGCTGATCTCGTTCGTCTCCGCGTGCCCGGGCTCGATCGACTGCGCGGCGTTCACGAGCAGATTGATGAAGACCTGCGACAACCTGCCTGCATTCGCCATCACTCTCGGAACGTCGCCGTAGTCCACGAGCAGGCGGGCGTGATGCCGGATCTCGTTGGTCGCCAGCTGCACGCAGGAGTCAAGCACCTCGCGCACGTCGACGGACTCGAGCGTGCGGACGTCGTGGGACGACAAGACCCGCAAGTCATCGACGATCAGCCGAATGCGATCGACCCCCTCGAGCGCCACGTCGAGCGTGTGCTTGAGCTTGTCGCATTCCTTGGGCTGCCCGTTCACCAGCACGGCGGCGAGCTCGAGCGACGACCTCACGTAGGCCAAAGGATTGTTGATCTCGTGCCCGACGTTCGCCGCCAGTTGACCCATGGGAGCCAGGCGTTGAGAGATCGCGAGCTGTGCTTGCAGCGCTTTGAGCGCGGTGAGGTCGTTTCCGCTGGCGATTGCGTAGCGGAGCGGCGCGCCTTCTTCTGCGAGGGGAGCAAACGACCAGGCGACGTGGCGCAGCGACTTGTCGGGTCCCGCGAACGTACCTTCCCACGTCGGCGTCTTGGCCTCGGCCATCGCGGTGATCAAGGACTGTCGTGCCTGGGAGCGTTGCTGCGGAGACGTGGCAAAGACGTCCCAGAGCAAGCGTCCGGTGGCCGCCTCCGGCTCGTCGAGCAAGGCGCCACAGGCCTGGTTCAGCTGGACGATTCGCCCTTGCAGGTCGAGGACCGCGATCAGCCCCGCGGCATCGAGGATGGCGGACGTGAAGGCATGGGCCTCCAGCGTCTTCGCCAGGCGATTCTTGTCGCTCAGGTCCATGATCACCGTGAGCGACTCGCAGGAGTCGTCGCGGGCGCGAACGCTGAGCAGCTGTACCTCGCGCTCGGTGCCTGCGACTTCGAGCGCGAGCTGACAGCTCACGCAGTCGTCGCGGCTGGTGAAAGCGCGTTGATGCAGCGCGAACGCCACGGCATGGTCAGGCGCGATGTATTTCGAGAAGCGTGTTCCGACCAGCCCCGCGCGTGGCGCTTGCAACAGCGAGAGCGCGGCGTCGTTCACGGCCACGATCGTCGAGTCCTTCGCGAGACTCAGATACGGAATCGGCGCGTGCTCGTACAGCTCGCAGAACTTCGCGCGCGACTGCTCGAGCTCGACCTGGCTTTCGCGCAACGCTGCGTTCTGAAGCTCGAGCTCGATCTCGTGGAGGCGCAACTCTCGGAGCAAAATACTGATGTCCTCGCGCGAAGCGCCTGGACGAAATTGCGCCGCAGGATGAACGGGCAACAGCGCCTCAGCGCGGCTGCGTAGCGCGTGAACCGAACCGTCGGTTGTAGACATTTTGGCTTTCGCCCCCTTCGACGTTGGACCCCAGCAACATCCCACCGTCACGGCTACTGTGGCACTCGCTCCTACCGGCGTCTACGGCCCCAAAAGGGCCATGCTCGGGCTTGCTCGATTGCATCAGTTCAACCGGATGCGAGCGGGCGGGACGAGCTGAAGGCATGTGTTCGGGGTGTTTCGCGCACGAGCTGCCGCCCCAGTTGGGGCGGCGAGCTCGCTCGCGAGTTGGTTGCGCGAGCTTGCGCGTTGGGCTCAGCGCTACGCGCCGTTACGGCGACGCAGGCGCCGGAGAAGCAGGAAGCCGAGCGGCGCGAGCGCGAGCAGCACTCCGCTACCCTGGCCGGCGCCGACGTTGCTCACCGAGCAGACCTCTTCGTCGACGCAGTTCGCCGTGTCCTCGGTCGCGTCACCGACGTCCTCGGCGGTGTCCTCCACGGTGTCGATCGCAGCGTCGATGTCGATCTCGATCTTGATCTCGGCTTCCAGCTCGTCCGCGCAGGTCTGCGAGTCGTCGGCGTTGATGAACTGTCCGTCGCAGAAGATCGCCCCGCCCTTGTCCTTGCACTTGGTCTCGCACGTCTCGACCATCTGCGTCTCGCACATGACGTACTTGCCCTCTTGGCAAGTGACCTGGCACTCGGTGTTGGCCTTGGCCGCGCACGACGCGCTACACGCGGTCGTGCAGCTGGGCATGCATTCCGTCACGGTCATGGACACCGGCGGAGGCACGTTCTCGCACTTCTCTTCGCAGCGTCGCTGACAGTTGTGCGAACAACAGCGGCCACAGGCGCCCTTGTGTTGGTACTTGTCGCAGCTGCCGCCGCCGCAGCTCTCGTCGCAGTCGGCGACACACAGCCCCATGCAATCCACGGGCTCTTCGGTGGTCGTGGTCGTGGTGCAGTTGTCCGTGCAGGTCTCCGTGCACCCGCTCTCGCACTCGACGCTCGCCGTCGCGGTGCACATCGTCTCGCATTCGTTGAAGATCGTGGCCACGCACGAGCCCTCGACCGCGACCGTCATGCATTCGGTCATGCATTCTTCGGTGGGCCGGTACTCGCAGTTGGCGTCTCCCGAGAGGAAGATGCCGCCACAGGCCTCGAGCTCGGCGTGGGCGGGCGTTGGATTGAGCATCCATCCTGCGATGATCAGCAAGGATGGGAATGCGAGTGATTGAAAGCGGTTTATCATGATGAAAAGTCCTCCGACGAGCAGCGACCCCTCGCGCTCGGCCGGTGCATTGCACGACCTGGACCAATCAGTTGCGCGTGCGCTCGTCGCTGCCGTTCGGAGCTTCGCGGTGCAAGATCGCCCCACGCGAGGCGCCGCGGCCGACGATTTCTGCCGAGCGCCTGGCTACGAGCACCCCGCGTCCGTGGTGCGGTCGCACAGCACGCTGCGCCCATAGCCGCCGCCACCGCCACCGCCGCCAAAGGCATCGGGCTGGGGATTCGGTGTGGCTTGGAGGCATCCGCACCCGGATTGCTCGCACTGGTCGACCCGTTCCCGCCGGTCCCCGTGCCGCTGCTCGCGGTCGTGTTTCCACCGTTGCCCCGCTGCAGCGCGCTGGACCGGCTCCACCATTCGCGCGCAAGGTGCCGGTGACCGTCAGCGTGCCGCCGACCGACAGCTGAAACGCGCCGCCGCCGGCGCCTCGACCGGTACAGAGCCCCGCAACTCCGCCGTGGCAACCGCCGAGCAGCGGGACGAGCGCAGGTGTACGCCGGGCGCCGTCTTGTCGCGGTCGCTGGCTCGTGGCCCAAACCCGCATGGTTGCGCGGTTGTGCCGGGTTCCGAAGCGCGCGAGCTTTGCCTCGGAGCCATGGCGAGCATGGGCGAAGCGAGGGCGACGAGGATGCATTCCAAGCGACGCGAGATCTGGCGAGCCTGCGCATGGTTGGGTGTTCTGTGTAGCGTCGGGTGCGATCGAGGCCTTGCCGACGAAGCGTCGGTACCGGTCTCGCAGGTGGTGGAGGCCGTCACGTGCGACGTGAAGCTGGCGCGCTACCCGGTCATGGGCCGGCATAACAACGGCTACGACAGCACCGCGGGCGACCACTCGCTGTGGTCGTGCGGCGACGCCAACTCGAACAGCGACTTCATCGCGGGCGATCACCTCGGCAACGACATCTGGGCCGAGGAAGGGACACCGGTCGTCGCCACGGTGGCCGGGCAGCTGACCTTGACCGGCTTCTCGGACTACTCGGGCAACAAGGTCACCATCGTCGATGACTGCGGCTGGTACCACTTCTATGCACACCTGCAGTCGATCGCCCCGGGCATGATGGATGGGGTGCGCGTTCAGCCGGGCGACGTGGTCGGTGCCGTGGGAAAGACCGGGACCGCATCGAACGGCGTCGTGCATCTTCACTATTCGATCTATCCGGATGGCAACTACGACGCGGGCATCAATCCCTGGCCCGCGCTGCACGCGGTCGAGCAGAACGTCTGCGCGGGTGGACCGGCCTTCGCAGGGATGTCGCTCGGGCGGGCCGGACAGAGTTATCCGATCGTCGCCGACGCGGCGGTCACCGTCGAGCTGGGCGAAACCGTCACCGGCTGGGTCAAGCTGACCAATACCGGCGAGCAGGCGTGGCAGCCGGACGTGGTGCGGCTCGCTCCGATCACGCGCGATCAACCGAGTGCGTTCCATAGCCCGAGCTGGATCAGCGAGACCCGGATCTCGAGCGTGAGCGCCGCGGTCGCGCCCGGCGAGGTCGGCGAGTTCGCGCTCGACATCACCGGCAGCGCGGCGGGCGAGTCGATCCTCGAGCTGGGCTGGGTGGCGGAGGGCATCACCTGGTTCGCGGATGCTCCACAGGGTGGTGGCCCGCCGGACGGCTACTTCGCGGTGCGTGTGGCGGTCGTTGAAACCGATCAACCGGTGGTCGTCGACGCGGGTGCAAGCGAAGGCGGCGTGCCGGCGGACGCGGGGGATGACGACGGGGATGAGGGTGCGACGAGTCGCGACGCCGGTTTCAGCCCGGGCCGCGGACGCACCGACGATGACGCCGGCTCGGCGACCGACGCCGGCAAGCTGGACGGCAGCAGCGCGGACGGTGCGGTGGTCAACCCCTGGGCGGGCAGCTCGGGTTGTCAGCTGCGCGCGGGACGGCCCCGAACGCCTGGCGTGTTGGGGCTGCTCGGCGCGCTGCTGCTCGGCGTCACGGCGTTGCGTCGCCGTTCCTCCATGGCCAGATTCACCCACTGACCACGGTTCCAAACGCCGAAACCGAGAGCCAGCAGATCGCAACAGAGGACGACTGCCTAGCGCCGCGCCCGGGCTCGGACAGCGCTGGCTAAGAAACCACCTGCCGCTCGGACTCGAAGGTGGTAGCTCCCGCGACGACCCTCACCGTCACGTACTCCGCACCGGAGGGGGTCCCACACAATCCATCAGGTCATGCGCGGCCAGGTGCACGAACTCAGGTAGCGCAAAACGGCGAGGGCATACACGCGACGACCACCCTGTACGGTTTCGCGCGGCGGATCGCCCTCCCGGCAACGGTCATCACACTTTAACGAAGTACTTGCGCTCACGCTCCGACCATGCGTAGCGTGCCGTTTGCGATCGCGGGGGCGGCGCGAAATGGCAGGGGAGCATTTCGCGCTTCGCGGTTGTGACCACCGCTCCGGCGATGCCTCACCCACTCACCAACCTCCCATCGAGGAAAGCGACATGAAAGCCCCATGCTCCGATCAGAGCACGACGCAGAGCGCGCGACCACGCAGAGAAACGCCAGGTGATCTCCGCGCCGAAGTCGCCATCATGCGCGAGCGCTATCGCGAGCTGTTCGATCGCGCTCCTGTCGCGTACCTGTCGGTCGATCGCGGCACGAGCATCGTCGAGGCCAACGTCGCCGCGACCGAGCTGCTGCAGACCGAGCGCGCGGCGCTGATCGGGCGCCCGTTCTCGTCATTCGTCGATGCGCCCTCGGTCGAGCGCTTCGCCCGACAGATGCGTTCGACGCTGACTTCGAGCGCTGCTCAGCGCAGCGAGCTGCTGCTGGTGCTGGCCGACTCAGGGCGCCGAGACGTGCGGCTCGAGAGCACTCGCGATCAGCTCGATCCACAGCGCTGTCGCTTGGCGCTGCTGGACGTCACCCCGCTGCGCCAACTCCAGCGCCAGCTCGAGCGCTCGCAGCGGCTCGAGGCGATCGGCACCTTCGCCAGCGGCGTCGCCCACGACTTCTCCAACCTGCTCGCCGTGGTCGCGACCGGCGCCGACGTCGCGCTCGAGCTGGTCGGTACCCACGAGCGCGCGGGCAAGCCGTTGCAGAGCATCAAGCGCGCCGCCGTGCAGGGGCGTGGAATGGTGCGCCAGCTGTTGAGGTTCGCCTCGGGGCCCGAGTCCGACAGCATGGCGGTGTTCGCGCTCGACTGCGCCGTGGCGGGCG
>Ga0190265_10003354_pt1 | contig 10927 bp, 8 predicted proteins | sample Popmic124T_FD_133135 | JGI IMG/M metagenome (GOLD analysis project Ga0190265, IMG submission 133135) | Populus adjacent soil microbial communities from riparian zone of Indian Creek, Utah, USA - 124 T | ecosystem: Environmental > Terrestrial > Soil > Riparian zone | place: USA: Utah | collected...
GTCGGTGAGGACCATGTGTTCTGGATGCCACTGCACCGCGACAACATCTGCCTCAATCGCCTCGACGGCCTCCACGACATCGCCGCACATGGCGCTCACCCGGAGTCCTTCGCCGAGTTCGCGAAGCGCCTGATGGTGGAAGCTGTTGACGCCGACCATGCCCTCGCCCAGTGCCGCCGCGAGCGTTGACCCTGTGGCGACATCGATCTCGTGGCTGGACTCACTTGCCGGGTTCTCCTGCCAGTGGCCTCCGGATTCGATCTCCTGGATCAGGCTTCCGCCATGGAGGAGGTTCATGAGTTGCATTCCGCGACAAATCGCCAGGATTGGAAGTCCGATCTCCAAGGCCTCGCGATAGAGAGCAGCCTCGAACACGTCCCGATCCGAACGGACGCCATACACGCTCGGATCGGGAGCCTCGCCGTAGAACGCAGGATCGATGTCGCCACCACCGGTGAGGACCAATCCATCCATCCGATTGAGCAGATCGTCCGGCGGGTCGACGACGACGGGCATGACAACCGGCCGGCCCCCAGCGTCGTAGACGGCATCCGTGTACGCCGTAGTCAGCTTCGTGCAGTCCTGGGGCCCGAATGCTGTGGGCAGTTCCTCGATGGCCGCTGAGACCGCGATCAGGGGGCGTGCCATCTCAGTACACCGTCCAGCCGCCGTCAACGAAGAGTGTGGTCCCGGTGATCCAGCTCGCCTTGTCGCTGCCGAGGAACGAGACGGCATTGGCGACGTCCTCCGGATTTCCGATCCGCCCCATCGGAGTGCGTTCCAGCAACCATTCGCGTACCTCTGGATCGCCAAGCACGCTGCGGGTGAACGGGGTCTCGATGAAGCCGGGAGCGACAGCGTTGACTCGGACCCGGGCCGCGGCGCACTCGACCGCCAATGCCCGAGTCAGCTGCAAGAGGGCACCCTTGGATGCGTTGTAATGGACCTGAGGATGCCCACTGCTGGAGATCACGATGTGGGCTTCCACCGAGGTGATGTTCACGATCGCGGTCGTGGTGTCGTCCCCACCTGCCGCGGCGCCCGAGCGCAACAGCGCCATCGCAGCCTGGCTCATGAGAAATGGTCCAGTCGAGTTGACGGCGAATACCTGATCCCATTCCTCGAGAGGCAGATCAGCAAAACTGCTCGATCGCACGATCCCGGCGTTGTTGACCAGCAAGTCCAAGCGGCCGAATGTGTCCTCAACAGCGCCGATCGCGTTCGTGACTGAGTCCTGGTCGGCGACGTCCACCTCGACGGCGATGGCTTCGGGGTACTTGGCCGTCAACTCAACGAGTGAGTCTGGGGCGATGTCTAGGAGCGCGACGCTGGCGCCTTCCTCGAGGAGCGTTGCGGCAATGGCTTCGCCGTTTCCTGAGCCCGCGCCGGTGACGGCCGCGAACCTCCCGTGATGGTTGGACATTGGACGGTGCTCCTGATCGTCACAGTGAATGACCTATCGGGTTCGCCAAGAGTGATGAACCCGTCCGGTTCTCGATGGCTCCGCAACGCGGAGTCGGGCTGACTTCTTCGAATGTAGGGCGGCGTGCGGCGGGTGTCTGTAGACGGCATGCACACGCTTCGGCCGCGCCAAGGGCGGCGTGCACGTGCTCCTCGCGCTAGCCACGATCCACTGCCGGATCGAGTGGTCTCGACCGAGTTGCGTCGCGCACGACCGAGGCGAATCGCCTGGCGAGAATGGATGTGCCGGCCGCGACGTCGCTATCGGATCGATCGAACTCGATCTGACCTTCCTGCACGCGGTTCAAGCCATCAATGTCAGTTCTGTCGAATGCTGCGACCCACGCGCTGTAGGTGGCGGCAGAGACCTCTGGGTGGAACTGCACACCCCATGCGGAGTCGCCAACGCGGAACGCCTGATGTTGATAGGTCTCCGACTGCCCAAGCCAAACCGATCCCGGCGGCAAGGTCGCGATCGTGTCGCGATGCATCGCCCCCGAACGGAACGGCGCGGGCAGGTCGGCAAGCAGCGCGTCGGCACGGGCAGTCGGTCGCCACTGGATGTCGACGATGCCCGCCTCGAGTCCTTGGCTTCCCACGGTCACCGTGCCGCCGAAGGTCTGAGCCAAGAGCTGGGCGCCGAGGCAGATTCCCAAGATGGGTCGCGACTGCTGCGCCGCATCGCCGATGAGATGGCGGACGTCGTTCAGCCAAGGGAACTCGTCGTCATGGTCGGCACTCATGTCTCCACCCAGCACGAGCAGTGCATCGGCGTCGATGCGCCTGCGGATCCTCTCGCCGACGAATGGCCTGACCAGTTCGACGTCCAAGCCCTCGTCATCTAGCAAGTCGGCGAAACGGTCCAACGGGTCGAGAGCGTCAGGTTGGATCACCAGAAGGCGTGGCCTCACCGATTCGTCCCCGGGTCGAGCGCCCATCTCAGATCGGGAGTGCGGGGTTGTCGACCCCGATCACGCGACGCCCCTGGAAGAACCGCACCATGTCGGTGGGTCCGTGGCCACCGATCCCGGCGTTGTTCCAGAACGACTGCTCCGAATCGTCGGCGAGGTCGGCGAGCTTGCACCCATTCACACGAATCTCGCCGGCAGGTATCAGTGCGGCGCTGCTGAGCGCGGCCTCGATGTCAGAGCCGAACACGAACCCAGCCAGGCCAGTCTCCGGACCGTTTGCTTCGCGAATTGCTTCCTCCAGTGACCCCACAGCATGGACGGTTACAGCTGGCCCAAACAGTTCGTGCACTGAGTCGGTCGCTGGTAGGCCGACGATGACAGAAGGCGCGAAGAACCAGCCGCCAAGATCCGGGAGCTCCGATGTCGTGAGGGCCTTGCCGCCCTTCCCAACCAGCTCTTCGACGCGGTCGTTCAGGTGGTCCCTGTGGGAGGAGTGTGAGATCGGCCCAACGTCGGTTTCGTCAGCGAGGCAGTGTCCGATTCGGAGCGCACCGAGGTTGTCGAGGAGCGCGTCGACGAGATCGTCATGCAGATGCACTGGAACGAGGATCTTCCCCGGCGCCTCGCACCACTGGCCATTAAGTTTCGTCATCCCATCCGCGAGTGCAGCTGCCGTTGCTGAGATGTCGGCGTCTGGATGGACCACTGCCGGATTGTGGCCACCCAGCTCGAGTTGCACCGCGGCGAAATGAGGCGCTGCCGCCATCGCCACGGAGCGTCCTCCTGCACCGCCACCGGTGAAGGAGATCGCACGGATCCGCGGATCTGACACCAGTTGCTCACCCACCTCGGCCGCGCCGTGAACCAGCTGGAACACGGCAGCCGGCAGATCCAGGTCGGCGATCGCGTCTTCCAGGACTTCGGCCACGATCTGGCATCCCCCCGGAGCCCATTCGGAGGGCTTGAGGATCACCGGACAGCCGGCGGCGATGGCACTGGCCACCTTGGCGATTCCAACGAAGGTCGGCGCATTCCAAGGCGCGAGAACGGCTGCGGGGCCCAGAGGGCGTCGTAGCAACCGAACGTCCCGGCCATCGGCGGGAAGTACCGCGGACTCGCTGACTGCCAGGAGCTGGTCGCGGGCGGACCGGATCCTCGGAGGCAAATAGGAGGCCATCTGAGTGGCGACGCGCAACGGGTTTCCGGTCGCCATGGCGTCCTCGTACCCGAGCTCTTCCACACGATCGGCAAGGCCATCGGCAACCCTGTCGAGCAGACCCACGCGGATGTCGATCGGTGCCGCCGACCATGTCCCGGCTGCATGAAGCGCCGTGGCAGACGCGATCGAACGTTCGACTTCGGATGAAGCCGTGGCGACTTGGCGCTGTCGAAAGGCGCCAGTGTTGGGATCGTCGAGAGAGTACGGAAGGAAGTGGGTTGGTGACCACCAACTGCCATCGATCAGATCGACTTGGTCCCTTGGGAGATGATCTTGCTGCTGGGGTGCGATCACAGCGGGCCTTTCTCATTGTTGTGCTCAGTGGCTCCGGATTCGGTCCTGGTGACTTCTGGCACGACGACCGTGCCTTGCGCCGACACCACCAATAGCGGGCTTGCGAGGACTTCGCCGGCAGATGGTCCGCGCTCCCGGCATGAGCGCGCGACCACGTGAGCCTCGAAGAACAACGTCCGGCTGCGGTGGCCGATCCGTGTGACGGTCACACTCACTTCGAGTACGTCGCCGACCCTCAGGGGCGCATGAAAGGTGACGTCGGAGTAGGAGGCGAGCAGTCCCTCGTCGCCATCCTGGCTCAGACACAGATCCGTCGCGGCGTCGCCGAACAGTCCGACCACGTGAGCGCCGTCGACGAGGTTCCCTCCGTAATGGGCACGGGTGTGATCGACGTAAAGCCGGTGGGTCAGTGTCGTTCCGGCGGCAGTCATGCCGACGTCACCCGCCGAAGTTCGCGTGGTGCGCGTCCTTGCGTGAGGTCGAGCACGATCCGGATGGTCATCGGATCGGACATCAGGGCGAATCCGTCGTTGATCCGATCAAACGGGAGGACGTCGGTCACCATGGCGTCGAGGTCTAGACGTCCCGCGTCGTAGTGGTCGGTGAACACGGCGATGTCACTGAGGAATCGGTTTGCACCCATGTACGCGCCCTGCAGTACGCGATCGCCGTACACCAAGGCGTCGGCGGAGATCTCGAGCCGCTCGCCCTGCGGCATCAATCCGAGGATGGTGGCGGTTCCCGCCGGCGCCAGGACGGCGAAGGCGAGCTCGGCAGTTTCCCTGCGCCCGACGGCCTCGATGACCTGGGTCACCCCGCCGGGTACGAGCTCCTTGATCAGAGCAATGGCCGCGGACGGGTCTGATCCGGCCACGACGACATCTGTCGCCCCGAAGTTCCGTGCCAGGTCCAGTTTGGCGGCAACCACGTCAACGGCCACGATCTTCCGGGCGCCCGCAAGACGGGCACCCTGGATCGCAGCAATGCCCACTCCGCCACAACCGATCACGACGACTGTGTCCTCCGGTGTGATCCTTGCACCGTGCACGACCGCACCGATTCCGGTGGTCACGCAGCAGCCGAGTAAGCAGGCCACTTCGGGAGGCATCGTGGAGGCGACAGTTGCAAGGGAGGCCCCGTCGACTACGAACGCATCAGAGAATGCGCCGATTCCACCCAGTACTTCCACGTCGTCGCCATCGGCGGTGATCAGCTTCGGTCGCGGTCGGGCACGCACCTGCTCCGTGCGCTCACATTGCGTCGGTCGACCACGAAGACACGCACCGCAAAGACCGCACGAAGGCGTCACCGTGGCGACCACCCGGTCTCCGGGGTCTATTCGGGTGACTGAAGATCCGACCTGCTCGACCGTTCCTGAGACCTCATGACCGAGCACGGCTGGCGTCGAGATGGCAAGTGAGCCATTCACGTAGTGCAGATCGCTGTGGCACAGCCCCACCCGCTCCGTGCGCACCATGACCTCATGAGCCAGCGGCTCGTCGAGCAGAAGCTCGGTGAACTCGAGGGGTTCGCCCGGCTTGGTGAGTACCGCCGCGTTGACGGGAGTTCGCACCCAATCTCCTTGCTTCCCGAGCCCTGAGAGACTCGGCGAGCGTGAGCTGACTAGACCCCACTCATGCTGTGGCTTCCGGGAAGGTCGGACAACGTGCACGACGCACTGCGTGCCCAGCAAGCGTGTGCCTCACGGCCACAGACGTTGCGGGAATCGATACCTAACATCATCGGCATCGGCGTTCGACATTCGAGGACATGAGGGATCGGTGCCATGACCTTCGTCATCACCAGCGGGTGCTGCAACGACACCTCGTGCATCCCGGTATGCCCGGTCCAGTGCATCAGGCCACGTCCCGGTGACCCCGACTTCTCGACGACTGAGCAGCTCTACATCGATCCGGCGACCTGTATTGACTGTGGCGCCTGCATGGACGAATGCCCGGTCAGCGCCATCCACACTGAGTGGGATCTTCCCGAGCACCTGGACGACTACCTGGGAATCAATGCCGCCTACTTCGAGACCAACCCGATCAGCGAATCCTCGCCACCTGACCCCATACGCCGTCGCCTTCCGGCCGATCGAGGAAGGCTTTCCGTCGCCATCGTCGGCTCTGGCCCGGCAGGTTGCTATGCCGCGGCGGAACTGAGTGAGATCGAGGGTGTTTCGGTGTCCGTCTTCGAACGGTTGCCTACACCGTTCGGACTCGTCCGCACCGGCGTGGCGCCGGACCATGGCAACACCAAGTTGATCGCCAAGCGTTTCGGATCCGTGCTCAACCGTCCGAACGTGCGTTGCTTCTTCAACGTGGAAGTCGGTGTCCATGTGTCGTTGCCCGAGCTCCTTGAGCACCACCACGCTGTGGTGTGGTCTGGCGGCGCGTCAAACGACCGTCGCCTAGGAATACCCGGGGAGGATCTCCCGGGATGCGTCTCCGCGCGGGAGCTCGTCGCGTGGTACAACGGGCATCCCGACTTCGGAGAACGGCGCTTCAACCTCGACGGACCGACTGCCGTCGTCATCGGCAACGGCAACGTCGCATTCGACGTGGCTCGCATCTTGGCGCAGCCCGCGGCGAGCCATCAGTCCACGGACATGGCCGAGCACGCTATCGAAGCGCTGTCCAGAAGCACGATCAGCGACGTCATCGTGACAGGTCGAAGAGGACCTGAATTCGCCGCGTACACCACTGGTGAGCTCTCCGGGCTACACCACACCGAAAACGTCGCCCTCGTAGCCCGTCCTGAGGAAGTGGCCAGCGTCTCTGCCTCCACCGATCGGCGAGGCCTGATCCTCGCTGATGCCGCCGCCCGGCACCGGGCCGAGGGTGAGCGGTCGATCACTCTCCGGTATGACCTTCGACCAGAGTCCATCAACGGTGACGGTGCCGTGGAATCCGTCTCCTTCCGCCGGCCCGACGACACCATAGAAACGATTGAGGCGCCCCTCGTGGTCCGCGCGATCGGGTATCGCGGAATGCCGGTCGAGGGACTCCCGTTCAACGAACGGTCTGGAACGCTTCAGCACCTCGCGGGAAGCGTCTGCGACCCCGAGACCGATGAATCGGTCGTGGGCGTCTACTGCACGGGGTGGATCAAGCGGGGTGCCAACGGGATGATCGGCACGAACAAGGTCGATTCGGCCGAGACGGTCGACTCGATCCTGCATGACTTCGGAGCTGGTCGGCTTCCGAATCCCGCTCACGACGGAGAACAGCTCGAGAAGCTCATCAGGACCCGGCAGCCCGACCTCGTGGACAAAGAGGGATGGACACGAATCGACCAGACAGAGCGTTCCCTGGGGAGGAAGTCAGGTCGTCCGCGGCAGAAGTTGGTTCACGTCCAAGATCTTGTCGCGGCTTCGCATCCACGGGATACCTAGCTGAGACGTGCACCGGGCACTGGCTGGGCCCACCACGGTGTGCGTCGGAGCCACAGACGGAACCGTGCAGCGCCCTTAGCATCGAGAGAAACCACGGAACGAGGTGCCCCCGGTGTCGAAGGATGACCAGACAGTTGCAACGGTCGAGGACTTGCAGGGATTCGTCGACGAGCACAGCATCACGACATTCAAGATCGGGGCCGTCGACATTGATGGACTCTGGCGAGGAAAGCGCATCGCCACGCGCTACTTTCTCGAGAGCGTGGCGACCAAGGGAACCAACATCTGCAACATCCTGTTCGGATGGGACATGCAGGATGCGCTGATCCCGAATCTGTCCTATACGGGCTGGCAGACGGGCTATCCCGACGTCACCCTCAAGCCCGATCTATCGACCCTTGCACTGGTTCCGTGGGAACCCGGCACGGCATCGATCATCTGCGACATCTTCGAGGTTGACGGGACGCCGTTGGCATTGGCGCCGCGGACACTGTTGAGGCGGCTGGTGGAACAGTCCGAGGCTGCCGGGTTCGTTCCCCAATGCGGTTACGAATTGGAGTTCTACCTCCTGAAGGGCACACCCACTGACCTGGCTTCGGCCAACTACTCGCCGTTGGAGCCGTTCACGAGAGGCAACCACACGTACAGCGTGCACCGCGACACCGCCTCGGAGTACATCCTGGGCGACATCAGGGGCCAGCTGGCCGAGTACGGCATCTACATCGAGGCCAGCAACAGCGAGCACGGTCCGGGACAGTTCGAGGTGAACATGCGTTACTGCGACGCTCTCGACGCGGCTGACCGGGCGATGTTGCTCAAGCATTCCGTCAAGGAGCTGGCGACCCGTCACGGGTGCACCGCCTCCTTCATCGCCAAGCTTTCGACGGAGTGGGCCGGCTCGTCGGGTCACCTCCACCAGAGCCTCCTCGCCGAGGACGGCAACCCTGCCTTCGCAAACGCGGATGAACCCAGCCGCCTGAGCTCCGTGGGTGAGGCCTACCTCGCGGGTGTCGTCGAGCTGGCCAAGGACATGACTGCTCTCTACCTACCCACCATCAACTCCTACAAGCGCACCGAGGGCGGCTCCTGGGCCGGCTCCAGCTCAACGTGGGGGATGGATAACCGGACGGTCGCGGTGCGTGCCATCCCTGACGCTGGGTCGGCTGCGCGAGTCGAGAACAGGGTCGCCGGGGCGGACGCGAACCCCTACCTGGTCATCGCAGCGAGCCTCGCGTCAGGGATGCATGGCATCGACAAGGGCCTGACACCCCCGGCTGCCATTCAAGGCAATGCGTACGAGCAGGCAGACAGCAACGCCGTGCTGCCGCTCACGCTGGGAGCCGCCGCCGACGTGCTCGAGGCCAGCAACACAGCCCGAAGCCTGTTGGGAGACGCTTTCGTCGACCACTTTGTCGCCACCCGACGCTGGGAAGTGCAGCAGTTCCGCTCGACGATCACGGAGTGGGAAGTCGCGCGGTACCTCGAGCAGACCTGAGAGTCTTCGACGAGGACATGACTCCAGCGTCACGGCGTGGGAGCGTGACATCATGACGAAACCGGGCGAGCCGGCGAGGCGGTCCGAGACACCTGCCACCAGCGATGTCGCTGCGCTGCGAGCAGCTTTGACGATCGCCGAGCGCCGAGCGGCGACGCTCGCGGAACTGGCAGCACTGATGAACGAGGGGCGCAACCCGCTCGCGCTTGCCCAACGAGCTGTGGAGCTCACGGCCCGCGCGACCAAAGCCGCTGGTGCGTTCGTGTACCTCTGGGACGGCGACGATGAACGGTTGGTCCTTCGTGTAGCAACGGAAGGCTGGCAGCGCGGACATCTCGACAGGATCAAGCTCCGGATAGGCGAGGGCGTCACCGGGTGGGTGGCACTCATGCGACAGGCCGTCATGCTTCCCGAGGATCCACGAAGGGATCCGCGCTTCAAACCGTTCCCCGAGCTGCGCGAATCTACCTTCAAATCGATGATCGCGGTCCCCATCGTGGCACCAGGGGAAGACGTGCTCGGCGTGTTCACGTTGTATGCGCGGACCGAGAGCGCGTTCGCCGACACCGACGTGGGTCTCGCCAGTGAGGTCGGGTCGCTGCTGGCGAGTGGCTTGGTACAAGCGGAGACCGTCACCCAGCTGCAGATCCAATCATCAGCCGCTCAGTTCTTGCGTCATCTGCCGGACGAGACCTGGGGGTCTCTCGAGAGCTGCCTCCGAATGATGTCTGCCCAGTGCGTTATCGATCTCGATGCGGATGCATGCCTGATCGAGGTCACCACGGATCACGCCCAACCTCTTGGCGGGATGAGCGCGGTAGCCATGAGTGAACGCTTCCGCGACGCTCAGTCAGACCGCCTAGAACCGGGCGGCCTCGACAAGACGACACTGGCTGACCTCATTGAACCGCTGGACCTTCACCGGTTGCGTATTCCACTCGGTGCCGCGGCGCCGATCGGAGCTCTCACCTGCTTCCGAACCCACCGCTTCACCCCCGAGGACGAACTGCTGCTCGAGGGCATCGGCGCCCAGGTGGCGGCGGGCGCTCTGTCGCTGTACGGGACAGAGCGCGTCCGACCCATCATCGATGAGTTGCTGTTCTCACCGAATGCGGTGACGACTGAGCACCTGTTGAAGCGCTACGGATGGGATTCACGTCCGACCTGGCCAACCGTGCTGCGGGTCCATTCCTCGGCGCATGTTGACGAGGACGACGACGACCGAATGCGCGCCGCGTTGCTCGGCGCCCTGGGAGGGGAGGATCACGATCTCCTCTTGCTCGGTGGAGGAGGTAGATACCTCGCCCTCTCGGACATCAGCGAATCCTCACCTCGCAATGTGCTGATTGACCGCGTTGGCGAATTCGGACGCCAGCGCCGGATGAAGCTGACCGCCGGTATCGGCCCCGAAGCGAATGACGTCAAGGAACTGCACCGAGCCTTGAAGCACGCTCTTTCCGCTTTCCATTGGGCCGAGCTCGCCGAGCCGGCCAGTGGCACGGTTGTGCGGTACGAGGACGTCGCGCATCTTCGTCTTCTGCCACGAACAGCCCTCGCCATGTCGGCCGATCTCAAGATGCTCATTGATTCTCTCGGTGCGGTGGTCAAATACGATCTCGACAACGGAACTGATCTCGCCCAAACATTGGACTCGTTCCTCACCAGCAGTGGATCCGTGGCGAAGTCGTCAACCGAGTTGTTCATTCACCGCAACACCTTGCGACAACGCATCCAGCGCATCGAGGAGCTCATCTCGGAGTCGCCGGAAGCCTTCGAAGACTGGGTCACCGCGGGAGTGGCGGTTCGGCTCATCCGGGAAAGTGAGTCGGAGCTCAGCGACGATTCTGGCGCGGTCGGCGGACTTCGATGTCCTCGCGATGTCATGACAATAGGACGAAACTGCTGCGGCCTCCCGAACAGGTGCGTCCTGCTGTCAGGAAAGCCGACCGGTAAGCGCTGACCGGCTTTTGCTCGATCGACAGTTTGTCGCGGCTCCTAGTGGTCTGGGACGCGGAGACAACCCGCCTCGGGCAACACTGGGGCAACACGAGCCCCCAGAATCGCCAGTACTTGCCACGAACGTCCAATAGTCGGAGTTCAGGAAAGACCTGCAATTTCAACGAAGAACGGCAGTGACCACCACTGACCCATCA
>Ga0190265_10003355_pt1 | contig 10927 bp, 11 predicted proteins | sample Popmic124T_FD_133135 | JGI IMG/M metagenome (GOLD analysis project Ga0190265, IMG submission 133135) | Populus adjacent soil microbial communities from riparian zone of Indian Creek, Utah, USA - 124 T | ecosystem: Environmental > Terrestrial > Soil > Riparian zone | place: USA: Utah | collected...
AGGAGATACGCGAGCGGATGCTGGTAGATCACGGGGGGTTCTGATGCCGAGTCGGCCACGGGCGGTACACCTTTCTCTCAGAGGTCTTTGCGGGAAGTCGCACACAACCGACGCTCGCTGAGCGCGGTGGAGGAGGCGGACAACGTCCGAGCGCTGCCACAGTGCAGAGACCTAAGCCATCGGCTTCGGTCTTATACCAAGGGAGTGGCGGGTCGGTACGTTTCGTGGCGATGGCTAACCGAGAGGCCGCCTGTCACCATCCGTGGCTGGTTGTGCCTGCGACGATCGAGCGCCGCGACGGAAACTAACTCCAGCTAGAGCGGAGCCCGCGGGCCTGGATCAGAGGCGTTACTCGACCCAGGGCGGCAGCTCGAGGGCCCGCTCGTACGCGGGGCGGTCGTGGACCGGATCGCCGTGCGAGACGATGACGTGCTCGAACGGGAGCTCGAGCAGCGCCCGCAGGGCAGGAAGCACTCGCTCCTCGTGCCAAGGCGTCCCCCAAACGAGAAGCTCACCGTCCCGCTCGGTCAGTGCGTCGGCGAAGACGAGCGCGCGCTGCTCCGGCAGCCAGAGTGGTGTCTCGTTGCGGCCCCGACCGTCGTACAGGGCGACGAGCCCGCCGGGAAGCTCCGACCCCGGTTCGATCCCCTCCAGCTCGGTCTCGTGCCTGTCGCCGGGCCAGAAGAGGTATGGGCCGAAGGCGCGCGTGTCGTAGCGGCGCACGAAGAGGTCGACGTCGCGGACGTGGTCCGGTTTCAGGATGACGACGAGCGTCGGTGGGTTGGCGTCAAGCCGCGTCCAGGCCTCAGACTCTTCGGCCGGCGCGAGCGGATCGAGCAGCGCGACCACTCCGCCCGACTCGACACAGGTCGACGTCACCGGCGGCTCCCAGCCCGCCTCGGGGTTCCAGTCGGGATGCTCCAGGCGCCAGATCCAGAGACCAGCCGCTACGTCGCGCACCTCATGTGCCACGGTTCGAATACTCCCAAAGCCGATGATCGCGGACGCACACAATGACCTGCTGCTCGAGCTCGTCCTGCGCCGAGACGAGCCGAACCCGTTCGCCGCGCACTGGCTACCCAAGCTGCGTGCGGGAGGGGTGACTCTGCAGGTCTGCGCGCTCTATACAGGCGGCGGGCCGGTAGAGAAGACGCGCGCGGCCGCGGACGAGCTCCTCGACGCCTTCCGCCGCGTGTTCGACGAGAACGGCGACGCCGCCTTTCCGGTGCGGAGCCGAGAGGATCTGGCCGCCGCGGACAGCCGCATCGGGCTCCTCCTCTCGATGGAAGGCGTGGAGGCCCTCGGTGAAGATCCGTCTGCCTTCGCGCATTTCTGGGACGTCGGTGTGCGCATGGTCGGGCTCACTCACAACGTTCCGAACGCCTTCGCCGGGGGCCTGGACACCCCGGACCAGGGGCTGACCGACCGCGGTCGGGCGCTGGTGGACGACCTGGCCGCCCGCGGAGTCGTCATCGATCTCGCCCACGCTTCCGTGCGGACGTTCTACGAGATCCTCGAGCACGCGCCGACGGCGACCGTGATCGTCAGCCACGCCTGCTGCCGGGCCGTTCACGACGTGCCGCGAAACCTCGCGGACGAGCAACTGACCGCGCTGGCGGAGCGGGATGGATTCGTCGGGATGATGGCCCTGGCGCTCACCGTCGGCGGCGACGCGTCGGTCGAGCTCTTGATCGACCACCTCGATCACGCCGTGCACGTGATGGGGGACGAGCACGTGGGCCTCGGAACCGACGTCATCGACCAGGTGACCGAGGCCGAGCTCTCGTTCGGCCACCAGTTGCTACCGATCGTCGTCGACGCCCGCGAGGCGGGCGGGGGCCGGCTCGGTCTCCGAGATTTCACCGGGCCTGAGCACTTCCCGGCCCTGGTCGCCGCGCTCCGCGCGCGCGGCTACGAGGGAGAACGACTCGAGAGCATCCTGTCCGGCAACGTCAGGCGCATCCTCGGCCGGGCTCTGCCCTAGGACTGTGTGTCGAGCCCGCTGACGCCCCAGGTGTCCGAGAGGAGGTAGCCCTCGGGGTACGGATCGGTCGGATCGACCAGCACCTGCCAGATACCTGTGATCCAGGCGCTGCCGCGAATCGCCGGCACGATCGCATCGCGGTCGCCGACCCGGGTCTCTTCCACGATCCGCCCGTCGAACGTCGAGCCGATCGCCGATGCATGGGTCATCGAATCGCCGACCTTCATCAGGCCGCGCGCATGCAGCACCGCCAGGCGCGCCGAGAGGCCGGTGCCGGTCGCCGAGCGATCGAGCCGGCCCGGGGCGACGACGACGGCGTTCTTCGTCACCTGGCCGACGCCCTGCCAGGGCTCTGCGATCTGGACGATGCTCACGCCCGCGATGTCCGGGTGCTCCGGATGGCTGCAGGTGAGCTGCTCGCGAGCAGCGGCGCGGATCCGCTCACCGGCAAGCGAGAGGTCGCGGGCCTCCTCGGGCTCGATCGCGAACCCCAGCGTCTTGGCATCGGCGATCGCGTACCACATTCCTCCGTACGCGACGTCGACCTTCAGCGTGCCGAGCCCCTCCACCTCGAGCCGGGCGTCGAGGTGCTCCACGAAGCACGGAACGTTCGTGAACTCGACGCTCTCGCAGCGTCCGTCGTGACATGCCGCGCGGGCCTCGACGACCCCACCGGGCGCCTCGAGCCGGACGACGGTCTCGGGCTCCCGCATCTCGACCATCCCCGTCTCGAGCAGGACGGTCACCGTACAGATCGTGTTCGAGCCGGACATGGCCGGATATTCCGTCGGCTCCATGATGATGAAACCTGCGTCGCAGTCGTCTCGCGTAGCGGGCACGACGAGGTTCGCGTGGCAGGCGACGCTGCCCCGGGGCTCCCGCAACAGCAGGCGCCGGAGACCGTCGCCATCGTCACGAAGCGTCTGCATCTGCTCGAAGACGGTCGAGCCCGCGGGGGGCAGGACGCCGCCAACGATCACGTTGCCGATCTCGCCGCCCGCATGGCAGCCAACGACGGTAATCGAGCGGCCAGCGCGCATGGTCGAGCCTGGATGCTACGACGAGCCCGGCTAAAGGACGTCGACGTGCGTGCCGATCTTCCTAGGAGTTGCCGGAAAGGCGATTTGCAGCCTTTCTGCTACGCTATATCCAAGGGACGGCGCCTAGTCGCCCCGTGAGATTGAGCTTCTCGCACTCCTTAGATGGTTTCGAGCGGTATCGGTCTCGACCATCAGTCAAAAGGAGTGATCAGTATTTCCAACCAATCTTTTAGCGCGCTCGGCGCAAGCCCACTTGTTGTGGAAGCGCTCGCTGCGCGCGGCATGGAGTCGCCGTTCGCGATCCAGGAACTCGTGATTCCGGAGGCGATCGCAGGCGTCGACGTGCTTGCAAAAGCCCCAACAGGCTCGGGCAAGACCATCGCCTTCGCCGTCCCGCTCGTCGAGCGCACCGATCCGAAGGCCCAGACGCCGTCGGCTCTCGTGCTCGTGCCGACGCGCGAGCTCGCCTCTCAGGTCGCCGGAGAGTGCGCTGCGCTCGCCGGCCCCATGGGCCTGCGCGTCGCCGCCGTCTACGGCGGTGCACCGCTCCATGCCCAGGCGAAGCGGGCAAAAGGTGCGCACATCCTCATCGCCACCCCGGGCAGGCTCCAGGACCTCGTGGAGCGCAGGATGCTCTCGCTCTCCAACATTCGCACGCTCGTTCTCGACGAAGCCGACCGGATGCTCGACATGGGCTTCAAGCCGCAGGTCGAGCGGATCGTCCGGAAGCTTCCGGTGGACCGCCAGACGATGCTCTTTTCGGCAACGCTCGACGGCGAGGTCGGCGACCTAGCTCGTTCCTTCACGAAGAACCCGTCGCGCTTCGAGTCCGAGGGCATTCCCGACAGGAACGAGGCTGACGTCGAGCATCGTTTCGAGTCGGTGACCGCCGAGGACAAGGTGGAGCGTTTGATCAAGGAACTGGAAGCCGAGCGTGGGCTCGCGCTCGTCTTCGTCCGGACGAAGCGCGGCGCCGATCGGCTCGCCAAGCGCCTGGCGCGCCACGACGTGGCCGCGATTGCGCTCCATGGGGACATGACGCAGTCTGCGCGCGAGCGAGCGCTCGAGCGTTTTCGCGCGGGAAAGGTCAAGACGCTGGTGGCGACGGACGTCGCTGCGCGCGGCCTCGACCTGGTCGACATCACGCACGTCATCAACTTCGATCCGCCCGAGGACGACAAGGGCTACGTCCACCGGGTCGGCAGAACGGGGCGCGCGGGCCGAACCGGCAGCGGCGTCACGTTCGTTACACCGGAGCAGCAGGGCGACGTCAGCCGCGTAGCGGCCCGCCTTGGGCACCGGGAGCAGTTCGAAAACGGAGGGATGCGAACCGCGCCTATGAAGCGCGTTTACACGAGCCGGCGGGGCCGCCGGTCGAAGTGGTAGGGGTGACCACGATTCGAGAGGAGACGAAACGTATGCGCGGGACGATGATCTATTTCAATGAGGAGAAGGACGTCGGATACATCAGGTCCGACGAAGGGGAGCGCGTGCAGGTTCTGCGCGACAACTTCCTGCCCGGTCAGGCGCCGGTCGGGCGCTGCAACGGGCTCGAGGTGGAGTTCAGCCTGAGCGACGGCGAGGAGCCGGCGGCGCTCGATGTTTCGGTCGTCGAAGACGACAATCCTCGGCGCGCACGGCGTCGCTCCAGCCGCCGCTAGTCGATAACGGGCCATTATCTGGCCCGTGCTGCCCGTTGCCATAGCGGCCCTTCCGCCGCCCGCGCTCGTCGCGCCCGCGCCGCATGAGGTGACCTTCGGCCGTGTAGCGGGCACCGTCTCGCCCGGAACGCGGCGTATTCGCGTGTTCGTCGGCGGGCGGCTCACCGCCGAGAAAGAGCTTCGCCGGCGGCGGTTCTCGGTTGAGGTCGAGCTTCCGCGCCGGGACGTCACGATTCGGGTGACCGCGTTCGACGACCTCGGTCGCCGGTCGTCCACGGTCGTCGGTCCCGTGTTCGGGCTTCCGCGCGTCGCCGCGACGCAGGGTGGAGCCCAGGGACGAAACGACCCGGCGCTCTCCAGGACCGTTCGTGCGCTGGCACGACGCTTTGCCGGCACGTGCGCGATCTTCGTCCGGGATCTGCGAACTGGACGAGAAGCCTCGTGGAACGCGCGAGCGGCCTTTCCCGCTGCCTCGACCCTGAAGGTTGCGATCGCCGTCGAGCTTCTGCGCTCGCTTCGCGCCGTCCCGTCGCCTGGAACCCGAACCGACGTCCTGCTGCGGCGAATGCTCATCTACTCCGACAGCGAGGCGGCGAACAGCCTGCTCGTTCAGATCGGAGGCTCGACGAGCGGCGGCTCGGCGCGGGTCAACGCGGCCATGCGCACGCTTGGCCTTACGAACACGGACATGTACGGCGGGTACATCGTCGAGGCCGACCGAGCAAGGCCGAGCTTCATCGGCAAGCGGACTACCGCCTGGGACCTGGCACGACTCGATCGCCAGCTTCATCTCGCAGCAATTGCGAAGGGCCTGCTCATCGCGCGTTTTCGTGGCGAGTTCACGCCAACGGACGCCCGCTATCTCCTGTACGTCCTGGCGCATGTGCGCGAGCCGGGCCGCCTGACCCGGTTCCTGAGCGGCGCGTCCGTGCTGCACAAGGCGGGCTGGCTCGGCGTCGCGCGCCATGACAGCGGCCTCGTCTACTGGTCGGGCGGCGTCTTCGTGGCCACGGTCATGACCTGGAATCCCCGCGGCGTCGGCGCCTCGTCAGACGTCCTCGCCGGCCGCGTCGCCTACTCGAGCCTGAGCCGCTTCAGAACGTACTCCTAGGTCTTTTCCTGCTTCTCGATCTCCTCGACGGAGAGCTGCTCGGTCGGCCGGACGGCCAGACGTTCTCTGCGTGAGCGTCGCCGAGCTCGCACGAGAGCGGCTTCGCCAGCGGTCTCTCGCTCGGCGATCTCGCGATCGAGGTCGCGAAGCCGGGCTCGGAGCGAGGCCACCTCGGACTCTCGCTCTCGGTAGGCGGCGTCGCCGAGCGCGTACTGCACCTGCTCACGCTCCGGCCTGAGCGTGCGTAGCTCGCCCCGAAGGCGCAGGAGCTCGCGGCCAGCCGTGGACCAGGCGTTGGCCGATCCGGTGAAGAAGCCAAACCAGCTTGAGATGCGTTCACCGGCCGTCAAGGTGACCTGCGCGACCGGGCTCGTAGGTGCGTGCCGAGCGGCGCCGACGAAAAGCACGAAGAGCACGGCCGCCACGATGACGAGCGCGAGACCGAGGACCCAGCTCCCGATGGCAAAGGCGACGATGGCGAGCACCGTCAGCAGGCACCCGAGCCCCAACGCGAAGAGGGGTGGAACGACGCCGAAGAGGCGCGGATCGGCGTGCGCGATGTTGACCGGCACGGGGCCGGGCTCGCTCGGAGGCAGCGGAACCGCTTGTGTATCGTCACCGTCGAGCCGAGTCCCGCAACTGGAGCAAAAGCGCGCCGCCGCCGGCGCGGAGACGCCGCAACTCGGACAATCGAGCGTCTTCTTGCTCACGAGCTCATTCTGCAACGTCGGGCAGCTCGCGCAACCTCGGCAGCGGGGAGGGCAGCAGCCGGAGCACGCCCAGCAAGGCGCCGAGCGTTGCGATCCAGCGACGAAACAGCTGTTGTCGTAGGAGCGGCGGGATCAAAGTATGTAATGTCCCATAATGTCGTGAGCCATACGAACCCGTTCACCTTCGGCGCGCTTGCGCTCGACCAGGCTTTTACCGATCGCGAGGACGAGCTGCGGGAGCTGGTCGCCGACATGCGGAACGGGCAGGACGTCCTCCTCTACGCGCCGCGAAGGTACGGGAAGTCGTCCCTCGTCCTCCGCGCCGCAAAGAAGGCCGCCCGGGACAAGGTGCTCGTCGCGTACTGCGACCTGATGCGGACCCCGACCAAGGAGCGCCTCGCCGCCGCTCTCGCCAGGACGATCCACGAGGACGTCGACAGCGAGCTGGGGGAGGCGGCCGAGCGCGCGGCTTCGCTCTTCCGCAACCTGCGCGTGAAGCCGACGATGGAGGTCGACACCGACGGCTCGCTGCGCTTCAGCTTCCAGCCGACCCGCCGCCGCACGGCGATCGACGACACGATCGAAGACCTCCTGGCGCTCCCGGGAAAGCTGGCCGCCGAGCGCAAGCGCCGGGTCGCGGTCATCATCGACGAGTTCCAGGAGATCCTCGCGCTCGATCCCAAGTACCCGAACCTGATGCGAGCCGTCTTCCAGACGCAGCCGGAGGTCGCACACGTGTACCTGGGCAGCAAGCGTCACCTGCTCGACCGGATCTTCGACGACGAGAACGAGCCGTTCTGGCGGAGTGCCAAGCGGATCGAGATCGGGATGATCGATCCCGCGAAGTTCGGCCGCTTCATCCGCAAGCGGTTCGAGGCTACGGATCGGGGCATCCGCGACGAGGCCCTGAAGCGACTCCTCGAGGCAACCCTCGGCCACCCTTACGGCACGCAGGAGCTGGCGTACTTCGTCTGGGAGCTCATTTCAGAAGGTCGCTTTGCACATCGCCTGGACGTGGAGGATGCCCTTGGGCAAGCTCTCCGCTCGGAACACAGCCACTTCAGCAAGATCTGGGATGACGCACCTGCCTCGCAACGACTCGTGATGCTTGCTCTTGCCACCGAGCCGACGGCAGCCCCGTATGCCGAGTCCTACGCCGAGCGCTTCGACCTGCCGCCGAAGCCAACGCTGCAGACCGCGCTCGCGGGGCTGGTGAAGAAGGAGCTCGTGGCTCGGGGAACGGACGGCGAGTATCGGATCGTCGAGCCGTTCCTGGCCGACTGGCTCGTGCGTGAGCAGGAGCGACGCTGATGCAGACCCTGCCCTGGAGCTGGTACACGGATCCGGACGTGCTCCGGCGCGAGCAGGAGCGCATTTTCCGCTCGGCCTGGCAGTACGTCGGGCACGGAGGCATGGTCGCCGAGGACGGCGATCAGTTCGCGGCGGAGGCCGGCGACGTACCGGTCCTCGTCGTGCGCGACGGTGAGGCGGTGGGCGCCTTTCTCAACGTGTGCCGTCACCGCGGCTCTCAGCTCGTCGAAGGCTCGGGGAACGGCAAGTCGATCCAGTGCCCGTACCACGCGTGGACGTACGGGCTGGATGGGCGCCTGCGAGCCGCCCCGCGAGCCGATCGCGAGGCCGGCTTCGACGCCGACGGCCTCTCGCTCGTCGAGCTCCGCCTCGAGCAGTGGGGGTCGCTCCTGTTCGTCAATCCCGACGTCGATGCTTCGCCGCTCCTGGAGACACTCGGACCCGTGACGGAGCTCGTCCCGCTCGACGGCCTCGAGTTCCGCGTTCGCGACGACTACGAGCTCGGAGCGAACTGGAAGATCGCCTGCGAGAACTACCTCGAGTGCTACCACTGCCCCGTCGCGCACAAGGGTTTCAGTGCCGCGTTCGAGGTGTCGCCCGACTCGTACCGGCTGGAGCCGACCGGCGAGCATGTTCTGTCGCAGTTCGCGCCGTCGAAGGAGGACGGCGAGGGCCAGTTCCACTTCGTCTGGCCGAATCTGAGGATCAACGTCTACCCGGGACCGGGGAACGTGTCGGTCGGCCCGATGCTGCCCGCCGGGCCCGAGTGGTCGCGCGGCTACCTCGACTACTTCTTTGCGACCGATGCCGAGGAGACCTGGATCGAGGAGCTGATGGCCTTCGACCGCCAGGTCGGCGCCGAGGACCGGGCTCTCGTCGAACGGGTTCAGCGCGGCGTGCGCTCAGCGCTGATCGAGCACGGGCGGCTGCTGCCTGAGAGTGAGCAGCTCGTCGCACGGTTCCAGGAGCTCGTTCGGGCGGCGCTCTAAACCGGCGCCCCGAACGAGGGAGTCAGGCCCGTGGCGCTCGAGCCGATTAAAGACGTGCCCGCACCTGCACCCGCCGCTTATGGCTATCCGCAACCGCCTAGAGAACTATGTCGTCCGCTCGACCACCGAGCTCCTCGAGGACCTGCCCGAGAATCGTCAGAGCGAGCTTGGTGAGCTCTTGGCCGAGCTGGAAGGTCGCGGCGAGAGCTTCGTCGAGGCTGAGACCAGGATCGAGGAGCTTCTCGCACGGCTCGAGCAGCGCAGCACCGCCGTCAACGCTCTCGAGGCCGAGCTGTCCGAGTTGAAAGCCCGGGTTGCACGCCTGAAGCACGAGCTGCAGGAACGCGACCGTCAGGCGAACGACCGGATCGAGGCCGAGCGCGTCCGTGCCGCCGAGCGCGAAGGTCAGCTCCGCGAGGAGCTCGAGTCGCTCGAGCAGCGCCGCACAGCCGAGCCGCAGGGAACCTGGTTCGGCGCGCAGGTGCAGAACAACCCTCGCCCGCTGAGCTCCTAGCTAACTAAGAGCTTCGCGACCCGCTGGAAGGTCTCAGCGACAACGACACGCACGTCATAGTGTGGGCCTTCGACGATCTGTGCTCTTAGTCGCGGAAAGTGCGAAGCACTTTCCGCGAGTCCGGCGCCCGTGGCGCCGGACCAGCGTTAAGCTCGCCACGTGGCGACGCTTGCAGACCTGATGGCACGAGACGTGATCACGATCGAGCCCGAGGACACGATCGGCCATGCGGCCGAGAAGATGGTCGCGCACACCGTGAGCGCGATCGTCGTTGCCGACTCGCCCTACAGCCGCCTGCTCGGGATCATCACCGAGCGCGACCTGACGCGGGCTGTTGCCGGACGGGTGCACACGAGCGAGGCGCGCGTCCGAGAGTGGATGACCGCGGATCCGGAGACGGTGTCCGAGACGACCGATCCGGTCGAGGCGGTGCAGATCATGTTGGACGGCGGCTTTCGCCATCTGCCGGTGGTCGAGGGCGAGCGCGCCGTCGGCATCGTCTCCATCCGCGACCTGGCGGAATGGAGCGTCGCTGCCGGGCTGAAGCGCCGCGGGAGCTAGGCGGCGGCGAACTCGCGCTGAATGGCCCGCAGCTCGGGCTCGCGCTCGACGAACGCCGCCACGACCTGCGGGTCGAACTGTCGCCCCGACTGGCGGAGAATCTCGTCGCCGGCGTTCTCCCAGGGCCGGGCCATGCGATACGGCCGGTTGCTCGTGATCGCATCGAGCGCGTCGGCGACGGCGAAGACGCGCGCGCTGAGTGGGATGTCTGTGCCCTCGATCGAGTCCGGGTAGCCGTCGCCGTCCCAGCGCTCGTGGTGCGAACGGACGACTCGCAGTCCCTCGCCGTGCAGGAAGGCGACTCCGCCCAATACCTGTTCGCCGAGGACGGTGTGCGTTCGCATCAGGCGGCGCTCGGCGTCCGAGAGGGGATCGGGCTTCTGCAGGATGTTGTCCGGGATCCCGATCTTGCCGACGTCGTGCAGGAGAAACCCGTAGACCGTGCTCGGGTCCTCGATCAAGCTGGGCTCGACCGCGCCGGCTAGCTCGGTCGCGTAGCGCTGCACGCGTTGCGAGTGCTCTCGCGTGCCCGTGTCCTTCGACTCGAGTGCGCTCGCGAGCGCGGAGACTGTCTCCATGTAGGCCTGCTGCACGAGGCTGCGCTGACCGCGTTCGATCTCGAGCAGATGGCGCAGGTCCCGCGCGTACAGGAGCAGTTGCTCCTCCGGCTTCGTCTTCTTCGCGCGGAAGGGAATTCCGTAGAGACCACCGGCTAGGCGCTCCGTGACCGAGAGCAGCTCGAGTGGGCTGAACGGCTTGCGAAGGAACGCGTCTGCGCCGACGTCGTCTGCGTTCTCGACAGTGTCGCCTTCCGAGCCGGTGAGCAGAACGACGCCGATCCCGGCTGTCTCCTCCTCGGTCTTCAGCTTCCGGCAGAGCTCGAGGCCGGACATACCCGGCATGTGGACGTCCAGGACGACGACGTCGGGGCGGCGGTCGGCGATGCGTTCGAGCGCGACCGGCGCCGAGTCCGCCTCGTCGACCTCGATGTCGAAGACCTCAAATGTCGTGCGGAGCAGTGTCCGCAGCCCGTAATCGTCATCTAC
>Ga0190265_10003356_pt1 | contig 10924 bp, 10 predicted proteins | sample Popmic124T_FD_133135 | JGI IMG/M metagenome (GOLD analysis project Ga0190265, IMG submission 133135) | Populus adjacent soil microbial communities from riparian zone of Indian Creek, Utah, USA - 124 T | ecosystem: Environmental > Terrestrial > Soil > Riparian zone | place: USA: Utah | collected...
TTCTCGACCTGGATCGCGGTCCCGAATAGAAACCGCTGCTTAGGCTTGGCCCTCACCTTGCTCCATGCCATCCGCAGAGGTCAATGCCACATCGGGCTCGACCCCGCGGAGGAGATGATGGACGAATCGAGCGACCGAGCTGGGGTCCGCTGATGCCTCTGTGCGTGCAGTGTGCCCGGCCGACGTTCGGCACAGCGGAGATCTGCACCTACCACGAATCCGGCCACGGTGACGACTGGGCGACGGCCAACCGCATCATGTGCAACTTCCTGCACCGCGGCGTCATCCCGCCCACGCCGTGCGAGCGGGACAAGGATCTCGAGCTTCTCGTCAGCCCATAGAAGGAGGACACCCATGAAGACCCTGGAGACGACCACCGCAACGATCGAGTTTGAGATCGTCGAACACGCGGGTCGCGATACCGACCCCCGGCTCCTAAATGCGGTCAGGCAGAACGACACACTCCGCCGCGCGCTCCACGAAGCGCGCAACGAGATCATGGCGCTGCGCGCGGAGGTCGACAAGCTGTCCGCGCCGCCGTCGACCTACGGCGTGTACCTCTCGGCTCACGACGACGACACGGTCGACATCCTCGCGCAGGGACGGAAGGTGCGCGTAGGGCTTAACCCCACGATCAAGGTCGAGTCACTCCGTCCGGGCCAGGAGCTGCTGCTGAACGAGGCCCTGAACGTTGTCGCGGCGGCGGGCTACGAGATCCAGGGCGACGTCGTCGTGCTCAAGGCGCGACTAGACGATGATCGCGCCGTCGTCACGCTGCGCGCGGACGACCAGAAGATCGGAATCATCGCCGATCCGCTCCGTGCGGCTCAGCTGAAGCCGGGGGACCACATCCTGATGGATCCGAAATCGGGATACCTCCTCGAGCGCCTGCCGAAGAGCGAGGCCGAAGAGCTGGGACTCGAAGAGGTGCCCGACATCGGGTATCGCGACGTCGGCGGTCTGAGCCTGCAGATCGAAGCGATCCAGGATGCGGTGGAGCTGCCGTACCTCTACGCCGACCACTACAAGGAGCACAAGCTCCGCCCGTCCAAGGGCGTGCTGCTCTACGGTCCGCCCGGATGCGGCAAGACGATGATCGCCAAGGCGGTGGCCAACAGCCTGGCCGAGAAGGTCTCGAAGGAGCGCGGCGAAAAGGTCACCGCGTACTTCCTCAACGTGAAGGGGCCGGAGCTGCTGAACAAGTATGTCGGCGAGACCGAGCGGAAGATCCGCGAGGTCTTTCAGAAGGCCAAGGACAAGGCGGCCGACGACGTGCCCGTGGTGATCTTCTTCGACGAGATGGACGCGCTCTTCAGGACGCGCGGGACCGGCATTTCCTCGGACATCGAGTCGACGATCGTCCCGCAGTTCCTCACCGAGGTCGACGGCGTTGAAGGGCTGCGCAACGTCGTGGTCATCGGCGCGTCGAACCGGCCGGACCTGATCGATCCCGCGATCCTGCGGCCCGGCCGCCTCGACCTGAAGATCAAGGTCGACCGACCTGATCGCGCGGCCGCCGGCGACATCTTCCAGAAGTACCTGACGCACGACCTACCCATCGCGGCGGCGGACACGCGACGGCATGGCGGCGTCGACGCGGCCGTCGACGCGATGATCGCGGCCGCGCTGGACGCGATGTTCGAGCGCGGGGAGACCACGCAGTTCCTCGAGGTTTCCTATGCCAATGGTGAGAAGGAAGTCCTCCACTTCGGCGACTTCGTCTCGGGCGCGATGATCGAGTCCGTGGTGCGGCGTGCGAAGAAACTCGCCCTCAAGCGCTGCATCGGCGGCGGCGAGAAGGGTCTCGTCACCGACGACCTGGTGGCCGCGGTGCGCGAAGAGTTCAAAGAGAACGAGGACCTGCCTAACACGAGCAACCCGGACGACTGGGCGAAGATCGCCGGCAGGAAGGGCGAGCGCATCGTCGCCGTCAAGTCGCTGGTCGGCCTCACTCGTCACCCGCAGCGGGACATAGAGAAGGTAATCACCACTGGCCAGTACCTGTGACCGCTGCGCCACAGGGCCTAAGGCGACATCGTCATGTTGCCGCGCTGGCGCTTGCTGGGTTCTGGGACGCTCGCGTTCGGCTGGTCGACCGCGGCAATCGTCAGACGTCGCACCGAGCGATCAACCGAGGGGTTCGCGACTCTTCGCCAGAGATTCGCGACCTGGATCGCGGTCTTGAACAAAAACGGCAGCTTAGCTTGGCCCTCAGCTTGCTCTACGTCGTCCGCAGAGGTCTGCATTGAGAGAGCCCCATCGAACGATGCTTCAGGTTGTCGGGCGGCCCCAGGCCGTGCTCCAGACTACAAGGCACTGGGGAGGTTGGAGCCTGAGCGACGCCCAGTGGACAGCTCAGCAGCACGAGATGGCCAGATGAGGCCGCTGCCTGGGAGGTGCGGGCTGGAATACGGCCAGGAGCGCGAGGACGCGCACGCGGTGTCGGAATGGCGGAGTTGAGATCCGTCGCGGAGGCCGACGAGACTGAGGCAGAACTCGCGGCGGTGCTGGACTTGCTCTGGCGCAAGCTGCACGGCATCCACGAACACGAGGTCACCAGGACCGCAGCGCGGCTCCGCCAAGCCTCCGCGGAGACACGGGCGGCCGCCGAGGCGCTCTCGATCACCATCCTGCGCGCGGTGTTCACGCGCTGCTCGGCGGCGATGTTTGACTCCGACCGGGACGACGAGCGTCAGCTCCGCGCCCGCATGCTCGCGGAGCTGTTCGACCTGCACAAGGAACGAGCATGATGATGACATTGCCCTCGATCACGCGCCTTCGTGCGGAAGCCCCCTCAGTGTCCTGAGCATGGCCGCACCGGATCTACTCGTGCGCTGGTACTCACTCGGTCGCACCCACGGCGCCCGAGTACTCGGATCTTGTGTCGGTTCTCGTTGGATCCGGACTCGCTCATCCGGCACGACAAGGAGCGGTTCGCCGCCCATCGGGTGCGCTATCTGATCGTCGCCAAGTTCTTGCCGAGCGTGAACCTACTCGCCGCCGGCGTAGCAGCCTGAGGAAACACGGGTGAAAAGGCCATATCCGACGGCTGCGGTGGCGGGTCGGAGCTCACGGAGCTTGCCACTCGGTCTTGCCCCCGCCCGCCGCAACCGGGCCGTGCCGGTCGTCGCCGCTCATGCGGCCTGCTCTGTGAGATTCCGGATGCGGACCAAGTTGTAGACGGCCAGGTTGAAGACGAACATCCAGCCGACCCGCCGGCGGCCGCGCTGGCGGGTTTGGCGCAGCAACCCAATCGTCTTGAGCCACCCACAGATCTCTTCGATCCGCTTGCGCTTCTGTTGCCTCATCTCGTAGTCGACGTGGTGCGTGGTGCGGCGGTCGATCGCACTCGAGTGATTCGAGGTGTTCTGCGCCACATGGCGGTGGTCGCCAAAGGCTTCGCGGTGCTGCAGAGCGGCCGTTTGCGGCTCAGCGGGTTTCTCGCCTGGCGAGCCTGGGCCGCCGTTCATCTCGAATTCCTGGCGCAGTCGAGCCTGCGCGTCTGCGTCTTCGTGCAGCGGGTGTGGACGTACGTGACCGGACAACGGGGCTCTCGCCTGATCGTGAATCACCACGCACCGTCGTACGGTCACTCGCGTCCCTCGACCCTCTTTCACGAGCCCTCGTGAGAAATCTGCGAGCGCGCGCTCTGCCCTCAATAGAATCTATGGCTTGCATTTGGCCGCCGCTTTGCTCTGTCGAGAACGTCAGAGGGAAACGCGGAAACCGTAAGACCCATTACCAACCTGGAAAAGGAGAACGCTCATGTCGTCAGCCAATGGTCATGCCACGCGCAGTGAAAAAGGTCTCCTGACTCAGGACAACTGCGTCGTCACGCTCATCGATCACCAGCCTCAGATGCTTTTCGGTGTTTCGAATTTCGATCGTCAGTCGATCATCAACAATACGGTCGCTTTCGCCAAGGCCACCCGCCTCTTCGGCGTACCGGTCGTCCTCTCGACGGTGGAGACGCACAACTTTTCCGGGAATCTCTGGCCGCAGCTTCACGCGGTGTTTCCGACTCAGACGCCCATCGAGCGGTCGTCCATGAACGCGTGGGACGACCCTAACTTCGTGGCCGCGATCAAGGCGACCGGTAGGAAGAAGATCGTGCTGGCGGGCCTCTGGACCGAGACGTGCGTCGCCCTTCCGACCGTGCAGGCGATCCACGACGGCTACGAGATCTACGTCGTCGAGGACTGCTGCGGTGATGTCAGCCAGCTCGCGCACGACAACGCGATGAAGCGCGTGATCCAGGCCGGCGCCAAGCCCGTCACGTCGCTGTCGGTCATGCTCGAGTGGCAGCGCGACTGGGCACAGAAGGACACCTACGACGCGGTCATGGACATCGTCAAGACTCACTACGGGGCCTACGGCATTGGCGTCGAGTACGCCTACACGATGGTGCACAAGGCTCCGCCGACGGTGTTTCCCGAGTACGTGATCCCGTCGCCGACGAGCCACCGGTAGGCAGTTGCCAAGCGAGGATTGCCGATGAAAGTCTATCTCCTCTCATTCGGCGCCGGTCTGCTGGTCGGCGTTCTCTATAGCGTGCTCAACGTCCGATCTCCTGCGCCGCCCGTCGTGGCGCTCATCGGTCTGCTCGGCATCCTGCTCGGCGAGCAGATCCTCCCGGTGGGGCGCCAGATGATCGCCGGAACGTCGATCCGAACCGCATGGCAGCACATGCGCTGTGGTCAGCATGTCTTCGGCGCGATGCCGGGCCGCCATGCGGAACGGCCCGCTTCGACGACCATCGCCGATGCCCCGGAGGTGCGGTCATGAACGGCGCGAGCACGGCGGCCGATCTGATTCTGCACAACGGCCGGGTGACGACGCTCGACCGTTCGAATCCGACCGCAACAGCGGTCGCGATTCGAGACGGCAAGTTCGTTCGTGTCGGTGGGGACGCGGATGTGATGTCGCTGGCCGGTTCAGCGACGCGAGTCATCGACCTGAAGGGACGCCGCGTCCTGCCCGGATTGATCGACAACCATCTTCACATCATCCGAGGCGGGCTGAATTTCAACATGGAGCTGCGCTGGGACGGCGTGCGCACGCTCGCCGACGCCATGGCGATGTTGAAGCGGCAGATCGCGGTCACGCCGCCGCCTCAGTGGGTACGCGTGGTGGGCGGCTTCACCGAGCATCAGTTCGCGGAGAAGCGACTGCCGACCCTCGAGGAGATCAACGCCCTCGCCCCCGAGACTCCCGTGTTCTTGCTCCACCTCTATGACCGCGCACTTTTGAACGCCGCCGCGTTGCGGTCGGTCGGCTATACGAAGGACACCCCGGAGCCGCCAGGCGGCGAGATCGTGCGCGATGCGCGCGGCGTTCCCGTCGGGCTACTGCTCGCGAAGCCTAACGCCGGCATCCTGTACGCGACGCTGGCCAAAGGACCGAAGCTGCCGTTCGAGTATCAGGTGAACTCCACGCGCCACTTCATGCGCGAGCTGAACAGGCTCGGCGTGACGGGCGCCATCGACGCCGGCGGCGGCTTTCAGAACTATCCGGACGACTACGCCGTCGTCCGCAAGCTCGACGAAGATCGGCAGCTCACCATCCGCCTAGCCTACAACCTGTTCACGCAGAAGCCGAAGGGCGAGAAGGACGATTTCCTCAACTGGGCGAAGACGTCGACGTACAAGCAGGGGAACGACTACTTCCGCCACAACGGAGCGGGCGAGATGCTCGTCTTCTCCGCCGCCGATTTCGAAGATTTCCGTCAGCCGCGCCCCGACATGCCGACCGAGATGGAGCGCGAACTCGAGGACGTCGTGCGCATTCTCGCCACCAATCGATGGCCGTGGCGCCTGCACGCCACGTACGACGAGACGATCAGCCGGGCGCTCGACGTGTTCGAGCGCGTGGCGCGCGACATCCCCCTCGACGGACTGCACTGGTTCATCGACCACGCTGAGACGGTCTCGGACCGGTCGATGGACCGCATCGCGGCGCTCGGTGGCGGCATCGCCGTGCAACATCGCATGGCGTATCAGGGCGAGTATTTCGTCCAACGGTACGGCGCCGCCGCGGCGGCGGCGACACCCCCCTTCGCCAGAATGCTCGCGAAGGGCCTTCGCGTCTCCGCCGGCACTGACGCCACCAGGGTGGCCTCCTACAATCCGTGGGTCTCACTCGCCTGGCTCGTTACCGGCAAGACAGTTGGCGGCTTGCGACTCTACCCGGAGCGCAATTGCCTCGACCGCGAGACCGCGCTCAGGATGTGGACCGAGAACGTCACCTGGTTCTCCAACGAGGAGGGCAAGAAGGGTCGGATTCAGGTCGGCCAGCTTGCCGATCTCCTCGTTCCCGACCGCGACTACTTCGCCTGCCCCGAGACCGAGATCGCGGACATCACGGCACACCTCGCCATCGTCGGCGGCAAGATCGTCTACGGTGCCGGAGAATTCGCGCACCTTGATGAGGGCGCGCCGCCGACCGCCATGCCCGATTGGTCGCCGGTGCGCCGCTTCGGTGGTTACGACGCGTGGGCCGATCGCGAGCGACGTACGGTCCTCAACGCAGCGATGCGACAAACGGCCACAGCCTGCGGACGCGCCCGTGTCGGTGACGTCCCCAACTTCACAACGCTCTGGGGCGCGCTCGGCTGCGCCTGCTGGGCTGTATGAGGAGTAGACCAATGCTCAAACCGCTGACTCTGGCGGTCATACTGCTCGCGAGCGCGGCCAACGCTGGCGCGCAGACGCGCCCCGCTACCAGTTCTCCGATGTTGGCGGTCGGACCGCAATACGACACCACCCACGTGTACGTCGCTCCGGAAGACTTCGATCGTTTCGTCACGAGCTTCGTGGCGACGTTCGGCGGCAGCCTGTCCAAACAGGGCGTGATCACGGTGACGCCGACTCCGAGTAGCACGATGTCCCAGCTCGTCTTCACGCCGGTCGGCACGGTGTCCGTGTTTGGCTTCAAGACGCCGGTCCCCCATCCGTTCGGTGTTGAGCGCACCGGCTATCTGGTGAAGGACCTGGATGCCGCCGTTCGCGCGGCCCGGGCGAGCGGCGCCGACGTGATCGTCGAGCCGTTCGACGATGTCTTCGGCCGGGATGCCGTCGTGCAGTGGCCCGGCGGCGTCAACATGCAGCTCTACTGGCACACAACGGCGCCGAGCTACCCCAAGCTACAAACGATTCCCGAAAACCGCGTGTATGTCTCGCTGGGACGCGCCAACGCCTTTATCCGCAGCTTCCTCCTTTTCTCCGGCGGCACAGTGGTCAGCGACGATGCGAAGGCGTCCGGCGTCGAGATCGGCCGACCCACCGATACCTACCGGCGCGTCCGCATCACTTCAACGTTCGGCAACGTCGCCGTCCTCGTGACGGATGGTCATCTGCCGTACCCGTACGGGCGAGAGCTGACAGGCTACGAGACGTCGGACGTCGACGCGACTTTGGCCAAGGCGAAGCTGGCCGGCGTGCGCGTCCTCGTCGAGCCCTACTCGACCGACGACCGGCGCTCCGCCTTCGTCCAGTTCCCAGGTGGCTATATCGCCGAGATCCATGCGACAGTTCGCAAGTGATGAAGCGGTCCTGCAGTGGGTTCCTGGCCGCCGTCGGGTTGCTCGCCGTAGCGATCTCGAGCACGGCGGCGGCCCAGGACGACGAGGCGCAACGTCCCAAGAAGAATGTATTCAATCGCTGGCAGGAAGACTGGTCGGTGCTGGCCAACCCGCGCCTTCGAACCGAACCGCTCGACCGCTTGAAGTATATTCCGCTGCCGTTCGACGATCCGAAGAGCTACGTATCGCTCGGCGTCACCTTGCGTGAGCGTTTCGAGCTGAACGATGCGCCGTTGTTCGGCATCTCGGGCAACAAGAGCGATAGCTACCTGCTGCACCGGCTCCAGTGGCACGCCGATGTTCGGCCGAATGCGCACTGGCAGCTCTTCGTCCAGTTCGAGGACGTCCGCGCGCCGGGGAAATCGGTCATCACGCCCGCGGACGAGAACCCTCTGGATCTCCGCCAGGCGTTCATCGCGTACGTCGATTCGTTCTGGGGCGGCACGTTGAAGGCTCGCCTGGGGCGACAGGAGATGGCGTTCGATCTACAACGCTTCGTTTCGGTCCGCGATGGTCCCAATGTCCGACAGGCCTACGACGCCGCATGGGTGGACTGGGAGCGACAGAAATGGCGCTTCATCGGGTTCTGGAGCATGCCGGTTCAATATCGAAATCAGCATTTCTTCGATGACTTCTCCAGCGAACATTTCCAGTACGGAGGCGTGAGGGCCGAACGTCAGGACGTCGGCCCGGGTGACCTCACTGCGTACTACTCGCGCTTCATTCGAGACAATACTCGTTTTCTCGACGCCCACGGCGACGAGCGGCGTGACAACTTTGATGTGCGATACGCCGGCGCGCGAGGCGGCTTCGACTGGGATGTCGAGGCGATGGCCCAGTTCGGAGATGTGGGGGGCACAAACATCCGCGCCTGGGCCATCGGCAGCCGCAGCGGCTACACTGTTGCCGACTTCGCCTGGACGCCGCGTCTGGGCCTCCAGATCGATGCCGCGTCAGGCGACCACAAGGCCGGAGACAAGACGCTCGGCACGTTCAACCCGCTATTCCCGAACGGCTACTACTTCACGCTCGCCGGCTACACGGGTTACGTGAACCTGATCCATCTGAAGCCCTCGCTCACCGCCAAGCCGATCAGAAACCTCGCGGTGATGTTTGCCGCCGGCATGCAGTGGCGGGAAACGACCGCGGACGCCGTCTACGTCCAGCCGAACATCCCCGTACCGGGAACGGCCGGGAAGCCCGGGCAGTGGTCCGGGGTATACGCCCAGTTCCGAGCCGACTGGGCAATCACGCCGAGCCTCCTGGCCGCCGTCGAGGTCGTCCGCTTCCAGATCGGCGATGCGATTCGCCGTGCTGGAGGCCATGATTCCACATACTTCAACGTCGAGCTGAAGTATGGGTGGTAAGGACGGCACGGCCGGAGCGGCCTGGGCTCCGCTCTCGCATCCGGTATTCCGCGCGCTGTGGATCGCTTCGCTCATCTCCAACGTCGGGACGTGGATGCAGAACGTCGGCGCGGCGTGGTCGATGACCTCGCTTTCGCCATCGCCGTTGATGGTCGCTCTCGTGCAGAGTGCGACGAGCCTTCCCGTCTTTGTCGTGGGGCTTCCGGCCGGCGCAGTCGCCGACATCGTCGATCGCCGCCGGCTGTTGCTCGTGACCCAGACATGGATGCTGGCGACGACCGCGCTGCTCGCGATGCTGGCATTCGCGGACGTCATGACGGCCACGCTGCTGCTTGCCTTGACTTTTTCGCTCGGTATTGGAGTCGCGATGAACACGCCGACCTGGCAGGCGATCACGGCCGAACTGGTCCCACCGTCCGAGCTGATGCCCGCTGTGGCGCTGAACGCATTGCCCATCAACATCGGCCGCGCGATAGGGCCTGCCCTGGGCGGCATCCTGGTGGCGGCCAGCGGGCCGGCGCTCGTTTTCGCGCTCAACGCCGCGTCGTTCGTCGCGGTGCTCGTAGTCGTGTATCGATGGCGCCGTGAGACGCCGCGTACCGTGCTGCCTACAGAGCGCGTGATCGGCGCCACGCGAGCCGGGATACGTTACGCGCGCCACGCACCGCCTGTGGTCGCGGTGCTTGTTCGGACAGGCATCTTCATCATGTGCGCCAGCGCGTTCTGGGCTTTACTCCCCGTAATCGCGCGCCGGGACCTCGGCCTCAGCGCGTTGGGCTACGGTCTTCTGCTCGGCTGCTTCGGTCTCGGCGCCATCGCCGGCGCGGCGTTCTTGCCGCGTTTGAAGCGCCGGCTCGAGCTCGACGCGGTAGTCTCCCTCGCCACCATTCTCTTCGCGCTCGTGAGCGCCTTGACCGCCGTGTGGCGTTTCGTCCCGGGAATCGGCATCGCGATGATCGCCGGCGGCGTCGCGTGGATCGCCATGATGGCCAGCCTGAATGGCGCCGCCCAGACGGCCGCTCCCGCGTGGGTGCGGGCGCGCGCCCTCGGTATCTATCTCATCGTCTTCCAGGGTGGCCTTGGTCTTGGTAGCGCATTGTGGGGACTCGCCGCTGAGCACGTCGGAGCGTCGATCGCGCTCGCGTCATCCGCGGGCGCTGCCTGCGTTGGACTCGCCGCCATCCGCCGATGGCCGTTACGCGCGAGCACCACGCTCGATCTCGCGCCGTCGGCGCACTGGCCCGAGCCTCACCTCGACGTCGTCCCTGCCCCTGACGAAGGACCTGTCCGTGTCGAGGTTGAATACCGAATCGATCCGGCCAACGCGGGTGCCTTTGTGAAAGCCATCGGGGACCTGGAGCCGATTCGCTACCGGGATGGCGCCATCAGCTGGGCTGTCTACCAGGACCCAGCACACAAGGAGCGTTATGTCGAAACGTTCGTTGTCGAGTCCTGGCTCGAGCACCTGCGCCAGCATGAGCGCTTCACCCTTGCTGATCGGACCGTCCAGGAGGGCATTCGACGCTTCCACATTGCCGGAACGCCACCCGTCGTGACGCACCTGATCGCCGCCACACTGAGGAGATCGTGATATGCGATATGGAGAATGGATCGGCCGCGTGGCTCTCGCTCTCATCTTCCTCTGCAACGCCGTCGGCGTTGTAGACCAGACGCGACCCGCCAACGAACTTGCCGCGCACGGCGCTCCAGCCGCGCTGGTGCCGACGCTCATCATGGCCGGGCGCGCGCTGCAGCTTGTCGCCGGCATTGCGCTCATCATCGGGTGGCACGAACGCCTCGCCGCACTCTTTCTTGCCCTCTTTCTCATTCCCGCGACTCTGGCCGCACACAATTTCTGGGCGTACGACGGCCCTGAGCTGCAGGGACAGCTGGCAAACTTCCTGAAAAACGTCGCAATGTTCGGTGGCCTCATCTTCGTCAGCTTCCGATTGGGCCCCGGCACCCCGACCTCACAGAA
>Ga0190265_10003357_pt1 | contig 10923 bp, 8 predicted proteins | sample Popmic124T_FD_133135 | JGI IMG/M metagenome (GOLD analysis project Ga0190265, IMG submission 133135) | Populus adjacent soil microbial communities from riparian zone of Indian Creek, Utah, USA - 124 T | ecosystem: Environmental > Terrestrial > Soil > Riparian zone | place: USA: Utah | collected...
CAACGCTTCTGCATCACCTCGGCGACCGGAATCGCCTTGGTGCCTGCAACACCAGAACCACAGACGATCATCACCGGCTCGGCGCTGGCTCCGCAGCACCTCGCCGTCAATCGACCGCTGCCCTGGGGGTCAGCGTGAACTGGCAGGCAGGCTCGCGCCTGCGGCTGCCGGAAGCGACGGTCGAGATCATCGCCTCGGTAGGCGAGCATCGTGTCCTCTCGACTGCCCAGGTGCGGGCGATCCACTACCCGGATCGCAGCCTGCGGCGCACCCAGCAGGCGCTCGCCTACCTTGAGCGGGCTGGCCTGGTCGCCTACGTCGAGCGCCGCCGCACTCCCCGCCGCCTGTGGTTTCTGACCGACGCCGGCGCTGAGGCGGTGATCGCCGCCGGCGAAATCAGGGAGCGGCCGAAAGTCCTCAGCCCGAAGCAGGCGGCGGGTCCGTTGACCGCTCACACGCTTGGGGTCAACGAGGTCGGGGTCAGCTTCCTGCGGGCGGCGCGCGAGCGCGGCGACGATTTCGCTCCCCTCTCCTGGAGGCATGAGGTAGCCCATCCTCTGAACCGTGGGCGCGGCCGCGCTCGCCGGACGCTGATCGCCGATGCGGTCTTCACCTACGTCCGCCCCGAGGATCGGCAGATCGCTGTCTACCAGCGCTTCGTTGAGGTGGACCGCGCCACGCTCTCGGTTGAACGGCTGGTCGCCGAGCTTGCCCGCTACGGCCAGCTATACCGGGCGCGGGAGAAGCAGGGCGGAGCGCCGCTGTGGAGCTACTACTACCGGAGCTTCCCGCCCGTGATCTGCGCGTTGGCGGGCGCATCGCGCAAGGCGCTCGGTCGGCGGCTCGACGTCGCGCGCGGGTTGCTCGCCAATCATCCGGCGCTCGACCGCACCTATGACGTGTCGGTCTATTTCTGCTTGCTGGAAGACCTCAAGGATCGCGGTCCCTTTGCCCCGATCTTCCACGCGGTCGGCGGCGAGCCAGATCGGGCGGTGAATTGGATCGGCGAGGGCAGCGAACTCGAGGACGGTCGGTGAGGGGGAGAGGCGTGGCGAAGAAGCTCCCGGCATCCATTCCCCGCATTGCCTTCACGCCCGCTGAGGCCGCAGCTGCAATCGGAGTTGGCCCTGACTTCTTCGACGCCAACGTAGCGCCGCAGCTCCGTTTGATCCGGCGTGGTCGCAAGCGGCTTGTCCCGGTGCGCGAGCTTGAACGATGGGTGGTTGAAAACGCCGACGCGCCGATGGTCGAGCAAGTCCGCTGATGGCCCTCTGCCCGAATCAAACGACAGGAGGTAGATCGCGATGGCTGTAGTCAAGAAGCGACATTCAAGGAATTGTCCGGCGAAGCGCGGGAAGCGGTGCGGTTGCCACGGCGGCTACCGCGCTGAGGTCTATTCGCCGAGAGACAAGAAGAAGATCCGCAAGACGTTCACTCAGAGGGCAGACGCGCAGTCCTGGGCTGCCGAAGTGAAACGAGGGGTCGATCTCGGAACCCTTCGCGCCCCGACGAAACGCACCCTTGACGAAGCCGCTGCCGCATGGCTTGCAGGAGCCGAGGCCGGGACGATCCGCAACCGCTCCGGCAACCGCTACAAGCCCGCGACCCTGCGCGGGTACCGGCAGGCGTTAGAGGATCACGTTCTCCCGTTACTCGGTGGCCGGAAGATGAACGTGGTCACGACCGCCGACCTGCAAGCCCTGGTTGATCGTTGGAGCACCGAGGTTCAATCGCCCTCCACGATCCGCAACTCGATCAAGCCCTTGCAGGCGATCTACCGCCGCGCTCGCGCTCGCGAAGGTCTCGCGGTCAACCCAACTCGCGATCTGGAACTGCCCGCTCCCAGCCCGAAGGAGGTTGAGATCGTCGCCCCGGAGGTCGCCGCGCAGCTGTTGGACGTGCTGCCTGTGGAGGATCGCGCCTTGTGGGCCACCGCCCTCTATGCGGGCCTGCGCTACGGCGAGCTTCGCGCCCTCCGCTGGTCGGCGGTTGACCTCGCTGCCGGTGCGATCCGGGTAACGGAGTCCTGGGACCCAAAGGAGGGCGCGATCGCGCCGAAGACCAAGAACTCGCAGCGAACGACGCCGCTGCCCGGTCTTCTTCGCGACTACCTGATGGAGCATCGGATCGCAGCTGGCGAGCCTCCCGTCGCCGCCCTGGTCTCCGGGGCGAAGAGTGGTAAGCCGTTCCAGGCCGCGACGATCTACCGGCGAGCGGATCGAGCTTGGGAGGCTCAGGCATTAGGTCGGCTGCGCCTGCACCAGGCCCGCCATGCCTATGCCTCATTCATGATCGCGGCGGGGGTCAACGCCAAGGCCTTGTCGTCCTTCATGGGTCATTCCTCGATCAAGGTCACTTTCGATCTGTACGGACACCTGATGCCCGGCACGGAGGCAGAGGCGGCGGCCCTGCTGGATCGCTTTCTTGGCACGGAGATGCAATTTGATGCGAGGAGGGCACGCGCCGCCGTTTAGTCACCGGCGAGGTCTACGCTAGCGCCGTGAGCTTAGACCTCAGTGAATTCGAATTTCCCCCCGAGTTTGATGCGGCGGCTTTACAACGTGGCCACGCTGCGATGAAGGAAATCGTTCCGGAGATGAGCAAGGTGCGGCTTGTCGTGACCTCTGAATTTGAGGAAACCGTGCGGGAATATGCGAAGGCGGGGGACGACGCTCCAGCGTATGAGCAGGATCGCGGAGAGTTTGGCGTTGCAATGGGAAAGGTTATGCGGCTCAGCGGTGACGAGATCGCCGTCATCATCGATTCAAGCGTTTTGCTCGCAGGGCAAGAGCATGGGGTTCCGGAGCAGACCTTCAAGCACGAGGCCTACCATGTGGCGCTTCATCAACGGGGAGAGTCTCTTTATGACGAGCGGGATGACGATGATGAGGCGGGTTTGGCCGAGCGCCAGTACTTCGGAATGGCTGCCATTGCTTGTGAGGAGTCTCGGGTTGAGATGCCATTGTGCAGAGAGCGCCCTAGTCCCGTTTATGGGTGGTTTCCGTCACTTCTAGAGTCGGTTGAGAGCGATGTCTGTCGTCTCTCCAGGGAGTATCAGGATTCCGATGATGGGCCAGATGACGTAATCGCAATCTCGCGCGGATTCAGCAAGCGGTTTCACTCGATGGTGACTGCTTGTGGGTATGTAGCCGCAGTCATGGAGGCAAGAGAATGCGGCTTGCCCGATATCGATCCTCGCATCGACCGGAGGGTTTTTGGCGAGTACGGAGCCGAGGTCATCGATCGGCTGCGCCAGTTGCCCCCGGCTGACCAGGTGGCGGACCGTGCTGATCTAGAAACCGCAGCGGAGGATATTTCTGAACTTCTGATGCCGTGGGGCAGCGATATCGGATTTCGGTGGGAAGATCTCCTAGGTGACCAGTCTGCTTTCCGCGTGTTGAAGCCAGCTAAGTGGGTCTTGTAGTTCTCTCTCAAGATGCAGAGCCAGGATCTCTCGCGGCACCTCAAAGAGCAACTCGAATTCCTCCAGGCTTCTTCTGCTGCTTTCGATGCAGGCATGGAGGCGGAGGCCAAACGCCTGGCTGTGCAAATCCGACTCTTAGCCTACGACGCTCGTGGAGGCCGCAAGAACAGGAGTGTTTCGCTCTTGACTCAGCTGGGGGTTCGGGAAAACCTTCCCTGGCTGGACACGGCTATCGCGCCCGATCCCGACCTGGAGTTTGATTTCAGCTGCGGACTCTGCCGCCTTCGCGGCGAGGGCAAGGGGCCCAGCATGAGGATGAGCTATGCGGCCCCACTGAGCGACCTGGGACCTGATCGCCAGCACCCGCCAGCGGCATTCGTAGATTGGTGGACCGAGCCAGTCCTTGCTGACCGCCTAGGCCATGTGTTCAGCAGGGAAGACTTTGTTCGCTACGTGGCTGACCAGGATGGCGGCGCTCATGTTGATGCCGAACTGGGGGAGTCGTATGAGGCTCTTACCCGACGCAACTCCATGCAGATTGCATCTAACACCGGGATGCTGGGCTTCTTCTTCGGTCCTACCAGCGACAAGGTCGCTGGACCAGAGCGCTCGCCGGGATCAAGTGTGGCGCTAGTGAGCGTTAGACAAATCACTCACGAGGTTCTCACCACGCTTGAGCGAGCACTAGAGATGGACGACCAAGGCGTGCAGGGTGTCAGGTGTCCAATATGCCCGCTTTCCATCTCGGCCGAGGTGGATGCTGGTCGTAATGATCCTTGCCCCTGCGGGAGCGGCCGAAAGTTCAAGAGATGCTTTGGTCTCCGTGCCCCTCGGAATCCTCGACACACCCATAGCGCAGCAATCGCAATGAGCTGATCCGAGGACCAAGTGACGCTTGTTTTAAATCTGATCTCAGAGTCCTGGGCGATCCAGGTATCTGATCGCAGGCTGGTGTGGCTAGGCCGCGACAACAAGATCGTTCGGAAAGACGACGAGCGCAACAAGGCAGTCATGTGGTGCAACCGGCTCGCCTTCGCCTATACCGGCTTGGCGGAACTTGGACCAATGCGTGAGGCGACGGATGAGTGGCTGGCGAGGGAGCTTGCCGAGTGGTGGACCGAGAGCCCTGGGGAAGAGGGGCAAGATGCAGTGATCGCGGCCGTCATGAATCGAGCTGCTGCTGCCATGAAGCGTCCGCGTATCGCGCGCGGGATACCAGCCCATTTGCGTCGCCATGCGTTCGTGGGTATCGGATGGGCCAGGTTCGATGGTCAGGGGGGAATGGTTCCGTACATCGTTCAGGTGCATAACTTCCCGGCGGAGGCCGGGGAAGACGCTGCTGCCAAAGAGGAGTTCGGATATGCCATCCAACACCTGCCAGAGGGGGAAAAGTCAATCTTTGTCAGCTGGGTGGGCCAAGAACTTCATGCTGCCGAGAAGGCAATGCTTGAGGACTTGAACCGGGGCGATCCGAGATCGAAGGAGTATGGCCCCTATGCGGCCGAAGTCTTGGTGGGCATTGTCCGGGCGGTCGCTGCCCGGAACGAATTTGTGGGCCGCGGTCTCTTGATAAACGCATTGCCGAAATGGGCTATTCATCCTGGGTCTACCGAGACTTTGCTGCTCGCGGGGGGACCGATGTGGGAGAACTTGTCTTTCTTGCACTTGCCGAGCGATGACGACGATCCCGTTGTACGAGGACCTCGTTACGTCTGCGAAGGCCGCCAGATGAGCAACTTCCAAGCGTGGGTTCCTTCGGAGGACGAAATCCAGAAGATGCAAGAAGGTGCGCCGCCGACCTGGCCTAGCGAATGACCCCCCAAGCCATTGCCTGTCTGGGTCAGAGCGCATATCGCGGCCGTTCGATCCGCATGCGTTTTACCTCTCCAACGAAATGGCGGGCGTCGGGCATCCATTCCATGATTCGTTTTTGCCGGTCTCGCGGGTGATCGACGCAGGTGGCCATGACATCGATCGCGAGCTTCGCCGCCCTGTTCGCATTCTCCAAGTTGTAAAGCGAGTGCTCGCGAGGGACTTTGGTCCTTTTCTGCGCGTCCCAGACAAGCTCTCCTGGCTCGGCTCGGTGATGGACGGCAGAGTCGCGTAAGTCAAAAAGCCAACCGAGATCGTTCGCCCATCGGGGCGCATGTCGCCCTACGGCAAAGGCGAGCTTGAGCGTCTCCAATATCTGGGTTGGCCGCTTCGTGCGGTTCTGTCGCCATCTGCTCTTAAGCCCTGCGGGAAAGTCGGTGCAACTGGCGACGCTTCCGTAGAACCCGTCAATTGCATGGGCGGAGGCCGAGACGGAGACCATCGAAGCGCTTAGCTCTCCATCTAAGTCGAGGATGTACTTAGGCCCAATTGCCTCTGCCACTTCAAGCCCGAGTCTGGCCCGGCCGGCCATGTACAGCTGTGAAAGAGCGATCTCCATCCACAGGACCCAGAGGTAGGTCCCGCCCTGTTCGTTGGCCATCGGCGCACGTTAAACCGAGTTGCGGTTGAGCGTCGCGGAGATGCCGCAAAACTGGCCCATTTACTGGCCCATGGTCGGGCAGAACCGCTCTAGAAAGCGCGAAAGTCGCATATGTACCGGCCTGCAAAGCCGTTTACACCGGTTCGATTCCGGTAGGCGCCTCTCCGGCTCGGGGTGTGTCAGTCTGATGGGCATGAGCGTCGAGCTGGCAGAGGCGCCGGCCGTCGCCCCGGCTCCCACGGTGCCCGACGATCACGTGATCGTCCTCTTCGGGGCCACGGGCGACCTGGCGAGGCGGAAGCTCCTGCCCGGCATGTTCCGCCTCGCCGAGGCGGGCCTGATGCCGGAGCGCTTCGTCGTCATCGGCACCGCGCGGAGCGAGATGGACGACGACGATTTTGTCGCCCTCGCACGGGAAGCTGTGGACGAGTGGGGCCACGGCCCGGTGTCGCCCGACTCGTGGGGGCGGTTTGCCGCCACGCTCAGGTTCACGGCTGTCAGCGAGGGCCTCGAGGCATTGGCGGAGGAGGTGGTGCGGGCCAGGAGGGACCTCGGTGGGGACCCGCGGCTGCTGTACTACCTGTCCCTGCCGCCGAGCGCCCATGCCGAAGTCATCGAGGAGCTGGGAGCCCTGGGGTTGGGCGAGCGGTCGCGGATCATCCTCGAGAAGCCGTTCGGCACCGACCTCGCCTCGGCCCGGGCGCTGGACGCGCGCCTGCACTCGGTCTTCGAGGAGGAGCAGATCTTTCGCATCGACCACTACCTCGGCAGGGAGGCGGTCCAGAACCTGCTCGCCGTGCGATTCGCCAACGGCATGTTCGAGCCGGTCTGGAACCGCAATCACATCGACCACGTCCAGATCGACGTTCCCGAGACGCTTTCGATCGGCATGCGGGCGAGCTTCTACGAGCAGACCGGGGCCTTCCGGGACATGGTCGTCACCCACCTCTTCCAGCTGCTCGGCTTCGTCGCGATGGAGCCGCCGACCTCGCTGAGCGCGAAGGCGCTGACGACGGAGCGGCAGAAGGTCTTCGACGCGATGCTGCCCTTGAACCCGGGGGAGGCCGTCCGTGGCCAGTACGCCGGCTACCGCGACGAGCCGGGTGTCGCGCCGGACTCCGACACCGAGACGTTCGTGGCGCTGAAGGTCTTCGTCGACAACTGGCGCTGGGCCGGCGTTCCCTTCTACCTGCGGTCGGGAAAGCGCCTCGCTCAGACCCGCCACCTGCTCACCGTCGCCTTCAGCGAGCCGCCGCGGCGGATGTTCCCGGTCGACACGGACCACTTCGCCGACTCGTTCGGGTGCGACCACCTGACCTTCGAGCTGGGCGACCCGGGCAGCATCTCGGCGAGCTTCCTCGCCAAGGTGCCGGGACCGACCCTGCGGCTGGGGCAGGCGCACATGCGCTTCAGCTACAGCGACAGCTTCGGCGGGCCGGAGCAGGCACTCGACGCCTACGAGCGGCTGATCCACGACGTCATGGTCGGCCACCGCACCTTCTTCACGACCTCGGAAGCGATCGAGCGGCTCTGGGAAGTCTCCGAGCCCGTCCTTCGGGATCCACCCCCGCTGGAGACCTACGAGCCAGGTTCATGGGGGGCGCCGGCGGCCGAGGCGTTGATCGAGCCACGCCACTGGCATCTGCCCAGCGGCCATGTGTAGCGACTCTTCGACGGACCGGTGCGACGCGACTCGGATTCGCCCGCTGGCCCACGGAAAAGGGCCCCAATTTGGGGCCCTTTGTTTCCGAAGGACGTACCACCAGTCAGATCAAATCGCTGGCTCGTCGGTCCTCAAGTCTTGTCGTGCTCTGCGTCGCGGGCTGCGACTCTAGATCTATAAACACGGCGTGTGATGGAAAGTTGCACCGCATGCATCGGCTCTTGCAAGGAGATGCTTGAGGGGTTGGGGAGCCGGCGCCCTGCGGGCGCCGGCTCCCGGTGGCTCGCTGCTAGATTCAGGTTCCCCGGGCGCTTAGCTCAGTTGGGAGAGCGCCAGCTCGACAAGCTGGAGGTCACTGGTTCGAGCCCAGTAGCGCCCATCCTCGGGGTCATACCCGTCGTCTAGGCTCGCCGACCTGTGATCGCGACCTACGCAGCCGTGCTCGCCGTGTGCGGGGCCTCGCTGGCGATCGGGCAGGCGGCGATCGGGCTCTGCGGGGTGCGGCGCTGGTCCTGGCTCTCGCCCGCGGTCGGCCTGGCATTGGTCTGCGCGATCTGCTGGGGGACCGTGTGGCTGCCAGGCGACGGCATCGCCTCGGCGGTCGTCGTAACGGTGGCGACGGTCGCATCGGTGGCTTTCCTGTGGGGGCGCGTGGAGGCAGTGGGGGAGGCACTTCGGATCGGCGCCCTCGTCGCGCTCGGAGCACTCGTAGCCGCCTCGCTCCCGTTCGCTGTCGAGGGCCACTTCGGCATCCTCGGCACCGGCTTCAACCCGGACATGTCGCAGCACCTGCTGGCTACCGACCGCCTCGCCGACGGTGCCGGCTCGCAGCTTCTCCAGCAGGGCTACCCGCTCGGCCCCCACGCGATCGTCGTCGCCCTGAACAAGGGGTTGGGCATCGGCCTGGTCCAGGGTTTCAGCGGCCTCACGGTCGCCGCCGCGGTACTGGCGCCGCTGACCGCGTTGACCGCCTTCGGCGACCAGCCGCCGCTCCGCCGCACCGCCGGCGCTCTGCTCGTCGGCCTCCCGTACCTGGTCGCGTCCTACTTCGCACAGGGCGCCTTCAAGGAGACGATTCAGGCCCTGCTGGTCCTCTCCTTCGTGCTCGCGCTGCGGGAGAGCACCCGGCCTGAGTGGGTGGATCGTCCGTTGCGCTTCATCCCGGCCGCCCTGATCGCGGTCGGCTCGGTCTACGTCTACAGCTTCCCGGGCCTGCTCTGGCTGGCCGGAGCACTGCTGATCTGGCTGGCGCTCGAACGCCGGCTGGACATACGCGCTCTGTCGCTCGGCCTTGTGGTCTTCCTCGTCGCGACCCTCCCCGAGCTGGGCCGGGCGATCGACTTCCAGCGCTTCGAGACCTTCGACCCCAGCGGCCCCGGCCTCGGCAACCTCTTCGGCCAGGTCTCGCCCTTTACGGCGCTGGGGATCTGGCCGTCCGGCGACTTCCGCCTGGCCCCCGGCGACGGCGCCGTGCCGGCGTTTGCCTACTACTTCGATGCAGCGTTCGCCACGGCGCTGCTGCTCTACGGCCTCGCCCGCTGCTGGCGCCGCCGCGAGTCGGCAATCGTCGCCGGCCTGCTCACCGCCGCCGGCCTCTACCTCGCCACCCGCGTCGCCGGCACTCCCTACACCGCCACCAAGGCGCTCGAGGTGGCGGCCCCGCTTGTCACCCTCACCATCTTGCTGCCGCTGAACTGGAGGGATGACCCATCCGCTTCTCCCGCGGGTGGCGCGGTGGCGGGGGTCCCCCATGGCGGAGGGCGCCGAAGGCGTCCGAGCACATGGGGGAGGGCCGCCGCGACAGGACCCGCGGTCGCGGCGCTGGTCCTCTACCTGTTTGCAGCCGGCGCCTGCTCGCTGCTCGCCTTCGCCAACGCCCCGGTCGGACCGATTTCCTACTCGCCGGCGCTGACCGGCCTGCGGCCGCTGCTCGCCTCGAGCTCGACGTTGGTGCTCGCTTCGGACCGGCTGCTCGAGGAGGAACACGGCGCCCGCTACGTCGTCTGGGAGCTGCGCGGCGGTCGCGTCTGCATCGAGTCGGAGAGCGTGCGGGGGGGACGGGCGCCGTCGGGCGTGCGCTTCGTCATCACGGAAGGGCCCAGCACCGGGCCGCCGTTCCGTGACGTGACCCTGCGTCGTCGCGCGGGCCCCTACCTGCTCTGGGAATGGCGGGGCGCCCTCGCCGGCCCCGGTCCCTGCCCGCTGATCGCCGTGCGCCAGGCCCGCCAGGGGCCTTAGCGAGTCTGCCCCAAATCCCCCGCACACGCCTGGCGGCGGCGGACACTGCGCGGTGCGGCGTCCTCGGGAGGCCAAATAGCTTTGCTATTCGGCCTCCCTGTGTCCTTGCCCCGCTTGGTCCGACGCTCGCCAGTCGCGCACGCGGATTTTCGGACAGACTCGTAGCATGGGCGACATCGAGGCGACGACGAAAATCACCGCGAAGCTGCCTGACGGGGCGTCGCTGGAGCTGCCCGACGGCGCCACCGGCGCCGACGCCGCTGCGGCGATCGGTCCGGGCCTGGCCAAGGCCGCGCTGGGCATCCGCGTCGACGGAGAGCTGCGCGACCTCGGTGCGCCGCTGCCCGACGGCGCCGAGATCGCGATCCTCACCGACCGCGACCCCGAGGCGCTCGACCTGATCCGCCACGACGCCGCGCACGTGATGGCCGAGGCGGTGCTGGAGCTGTACCCGGAGACCAAGGTGACGATCGGCCCCCCGGTCGAGCAGGGCTTCTACTACGACTTCGAGTTCCCGCCGGGGGTCAAGGTCAACGAGGACGACCTGGAGCGGATCGAAGCGGCGATGCGTGAGCACATCGAGGCCGACGAGCGCTTTGAGCGCCGCGACCTGCCGCCGGAGGAGGCGATCGAGATCTTCCGGGCGCAGGGCCAGGACTACAAGGTCGAGCTGATCGAGGACCTGGTCCGCGACGAAGGTGTGGAGACCGTCTCCCTCTACCGCAACGGCCCCTTCGAGGACCTCTGCCGCGGCCCGCACGGCCCCTCCACCGGCCGGATCAAGGCGATCAAGCTCAACTCCGTCGCCGGCGCCTACTGGCGCGGCGACGAGACCCGCCAGATGCTGACCCGGATCTACGGCACCGCCTTCTTCTCCAACAAGGACCTCGAGCAGCACCTGGAGCGGCTCGAACAGGCGAAGGCCCGCGACCACCGCCGCCTCGGCCCCCAGCTCGGCCTCTTCATGCTGCGCGAGGAGGCGCCGGGGATGCCGTTCTGGCTCGCCCACGGGACGACGCTGCTGCGCCTGATCGACGCCGAGGTCCACGCGCAGCTGCGCAAGCGCGAGTACCAGGAGATCAAGACCCCGCACGTGATGGACGTCGACCTCTGGCACCGCTCCGG
>Ga0190265_10003358_pt1 | contig 10919 bp, 9 predicted proteins | sample Popmic124T_FD_133135 | JGI IMG/M metagenome (GOLD analysis project Ga0190265, IMG submission 133135) | Populus adjacent soil microbial communities from riparian zone of Indian Creek, Utah, USA - 124 T | ecosystem: Environmental > Terrestrial > Soil > Riparian zone | place: USA: Utah | collected...
ACTTTCGCAAGCTTCGGCGCCGCGGCTGGACGGTAGTTCGCGTGTGGGAACACCAGATCGAATCGGACCCCCAAGCGTGCGCAGATCGCGTAAGGGAGATTCTTCGAAATGCCCGTTTATCACCCAGAGGTTCGACGTCCGGAATCCCAGCGTCGTATCGTTCGAGCTCGCCGAAGATTGCGAAGGTTGCAGAACGGAGTGCGGTTGGACGCCGCATCATGCGAAAGGGCCTTCGTTGACGTCCCATAGCTTTCAGGCTTCCGTAAGCATGTGGCTGTTATTCTACGGCAGGTGCGTGAGATGCGCGTGATAAAAGCCGACCTCGCGCGAACTCAATAGCAACAGCCCCGAGCAGTCACAGCAGCCGTACGTTGGTTGTCGGGTCAGCGGGAGGGCCAGGACACACGAAATTTTTCGAGCACGTCGACGGGCAACTCGCGAGTCGATCGACGGCCGGGCGCCCTGGCCGAATATTCGCGCCGCCAAAGTCGGCAAAGGGTCGTAAAGGCACCGCTGTTTTCTCCCGATCGAAGTACTCCTCAATGAAGAGGTGGGTGACGCCTCCCTTGTCTTTGCGAAATGCGCAGGCTCGGGTGCAAACACCGTCGCCCTGTTCGATTTTTGGGTTGAGATCCAGACTGCGATGACGAGATCGCCCTTTTTTGCTTCCTTACGGAACAATGAGTTGTCTCCGAAACGAACGTATCCGGACGAGCTGTTGGAGTACTTCGTTGATCGTTCAGCGGTCGGCCGCTCTGCCTCGACGAGTTCGTCCTCGTCTGAGTACTCGCCTTCCGCCAGCGGGACCACACTGACCAACCATGCGCGAGGTCCGGCCAAACGGATGGGCCGACGGTGACCGCTACCTCTCCGGGGCGGCCTGACCTCTAACTTTGACGCTCGCCGCAAGAAGTCTTCGTCGATGCGATCAGCTTGTCGAGCGAGTGCATCGATCAGGAGGCGACCAGTCGCTAGAGCCCGGCTGTCGTCGGTGATCAGAGCCGCCTCGTCAAGCTGGCGGAACGACGCGTCGGAGAGATTCGCAGAGCCGATGACCACCGTACGCCCGACGATCAGAACTTTCGCATGGAGGCCGGGCGACGAGTAAAGGCAAGCTTTTCGCCGGAAGGCTGACCGCAGAACTGCAACCGACGTTTGGCCTGACTTGATCGCTTGGTCACTCGCGTCGCAGACGAGGGTGTCCCGTTTGCCGAACTTCACGAACTTGTCGAGCGTCACGTAGGCCACGGCGCCGAGCCTCCGTCGGTTTTGCCGGGCGAGCTTGCCGATCTCCTGCCAGAGGCCTGCGCTTACGATGCGGAGCATCCCAATACCTCGATGGTAGAAGGGGTGCGGCCACTCTGTTGCGAAAAAAGCGTGCGCCGCGACTGCGACGATGTGTGCTGTCCGAACTGCTTCGAGCTCCGGAGGGTCTGGCCGTGGATAGGTCAACGGGGGCGCGGGCCTGCGGGTAGGCCGCAATTGTCTCAATGCACGCGGAATAAGGATCTTGGAGGAGCTCCGACCCGCCGTCGGGGCGAAGACGCTAATGGGGTTAATTATCGATTTCCTTCGGCGGCACGGCGGCGTGTTGCTCGAAGTGTTGAACGCTCTGCACCGCGTTCTCGGGAAGTCGCGCAGACGCCGCCCGTGATCGCCCACTGCAACGGCGAGTCGAGCCCGCCGTCGTCATCCCCCTACACACGTCGTGCACATGCACGCATGGAGACAAATTTCTATGAACCTAGAAAAGAAAACCGAGTTCGTCGTTCGCTTGATACTGCGCGACGAGCAGGGCCGCCAAATCGGTGAGATTGAAGCGATACGGTACGCGGGGCTTCTGCACCTCGCTCACGAAGATGCCTTGCGGTCAGTTCGGACTGAGCTCGTGCAAGCCCCATCGGATGCAAACGGACGTACCGCCATCGTGCGAGCCATTGTGCGCACAAGGAGAGGCACGTACTCGGGGATCGGCGATGCGAACGCCGGGAACGTCAACAGACGCGTGGCGCCACACATTATCCGCATGGCCGAGACCCGCGCCATCGCTCGCGCCCTCCGAACGGCCGTGGATGTCGGCGCGGTCTGCCTCGAAGAGCTCGGCGAAACGATGGACACCCCGACCACTGCGAGCAACATGCAAGCTGACCCATCGGCGCAGCTTGCGGCGCAGAGGCAACCCGCAGGCCGAGACCTTCAACCCGAGGTAGCAGACGAGGGCGACAAGCGCCCAATCTCCGAGGCCCAGCGCAAGTACCTTTATCGCCTGGTCTACCAACTTGGCGAAACGCGTGAGGGCGCGACGTCCAGGGTGCTCGCGGTACTGGGCGCCGATAGGATCGAGACGGCGACGCGTGTCGCGGCAGCGCAGGCCATCGACAGCTTGAAGGAGGACGTCGCCGCGATGGTCGGCGCATCGGATCAGGCCAATGGGACTCGCCGTGCTTGATCTGCCGCACAATACATCTGCCTCTCAGCTCCAAGGGTATGCACGCTGCCCCAGGGCGTTCTGGTTTCGTTGGGTCGCGCGCCTGCAACCTGAACGGCGCCCTCTACCCCTACTTCTGGGGTCCGCCGTCCATGGTGGAGTCGGCTGGTACTTCGAGCAGCGCCTCGCCGGCCGCCTGCCGGACATCGAAGAGGCCGTACAGATCGCTCGCGCCGACGTCGCGGCCGATGCCAACGGCGGCAACGTGAGCTTAACTGAATGGGACGAGCTCGAGGCCGACGCGGGTCGCTTGGTCCGCCACTATCTGGAACAAGCCGGCGACGCCGCCGTGAGCTCCGTCGAGCAAGCATTCGATGTCCCACTTTTCGATCCCGAAACCGGCGAGACGCTTCCTCGAAGGTTGCGGGGATACTTTGACCTGCGCACAGAGAACGGGGCCGTCATCGAATTGAAAACGGCAGCGCGCGGCTGGGGGGAGATCGACCCATCACGGCACTTGCAGCTTGCATCCTACAGCTTCGCCGCCGAACAAGCGGGTGGCAGGTCCGTCGCCATCGAAGCCCACGTACTCGTCAAGACCCGGCGCGAGGTCCGACTCGACCGGTATGAGCTCAAGCCTGGCCAATATGGCTGGTGGCGCCAGTCCGCGGCGGACATCGAGCGGGCCATTCAAGCACGCGTCTTTCCACCCGCCCCGGGATTCGCGTGTTCGGGATGCGAGTACAGGCAGGCCTGCGACCGAATGGGGCGAACCGAGCGACCCTGAAGTTCTTCTTTCTTCTCACTACAACACAGCTTCTTTTCACCACAACCCGACGGCGGCACGGCTTCGGCCATGCGCCGCCTTTGCCGAGGACCGTCATGGAACAACTAGCCCCTATCCAACAAAGACGAATGAGCGTCGCCGGACGCGACCTGACCCTCACCCTACCCAATCTGATTGAGCAATTGGAGCACGACGAAGCCCTCGAGAACGACGACGTCGTGACCGACCTTTCCCGCTTGACGATGCTCGACCACGAGACGGTCGACATCCCCGGAATTGGCCCTCACCGCTTCAACGATTGGTCTCGGCGACAGACCGAATCAACCCTCGGCGTTCGGTTTTCACGTTGGTTTGAGCACGCCGCACCACGAGAGATCGCGGACGAGATGAATCGAAGGTTCACGCGCGCCGAAGGACCAGTTCGGCTTCGGACACGGCGGTCTCCGGAGGGTGGTGTTGGCGAGCTCAGGGCCATGCTCGGTCCCGGGTATTCGCCAGTTGCCGACTCGACGATTGGGCGCCTGCTTATCCAAGCGCTCGAACCGTACGAAACTGAACTCAGGATCCTGCGGCATGCCGCTACGGAGAAGACCGTATCGTACGTAGTGGCCGTTGGGCGCCCCTACCGAATCGGCGGACCGGGCGAGGTGGGCGACGTGTGGGGCGGCATCTTCGTACGGAACTCATGCGTCGGCTACGCCAGCCTGACTCTGACGCTGCATTTGGTCAGGCTCTCTTGTCGCAACGGGATCTTTGCCCCGTTGCCCGACTGCCAGCTCGTGCGCAGGGTTCATCGGGGCCTTGATACTAGTATGCTAGAGGAGCGCCTACGGGTCGCTCTAAAGGACGCACCAGCGCGACTGCGAGCAGGGGGCCAGCAGCTTGCGCGCGCCGCACGCATCGAAGTGGCAGAGATTGAAGCGACAGTTCGCGATCTCCTGGCCGACCGCGGGATGCCAGCGCGCCTCGTCGCTGCCATCATGGCGGCGTATGCACGGGAACCGAGCCGAACGGTTTTCGGTGTCTCGCAGGCGCTAACATTGGCCGCGCAAGCGGTCACGGTCGAGGAAGGGCACGAGCTCGAGGCATTGGCGGGAGCGTACGTGCACGAGCTGGTGGGCTGAGAGGTGGAAGGGCGGTCCCCAGACCGTTCTTCTTTAGCCCCCGGATGTCGTCTTCCCGCCGGCCAGATCGGCCGCGATTCAGTGTAGTGTTGGCCAGGTTGGAGACAATGATGAACTGGCATGAAACGTTTAGCCATTGGGCAGAGGCCCCCAGCGAGACGGAAGAGTCAAAAGCCGAACGGGCAGCGCGCATGGTCCGAGAAGCATTGCGTGATGCTGATGCCATGAGAGGGCGAGACTTCGACATCATCGCGATTGGCAGCTACCGAAACAACACCAACGTTCGAGCGGGTAGAGACGTGGATCTTGCTGCTGTACTCAGCTCGGCTCAATGGTCGGAGTTTCCAGCTGACGGCTCCGTGACGCGGGAAACGCTGAGACTGACCGATGCGTCGTACGCACTACCCGAATTTCGCAACGACATCGGACGGGCGTTGCGAGAGCGCTTCGGAGGAAACGATGTCGGGCGAGGCAGAATTTCCCTGACGGTGGACGAGGGCTCGGCCCGCCTCAGCGCGGACGTGACGCCATACCTCATCCATCGACGCTATACGGGGCGCCTGTTTTCGGATGGGCAATGGGAGAATCACGTTGGCGTTGAGACCAGACCCGCCGGTGAACCCACGCGTCGCATCATCCAATGGCCGGAGCAGCACTACGTCGCGGGTGTTGCCAAGAATCAGGCTACCAATCGCCGGTACAAGCGAATCGTCCGCATCCTGAAATGCCTGCGCGACCAGATTGCCGCTGACGGGACGGTCGCGGCCCAGAGTATCGCGATGAGAACCAAGTCCTGTTTCATCGAGCATTCCGTTTTCAACGTACCCAACGGTGATTTCGACCAAAGCGAAGGGACTTACTACAACGACGCTCGAGCTGCCGTCGCCTACTTGTGGCGTGCAGCGCGTGATCCCGCCCAGACCGCGGCCCTCGTCGAGGTAAGTATGATGCAGCCCTTGTTTCGCGCTGACGAGCAGTGGACAGCAAAGCTGCTCGAGGATTTCATGTTCGTTGCCTGGCAACACGTCGGGTTCGCTGCGTGATGCTCGTCAACGCAAGGAGGTCGCGCAATGGCCGATGATGCCAAGGTGAATTCAACCGAATCTGGCTCGTATCGAGCGAAGATCGCCGACGAAGCTGCGAGGATCGAAGAAGACGTCACGTACGCATCGAAGTCACATTTCAACGACGCTGATTCTTGGGATCAGCGGCACCTTTGGCTCGGCGGAGCTGGAACGATTCTGGCGGCGGGCGCAGGAGCGACCGGTCTTTTTTCCGGACATCCGACATTGGCGGCGCTAATCTCCTTTCTGTCTGCGGGGGCGACAGCCGTGCTCACGTTCCAAAAGCCGGGGGAACACGCAAGTGCACACCGCGTCGCTGGCGCTGGCTACGCAGAAACGCGGCAGCGCGCGCGACAGCTTCGCAACGTTGGCGCGATCGGCCCCGACTCGGATGACGCCCTTCGCAAATCTTTGGATGAAATCGCCGCACAAAAGGCGCAACTGGACAAACAGTCTCCTGTGCCATCGCGACCGGCGTTCGAGCGAGCGCGCGCCGGCATTGAAGGTGGTGAAGCTACGCAAATGATCGACTCGAAGGCTCGGTAGTCTTTACGCGTGCGTTGTGGGAGGTGCGCTTTGAGCCGCCCGTGGGAACGCCAGATCTTATCCGCTCGCAGGAATTTGTGCTCAAAGTGGACGAGCGCACGAATGACAAGAAGCTTGCGGCAGCTCACGACCTGCATACAAAGCGTTCGTCCGCTTCGTTCAGACGTTCCCACGGCCAGAAACCAGGGACTTTCAAGTGGCCGTACCGATCACGCTCCCATCCGACCACCGGGCCACCGTATCCAGTATGCTTGGCGAGTGCACCGGCAAGCAGCATCTGGATCATGTCCACGCGGTCGGCAGCTTCTTGAACGTCACCCGAGACTTCGTCAAACATGAGGTAGTCGTGCGCCGCGGGATTCCTTTTCCCGATCTCTTTCAGGACGGGAGCCGGCAGCTCGATCCCCCATTGGCTGAATGCTCGCTTGACCCTATCGCCGGACGGACGCTCGATTACGTTGCAATTCAGCCGGTTCCATAGCGCCCGAGCATCTTCTTCGCTCGAGGCAAATGACCTGATTTTCGTTTCTTGGGGAAGCAGCCATGCCCTCCATTTTTCGGTGGACTGAACGAGAGGCAGCACCTCGGCAGCCGAAACAACGGCCTTGCAGAACGCCTCGAGAGCCACTTGCCCTAGCAAATACTCGCCGTGGATATGTCCACGTAGCCCGTCCTTGTATCCAGCAATCGCTGTTGTGACCGCCGGCGGTTGATCGGCGGCAACACGCTCTGAAAGTAGACGGAAGAACGGCGCTGCCCAGCACGAATCGACACGATTTCCGGTCGGGACGGGGCTTCGGCGCCGATGCGTATCCTTCGCTGGGCGTCCCGTTGAAATCGCGCCCACGACCGCGCCTTCCCTATTCACTGCCCACATCACACTGACATCAAGGGCTTCTCCAGCGACGAAATCGAGGGCCAGGAGGTCGCCCGCCATTGCATCGGCATCGATGGAGCCCGTGGGGGGCTCAGCCAAGGCGAAGCGCTCTCCGTCGAAATCGAGCAAATGCCAAGCAAAGCACCCTTGCCCCCGAAAATGACCGCGACACCAAACGTGTTCGTCCTTTTGAAGAAGCAAATTGTCACCGGGAACGCCGCGAAGCTTCGGAAGAGCGGCGACGAACACCAATCCGTCGGTTGCGTGCGGAAGCCACTGCCAAGAATCGATCTCGACCTGCGCCCCCCCGCGCCTTCTACCGTCGCGACGTTTCAGATTTCCGCGGCGAGTGACGTGAGCAAACGGCGTGGTGATCGTCGTTCCATCCTCGAGCGCGAGTTTTCCGGGCTCGTTCAACCGACCCATGCGCTCGCCAAGTCCGGCAGGTCCCGATGGTCCACCGTCGAAAACCTTCAGGATCAGCGTGCCGTCGTCGTCGATGGTCAACTCTCCATCTTGGATTTCGGAATCGTACCCGGCCCAGACGAGTCTTCGCGGGGCGGGCAAACGATCATCGTTGGGCCGGAACTCCGAGTAGCACATGCGAAGACTCAAGTCGGCGATCGGTCCACTTACCCTCGTTGCATTTCCGATCGGAGTATCCATTGTTCAAGGATCGTACTTCGCCCCGCAGACTCCGGCGAGGGTTGGTGCTGACCCGTCCGGAAGATGCCTTAGGTGCGCTACCATTGCGACCGCCTTGATGGGGCACCCCGCTCGGACGGCGCGCCGGCCGCTGGCCGCACAAGCGGCCACGATGGACGAGGAGCGCGAGCTCGAGCCTGGTGGCGGGAGCGACCTGCATGATTTGGTAAGCGGAGCGAGTGGTCCTCGCCTTGGCAGATCAGCGAGATCGGCGCGTCGCCGTAGTGACCCGGCGGCGTGACCTGCCGAAAATCGTCGCCGCCGACGCCTCCGACCAGGCAATCCGCCGGTCTTCCAACAGTCGATGGAGCACGTAGAACTTAGGCTCGGTGCCCTTCTGCCATGATGCCAGTACCACTGCTCTTGCGTGGTAATACCGTTGGACTGCCCGCAACCGCTTCAGATCGTCGAACGTGGGCCAAGGTGCGGTACCGCCCTTGATCTGAATAAGCACAATGTCGAAAAGGTCGCCGACCCGGAACTTCTCGTCGGTCCTGATGTGAACCCTCCGAATTGCAAGAAGGTCGACGATGCCTCGCGACTCCGATCCATTCGGGCCCGCGAATCCAACGAACTGCCATCGCTTCGCCGCTTGCGTGCCTTGCCGCTTTCTGGAGGGAGCGAAACGAATCGCCCAGCGAGTCATCGTCGTGGCCCAGCGGGCAGTCTTGGCTCCCTGCGCCGACGGGGAGCCGGGGCGAACTGGCATGAGAATCTGGATAGGGCAATCGTGGCCGGCGACTCAAATGGCGACGTGGACCGGCCGGCTCCGCCCGCGGGTCGGAAGCTAACCGCGGTTCTGCACCGACATCGAGCTCAACGAGCGCAGACGAGGAGAGTGGCGACCTTCGTGGCGGCGGTGCTCCCGGCCGCGTGCCCGCGACCCCGGGCGAGGAGGCACCAGGGCGCGCTCACGCCACCACCTGCCGCAGCTCCGCAGTTTTCCGAATTTCGCCCCCAAGCCAACAAGAGGAGCGCGGAAAAATATCGCTCTGGCGATATGGGACAGGCGGGTACGAGCGGGTACAGCCGGGTACTTCGTTTCCATCGCGGCGGACCAACGCTGAATTTTGCGTTGACGCGATCTGCTTGCCGCCAGACCAAATGGGGCAGCGCCGATGAAGGCATTGGCCAAAAAAGCAAGACGTGGCGATGCTCGCCCGCATGGACGAGCACTCGATCCCGTTGCCTCGCCCGAATGCGGCGAAACCGATCAGCTCACGGACGCTGACAAACGTTTTCTCGATTTTCTAGTCGACATGGCGATGGCAAGTCTTCCGGAAGCGAGGTCGACCCGTGTTCGCAAGTAGAGAAGCATCATCTGGGCGCGAAAACTCTCAACTGCAACACGACATCTCGATCATCGACCGAGTCCCACGCTGTCACGAATTCGTCGTCGAGCCCCGGCGAAAACAACGCCCGGATACGGCTTTATCGACGCCAACTGTCGCTTGTACACCGTCCAGCAACGAAACCTTGGGAGGCAATGCAGCTTGCCGTCGTGCCACCCGCCCTCGTCGATGCCATCCTTCCTCGTCGACATGACGACTTTGTCGAAACCGAGGTCACCTACCCATGTTCGCCGGTAGACGCATCGCCATCTACGCCCGCTACAGCTCTCAGCTGCAGCGCGAGTCGTCCATCGAAGACCAAGTACGACGCTGCGTTGCGTTCATCGTCGAGCGAGGGGGGACGATCGAGAAGGAGTTGGTCTTCAGCGATGCTGCGGTCAGCGGCTCGAGCCTTCAGCGTCCCGGATTCGAAAAACTCATGCGCCTAGCCGAGGCGCGCCCCGCCAAGATCGACACCATCGTGACGGAGGACATGAGCCGGATGTCGCGCGACTTCGCGGACTCGGCCGACATCTTTCGGCGGCTGAACTATGCGCGTGTCCAGCTCGTCGGGGTAGCTGACGGGATCGACAGCGCGCAGCGGCACGCGAAGATGACCTTCAGCTTGAAGGCCTTGATGTCCGACATGTACCTCGATGATCTGCGCGACAAGACGCTTCGCGGGCTCGAGGGTCGCGCTCTCGCCGGGTTCAGCACCGGCGGTCTGCCTATTGGTTACATGAGTCGACCAGAGAAGGACGCCTATGATCGCGTCATCGGGCACCGGATTGTCATCGACGAGGAGCGCGCTGACGTCGTGCGACGAATCTTCCGTCTTTACCTCGATGGAAAGTCGCTCCAGACGATCGCGTACCAGCTGAATGCAGACCAGGTTCCACCCGCGCGCCGTGGCCGGTACCGGCGCAAGGGGTGGGTAGCGAGCACCATCCGCGACATGCTCTACAACCGCGCCTACGTCGGTGACTGGAAGTTCAAGAAGCGACAATGGCAGAAGGTTCCCGGCACGAACACTCGTCGGTATCGCGATCGCCCCGCCAACGAGGTGATTCAACGGACCTATCCAGAGCGTCGCATCATCGACGATGAGACTTGGACGGCAGTGCAGGCGCGGCTGGCCGACGTGAGGGCCTGCTATGCCGGACGTCACGATCAAACGAAAGGGCGCGCTACGGGGCGACAAAACAATTACATCTTGAGCGGCCTCCTCTACTGCAGCGCGTGCGGTGCGCCGATGACTATCCACGCCGGTACGAGTGCTCGCTACTATCGCTGCTCTGATCAGAAGAAGCGGGGCACTTGTGGCAACCGACTTGCGCTTCGGGAGGACGTGGCACGTCGCCGAATTCTTGGTGCTCTGCGGCAACGTTACAGCTCACCCACATCGATTGCGTACATGCGCAAGCGGTTTGCCGAGCGACTCGGCGAGCTGTCCCGCGAGGTCAACGCCGAGCTGATGGAACGTCGCGAGCGACTCGCACGCGTCGAAGAGAAAATGGCAGGGCTCGCCGACTTCATCGCCGGGGGCGAACGCTCGGACTACATCACCAAGACGCTCCACGATCACGAGGCGCAGGCGAAGCAAGAGCGGGCCGCCATCGACGGGTTGGTCCGACAAGCATCGAAGCCCGTCGATCTCCCGTCCCCCGATGTGCTTCTCGAGAGAGCCCTCGACCTCGAAGCTTTGCTGGCCGTGGACCCCGTCCGTGGCCGCGAGGAACTCAAACGGCTCTTCGACAACGGTCGCCTTCTGGTCGAACCGCAGCCTGAAGGGCACTACATCGCGCGAGGGCGGGTCTTCCCCCTCGCCCTTCTCTCGCTCGATCTCACCGCAGAAACGTACAAGCCCCGGAGCTTTTCAGCTCCGGGACCTGTAAAGAGGCCGGACTCCAACTCTTCCAAGTTGTGGTCCAGCCATGGTTGCGCGGGGAGGATTTGAACCTCCGACCTTCGGGTTATGAGCCCGACGAGCTACCAGGCTGCTCCACCGCGCGGCTAGGGACCGGTCACCGTAGTCATCCTCTTGCGCGTGTCAAGAG
>Ga0190265_10003359_pt1 | contig 10917 bp, 9 predicted proteins | sample Popmic124T_FD_133135 | JGI IMG/M metagenome (GOLD analysis project Ga0190265, IMG submission 133135) | Populus adjacent soil microbial communities from riparian zone of Indian Creek, Utah, USA - 124 T | ecosystem: Environmental > Terrestrial > Soil > Riparian zone | place: USA: Utah | collected...
CGCCTGCATCAGCAGGGCAAGCCGACCTCGACCAACCCAATCGCGTCGATCTATGCGTGGACGCGCGGCCTGCAGTATCGCGGCCGGTTTGACCGCACGCCGGATGTCATCGCCTTTGCCGAGACGCTCGAGAAGGTCTGCGTCGACGTGGTCGAGTCCGGAAGGATGACGAAGGATCTCGCGATTCTGATCCGGGCCGATCATCCGTATCTCACGACCGAGGAATTTCTGTCGGCGATCGACAACGAGCTCAAAGCCCGGATGTAATCGCTACGGGCGGCGCCGGCTGCGCCACTCGGGCACGCGTGACCAGCCGCGGGGCGCCGTCGCCGCGCCCGCGGCGAACCCAATCGCGCGGCGCGCCCGAGGCGGCGACTGGATCAACTCGCGAAGGGCTCTCAGGATGGCCCGCAGTTCGTCGTCGTGGCCGCCCACGCGGCGTTCGAGCTTTGTGAGCTTCGTCGCGATGTCGTGGCGAGCCGCCGTAAGATCGCGCAGCCGCAGGAATGCGCGCACGACGAAGATGCTCATGTCCATCGCGCGCGCGTGCTCAACACTGATGCAGCCATGAGGGCGCCGTGCCCGGTGAACAGCCACGGCCGAGTGCGCCGGCCACCGTGAGCGCCACTTGAAATCACAGATTGTGATTTCAAGTTTCGACATTCAGCCTGGCTCAACTGGAATGCGAAGTCTTTCGGAAACCGAGGTTGGTTGCGTTTCAGGGCCTGATTGAGCTGTCCGGTGGTGACGCCATATAGGCGTGCAATCCTCATCGAGCACGACCTTGATGGTTCGCACGGTGAGGTTGGGTGGCACATGAGCTGTGCTGGCGTCCTTGGCAATCGGGCCGCGCGCGCAATGGTTCGATCACAAGAATCGGGATGCGATCGGGGAGGCCGCGGCCCTATCGTGTTCCGATGGCAACCATTGAACGGGAATCGACGGACATCGATTCCCGCATTGAGGCGTTCGACTGGCCCGGCGCGTCCGATCATCTCGACGCGCATGGCTGGGCGATGATTCCGCACCTCCTCAGCGCGGCCGAGTGCGCCACAATCGCCGGACTCTACGACAGCGATCGATTGTTCCGCAGCCGCATCATCATGGCGCGGCATGGCTTCGGCCGTGGCGAATACCAGTACTTCGCCTATCCACTGCCGGGGCCGATCGCGGCGCTGCGGACCTCGCTCTATTCCCGGCTGGTGCCGGTGGCCAACCGGTGGAACCAGTCGATGGGCGGCGACGTGCAATATCCGGCGCGGCATGCCGACTTCATCACGCGCTGCCACGAGGCCGGGCAGACCCGGCCAACGCCGCTCCTGCTGCGATACGGCACGGGAGACTTCAACGCGCTGCACCAGGATCTCTACGGCGCGCACGCGTTTCCGTTGCAGGTGGCGATCCTCCTGTCAGAGCCGGACGAGGACTTCACCGGCGGCGAGTTCGTGCTCACCGAGCAACGCCCGCGGATGCAGTCGCGGGCCGAGGTGGTGCCGCTGCGACGCGGCGACGGCGTGGTCTTCGCGGTGCACAACCGCCCGGTCCAGGGGACGCGCGGGATGTATCGCGTCAACTTGCGGCATGGCGTCAGCCGATTGCGATCCGGCCACCGGCACACCGTCGGCATCATCTTTCACGACGCCACGTAATCCCGCCTTCCGATAGGATGGAGTGCATGACCGCCATCCTCGACCGCCGCGGTGTGCCGGGCCTGATCGTGCTCGGTCTGTTGCTCGCGGCGCTGATGATCAAGACGCTGCCGGCGGCAGGGCAAGAAGGCCTCACCCTTCCGGCGGCGGCCGTCGACATCGCCCCCGGCCAGGCGTCATCAGCGGTAACGGTTTTCGCCGGCGGCTGCTTCTGGGGCGTGCAGGCCGTCTTCCAGCACGTCAAAGGCGTGAGCAACGCCGTCTCCGGTTATGCCGGCGGCGCACAGAGCACGGCGACGTATGAGCAGACCAACGACGGCACCACCGGTCACGCCGAGTCGGTGCAAATCACCTTTGACCCGCGCCAGGTCAGCTACGGACAGCTGTTGCAGGTGTTCTTCTCGGTGGCCCACGATCCGACGCAGCTGAATCGCCAGGGACCGGATCTCGGCCCCCAGTATCGGTCGACGATTTTCCCGGCCGACGCTGAACAGGCCGCGGTGGCGAACGCCTACATCGCGCAGCTCGATCGGACGCGCGTGTTCAGGAAGTCAATCGTCACCACGATCGAGACGGGCCGGACGTTCTACACGGCCGAGAAATATCACCAGGATTTCCTGGTGCGCAATCCGTCGCACCCGTACATCATCTACAACGACCTGCCCAAGATTGAGAATCTGAAGCGCGTGTTCCCGGGTTTATTTCGCGCGACGCCGGTGTTGGTCGCGCGGACGCGGTGACCCCCGCTATTCGTAGTGCAGTGCCTGGACCGGATCGAGGCGCGACGCTTTCATCGCCGGATACACGCCGGACACCAGCCCCACCAGCACCGACACGAGAAACGCCAGCAGGAGCGAGCCGCCGGTGACGACGGTGGACCATCCGGCGAAGCTGGCGATGACCTGCGACAGCGCGATGCCCAGGATCAGTCCGAGCACGCCGCCGCCGACGGCCAACAAGGTCGTTTCCAGCACGAACTGACGAATCACGTCGACCCGCGTGGCGCCAAGCGCGCGGCGCAAGCCAATCTCCGGGGTCCGTTCGAGCACGCTGGCCAGCATGATGTTCATGATGCCGATGCCGCCGACCAGCAGCGAGATGGAGGCGAGCGCCACCATCACGACGTCAAAGATGCGCTTGGTCCGTTGCTGCTCCGCGAGCAATTCCGCCGGCACGATCAGCGAGTAGTCGCTGGCGCCGCGATGGCTCCCGTCGAGAACGCCGCGGACGACCGACGCGGCGGAGGAGATGTCCACGGTCGGCGCGACCCGAATATACAGGCCGTCGATCTCATCGCGGAACTGCGAGTAATTGTCTTCGAGTCTCAGGATGGCCGCGCTGGTGGGCACGTAAATGAGGTTATTGCGATCCTGCGCGGGCACGCCGCCCACGCCGTCTCGCGCCGTCGCTTGAGGGCCGACCACGCCGATGACGCGCAGCCACTGCTCGCCGATCTTGACGAACTGATCGATCGGATCGGTGACGCCGAACAGCCCGGTGCGCGCCGCTTCACCGAGCACGCACACCGCCGCGGCGCGGGCCGCCTCATCATCGGTGAAAAAGCGTCCCGAGGCGATGCGCAGGGATGCGATATCGAGATAGCGCGTTTCCACTCCGTAGACGACGGGCATCTCGCCGGTTGGCTTCGGCACGACCTGCGTCGGCGTGAACCGCTTGCGCGGCGTCATCGCTTCGATGCCCGGCACCGCCGATTGAATCGCCCGCAAATCCTGGAAGGTGAGGCCGGGTGATTGGAGGCGGACTTTCTGAAACGCCTGGCGCTCGGTGGTCTCCCTGGCTTCGACGATCAGGTTGCGGACGCCAAGCCCTTCGATGAAGGCCATCACCTGTTGCTGCGCGCCGGCGCCGATCGAGAGCATCGACAGTACCGCCGCCACGCCGAAGATCATCCCGAGCATGGTCAGCAGCGTCCGCAATTTGTGGAGCAGCAGGTTGTCGACGCTGCGGCCGAGATCGGGGAGCAGAACGTCTGGCGTCAGCCGTCCGGCGAGGCGTCGCGGTCGCCTGCCCTGAGCGACTGGCCGGTCGGCGAGCTCAGGCGAGTCGGACGGCCGGGAGTCGAAGGGGGTCATCGGCCTGGCTGCGGTTGCGGGCCCGCGGCTGCCGGCCTGGCCGGCGCGGCGGTCCGGAGGGGATTGACGAGCGCGACTTCGGCGGGCACGTCCACCCCCTCGACGATCGCGCGTGTCTCGGTGCGGGCGATCACCTTCACCGCTCGCGGTTCGAATCCGCTTCTCGTCTTGACGTAGACCGTCGGCTGCCCGGTCACGTCGAAAATCGCGGCGCGGGGGACGTGCACGGCATTCTGAAACACCTGTCCCGAGATGGCCAGCGCCGTACTGACGCCAGGCCGTACTTGCGGATGGGTGCCTTCGACGTCGAACGCAATATCGAAGCGCCGCTCGCCGCCGGCCTCGAACATCTGGCGTGACGCCACGCTGCTGACCGCTCGCACCTTGCCCGTGAGTTGAATATCCGGCGCGGCATCGACGCGAATCTCGACCCGCTGGCCCGGCGCAACGTTGGCGCGATCGGATTCGGCGAGCTTCGCGGTCACCTCCACCCGGGTGGTGTCGATCAGCTCGGCGAACAACATGCCCGGATTCGCCGCGTCACCCGCCTTGAAGTCCGGCATCGCCGAACCCGAAAAGACAATCCCGCCGAGCGCGTTGAAGTTGGGGCGCACCGAGACGAAACCGTCGAAGGGCGCAACGACCCGGAGGCTCTCGATGTTGCGATTCGCGGTGGCCACCGACGCCAGCGCCCTCGTGCGCTTGGTGCGGATCATCGCCGTCGAGGCGGTCGACGTCTCCGTGTGGCTCTGCACCTCTTTCTCGAGGGCGGTGAGCCTGGCGCGCGCCTCTTCGAGCAGGAGCAGATTCTGCTGCGCCACGAGCGACCCGACGAGCTCGTTGGCCCGGGCGTCGAGCTCGGCGCGGCGGACGTTGAACCGCGCCGTCAGCAGCGCGACTTCGTCGTCGGCCGCAAGCACGGCCGCCTCGGCTTCGGTCTTGGCGATTTCCTGATCGGCGAGCTGCAGCTCGAAATTCGCCTGCTCCAGCGCGAATTCCTGTTCGCTGGCGTCGAACTCCGCGATCAGGTCGCCGGCCTTGACGGCCGTGCCCGAGTTGGCCAGCGACACGATGGTCAGCTGCGCGCCCATCGGCGGCACGAAAAACTGCGTGCTGCGGGTGGCGCGCAAATCACCGGCGGCGTTGACGCGGATCTCGACCGTGCCCTTCTCCAACGGTGAGGTCGGGATCAGCGACGCGGCCGGCGCCACCCGCGACCAGCCCGCTGCCGCAACGCCGAGCAGCACGGCCGCCACGACGGCGGTCACGATCCAGGGCCGCGTCATCGCACCGCCTCGATGGTGGGGTCGCGCATCGCGATTCGTTCTCCGGCCACGACGCCGGCGGTGATGGCGACGCGGTCGCGGCTGCGGCGGGCCACCGTCACGGCTCGCATCTCGATCGATCGCCCGGTCACGAGATAAACCACGTTCTGCCCATTGCGCGAGAACACGGCGGTATCGGGCACGACGATGACGTTCGGTAGCTGGTCGAGCTCGATCAGCGCGGTGGCGCTCATGCCGGATCGCAAGCGCGCGTCGGAGTCGTTGAGCGCCACGGTCACGTCGAAGTTGCGGGTCGGCGGGAACGACGAGAAGTCTGGCTTCGCGACAATCGAAATCTGGTCGATGCGCCCGGGCAGTTCGCGATCGGGAATGGCGTCGACGCGGACGCGCACTTTCGCCTCGAGCGGCACGCGTGCCCGATCCGCCTCGTCGACCCGGCACGTCATGCGCACGGTGGTCAGGTCCGGCAGTTCGGCGATCGCCGCGCCGAACCACGCCCGGTCGCCGCGCTTGAACTCCGGGGCCGTGCGCGAGAACTGCGCGTTGCGGAAATTCGGCATCAACGAGAGCTGACCCTCGCTGGGGCTCTTCATCGAGAGCGACCCGATGATCCGTTCCGCGTCGGCGACGTCGAACGCGGCCTTGTCGCGCTTCTGGCGGGCGATCGACAGATCGGCGGCCGCGGCGCGCCGTTCGCCTTCCAGCTTCGCGGCCTGCGACTTGACCTTCTCTTCGGCGTCGGCCAGCGCGAGCGCCAGCTTCTCCGACTCGACTTTTGATACCAGCTCACGTCGGCCGAGATCCAGCCTGGCTCGCGCCGCCATGGATCGCAATTCCGTGAGCAGCGCTTCGGCCGCCTGGATTCTCCGGCGCGCCTCGGCGTCGACCTTGGTGACCTCGGCGCTGGCCTGCTGCAGATCGGCCTGGCGCTGATCGCGAACCCGCTGCGGCGCCGTGGTATCGAACTGGATCACCACATCGCCGGCTTTGACGGCAGAGCCGTTCGTGGCGATATTGACAATCTGGAGATCGCCGCCGCCGGACGACGGCGCCGTCAACACCACCGACCGGACGGGGCGAATCTCGCCGCGCACCTCGAGGATGTTCACGAACGTGCTGGTCTCGACGACCATCGAGGGCACGGCCACCGTGTCGGCACGCACCCAGCGCGTGGCCCCAACGATCGCCGCGACGGCGGCGATCACGCCGACCGTGGCCATCGTCCGCCGCACGGACGGGAGCGGCAGCCTCTTCATTGCGAGCCTTTGGGCGCCGGGGTCACCACGTCGATCGCCGCGGCGAGATCCGGCAGCAGGTGCTCGTCGGTGCCGTCGATGGAGAACACGGCCAGGAACGTGCGCACGCGCGGCGACAGGCTGCTCGTGATCGCCACCGGCGAGACGTACTCAACGCGGCCGGGGAACGGTCGCGACGGGAAGGAGTCCAGGGTCACGCGGACGGCCGCGCCCGGCGTGAGCAGTGCCGCGTCTGCCTGATTCACATTCGCCCGAACCCGCATGGTGCCGGGGTCCACCACCTCGAGGATCGGGATGCCGGACCGCACCTCCTCGCCCTCCTGCACTTCGCCCATCGTCCCCTGCTTCCAGATCGACTTCAGCACCACGAGCCCGTCCATCGGCGAGGTGATGCGCATCTTCGACGCGTTGCGGGTCGCGTGGTCCCAGGCGTTCTTCGCGCGGTCGCGCTGAATTTCGAGCATGCGCAAATCCGCGGCGGCGGCGCGGTCCTTGAGGTCGTTGGTCTTCCGGAGTTGCGCCACTTTGGCGCGCGCTTCATCGAGGATCTGCTGGTTCTTTTCCGCGGTGATCCCGGGCAGCATCTCCACGCCCAGCAGATCGAGCTCGGCGCGCCGCAGCGCGTTTCGGGCGACGGCGAAATCCGCCTGCCGCGCTGCCGTGTTCATGAACTGATCGGCTCTCTTCTTGTCGAGCTGTGCAAGCAGGTCGCGGTATTCGTACTCGCGATCGCGGGCCGCCTTGATTTGCGAGGTGCGATCGAACTCGACGAGCAGGTCGCCCCGCTTCACCTTCGAACCACCTTTGGCGAGCGTGACGATGACCAGTTGGAAGGGCGTCCCGGTGAGGCGGGGCGCGGACACCGGGTGACTGCGAACCGGTTCAACCATGCCGTGCAGGCGGAGCGCGCCCTGCTGGCGTGCCGACACCGATCCGATTGCGACCCCCACGAGCAGGGCCGTACCCGCCAACCCGGCAATCCTGCGGACTCTCATGATGCGCCAGTTGCTTCCCGCATCTTAGACGGGATGAGCCGGAGTTTAGCTGGGTCTAATTTGCCACCACGGGTGGGGTGCCGCACGCCCCAGCGAGTAGAGTAGGACCCGATGAGTCGGAGCTGCCAACGGCGGATTCACCGTTTCGGTGTTCGCGTCGGGACTTCAGGGCGCCCGCTTCATGACGGTCAGTCCCGAAGGCGTGCTGCTGGTGGCGCGCCGGCGCACTCACGAGGTCGTTGCGCTGCCCGACAAGAACAAGGACGGTCAGGCCGAACCGGAAGTGATCCTGCGCGGGCTCACCAACGCGCACAGCCTGGCGTTTCGCGGCGGCTATTTGTACATCGCAACCACGCCGGCGGTGATGCGCGTGCGGTGGAGCAACGGCGCACCTGATGGCGCGCCGGCGGTGTTTGCCGCGCTGCCGAGTTCCACGCCGATGGTGCACACCTCGCGGACGCTCGGCTTTGGTCCGGATGGACGTCTCTACGTCTCCATCGGCTCGTCGTGCGATGTATGTATCGAAGCCGATCAGCGACGCACCACGATCCAGATCTACGACGCCGATGGCGCCGCAAGGCCATACGCAACGGGCTTGCGCAATGCGAACGGCTTCGACTGGGATCCCGCGACCGGACGCTTGTGGGCGGGCGACAACGGCCAGGATGGCCTTGGCGCAGACTTTCCACCGGACGAGATCAATCTCATCGAAGCCGGCAAGCACTATGGCTTCCCGTTTTTCGTGGGCCGCAATCGGCCCAACGCGGTGCCTGGCGAAGAAAACGTCCGGCCGTCCGTGACGGCGACCAACGTTGTCGCGCCGGCCCTCGAACTTCCGGCGCACGTGGCGTCCACCGATCTGCGGTTTTATACCGGGACGACATTTCCAGCGCCGTATCGCAACGCCCTGTTTCTCACCTTGCACGGCGCGACCGCGATTCCGGACAAGGTCGGCTACAAGGTCATCCGGATTCTCATGAAGGACGGGCGTCCCGTGGGGTTCGAGGATTTCCTCTCGGGCTGGGTCAAGAACGGCGTCGTCTCCGGCCGCCCCGCGGGACTGGCGACCGGCGCAGACGGCGCGCTCTATCTCTCGGACGACCACAAGGGCTTCATCTATCGGATCGCCTACTAGTCAAAGCGCTTGTCGTCGGCCGATGGTCCATATAGGGCGGGGACGGTCGCCCCCATCAAGCGCAAGTAGACGGTCATCTGGCCGCGGTGGTGCACCCAGTGATTGATCGTGTCGCGAATCATCTCTTGCCGCGACATCTCGGCCACGACCTTTCCGCCGACCAGCAGGCGCCAGCGGGTTTTCAGGTGATCTTCGTTCGTGGCCTTGAAGGCCGCGCGCGCGGCGGCGGCCGCTTTGTCCAGGGCCGCGATGTACTCGGCGCTGGTGTTCAAGGCCGGCCGGGCTTGTGTCGGACCATCTTTCGGCGCGATGTCGCGTTCGTCGTCCGTGATGATTCCTGCGATCCAGGTGGGAATCGTCGCCACCATGTCGGCGAGATAGCCGAAGATCATCGACTTGTCGTGCGGCTTCCAGTCGTGCTTGCCGGCCGGAACCTGCTCCAACGCCCGACGGCTCCTGGCCACCTCACGATCGAATTCCGACAGCAAGTACTCGGTCAGCTCCATACCTTCACTCCAATCTTGCTCATCTTGCCCCTTCGGATTGCCGCGAAAATCATTGAGGAGATCGTCGGTGCAAGTGTCGTTCCGGAAGGCCGCTCCGCCCCTGCCGTGGTGCCGCTGATTTGCGGATAATGTAAGCACGATGATTCGCAACCATATTCGCCAGGCTGTTGTTGTAATCGGGGTCACCGCCCTTCTGTCGGCACCGGGGCTACAGGCGCAACAGGACGATCGCGCGCGGGCGCTCGAGCAGCAGATCGATCGCATCTACCAGGCGAACGAGTACGCGCTGCCGCGCTTCGGTCCGGCGCGATGGCTCACCGACGGCACCGCCTACACCACGGTTGAGCGAACGCCAGGCGGCGAAGGCTCCGACATCGTCCGCTACGATGCCGCGACCGGCGCCCGCAGTGTGCTGATCTCGAGCGCGCAGCTGACGCCGTCCGGTGCGACGCGTCCGCTCGCGATTGGCGACTACGTGTGGTCCGGCGATGCCACCAGGCTGCTGATCTTCACCAACACGCGGAAGGTGTGGCGTCAGAACACCCGCGGCGACTACTGGGTGTTGACGATTAAAGGCGGCGGCCTCAAGCAGGTGGGCGCGGGCGCGCCTGAAGCGACGTTGATGTTTGCGAAGTTCTCACCGGATGCGACCCGCGTCGGCTACGTGCGCGGCAACAACGTCTATGTCGAGCGGCTGGACGATGGCCGCGTCACGCAGCTGACCAGCGACGGCTCGGAGACGATCATCAACGGCACCTCCGACTGGGTCTACGAAGAAGAATTCGGCGTGAGGGACGGCTTCCGGTTCAGTCCCGACGGCCGCTCGGTGGCCTACTGGCAGTTCGACAGCTCCGGCGTCGGCATCTTCTCGCTGATCAACAACACCGATGCGCTGTATCCGGTGGTGACGAAGATTCCGTACCCGAAGGCGGGCACCACCAACTCCGCGGCGCGGGTCGGCGTGGTCAGCGCCGACGGAGGTCCGACAACGTGGCTCAAGACCGAGGGCGATCCGCGCAACACCTATCTGGCGCGCATCGGCTGGATCGATGCGAACACCGTCGCCATCCAGCAGCTCAATCGCCTGCAGAATCGCAACGACTTTCTCTCCGCCGATGTGAAGAGCGGCGCGGTCAAGCGCATCTTCCGCGACGAATCGAAGCAGTGGGTCGACATCAACGAAGACGTGCCGTGGATCGACGGCGGCCGCACCTTCCTCTGGCAGAGTGAAAAGAACGGCTGGAACCAGGTCTATCGGGTGCCGCGGGAAGGCGGCGACGGCCAGGTGATCACCAGGTTCGATGGCGATGTCACCGACATTGCGGGCTTCGACGAAGCGGGCGGCTGGATGTATTTCCGCGCCTCACCCGACAACGCGGGACAGCGATACCTCTATCGCTCGAAGCTCGATGGCAGCGGCGCGCCTGAACGGGTGACGCCGGCGAGTCAGCCGGGCACGCATCGCTACGACGTGTCGCCGAACGGCAAGATGGCGTTCCACACCTATTCGAAATTCGACACCCCGCCGGTGACCACCGTGATCGAGCTGCCGAGCCACAAGCCGATCCGGCCGCTGACCGACCCGTCCGGCGTGGTGGCGAAGGTTGCGCCGCTGCTCAAGCCGCCAGTGGAGTTCTTCCGTGTCGAAATCGGCGAGGGCGTGCTGCTGGACGGCTACATGCTGAAGCCGTCGACGTTCGATGCTTCGAAGAAGTACCCGTTCATCACGCATGTCTACGGCGAACCCGCCGGTCAAACGGTGAACGATTCGTGGGGCGGCAACCAGATGCTGTTCCATCGCGCGCTCGCCGAAACCGGTTACATCGTGCTGAGCATCGACAATCGCGGCACCCCGGCGCCGCGCGGCACCGAGTGGCGAAAGGTCGTCTACGGCACCGTTGGGGATCTGTCGTCAAAGGATCAAGCGGCGGCCGTGCGCGCGTTGACGGCCAAGTACTCGTTCCTCGATGGTGAACGTGTCGGGGTGTGGGGATGGA
>Ga0190265_10003360_pt1 | contig 10915 bp, 11 predicted proteins | sample Popmic124T_FD_133135 | JGI IMG/M metagenome (GOLD analysis project Ga0190265, IMG submission 133135) | Populus adjacent soil microbial communities from riparian zone of Indian Creek, Utah, USA - 124 T | ecosystem: Environmental > Terrestrial > Soil > Riparian zone | place: USA: Utah | collected...
AGGACAATCCCGAGCCAAGTCCCGAAATAGTTGGGAAAGGTGTAGAGACTATTCCGAAAGGAAGTACCCTGAGAGTAATTGAGGGGGAAGTACCTCGCGTCGAGAAACGATGATGATATAGTCCACGCTCACAGTAATGTGGGATTTCGTGTAAGGAGTTGGTTGTAGGTTCGAGTCCTACCCGCGGAGCTGGGAAAACCCGATCTTCCTTACCGCAAGGAGATCTCGGAGCGACACCAACATCGGTCGCCTACTACGGCGCGACTTGCGAATCGATCGGGGTTTATGACAGATTGATCGTTTTCAACGAGGTTGAAAAAGGAGGCCACTCCGCCGCCTGGGAGCAGCCAAACCTGTTCTCTCAGGAGATACGAGCGGCGTTCGGTCGATACGCTAGACGGTGTTGACAGGGAGATCGTTGTGAATTCAGGCTCCGCATTCACGTCCACACCGGAAGGCGTCGGCTCCGGGCACTGCGCGTCGGGCCACCCGGCAAGACGTACCGACTTGAAGAGCGGGTACTCCGACATCGGCACTTGCCGTGGGAGTTCGACTCGGGTGCGGGAGATCACGAGGGTGCCACGATGACCTTCATTTCGCGGGGCTTCGGTGGCCGCCGTCAGGCCGATGCTCCACCCGGACGCCTCCCGCCCGGTCAGTACGCGACTGATGACTTTCCGGTCCTGTCGGCCGGGCCCACACCGTTCGTACCGCCTGAAGAATGGCGATTTGCCGTCCATGGGGAGGTGGGCCACCCGCAGACATGGTCGTGGGATGAGTTTCGCGCACTGCCCAGCGAAGAGTTCGTAGTGGACATTCATTGCGTGACGAAGTGGTCGAAATTCGACACAGCCTGGGAGGGTGTGTCGGTCGACACATTGCTCCGCCATGTCGAGACTCGAGCGGAGTACGTCCTGGCTCATTGCTACGGCGGCTACACCACCAACCTGCCGCTGGAGGATGTGACTGATGGCAAAGCGTGGATCGCCTACGCGTTTGGTGGTGAGCCGCTGCCCGCAGAGCACGGTGGTCCCGCACGTCTGGTCCTGCCCCACCTCTACTTCTGGAAGAGCGCCAAGTGGGTGCGCTCGCTCGAACTCCGTGTAAGCGATGGGCCCGGCTTCTGGGAAACTTATGGCTACCACAACTACGGAGACCCATGGCTGGAGCAGCGGTACACGGGCGACTGAATTGGCTCCTTGCAGACGTGGCCGGGTTTGTCGACGAGACGCCGAACGTCAAGACCATCGTGCTGGAAGCTCAAGGCTGGCCCGGCCACCTCCCAGGTCAGCACGTCGACGTCCGTCTCACCGCCGAAGACGGCTACCAGGCCCAACGCAGCTACTCGCTGGCCCGTCCGGTCGACGACGCTCGTCTCGAGATCACCGTTGAGCGTCTCGAAGATGGAGAGGTTTCACCGTATCTGGTCGACGTGCTCCAGCCGGGTGATCGCCTCGAGCTCCGTGGACCGATCGGCGGCTACTTCGTCTGGGAGCCCGGGCGCGGCGGTCCCCTCCTGCTCCTGGCCGGGGGTAGCGGCGTTGCACCGCTCATGGCAATGCTCCGCGCCCGAATCCGGGCCGGCACCGACGAGGTCGTTCGACTCCTGGTGTCATCCAGGTCCTGGGATGAGATCGTTTACCGCGATGAGCTCGAGCGAATCGACCAGGAGATCGACGGCGTGGAGGTGATTCACACGTTGACCCGATCTCGGCCTGAGGGGTGGAAAGGGTTCGACAGGCGGGTCGACCGCGACATGGTGGCTGAAGTCGCTTGGGCGACACACGAGCGGCCCCTTTGTTATGTGTGTGGGCCCACCGGGTTCGTGGAAAATGTTGCCAGTTCACTCGTGGAGCTCGGTCACGCTCCCGAGCTCATCAGAACCGAACGTTTCGGCCCAACAGGAGGACCACTATGACCGCTGACAGTCACGTCGATGGCAATGCCGTCGGCGGCGAAATGATCGACATGTTCGGTCGCGAGATGACAGGCGCGCGCACTTGCTGTGGCGGGTGTGGCTCCGTCGGCCCGTTCGGGTCCCTCATCTTGTATCAGCGCGCTCCGGGCAAGGTGCTTCGCTGTCCGGTGTGCCAAGCCGTGGTCCTGGTGGTCGTCGAACAACCCAGCGGCCTCAGGTTCAACTTCGTCGCCCTTCGGTGGGTGGCGCAATGATCGAACCGCCAACCCTCCACAGCACAGGGTCGACCATCGCCTTCAGAGACTCATTCCGGCACACCACGGCGTCGACTGGCGGGACACAGCCATGAGCAGCTTCCTTCCATCGGACGATATCCGCACCATCGACCGCCACGAACTGGCCGAGAAGATCGAGCAACAGGCGCCGATTCGGCTCGTCATGGCGCTCAACGAATGGGCATTCCGAGCCAAGCACATCCCCGGATCGGAGCACTTCAACACTGCCGAGGAGCTCTTCTCTTCACTGCATCCCGAAGACGAGATCGTCGTCTATTGCACGAGCGACGAATGTCATTCGAGCATTGCCCTCTACGGGGCACTCGTCGATGCTGGTTACCGGAACGTGAGGCGTTACTCGGGAGGACTGACCGACTGGGAGCAAGCCGGCCTCCCGCTCGAAGGTGAGTGGGTCGTATGAGCCGGTCGGAGAGGTCCCGATCGACGATACGGGCGAGCCGCAGGAGGTCGCCACACCCATCCCACGTCCCGCCTGGTAGTTTCCTGGCCGAGTCGAGGAGGAGGCGTCTTGGCTGAAGTGCACAGGCTCTATGAGCAGCGGCGGGAGTTCATCACCGATGGGGATCGGTCTGCGCTTCGGGCGACCTGGCACCATGAGGCCGGGTTCGTCGTTGTCAGTCTCTGGCGAGGGGAGAGGTGTGTCGCAACTTCCCACCTGACCCCGGCCGAAGCCGGACGGCTGGCGACGTTCATCACGGGCGGACTTGCGGACCTGGCGACTGAGAGATTCGTCGCAACACCCCCTGTGGCCCGTCTCAACCCAAGATTGCCGATGTCGACACGTTTTCGTCGCCGAGTGAAGGCTTTTCGCCACAGCGGTGCATCGTCCCTGGAGTCGATCGCCAGGCGACTTCGATAGCCGTCACGGGCACCCGGACCTGTCACACCCTCCCGACACACTGGAATCGAGGCCAGAGAAGGGAGAGATCATGACCTCGAACACTGCCCGTGATGCCTTGTATGCTCGATTGCGGGATGTACTCGGCGAGAATGACGCCAGAACAATGATGCAACTGCTACCACCCGGCGACTGGGACCAAGTCGCCACCAAAGCCGACATCGGTCGACTCGAGGATCGGATGCATCGCCTCGAGGGTCGGATGGATCGACTCGAAGGTCGTGTTCATGGTCTCGAGCGGTCCATGGACAAGTTCGATGACCGCCTCCACGACTTTCATGGTGCCCTGCGCGAGCAGACACGCAACTTCATCCTGGCCTCGACCGCGTCGGTGGTGACCGTGGGTGGGCTCGCCTTCGCCGCCGCCAGTCTGATCTGAACCGCTAGCCGGGGTCGTCCGAGTTGGTCGTTTCAGTGTGGGCACCGCGCCGGGGCGGCTCCTCGAGCTCGAGGGTGGTGGGATCGCCCCGACTCACCAGGTAGAGCCCGATCGAGGCAATGGCCACCACCACGACTATCAACTCGTAGACCACGATCGCGGCCATGTCGTTCAGTTGCCACAGGGCGACCACACTCTGCTGCGGAGCGCCTGTGCTCTGCACGTTGTTGACCTCTGCCGCTGACTGCGCATCGTTGATCATCACCAGACCGTAGAGAGCAGCCACTATGAGCAACGCAAACCAGATCCTCCAGCCAATGCTCACCGGATACCAGATCTTTCGTCGGGAATTCGTGCCGGTTGCAACCTAACCGCCTGACCAAAGGTCGGGTCAGGGCGCGTCGGGGACGAACTGGACCAGGAATGCAATCGCGGCACTCTCGTCATCGAAGACCTCGAAGGGGACCATCAGCCGATTGACTGCGCCGGGGAAGCCGCCCAAGTCGTCGCGCCCTTCCGGCCCGACCAGGATGGCCCCGGCACTGACCGCGGAGGGCAAGAGGTCGATGAAGGTGACCCAGAACCCGGAGCCGGGCTTGGGCCAATTGCGGGCATCGAACAGGGTCGGCGTCGGACGGGTGAGCAACGAGCGAGCCGCGGCGAATGTCTCTCGCACTGTGCCAGGAGTGCTCTCGATCCCGTTGCTCACGACATGGAGCAATCCGTGGTCGTCCACGAAGACCGACGCCGCCGTCGTCTGAATGACCTGGCTCATGGCTGCACCTGTGATCATTGATCATGGCATCCCACATCTGCCCGAGTGGGATTTACTTTCGTCGAGACCGGCCTCTCCACAACAGGCTGCCTCCGACCAGGAGAGCCACCACCCCCAACACCACCCAAGTCCGCTGCCCGGTCATGAAACTCTGTGGAGCGAAGGAGAAGTCGAGGCCCTGCAGGATCCAGATCACTCCGACGATCCCGAGAATGACTCCGAGCGCTCTGCCTACCTCACGCATCGATCGAACATAGTGTTTGACATGACCCCATTGGGCAGCGGATAATCGGTTGCACATGACGACGAGCCCATCCTCGATGCACGGCGCCACCTCTCGGCGCTTCTTCGGGTTCGTCTATTTCGGCGCCTAGCGCCGATTCACCCACCCCCGCGTTACTCCGTATCTTTCCACCTCTTAGACGCGCCGAGGCGAAACCACATGAACGACAAAACCGAACCGGGCCCCGGAGATATCGAGCAGATCCGCGACGACATCGACCGGATCGACGCCGACATCCTCAAGCTCCTCGCCGAGCGAAAGGCACACAGCATTCGCATCGCCAAGGAAAAGGGCATCCACGACCGTCCCTCCCGTGACCAGTCACGTGAGGAGGATCTGATATCGGATCGCATCGCGACCGGGATGGACCACGACCTCGACTCCGGATTGGTCAATCGGGTGTGGAGGGAGATCGTGAACGATTCGGTCCGGATCCAGCAGGAATACCTGGGCCGCAACGAGCGCCCGCGTCAGGCGATGACGGTCGCCATCCAGGGGATCGAGGGTTCCTACAGCCAACTAGCCTCCCAGCAGTACTTCGACCACAAGGGAGTCTCGGTCAACTATGTCAGAGCTCTGACTTTTGCCGACGCCATCGCAGCCGTGCAACGGGATGAAGCCGATGTCGCTGTGCTCCCCATCGAGAACACGACCTCGGGCGCCATCTCCGAGGTGTACGACCTGCTCCTCGACAGTCGACTCCACTTCGTGGGCGATGTCCGCTTTCGCATCCGCCATTGCCTTCTCGGCATCGAGGGTGCATCGGTCTCCGACCTGCGCCGCGTCTACTGTCATCCCCAGGCTGTGGCCCAGTGCTCTGAGTTCCTTGCCCAGCTAGAGCACTGTGAGGTGGTCTACTTCTCGGATACCGCCTTGTCGGGGAAGAGGATCCGGGAGCTCGATGACCCCACGGTCGCCGCCATCGCAAGTGAGGAGGCCGCTCGCCTCTTCGGTCTGAGCGTGCTCGAGACCGGAATCGCCAACCGGGACGAGAACTTCACCCGGTTCATCGTGGCTGCCACCCGGCCGGCCGAGGTGCCCGCCGGTGTTCCCGCCAAGACTTCGATCGTCATGGCCGTGGGGAACCACCCCGGCGCCCTCATGGAGGCGCTCGCCGTATTCCATGAGGCCGACATCAACCTGGTCATGCTGGAGTCACGCCCCATCCCCGACAACCCGCGGGAGGAGTTGTTCTACCTCGACTTCGACGGCAAGACCTCCGATCAGGAGGTCGAGGCGGTCTTGGAGACACTGACCCGCCAGGTGCGCTTCCTCAGGGTCTTGGGGAGTTACCCCTCCCGTGACTTGCGTCCCAAGCCGATCGAGCGCAAGGTCAAGAAGGTGGCGCCCGAGGGTCGCACCGCCCTCACCCAAATGGCGCCCAGCGTTGGCAGCGCCAAGGGCTACAAGCTGGGGAGCCGGGGCCACAAGGAGCAGAACACCGTCGTCGAGGTGTCCGGTGTGAGAATCGGTGGCGATGACCTGGTGATGATCGCCGGCCCATGTGCCGTCGAGTCCTGGGACCAGGTCATGGCCGCGGCCAAAGTGGTCAAAGAGGCCGGCGGCTCGATCCTGCACGGCGGGTGTTTCAAGCCCCGGACCTCTCCGTACTCGTTCCAGGGCCTCGGATACGAGGCTCTGGAGATGCTGGTCGAGGCGGGCAAGGCCTACGGTCTCCCTGTAGTCACCGAGGTGGTCTCACCCGAGGACGTGGACGGGGTCGCCCGGAAGGCAGACATCCTCCAGATTGGGACCCGAAACATGCAGAACTTCTCGCTGCTCTCGGCAGCGGGGAGGGCCCATCGCCCGGTGATGCTGAAACGGGGGATGAGCTCGTCGCTCGACGAGTTGCTTCAGGCCGCCGAATACATCCTGTCCGAGGGCAATCAGCAGGTGTTCCTCTGTGAGCGGGGGATCAGGACCTTCGAGACCTCGACCCGAAACACGCTCGACCTGAGCGCGGTGCCGGTGCTCCGGCAGAGAACCCACCTTCCGGTCATCGTCGACCCGTCACATGCAGCCGGTGATCGTGACCTCGTGGCACCCCTGGCGTTGGCGGCGCAGGCGATCGGGGCTCACGGGATCATGGTGGAGATCCACCCCGACCCGGAGACTGCCTTGAGCGACGGCCCGCAATCACTTCGCCTCGACCAGTTCCGGGACCTGATGCTGGCCCTGGGCTTCGGCGGCTGAGCTTGGCCCGACAGTGGGTAAGTGAACGTTATGCATGGCGTCACGAATGCGTGACGCCATGCATTAGGTATGCGAAGCCTCGATCGTGACGGGGAGGTGGGCCGCCCGGGTCGCCTCGTGGGCCGCGATGGTGTCGGCATGGGTCAGGGTGACGCCGACCCCGTCGAGACCCTGGAGCAGCCGCTCCTTGGCGGTGGGGTCGAATTCGAAGCGCTCCTCGAGGCCGTCGGCGGTCACGGTCTGACTCTCCAGGTCGATCCTCACCTCGGCGCTGGGGCTGGAGGCGAGTTCGATCAGCCGGTTCACGGCGTCCTGAGCCAGCTCGACGACGAGCAGGCCGCTGAAGCTCGAGTTGTTGCGGAAGATGTCCGCCGCCGATGGGGTGATAACTGCCTCGAAACCCCATTGCTGGATGGCCCAGGGGGCGTGTTCCCGTGACGAGCCACACCCGAAGTTCGGGCCGGCGACCAACACCTTGGCCCCGCGTCGAGCCGGGTCGTTGATTATGAAGTCCGAGCTGGGCGTGCCGTCGTCGGTGTGCGCCCAGTTGTAGAAGAGAAACTCGCCGTAGCCGTCCCGCTCGATGCGTTTCAGGAACTGCTGGGGGATGATCTGGTCGGTGTCGACATCGGCCCGGTCTAGAGGGAGCATCGTGCCGCTGATGGTGCTCACCGCTTTCATGAGGCCTCCCATTCCCTGACATCGACGAAGTGACCGGCCACCGCCGCCGCCGCAGCCATCGCCGGGCTCACCAGATGGGTCCTTGCGCCTCGTCCCTGCCTGCCCTCGTAGTTGCGGTTCGAGGTCGAAGCGCATCGCTCGCCCGAGGGGATGACGTCGGGGTTCATCGCCAGGCAACTCGAGCAGCCGGCATCACGCCAGGAGAACCCGGCGGACTCGAAGACGTCGTGCAGCCCCTCCGCCTCGGCCTGGGCTTTGACCTGCATCGACCCCGGAACCACCACGGCGCTGACCCGGGAGTCGACCTTGCGTCCCTCGATCACCTTGGCCGCTGCTCGCAGGTCCTCGATCCGGCCGTTGGTGCACGACCCGAGGAACACGTGGTCGACGGCGATATCGAACATCGGCGTTCCGGGTCGAAGGGCCATGTACTCGAGTGCGCGCACCGCGGCGTCCCGTTGCAGCGGGTCGTCGTACGAGTCGGGGGAGGGGACCTGACCGGTGACGGGAACGGTCTGCGCCGGGTTGACCCCCCAGCTCACGTGGGGCACCAGCCGGGCTGCGTCGATCCCCGCCACCTTGTCGAAGACTGCATCGGAGTCGGTGACCAGGCTCTCCCACGTCTCCACCGCCTCGTCCCACCGCTTGCCCTTGGGGGCGAAGGGTCTGCCTTCGATGTAACGGATCGTGACTTCGTCAGGAGCGATCATCCCGGCCCGAGCCCCACCTTCGATCGACATGTTGCAGATCGTCATCCGTTGCTCCATGGTCAGGTCGTGGATGGCCTGGCCCCGGTACTCGATGACGTGGCGGGTGCCACCCGAGACGCCGATCTGGGCGATGATCCCGAGGATCAGGTCTTTGGCGGCCACACCCCAGGGTAGTGCGCCTTCGACCTCGACGGCCATGGTCTGCGGCTTGGCCTGCCAGATGGTCTGCGTGGCCAGCACGTGCTCGACTTCGGTAGTGCCGATGCCGAAGGCGAGGGCGCCGAACGCGCCATGAGTCGAAGTGTGGCTGTCGCCACACACGATGAGAAGACCCGGTTGGGTGAGGCCCTGCTCCGGCCCGACGACGTGGACGATTCCCTGACGGGGATCATCGAGCCCGAACATGGTGATCTGGTGGTCCAGGCAGTTCTGGACCAGTGCATCGATCTGCTTCTTGGAGAGAGGGTCGCGGATCCCGAGAGCGCGCCCGGTGGTGGGGATGCCGTGGTCCACGGTGGCCACGGTGAGGTCGGGGCGTCTCACTTTCCGCCCGGAGGCGTTGAGACCAGCGAATGACTGGGGTGATGTGACCTCATGGACGAGGTGCAGGTCGGCGTAGAGGAGGGTGGGGTCGGAGTCGACAACGATGTGGCCGTCCCAGACCTTCTCGAAGAGGGTGCGTGGGGCGGTCAACGCGGGGCCCCGGCAGTCTCGGGCTCGGCGACCAGCCCGGCTACCCGGTCACCGACCTCGGAGGTGCTCATGCCCATCTCTCCGGCCCGAAGCGAGGGGAGCGAGCCGGCTACTTCACCCACGGCGGTCTCGATCGCCGAAGCTGCTGCTGTCTCACCGAGGACCCCGAGCATCATCCCGGCGGCACCGATGGCGGCCAACGGGTTGATCAGCCCGGTACGTTCGAATCCAGGGGCTGTGCCCCCGATTGGTTCGAACATGGACACCCCGTTGGGGTTGATGTTGGCCCCAGACGCTATGCCCAGCCCTCCCTGGATGGCGGCTCCGAGGTCGGTGATGATGTCGCCGAACATGTTGTCGGTGACGACTACGTCGAAACGACCGGGATCCTCCACCATCCACAAACAGGCTGCATCGATATGGGCATAAGCGGTCGTCACCTGGGGATACTCGCTGCCCACCTCTTCGAAGACTCTCGACCACAGGTCCCAGGCGTAGGTGAGGACGTTGGTCTTGCCGCACATTGTGAGATGCCGCCTCGGCCGGGAGGCTGCGAGGTCGAAGGCGTATCGGATACAACGCTCGACGGCGAACCGGCTGTTGACCGACTGCTGCACCGCCACTTCGAAGGGCCCTCCTTTGGCGGTGAACTCTCCCTGGCCGACATAGAGGCCTTCGCTGTTCTCCCTGACCACGACCATGTCGACGTCTTCGGGAGCTACATCGCGAAGAGGCCCGTTGACCCCTGGGTGCAACTTCACCGGTCGCAGGTTGATGAATTGGTCCAGCTCGCGGCGCATCCGGAGCAGGATCTCCTGTTCCAGCACCCCGGGTGGGACGTCGGGGTGACCCACCGCGCCGAACAGGATGGCAGCGGCGTTGCCCAGGGCTTCGAGATCGGCCCCGGTCAGCGTTTCCTTGGTTCGGAGGTACCGCTCACCCCCCAAATCGAGCCCGTTGTACTCGATATCGAACCCATGCACGGTCGCGGCGGCATCGAGGACCTTGACCGCCTCGGTCACCACCTCGGGTCCGGTCCCGTCGCCGGGCACTTTTGCGATCGAGTATTTCGTCATTCGAAGGAGGCCGTTACCCCGTCGAGCACCTCGATGCCGGAGACGACCTCCTCGACGATGACCCGGATTTGATCGGGTGTCACCTCGCCCGAGTGATCCGCCACGTCCTTCATCTTGGTGAACGCCTCCTCGAAGGCCACGCCGCTCAGATCGAGGCCTAGCTGGTCGAGCGAATGCTTGAAGGCTGCCCGCCCTGAGTGTTTGCCCATCACGATCACGGAGTTTCCCATCCCGACTGCTGTCGGATCCATTATCTCGTATGTCGTCCGCTCCCTGAGCACCCCGTGCTGGTGGATTCCGGACTCGTGGGCAAAGGCGTTGCGGCCGACGACCGCCTTGTTGAACTGCACCGGATAACCAGTTTCCTCCGACACCATCCGGGACGTCTCATAGATCTCCTCGGTGGTGACCCCGACACCGACGCCATAGGCGTCGGCTCGTACCCGCAAGGCCATGACCACCTCCTCGATCGAGGTGTTGCCGGCCCTCTCGCCGATCCCGTTGATGGCACCCTCCACCTGTCGGGCGCCGGCCGCGACGGCGGCGAGGGAGTTGGCGACGGCGAGGCCCAGGTCGTTGTGACAATGGGTCGAGATGATGACGTCCTCCCGGGTCCCCTTCACATCCTGTACTACACGCCGGATCAACACCCCATAGTCGTCGGGGGTCGCGTAACCCACGGTGTCGGGGATGTTCACCGTGGTCGCCCCGGCCTCCACCGCTGCCTGGCACACGGCGACTACGAAGTCGGGATCGGACCGGGTCGCGTCCTCGGGGGAGTACTCGACGTTGTCCGTGTAGTCCCGGGCCCGGGCCACGTTGGCCTTGACGGTTGCGATGACCTCTTCCTCGTTCATGCGGAGCTTGTGCTCCATGTGGATCGGTGAAGTGGCGAGGAACACGTGAATGCGGGGGTCGGCGGCATACTTGATCGCCTCCCACGCCCGATCGACGTCCTTGCCCTGGGCCCGGGCCAGGGCGGCGATGGTCGGTCCCTGAACCTCCTGGGCGAT